>CEOP01124468.1_pt1 | contig 23105 bp, 12 predicted proteins | sample 361301 | NCBI WGS metagenome assembly CEOP01 (sample SAMEA2619548, study PRJEB7988) | marine metagenome | biome: marine biome (ENVO:00000447); feature: deep chlorophyll maximum layer (ENVO:xxxxxxxx); material: "saline water (ENVO:00002010), including plankton (ENVO:xxxxxxxx)" | depth 55 m
ATTATGTTAGGACAGGAGATTTGGATTGGATTAAGAAACAGTTCAAACGGATATGGTGACTCCTTTCCTTTGGTTCTTGATAATGGTCCAACTCAAAACGGGTTAGGGAACATGGTTAACGGGTTAACTTATTATGATGATGGGTTTGTATCACTGTCTGATGAATTTGGACTTGAAGGAAATATTATGGTACGTGGTTTTGTAACATGGCCTATCATGAATATTTTAACAAACTCAAGTTTTGATGGTTGGTATCCTGATCCAAATGGTGGGTGGCAACACTTTCCAAATGGTTTTACTCGTATGGGTTCAGACGGTGCACCTTATGGTAATATGTTTGTAGATGCTGATGGAGCTGGCATACATAATTCTGATGCTACTCTTGATGTATATGATGGTAGTCATTCACTTAAAATGTGGGGTATGTACGCCGGTGGTCAAAACATGTGGGGCTCTGTTTATCAGACATTTCATGTAGATTCTATTGGTGGAGCAGGTGCTCAGTTTGACATATCTGCCTTTATGATGTCTCATGCTGATGATTGGGTAGGTCAAGGTACTGCTTCTGCATCGATTTTTGCATCATATTGGGAGGGTCCTTATGGATATACTTATATGAGTGCTGACTACTCGCAACCTTTTGATGGTACGTTTAACGCGACTGAGTGGCACCAGGTTGGTATGATGACAACAATCCCTGATGGAGCAACTTATGTGAATATCGGAATTGAGTATTTCCAACCAAATAACGATCAACATGGCTCTGTTTACTTTGATGAGTTTGTTGCTAGACCAATTATGGATGATGGAATGCCTGGACCAATTCAGCCAATTGCTTCTTCTGAAAGATCTAGAAAGAGAACAGAGGATATTTTTAGAAGTGAAAGAAAAGAGTTAATACCTCTTTTTGCTGAAAATATTCCTGTGAATAGTTACAGAGACGCAGACTTTGATTTCTTAGGGTACAAAGTATATCGTGGAACTGAAGTTTTAGATACGTTGGGAATGGACGAGCATATGTATCACGATGTTGTTGGAGTAGAGGGTGAGGTTACATATCACGTAAGCGCTGTGTATGAAGAAGATGGTACAGGTGATATCGAGGAAGCGCCATCACAGATGGTGACAGTCGATCTACAGAATTCTGCACCTACAGCTGTGAATCTAATCACACCTGAAGATGAGACAGTGATCACTCTTACAGCTGATAATGTTTCTGGTTCAGACTTAGGTATTTTCTGGTCTAATTCTAGTGATGCTGATGGTGATCAGGTTGAATACACATTAAGTCTTTGTATTTCAGAGATAGATGATTGTATAGATTCTACTTTAATCGGTACTAATGTTTTTATTCCTTATAGTGACCTGTATGCAATAGTTCAGGGTGCAGAAGGAGTAACGGCGTTAACGGTTACTTGGGATGTAGAAACATCTGATGAGTGGACTTCAACAGCGTCTTCTAATGGTCCTTGGACTCTTACAGTAGACGCGGGTTGGTTATTAGGCACAGAAGAGGAAATGCTTCCTGAGGTCTTTGCATTACATAATAACTATCCAAACCCATTTAACCCAATCACAAATATCAGATATGATATTCCTGAGGTTAGTGATGTTAGGATAGATATTTATAATCTTGCTGGACAAAGAGTACGTACTCTTGTTTCTAATCAACATCAGCCAGGTAGATATAAGATACAGTGGAATGCAACTAATGACTCTGGTTCTCCAGTCGCTTCCGGTATGTATATCTATAAGATACATGCGAAAGATTTTGTTTCTGTCAAGAAACTATTGCTGATGAAGTAATTATTCTTTCGTTCTAGTTTATAAATAAATAAGGGGCCTTTTTTGGGCCCCTTATTTGTTTATACTTGATTAAAGATTATCAGTAAAATTGATTAATTAAAATATAACTCTTATAAACAGATAGGAGAAAAAATGCAAAAAAATAGTTTAAATAAAGTTATTCTTATTGGAAATCTTGGGCAAGATCCTGAAGCGAGATTTACTCCACAGGGCACAGCTGTAACCAATTTAAGTGTTGCTACAAATGAATCGTGGAAAGATCAGAGTGGTGAGATGCAAGATAGGACTGAGTGGCATAGGATTGTTATGTATGGTCGTATGGCTGAGACAGCTAGTGAGTATATGAAAAAAGGGCAAATGGTTTACGTTGAAGGTCGTTTACATACTCGAGAGTGGGAAGATCAAAATCAAATAAAGCGTAAAACGACAGAAATAAGGTGTGATAATTTCACTATGTTAGGAAGACGTTCAGATGCACCACAAGGAACAAACCCAGAAAACCCTGCACCTTCATCAAAACCAAAACCAGAAACAGACGGGGATGATGACCTTCCATTCTAAAATCAATTAAAATGTTTTAACATAGTATTCCTTTATGGAAAATATTAGACTACCAAAGTCAATTAAACCTCGCCCATACTGGGTACAGTATTTATCGACATATATTATTTTTTTTCTAAGTCTTTTTGTAGGAAAGATTAAAGTAAGGGGTAGGAAAAATATTCCTCAAAAAGGACCGATTGTTTTAGCATCAAATCACTTTGGGTATTTTGATCCCTTTTTATTGGTGTACGGAATACGAAAACCAATAGATTTTATAATGCAAAAAGAATTGGGTATAGAACCTCATTTTTTATTTGCTCCTATGATATATGGAGCAATTATGATCGATAGGAATAAGGTTGGGCCATCAACAATAAAAGAATCTTTAAAATCAATTAAGAACGGTAAAATACTTGGAATATTTCCTGAGGGTGGAATTACAAGCCCTGTATTAACAAAAGCAAAACCAGGAGCAATATATTTGGCCTCTGTGTCTAAGGCTACCATTTTACCAGTATCAATTAGAGGAGCGAGCAAGGCTTGGGAAAATATATTTAAAGGGGTACGGTCTAGAATTTATATTAATATTGGGAAACCTTTTGGTCCGTTTGATATTAAAGGTACTAAGGATGAAAAAACGTTTAAATTAGAAAGGTCTAGTAAAGAGCTAATGTGTCGAATTGCAGCACTCCTTCCAAAGGACAAACAAGGTGAGTTCCTAGGCGACCCAAGTATTTCTAAATATCAAAAAGAAAATGGGATTGATCCTGTTTAGGAAATCCTATTTAAAATCAGATAATATACTGCTGATACAACAAGTTAGTTTTTTAGCAAACGGAATATGTAAAAATTCGTTTGGCCCATGTGCATTTGACTGAGGTCCCAGTACACCTGTTATAACAAATTGTGCTTTTGGAAATTGTTCTCCCAACATAGCCATGAATGGTATTGTTCCACCCTCACCTATAGAGCAAGGAGGTTCTTTAAAATAATTATTTGACGCCTTTTCTATAGCATCTAAAAGCCACTGACTTGTTTCTGGTGCATTCCAACCATCTGCTGCCTCTTCAAAATCAAGGTCTATGGTAGCATTATAAGGAACGTTATTCATTAGTACTTTTTCAATTTCCCTTGTTGCTTTTTTTGCATCAACCATTGGTGGTATGCGCATTGATAATTGAAGTGTTGTATAGGGACGAAGTACGTTTCCAGCATTTGCTGTGGGTGGTAGGCCATCTGAACCAACAATTGATAAGGCTGGCTTCCAAGTTCTCCTTAACACACCTTCAACATTATTATCTGTAGAGGGTTTCATTTTATCTTTCCACGGGAATTCTTCTACAACCTCATCACCTAATATTGAAACTAGTTTTTCTGTTTCCTTAATTCGATAGTCTGGTATGTCAGTTTTTAATTTATCTAATAGAACCTCACCAGTATTTTGGTCTTCCAATTTTGATAGAAGCGCTCTGGCAATTCTAAAAGAGGAAGGTACGTGACCACTTGCACCACCAGAGTGAATTCCTTCAGTAAGAACCTCTACTTTCATTTTTAATCCAATTAAACCACGTAAAGATGTTGTCGTCCAAAATCTTTTGTAATCTCCAGCTCCGGAGTCTAGACAAATCACCAGATCGGGAACTCCTATTATATCTGAACAAATTTCCATATAGTGAGGAAGGTCTGGTGACCCACTTTCTTCTGAAAATTCAATCATAACCAGGATCCTTGGGTGAGGAATATTTTGTTCTTGTAAAGCATTTATGCTTGCTATAGAAGCAAAGAGAGCGTACCCATCATCTGCACCGCCACGACCATAGAGCTTATCTTCTTTTATTACCGGGTTCCAAGGCCCAAGGCCTTCAGCCCACCCTTCCATTTCTGGTTGTTTATCTAGATGTCCGTACATTAATATATTTCCATCAATGGTGCCTGGGACATCTAATAATATAATAGGCGTTCTTCCAGGAGTTCGTTTAATGGACAGGGTTGATTTATCCGGTTTATTTTCATTTGTCCATTTAACTGCAAGATCTAATACTTTATCCATGTGACCATGTTTTTCCCAGTCAGGGTCAAAAGATGGTGATTTATTAGGTATTTTTATATAATCTATTAGTATTGGAATAATTTTTTTATCCCAAAATTCATCTATGTTTTTTTTTAAAATTTTATGATCCATATGTAGTGTTTTTCCCTTTTTGAGGTATTTTTAATATATAATTTAACATGAAGAAATTGATTCGGATTGCTAAAATCACATTATCCATAAGTAATAATTTTATTATATATAATGAACGAAAGGTATATAAATAATTGCGATTATTAATTATACACATATTTTTATCTGGTTTTCTTTTATCATCTGGAATATTAAAAACTCAAGGAAGAGTTATTGTTAATGATCTAGGTGAAAAAGTTATTTTAAAAGGATTTGGATTAGGTGGTTGGGTCGTTCTTGAGGGGTATATGTGGAATTATCCTGGCTTTGGTTCTACTACAACCATGGAGAATGCTGTAGAATACCTAGTGGGTGAAGAAAAAAAGAATGAGTTTTTCGATCAATATCGATCAAATTATATAACAAAAGAAGAAATTGCATTTTTATCTGATAATGGATTTAATGCATTAAGAGTTCCTCTTCATTATAAACATTTTTCTCCAAGTTTTAATCAGTTTTCTACAAAAGGGTTTGAGCTTTTAGAGCCTCTAATTAATGCTTGCAGAGAAAACGATGTTTATCTTATTCTGGATATGCACGCAGCTCCAGGAGCTCAAAACACGAGTGATTTTTCTGATTCTGATGGACAAGAGGCAAGGCTTTTCACTCAGTACAGTAATCAAAAGTGGTTTACTTCTGTTTGGAGATATATCGCTGAATATTATTCAAATGAACCAGTTATTGCTGCCTATGACCTTTTAAATGAACCAGTTTTACCGTGGGGATATGGACCAGCCGCTCTTAGAAATTTGTATGAATGGGCAATTGATTCTATACGCACAGTTGATCAAGACCATATTGTAATTATTGAGGGGAATTGGTATGGTAATGATCATACTGGTCTACTTCCTCCATTTGATGATAAAATGGTATATAGTTTTCATCATTATGTTGGTGGTAGTACTGACACAAGCACAATGTATAATCAATATAGAACAGATATTAGCGTTCAGTATAACGTCCCTCTTTGGGTTGGTGAGTTTGGTGAAAACTCAAACTATTGGGGTAATAATATTAAATCTTTCTTTGAGAGGAATGATATAGGTTGGAGCTGGTGGAATTATAAAAGTGTAGAAAGGATTTCTAGTTTATTTAGCTATGAGATTACTGATGAATACCAGGTTTTACTCAATTATTGGCAAGGAGGAGGGACTAAGCCCGACACTATAATAGCGTTTGAGTCTCTTATGTCTTTGGCAAATAGCATAAAATTTGATTCTTGTAAGGTTAATAAAGATTTAATAAGAGCGTTCACAGATTCTACTTATAACACTACCTCTATTCCATTTACTACGTTTTCACCCCCCGGATTACTACCAGCGACAGATTATGACTCTGGGAATAATGGTGTGTCTTATTATGATAAAAGGTCTGAAGACCCAAATAAATTTAGTTCAGACACAAAATCTTGGAATAATGGTTGGTCTTATAGAAATGATGGCGTTGATATTTCTTCAACTACTATAAATAATGAAAAAAAATATTACGTAGGTTGGATAGAAGATAGTGAGTGGATGAAATATACTATAATACCTAAAAAACCCGGTAATTATAAGATGATGATAGAGGTTGCATCTTATACAAATGGATCAAGTCTTATTGTTGACTTTGAAAATGGACCAATCGTAGGACCCATTACCCTACCAAACACTAATGGTTGGAGCAATGGCTGGCGAGTTGTGACTATTGGGAATGTAATTATTTCAGATAAAACTAGTTTTAGAATACAAGCAAATGTTGGTGGTTATAATATAAAAAATATAATTTTTGAAGACTTGGATGTTTCATCTATTCCAATGACATTAAACTTAAACTGTTATCCTAACCCTGCTAATTCATTTATAAATATTAAATGGAACAGCGATTTTATTTTAACGACAGACGTTGATATTTATAGTATATCAGGGACTAAAGTGTTCTCTAAAAAACTAATATCTGAAAAAGGAGAAAATCAAGTTAGCTGGTATTTGAAATCAATGGACTATAAGAGTGTTCCATCGGGTGTGTATATTGTAAAAGTCAAAACATCTAATGAGCTATCATTAAAAAAAATTACTTATTTAAAGTAATTACTTTATATATGTTAGTTTGAATATATGTTTTTGTTTTTCGGTTTCAATAGATCCGTAGTAAAGACCGCTCGGAATTTTTTTATTTATTAAAGAGACTGTTAGTTGTTTGTTTTTATCATTAAAAAAATAGTTTGTATAAAAAATCGACTTACCAGTTATATCTACAATTCGAATATTATTAATATTATTATTTACATTATTTGGCAATTGAACTGTAAATGAAGAATTGAAAGGGTTAGGATAAACAATCAAATTTTCTTCTTTAAAATCAATTTTATCATACAAAACACCTAGCGGGTCTCCTGAATAACCAGATGTTATATTATCAGTTAAACATAAAATTAGATATCCGCTTTGGATAACAGCGTTTTCTTGTACAAATTGGGCGTTATTTGCTGACCATGTATGTGTAGCTTTTTGCCAACGGCTTTCATCGAAATAAGTAAAATCATCTGTCCACTCTATTGAAAAATTATTATCTGTACCGTGATTTCCTGACCCAGGTGTATATGAATAATACTTTACCCAATCATAAAAAGCATATATTGGTAAATTGTTTTCATTAAAAGGGCCCACCCAATCTTCCCAGATAGGTTGCCAGATATTCATCATGATTTTTTGACCATTATCAAGAGTATTTACATAATTGTTTTCATCATGTCGTATTAACTGTCCATCGATAAAAAAATCTATATATTCAGGTGTCCATTCAAATGTATATGTGTGAAAATCAACATGGGGATTATATAATAGAGTGTGGAGCTCTTCGTGATGTGTTTCATATGCGGTAATTATATTAGTTTGAAATTTATTTGTATATTGTCCCAGCGCTTCAAAATCTATTTCTCTCCAATTTTCTGTCCCACTTAAGCCTTCGGCCCAATAATCATTTATTGTAAAAAAAGAGGAAACAACTCCAGAGCCTAAAGCTGATTTCATGCGAACTTCAAAACGACCATACTGATAGCTTTCTATTGTTCTATATTCGGCACCACGATAAGGTTTTTGAGAAAAAACGATAGTGTTAATTAATAAATAAATAATAAAAAATATACTGTTTCTCATAACCTTTGAAATATACGTGCGTAATCTATAATAAAAGAAGATGGGAATATTGAATTATCTACTCCTTGTTGACCACCCCATTCACCGCCAATAGCGAGATTTATGATAAGAAAAAATGGATTATCATAGGGCCAATTATTGTAGTCACTGGAAGATGGTTTATTGTAGTTAAAGTATAGATTGCCATCTATATAACCCTTTATATATGTTGAGCTCCACTCAATTGTATATATATGGAAGTCATTTTCGATTCCACTTAAATTAAATATGCCCTGTTGGTTTGTACCACCGACATTTCCATATAGATCAGTATTATGGATACTAAAAAAAACTCTATCTGGATCATACCCAACGTGTTCCATTATATCTATTTCTCCACAATATGGCCACCCAACAGTATTAATTTCTGAATTAAGCATCCAGATTGCAGGCCATGTTCCTACGCCACTAGGAAGTTTTGCACGAATTTCCCACAAACCATATTGCAACTCTACTTTGCCTGCAGTATTAATTCTACCTGAAGTATAACCAGGTTGGTTTGGATCAAAAGGATTGTCTTTTTTTGCCCTGATATATAAGTATCCATTATTCAGTAAAATATTTTCAATACTATTTGTATAGGTTTGAAGTTCATTGTTAACCGTTCCTGGTTCCATTAATTCAACATTCCAAAACCTAAGATCTAAAGTATCTCCATTGAATTCATCATTCCAAAACAAACTATATCCTTCAGGGATATATTCATATGATAAACAATTTCCATCGTTTATGGTTGCCAAGCTGTCAAAGTTAATAGATTCCGGATCTGTGCATCCTAGATAATCACACGACCCATCATCTACAGTTGCTGTATTTAAGAAATTAACAGCTTTATTGTTAGTGCATCCAAGGATGTCTTTATCTGCTGATGTTTCGTTTTTTTCCTGCTCACATGAATATGTGCAGAAAATAGTAATACAACAAAATTTTTTAATCCAAAAAATTAACTTTTTGTCCATAATCTAGTACATGATCATTTGTAATTATTGGGAAATCTGGTTCTAATTTAGTATATGGTTGGTTAGAGTACATTACACTCATATCAACTGTAGATAGTTTTATTTTTTCAAATTTATCTGTATCTATTTTGATAATATTCGAATATTCATTTTGAAGTGAATCAACTATCATTATCAGGTTTTTAGTTGGTGTTGGATTAGAAGAGTGTTTTTTATTGAGTAAACTATTTAAAGATAAAGATTTAATATAATCTTCCCATTTTTTTTCATTGTTAATAACTAATATGTTTTTATCTAGACCTAGATTATAGGCTTCTTTAGTAATATATAAATCCCTAATTAAATCTGCTATCGCATATTTTAATTCATTTGAAAATTGATTTGGATTAATTGATTTTTTTCTAAAAACAAGGGGGTGTTTTTTTATAAGACCTAATAATTCAGAAATTTTATATTGTTCTTGGCCATGCGTAAAAATTACGCGGTTTTTCATCTTTCTAATGTCGTCGAATGAAGCAAATTCTGTTTCTCCTTTTTGATTCCAAATTCGATTTTCAATAACCGCCTCTTTTTTATTTTTTTCTATTAAATATATTTTACTTATTTTTTTTGCAAAGAGTGGGAATGTCTCAGGGTCAAAGTTTATGGTTTTACCTTTCAATAAATTTTTTACATATTTCCCATAATATTTTTTTGCCAATTCTTCTGAAAATACTTTTATCGTTTCATCCCAGGTGTCTTTTTTTTGTTTTTCAGTAATGTCTACATTTTTACTCCAGCCACGAACTTCAAAACACAGAATGCTATTTTCCTGAGTTTTAAAAGGACCATATAAAGTATTTAAGGTTGGTTCAGAATAATATAATATTTGTTTTATCTCACTTATCATATTGTCGTTTTTATTTATAATTTTTTTTGTTGATTTAATTTTCAAATTAAGAAGGGTAGATATATCATCTATGCTGCTTTTTAATGGTAGATTGAGCAATATTTCTTTATGTTTTGAATCTAGGTTAATAAAATGTATTTCATATTCGCGATTGCTTAACATAGATAAAAAACGAATGTGGCTTGTATCAATTTTTACTTTATCAAAACCAAATCGTTTCAACATTAATTGTCTCATTGATTGCTCTTTTTGACCTTGAATGAAGTTTTTTTGATCGTTTGTTGTGTCATAATTTTTACGGTCAAATTCAATAGAAAAAATTTTCTCAGCAATTAATGAGTTTAGCGAAATTTTTTTATGAATATAATTATCGCCACGGCAGTAAACAGGTCTGGGTACGTATTCACATCTTTTTATAAAGTCGTTAACAGTAATAGTTTTATTTCCTATCTCAGCTAAAATATTGATTGGAATATTAGGCGGTTTTTCAGTTGAGTTATTACAACCCAAATAAACAAACAAAACAATAATTAAAAAAGAATAATTGGCCTTAGCCATCAAGATTTATTTTTTAAAAAAGGTTAAACCTAATTGTTATTAATGATACATCTCCAAGTAAACCGATAGATTGATATGAGTAATCAATTCCAATACTTTTATTTTTAGCAATTGATTTTTCATACCCAAGTCCAAAAGTGAGTGATGAAAATGGGAGTTCTAAATCGGAAACAACATAGACATCATTTGATTGTGCAATCCCAAGTCCTTTAACTCCTCCTCTTAAAAAAAATGTATTACCACCAATCATACGCAAAGAATATTCTGAACCTATATTGATTGATTCACTATTATTATTCGGGTGTAAAACATCTGCTGATATAATAAGAGTATGAAATTCGTTAGTAATTGGTTTAACGGATGCTCCAAGCCTAAAGATCAGTGGCATCTCCCACGACTCAGTTCTGTATTGACCGATAACGTCTTCATAGTTTCCATTTTCGTTTTCTAAAATGTCTATAGGGTTGATAAGATCTATTCCATCATATCTCATTTTTGATCCATAATTAGAAATACTCATTCCTATTTTCATTCCATTATTTCTATCTTTTGTCTTTGAAAAAAAGTTGGTTTTTACAATAACCCCAAGGTCTAAAGCGGTAGCTCTAGCAGACGAGTGCCATATATTTGATGTTATCATTTTTAATGATGCTCCAAAAGAAAACCAATCAACTAAATTTCTTCCATAGGCGAGTGATGCTACAACTTCATTTGCATTATAATACTCACCAGTTCCATCTTGGTCGCCTACATTTGTAACCTCTATTGAACCATAATCGAAGTCAGTATACCACGTGCTAATTATTCCGTATTTTCCCATATTCACTGCAGCTGCAAAGTTTGAATGGTTAATGCCTACTACCCACTCTTGAGATGATAATCCAAATTCAAAACCTTTCACATTTGCTAGGCCGGCGGGGTTCCAATATGCAGAAATCGCATCATCAGCAAGGGAGACATATGCTTCTCCCATTGCTACAGCATTACTACTTGTTCCAATTTCTAAAAAATTAGCAGCGGTAGTTCCATATCTATATTGAGCATGAGAAAAACATAATATAGATAGAATAATTATAGAAAAATTCTTCATTTTATTACTGCGAATTTTCCAACATGTTCATATTTATTTAATGATTTATCTGAAAAGTTAGGTTGGACATGATATAAGTACATTCCAGCTGCAATTTCCAGACCTTCATCATTTAAAAGATCCCAGTGAATCATTCCACCAGATGAATTGTTTTTATTTATTGTCTTAACTTTAACTCCACTTGGTGTGAAAATTGTGATAACACAATCTGATGGTACGTTGGTGAACATTATTTTTCTAGGTTGATTAAGAAATGGATTAATTACAGCCTGTTCCATAGCATTAGTGCCAACGTAAGGGTTTGGTACAACCTTAATTTTATTAATATCATTCTTAAGATTATTATGAGTTATTGGATTTAAACTATCTACCACAAATTTAAATGTGTCCGTATTCCAAAAATTTCTATTCCAACTAATTGCATACCTTGAACCTGGTTGAGGATAAAATTCATCATTAACATTTATAAAATCTATAATGAAGGATGTACCTTTCCAGTTATTTAAAGTATCTAATTCCCCAACTAATATTCTATCATTATTGATGTTAAAAACTTGGTCTAATTCTGAATCACCACTATCATAGTCCTGTACAACCATATCCATTAAAGTATAGTTTCCATTTTCATCTAAAATAGTTTTGTTTACTACGTAGAAAGGGAATGGTTGTCCTAAGATTATTCTATTTGGGAACCACAAACGATTATCAAACTCATCATAAATACCGGACTGGCTTTCCACTTGAGAGGTGTAACTAACATCCGAAGTAAAAACAATTTCGCAGTCCCATGGTACTATTTTTGATTCTCTAGTTGTAATTGTAACATTCATATCCCCATAGCTGCCACCAATCCAACCAGTTTTCGATGAGTCTAGCGTTGGTATAATAAAAGGTTGATCAATTTTTAATTGGAGACCATCAAACACATCAGAAATAACAACTGGATTCATATACCAATATAGTTCTTCTTCATTATATAATAGATTTGACCCACTAAAATTAGGTTGACCCATAATATCATAAACAGGGCTCTCAAAATATATTTCCTGGTTAATTGTTTTATTATATACCTTAAAACCTGGGTTAGTAAAGAACATAGGTCTATTTAGATCGTTGAAAACAGTATCAAAATCAAAGGTAACATGATATTCATTCCCCAGTTGTAACTGCTCTCTAGAAGTTATCTGAGGTGAAATGGAACCAGAACCAAAGAGTTTATTGTTTAGCGAATCTATTGTTATGTTTGGGTCTACATAACCTGCCGGGTTTGGTTGTGGAGTAACAACAGCAACATTTTTTCCTATTCCTCTAATATTATCATATTCATCAATATCAATCACTGTGTTATTTTCTGAAGGAGATATCCCTGGCCCTATTTCTGGAGCACCATAGTCATAGGCTACGATTGCATAATAATATGTTCTACCGTTTTGAACATTTTCATCTTTAAAATAATGTTTTAATCCTGTGTTATCACCAAGGTTATATGCTGTGCCGTTTACTAGACCATAATCGGTAAAACCTGAATATTCATTAATTAGGTCACATTGGTATATTGGTTTTAAAAACATTGGTGTCCCATATCCATCTGTTATAACCTCTGCGTCAGAAAAATATTTATCAGTCGATCTGAATAATTTATATCCTTCAAAATCATTGATGTTACCTAAAAAGGGGTCTCTAGTTAGTTTGTCAGCATCATCATCCCACGATAGCATAACGTAGCCATCCCCTGCTGATGCTGATAAAGTAGGGGTCTTCGGGGGTTGTGCAAAACGATAATCTTTTTCATATATTATTTGAACAATAGATTTCAACTGAAATAATGCTGGAGCAATATGACTCGATGAGTTTAGTCCCTCTAGTGGGTCATATGAATGAATCTCAGCCATCGATATTCTCTCGGTTTTTCCTTGATAAAGAGGGAATGGACCAGAGGCAAATAGTTCTACAAGGTTTGCGATTGTGCCATAGTATTCTGTTAAGGAGTCTACAGACACCAGATCCCACATTACATCATCATTCCTAAACCATGGGCTTCCTGGTGGCGCCGGATGTTGATCAAAAATAGGGAAAAGTTGGAAAGAAGTAAGGCCGATCATATCAGATTCAGTAACATCTGTTGCAGCAAAGTTTGGCTCGCATCCCACTGATTCAACATAGTCTGGTCTGTGGTTTCCTTCTCCTTCATCAGGACCAGTATAATTAAGTTCTAGTGGACCAACGCCATCAAGCCCTACATCATCTCCAGGGTTTTCATTAGACTGATATATGCCATCGCCATTGGTGTCTTCTCCATCTTTCCAATCTTGGTCTTCATCAGCATCCCAGTGTTCTTTTAGATCTGTAATATTTAGTTTATAAAAATCTAAAAATTTTGATAAATCATATATTCCATCAGTTGGCCCAACGAGGGTATTGGCCTGATTATCTCTTTTTTCATCAATAATGCCATCATCATCATTATCAATTCCATCATATGCTAATCCTGGACTTTCAAGATAAGCAAATCCCATTATGCCCGGTAGAAGTCCTGCAATGCCAATACCATTTTCATCCCAAGAGTAGGACATATCTAATAAATCATTAAAAAAACCAACTTCATCATCTGCACCATCACCACCAATTGCATTATCGACCCAGTAACCAAAACAAACTTCAGGCAAATCATATTCAGAGGTGTTTGATATATTATATTCCCAAAAAATTGCATCTCTAGCTTGTGGATTATTCCATTGGAATCCTCTCGTTTCAACCCGAATACCAAGTCCACCCCAAATATTTCCACTTTGGATAGAGACATTGTCTCCTATTTTTTTTGAGCTAAATCTTGGATAGTATTGTACCACATCATCATCACCTAGGTATTCTAGGTCATGCGCATCATTAACAACAAAATAGGTTTCTAGTCCGGCATAGGTGACACCTCTACCAAAGCGACCATTCCATTCTCCTGGCCAAATAGTACCATTCGCTGATGGCCAACCAGCAGCAGGCCAAGAGTCTGGCAATCTACTTAGTGCGGGGTATTCACTAGTTTCGTTGAAATATCCAAAAACCGGATAAAAACCCCATTCAACTTGTCCAGTCGGGTCTGTATCCATCTCTTCACGATAACTCGTTTGCAAATAATGTAAAATATGATGGTCATTATCAACTAGATCTCTAAGGTCTGTAATTGGAATTGTATCAATAGTGGTTTCATCTAGGTCATCTTGGATATAGACCCTAGCACCAACTAAAAGTCCAATCCCATCTAACATTTTTGTACCATCGGGGTTATTGGGCCATTTTGAAACATTGGGCTTTGGCCAATCTGATAATTCTGTTGTATTGCGATAGTATAAATAAACGCGGTTCCCATTCATATAACCCTCGCGTTCAGCTTCAATATCACCCGCTGGATCATCTGGGCCGGCATAATCAGTTCCTTGCCCAATGAGAAATGAAAACAATAAAGTAATATATATTATGTGTTCACGTATATTCAAAACAATACTGTAACTCCAACTTTAATTTGTCTTGGAGAAGAAAACATGGAGGGATCTTTATATCGGTCTTCGTATGTGTTAAAATTACTTCTGTGGCTTAATAATTCTGTTTCATTTACTACTGCGGTATAAGACCTACCTGTTTCAGAATTGACTCCATATTCATTGTACCTATCGGTTAAATTATAAATTAAAAAGTCTATTCTTGGTTTTATTCCAAGAACTTTTGGCAGATTAATGTATCCTGATAGATCAGCGTAATAACTTGATGGTTTATAATCATTATTTGGATAAAGGTTTAATAGTGCTAGATTACTTTCTCCTTGTGGACTAAACGTATATGGTGTTCCAGAATTGTAATATCCAGTTACAGTAACACCATACATTTCTGTGTTATACCCAAGCGATAGGTTAAATGTATGCCTCTGATCCCAGCTCATAGGAATAAATCGTATAACCTCATCAATACTTGCTCCTTGTCTGTTAAATGTTTGTGCGGGGTTGTCGGCATTGCCCCTGGTAAATTGGTATGTATAATTTGTTTGAACAAAGAGATTGTTAAGGCTGTAGTCTAGTTTTAGCTCAAGTCCACGAACATTTCCATAGTCTTTATTTGTATATATCCCATACTCAACCTGATTAAAAGTACTGACAGTTGCTAAGCTTAAAAGGTCATAGATATCTCTATAGTATAAATTTATTTCTAGGCTAGTATTTTTACTTAGTTCTTGCCACAGACCGACTTCATAGCTAACTGTTTTTTGAGCATTTAAACCAAGACTGTCTGAAGCAAGGTTTGCATTTCCAACGGTTGTAGAATAGTCACTTGGACCAATGATAGACGAGTGGTTTGAATAGATTGAATACATTGGTGGCATTTGTAAAAAATGGCCATAACTAAAATGTAAAACAGCTACATTGCCAAGCTGGTATGCAAATCCAAATCTAGGACTAATCTGAGATGCTATCTTTGATTTTATAGGTGAAGACATTCTAGATGCATCAATTACAAGACTCCCATCGGAATCTAATGAGTCTAATCCCTCATTGTTTTTTAAATAATAAGTCGAAGCGTTAACGGGGTTTCTTCTTTGACTTGGGTAAGTTGTATTTGCATCAAATGCGTCATACCTTAGTCCAAGGTTGATCACAATTTCATCTTTTTCAAATTTGTCTTGTATGTAGAATGATCTTTCTTTGGGTTTTACGAGGTATACATCAGAGTAAACTGTGCTATCAGAAAGAGCGATTGGTTTATATTGATCAGCTTCTAGTGATGTACCAGCAAAAGCATTTCTAATAGTGTGGTATATATTTTCTAGTTCATATGAAATAAAAGAAAACCCAGCTTTAATGCTGTGGGCATTCGTTGCTTGCCATGTAAAATCTGATTTAAAATTATTTGTTACAGTCGTTCTATTTAGGTGCCCCTTATCTTGGCCTCCAGTAAAAAACCCTGCTCCATATGCAGTCATATATTTGTCATTTACATAATTGTAAATTGTATCCCCAGCAAAATGATAAATCCCTTGGTGTATTCCATCCTCACTTAATACTTTGTAGCCATTATAATCTTCAAACACATAAGAGCCATAATCATTATTAGTTATTGAATATTTAACATCATAAAACATTTTCTCATTTAAAAAATGATTCAGTTGAAACATTGTTAGGGTTGTGGTTCCATCTCCGTATGATCGGCCATCTGGGTTGTATTTATAAATGTGGCTATACCCTCTTGATATTGAATTATTTTGATTAACCATTATTGCAAATTTTATATTCCCGAGATTTAATGAGAGTTTGCCCATAAAAGAAGTGTACTTACCTGTATTCATTGGAACATATGAACTGTCCCCTGTGTTTTCACTAAACCATTTTGAAGAGTCTTGGTCATAAAAATTACTAAGGTTCCAGACTTCGAATCTTCTAATTCCATTTAGGTGTCCACTTACATCTTGAGTTCTGAAGTTTGAAAAAAAATAAAGAAGGTCTTTTATGACAGGTCCACTCAGACTGAATTTTAAATCAGAGTTTGTATTTATACCAAAAGGGTCAAGTCCAATATATATTTTTTCCCCGTTTTTTTTATTTTCCGTGATATATGTAGAAAAACCTGTGTTCATACTACCATTAAAATTATTGTTTCCATCTTTGGTTACCGCATTCACGATACCGCTCATTGCGTTTCCATATTCAGCATTAAAAGTACCTGTAATGACCTCTAGGTCTTTCACTGCTTCGACCTCGAGGTTTGAAACGGCTGATACACCGCCAAATGCATCATTAACGGGGACACCATCTATCATATAACTGACCTCATCTCTTCTTCCACCGCGGAAATGACCTGCTACAACACCTGCCTGCATATTAATAACTGCACCTAAGTCCTCAACTGGGAGAATTTCAATTTCTTCTGAAGAGATATTTTTAACGGTGCTGGTTTGATCTTTTTTTCGACTGAATTTGCTTGCGTATATCACAACTTCTTGGCCTTCAATGATTGACTGTTTTAGATCAATATCTAACGAGGTTGTTCTGTTTACAGAGACGACAACATTCTCAATGGTGACGGTCTCATATCCAATCATCATAATTCGGACGGTATATTTACCAGGGCTTACATTAATTAGATTAAAATAACCCTCTTCATCTGCGCTTGTCCCAGCTTGAGTTTGATTTATAATAATATTAGCACCTACTAGTGGAGAGCTATCTTTTTTATCTAAAATTTTTCCAGAAATTTTTCCTGATGTTTGACTATGTCCAATTGAAATGGAAAAAATAAATAAGATTATGGTGTTAATTAAGTGTTTGAACATCTAATAAATTACATTTGAAATAAATTTATGAAATAATAAAAAGGGCAGATTTTTCTGCCCTTTTTATATTTTATTATTTCAAGAAAGTTATTTTTAACACGTCTCTCCCTGATTCTCGATTAATTATCGCAAAGTATATACCAGATTGCATCATAATTCCGTTCGTGTTTTTCCCATTCCACACGAAAGAATATTCACCAGGACTTTGAGTGGTGTTAATCAATGTCTTTACTCTTTGACCAGTAAGATTAAAAATATTTATCTCTACTTTTTCTGTTACGGGAAGTGAGTAACTAATATTAATATATGGATTGAATGGATTTGGATATGCTTTACACGAGAATGTAGTCGGGAAGATATTGTCTATTTCATCATCACTGTTTAGTGAAGGACATTCATTCCATGGATGAATCCCTAGATCCAGTGGCTCTGAATTAGCGACCGCTGTAAAACCATAATTATTATAGCTATCTGCTGGATTAAAATCGCAGCTTGATTCTAGTGGTGGACCAGATTCAAAATTTGTGTCGCCCCATTGTGCGTTTACAAGGAATTTATATTCATAGTTTGTACTATCTTCTAGGTCACTGACAACCCCTGTGTAGATATTATCTCCATCAGGATCTAATAAAGTTGTTCCACACCCAGACCACGCATCAAAGCTTCCGGTTACACATAGATTAAATCCATCTGGCCAGTTAGAGATAACAGAGCTCACGTCTACTTGAAAGAGTGCTCTTGGTGTACTATCAGGTGGGCATTCTCCATATGTAATTACTGGGAGCAATAGAGTTGAGTCACCATCCGCATCTTTAATAGGCAGTGGTCTAACATTGATCGATAGCTCACTGTCATAAATACCACACTCTAATGGGACAGATTCAAAGTTTTGTCCATATCCAAATAAAACAGTTACAGAATCTTGGTACATTAGGTCTAACACAGTACCTGTGTAAATATTATCCCCATCATTATCAGTTAGTATAGTGGGGGAATCAAAATTATCCCAGTTATTGTATGAACCAAAAACATATGGTTGTTCTGAACCATCAAAACCATCAACATTATTCATATCTACATTAAATGTAACATCGACTGGATAGTCATCAATGCAATTCTCACAGCTCCCAAAACAGACGGTGTCGACAACAGTGTCTGTTTCACCAATCATTACCCATCTGTCACTATTGTCTGGATCTTCAGATTGACACTCTACTGGAACATTCTCCCAGTTTCCTTGCCAATTCGGAACAGGTCCATTTGCAAATTTGTATTTCAAAAGGACATCAGGCGTTTGTTCAACGGTAATAGTCCAAATATCATCTCCATCTGGATCTAACATTGGAAGACCTGGCTCTGGGAAATCATGACCTGAAAGGTGTGGACCAGCAGGGTCTGTTTCAACGTCATTCATATTTAATGAAAATGTTACATTAACAAAGTTTAGGTTGTCACAACTAACACAAGAACCATAACAAACAGTGTCTAGCGCGGTGTCTACCTCAGGGACTTCAACGTATCTATCATTATACTGTCCAGTTCCACAATCACCAGCGACAATGCCAGCTGTGGGTTCAAACCCATTCCAGGTTCCATAGGATGGTTGATTTCTAAACTTATATTTTACCGTTGATCCAATTAGAAGGGGGAGTGTTTTTACCCAGACATCATCCCCATCTGCGTCATCCATTAAATAACCTTCTTGTCCTAGATCACCACCAGCTATATAAACGCCTTCAGGGTTAGTTTCTTCCAGACTCATATCTACAACAAAGGTGACTTCTGTCTCTAGATCAATACCCTCTTGCGCAAAGCGGAATGTCCAATATCCATTACCACCACCAGCAGATTGAATATAGACTGCCATGACCCCATTGCTAATTGATAGTACATTATAAGTTCTTGTTTCTGGCACTTCGCAACCACAGGTACTCATTTCATCACCATTAATTGCTTTCGGAAGACCAAGAAATGATCCAATACCTGATAGGGTAATGGTTTGAGCGTTTTCATCATAGTACCATGTTGAAGCGTTGGACCCATCATGTGGGGCGATAGGTGTACCACATTGTTCTGATGGTCCACCTTGCCATGTTTCTAACCAAGTAGTGTCTTGAAATACATTTTCAAAAGTTCCATCTTCATAGAAAATATATTCATCATCAAATAAGCAGGCTCTTGTTTCAACATCGGCCCCAGAATTTGACCACCAGCTTCCGTCATCTATTCCTGGTCCCACTTTCATTGCCCCTGCAGTAGGTGCAAGCTTCCATGTACCAACAAATGGACTATCTTGTCCTATGAGTAGTCCGAAGAAGCTTATAAGTAAAATTAATTTTTTATAGTTAAACATATTATAGCCTTATTATTATTTGTTTATAAATAGCATTACTTTAATAATTAATATTTTAATTTATGTTAAGATAAAAATTAGTAACAAATTGTTAGAATCATGTAAACTTTTAAACGTTAAATAGTTTTATATAATAATTTAGTGATTAGTATTTTAGTTTAATTTATAAATGATAAGAAAGAGATCTGTTCATATGAAAAAACAAAACAAATTGGTTTTAATAATATTATTAGTGGGGTTTTTTATTAGTTGTGGCCTTGGGAATAAAAAGGAAGAATTCATCAACAATTTAATAAGTCAAATGACCTTAGATGAAAAAGTTGGTCAAATGACGCAAATTGATAAGCGCATGCTTGATAGCGATGGGGATATTGCCAAATATTTTATAGGTTCTATTCTAAGTGGCGGGGGTTCTGTTCCAGCTGATAATACACCAAAAGGGTGGGTTAAAATGATAAATTCTTATCAAGAGCAAGCTCTCTCTACTCGTTTAAAAATTCCATTGATTTATGGGATCGATGCTGTACATGGACATAGTAATGTTGTTGGAGCCACAATATTCCCACATAATATTGGACTTGGGTGTGCAAATGATCCTGAATTGATATACGATGTCAATCATGTTACTGCGGTTGAGGTTGCGGCAACCGGTCTTCATTGGACCTTTTCACCATGTATTACCATACCAAGAGATGATCGCTGGGGTAGGCAGTATGAGGGTTTTAGTGAGTCTCCTCAATTAGTTTCTGGTTTAACGGTTTCAGCGATCAAAGGATATGAAGATGCTATTGATAAAATTGGTGGAAGGAAAATAGCAGCGTGCGCAAAACATTTCTTAGGAGATGGTGGAACCACATGGGAATCTGGAGAACACAATGAAGGTGGACGTGTATATAAGATTGACAGGGGGGATACGCGTCTTACTGAAGAAGAGATAAGACGTATCCATTTACCACCATATTTAGAAGCTATTAAAGCAGGTGTTAAAACTGTTATGATAAGTTTTAATAGTTGGAATGGTGTACAATGTCATGGGAATAAGTTTTTAATAAATGATTTATTAAAAGATGAGCTTGGATTTGAAGGTTTAGTTGTCACCGATTGGGCGGGGATTGATGCTATCCCAGGTGACTATAAGTCAGATGTTATTACGTCTATAAACGCTGGAATTGATATGGTAATGGTTCCTGGTTCTCTTTTTGGGAATAATCATTATAAAACGTTTATTCAGTTTTTAAAAGAAGGCGTTCAAGAAGGAAGCATATCTGTATCACGTATTAATGATGCTGTTTTTAGAATTCTTTCTGTAAAATATGATTTAGGGTTATTTGAAACTCCATTTGCTGAAACAAAGTATACAAAACTGATTGGATCAGATAAGCATCGAAAACTTGCTAGGTCTGCTGTTCAAAAAAGTATGGTGTTGCTAAAAAATGATAATAGCGTACTGCCATTAAAAAAGAATGTGGGAATTACAGTAGTTGGTTCAGGTGCAAATAATATTGGGATACAAAATGGTGGTTGGACGGTTGAATGGCAAGGCAGGATGACCCCTGATTTTAAAATTTTAGATCAAGATAATAATGGCTCAATAAAACGATCAGAGGTTCTATATTATTTTAAAGGGATATATGATGAAAAATTTGATTCTGGTGCTGCAGATGGATTTTTTAAATCTATGGACACAAATTCAAATGGCCGCGTAGATAAAAAAGAGTTTGATAAGCATAGTAATAAATCCTCATTTCAACCCTCAGGAACAACTATTCTTGATGCTTTGCAAAATCAAAACAAAGGATTTGTTACTTATGATCCATTAGCCAATAAACTTCCTAAGGGGAATACTATTGTTGCTGTTGTAGGAGAACATCCATATACTGAGGGCTATGGTGATGATCCAGGTATTGGCTTGAGTTCACTTGATAAAGAAGTTTTAAAAAAGTGTTATAGCTCTGGCAACAAGGTGGTAGTTGTGATTTTATCAGGTAGGCCATTAATGATAGAAAACCATATTCAAAGTTGGGATGCGTTAATAGCCGCTTGGCTTCCCGGGATGGCTGGAGAGGGAGTTGCTGATGTGCTTTTTGGTGATTATAATCCAACTGCTAAGCTTAGTTATACTTGGCCAAAAAATATAAATCAGATACCAATTAATATAGGTGATAAAAACTATGAACCATTATTTCAATTTGGTTATGGTTTAAATTATTAATAGCTATATATTTTTATTTTATGTTAAGATATTTTTGGGTATTCAGTTTTATGTTTTTTTACATCTTGTCTGCTCAAAGTGTTCAAATAAATGAAATAGTATCATCAAATAGAGATAGTTTTTTAGATGAGGATGGTGATGCTCCGGATTGGATAGAGCTATATAATCCTACTTCAAATAATATATCTCTTTTTAATTGGGGCCTGTCGGATGACATTAATGATTCTTTTCAGTGGAGGTTCCCAAATATTTCAATTGGCCCCGGACAATATTTAATGGTGATGGCATCTAATAAAGACCGTGTAGATATTATTCCTTATTGGGAGACTATTATAGATTGGGGTGATGGTTGGAGTTATTTTGTAGGTAATCAGGAGCCACCAACAAGTTGGAATCAATTAGGGTTCAACATTAATAATTGGGATATTGGTCCTAGTGGGTTTGGTTATGGTGATAATGACGACAACACAATAATTAATTCAGTAACATCTATATACCTAGTAAAGTCATTTTTTATAGATAGCCCAGAGCAAATAAAAAAAATTGCACTACACATAGACTACGATGATGGTTTTGTTGCATATTTAAATGGTGTCGAATTTGCTAGGTCTAATATTGTGGGATATCCACCAAATCATGATCAAGGTACTGAAGGTTGGATAGAGGCTCAGATGTATAGTGGCGGGGATCCTTCTCTTTTTTGGGTAGACTCACTTGATACATGGGTCCAAGAAGGGCAAAATGTATTAGCTATCCAGATTCATAATTTTGATAGTAATTCCTCTGATATGTCTTGCATACCTTTTTTTACTGTTGGTAGAAATGTATCAATTGATAATAACCCCAATGTTGCAGAAGAGGTTTATCTGCCTGGTTCAATGCTTCATACAAATTTTAAAATTAGTTCTGCTGGTGAAACCATTATATTAACTAGCACAGATAGCACAGTTGTTGATTCTTTATATACACAAAATTTATTACCAGA
>CEOP01036717.1_pt1 | contig 22927 bp, 24 predicted proteins | sample 361301 | NCBI WGS metagenome assembly CEOP01 (sample SAMEA2619548, study PRJEB7988) | marine metagenome | biome: marine biome (ENVO:00000447); feature: deep chlorophyll maximum layer (ENVO:xxxxxxxx); material: "saline water (ENVO:00002010), including plankton (ENVO:xxxxxxxx)" | depth 55 m
GTCTTTCACAAGAACCTAAGATTTCAAAATCTTTTGCTTTTAGCAAGAAGTCTTGGATATCATAAAAAATAATAACATTAAGTTAATATCCTTTTTTACTCCTTTTTCAAAAATAGTATATGAAAAATGAATGAATCAGATATTAGATATGATTACATTAAAAAAAGTGCAGAAAGATTAAATATCTTATTTGCTGCTTATGGATTTGAGTTTTGGGATTATTCCAACCCTTCAATTATTAACTCAAGTAATATTGAATTTATTGATGGTTTTCATGGAGGAGAATTGACTTATGCAAAAATATTATTAAACATGAGTGAAAATAATTCTCTTGCTAATAAGTATATAAGTTATGGTAGTCTTAAGAATGATATTAAAAATACTAAAAATAAACTAATCATTTACGATTAGTCTATGTCTCATTGCGTATAATAAGCCTAATATGAATGGAATTGTTTACAAGCAGACCTTCTTGGTATATTCTTTTTTTGTGCTTAGTGGAGTAGATAATTACACAATTTACCCGATATATCCATATGCCCTTAGAGCATGGTGATGGGTCTATATGTACATACCCGGACACATTTTAGAGCCATAGGTTTTAATAATAAAGTCCTGACTTAAATAATAAAGTTTTTAAAGTAACAAAAAGTAACAAAATGAGTCAATTATGGAATGATATTCCGCTGCTAATTTTATTATGGAAATAATTTGCTAATAATGCCCCAATTATTTGACCAATTATGAAATAAACTACACAAGAAGGCCCTATCCCAGTAAATGTATCGGTAAACATTCTTGCAATTGTAACTGCAGGATTTGCAAAAGCGGTTGAAGAAGTAAACCAATATCCAGCTGTAATAAATAAGGCCACAGCTGCGGCAATATCTTTTGGATTATATTTTCTTACAAATAATATGGTAGTCAATAGACCAAATGTAGCTACTATTTCACTAATCAATAATTTTTCTTCACCTCGAAAATTTGTAGATATCTGTATTAATTCCTGAGCAAAATAATAATGAACGACGAAAACTGAAAGAATAGCTCCAAGAAATTGAAAAGTTATGTATTTAAAAAAAGTAGGAAGAGTTAATTCTTTATTAATAAATGATACAAAACTTACAATAGGATTAAAGTGAGCACCCGATATAGAAGAAAAACTTTTTATCAAAACAAAAAGGATAGCTCCTGTTGAAATTGTATTTCCTAATAATGCTACTGCATCATTACCTTGAGAAAGGTTTTCAGCCATAATCCCTGAACCAATAACGACACCCGTTAAAAAAAAAGTCCCAATTAATTCTACAATATCAGAGGATTGAACTTTAAACATTATTTGGATTGTGATATTCACAATATTTATAAGAAATTTTTAAAGGCTCATCAACGCTTTTAAATTTATTTAGTTTCATGATTATTATTACTAATTTGTATCTAGTGCTTAAATGATAAATGCAATATAAAAAAAAAGGATATGGTACTCTAAGTTAACACTATCCAATGCTGCCCTTACAAGGTTAATGTTGGGCTTTGTATTTGTTTATCTAAAAATTATAGATTATAATTTGTTTAAATGATTAACTCGTCAATTTTAAAAATCTCTCCAACTCCCTTATCAGGATCTGTTAATCTTTCAGGCTCAAAAATTAGTGCTATTGTTGGATTAATTATTTCTCTAAGCACTAGAGAAAGATTTATTTTCAGCAATTTCCCTAAAGATTTATTGGATGTAAAAATCTGTTTAAAAATGATAGAGGATTTAGGTAAGAAAATCAATTTAAATCAAAACAATGTAACAATAACTCAAAGTAAAAAATTAAATGATAAGCTTCTATCTGATAAATACTCAATTAGATATACATTACTTATAATAGCTTCATTATTAGTTAATCAAAACAAAGTAAAAGTCCCATTACCGGGAGGTTGTAAAATAGGAAATAGAAAGATTGATGTTTTTGAATATATTTTTAAAAAATTTGGTGTGGATTTTGTTATAAGTGAAAATCATATGACTGCTGAAACCAAAAAGAAGTTAAAAGTTGATAAATTGGTTTTACAAAAAGTCTCTACTGGTGGGACGCTTTGTGCTTTAATTTTGTCTAGTACAACTATTGGGAAAACATTAATAGAAAATGCCCATATTAGACCTGAAGTGATAGATATTATCAATTTATTTAATAAAATGGGTGCGAAAATATCATATAGCAATAATACTATAGAAGTTGAAGGTTCAGACTCTTTGTCAGGAGCAAATTTTAGATTAATGGATGATATTATTGAAGCGTTTACATATTTAATTTTGGGAGCGACAACTAAAGGTGAAATAAAAATAAAAAACTATCCATTTGCTTATCTTGAGCTCCCGACCAACCTTTTGCATGAATCTGGTGCTAATATATTTGTTAATAACAATGATTTAATTATTTCAAACGGGTCAATACTTCCATTTAAATTATTTACAGGACGATATCCTCAAATACAATCCGAGTTACAACCTCTTTTTTCATCATATGCATTATTTTCTAATGGGACTTCTTATATAACTGATTATAGATTTCCTGAAAGGTACCAATATATTGAAGAATTGAAAAAACTAGGTGCATCAATCAAAAAAAATAGAAATGGGATTGAAATTAAAGGGACTAGTATAGTTAATGGAGGCACTGTCAAAGCATTGGATATAAGGTGTGGTGCCGCTTTAATAATCGCTGCGATTTGTGCAAAAGGAGATACAATAATTAAGAATGCTAATGAAATAAAAAGAGGCTATGAAAATATTGACTTAAAGATTAATTCACTTGGCGGGAAAATTAATTTTCAACATTAATATTATAATGCCACCATTATAATAAAATATTTATCTTAAATATATAAAGGTATTTAGTTGCAAAATTTATCCTTCTTTAAAGGCATACGTAATCTTTTATACTCCAATTTTTTTTCTTTATTATTTCAATTTTTTTTCACATTCTTATTAATTAAATCTCTATCACTAACGGAATTAGGAAAATTTAGTTTTTCACTTTCTTTATTAAGTATAATAATTCATATTTTATCTTTTGGAATTAGACAATCGATCACAATTCAATTAAAGAAAAATAATGGATTAATTTCAATTATAATCAATAACATTATTTTCCATATAACTTGCATATCTGCGATTAGTTTCTTTGGATATTTATTTATTAATTACTTTTTTATAATAGCTGAATCTGATTTGTATCTTTTAGGATTAAGCTTCATTTTATTATCAATAATATTTAGTCAAATAAATGGAATTTATTTAGGCTTAAATATGTACGATAACTATACAATAAATAACCTTTCTGTTCATTTTTCCAAAATAATTATCTTATTAGTGATTAATCACTTTATAATTATAACAAGTAAGATTGCATTAATTATATTGATATTATCTCATATAGCTTTTTTAATTTTTTCATTTATTAATTTATCATCTTATCATTCAAAAAACTGGGAAGTTGATTTAAGACTCTACAATAAAATGATAAGAAGTGGCTTCATTTATGGAGCCAACCTTTTTTTAATTGGATTAATTTATAGCGGGGATATTATTCTACTTAAATTTTATGTGAGCGATAGCGACATTGGCTCGTATCATATTGCGTCAAAATTGATAAGCTTCATTTGCATAATACCGCAATCTATTGGCATGTATTTTTTTAGCAAAAATTCATTAATAAATATTGATAAAAAAAACAATTCAATAATTAGTATTATAAAATATTCTATATATTTTTGTATAATAATAATTATTTCAATTATCTTTTCTTCGGGAGCAATTATAAACGCTTTGTTTGATCAGTCTGATTTTAAAATTGCAATAACAATTATTGCACTGTCGCCTGGACTAATCGGGTTATTTTTGATTAAAATAATTTATCCACTATTAGCCAGGAATAAACCCCCAGTAAAATATTTTATCCCCTTTTTCATTAGTGTATTATTTAATTTAGCTCTTAATGTAATACTAATTCCGTATTTTTCTATTTTTGGTGCAGCATTAGCTTCAGCAATTACATATTCTACATTAGGGTTATTTATATATTACAAATTTATATATCTGATTAAATAATATTGGTGAATTAATGTTTTAAACTGATAGTAAATTTTTAGTTATGAAATCAAATTATTATTAATGAATGTATTTTTATATGCAAGTCAGTACACTAAGTATATGGGTGGGCATTTTCGATCTCTGCTTACCACAGCAAAATATTTAAATATTGGAAAGATAAATGCATTTGTAGGATTACCTGAAAGTTTAAAGAAACGAAATTATATTGAAATAAAAAATATATTTCCGTATGAAAAAATCGTGTGGTTACCAAAAAATCGTTATTTACCAAGAGAGATATTTTTAACTAAATATCTTCAAAAAGTAATTAAAAAACAAAAAATAGATTTAATACACTCTTTTGATTTGAGTTCACATATTATTTCCTCTCTATATAAAATGATTATTGATAAGAATATACGTATTTGCGCTACTGTTTGCGGAGGGACTATAGGGCATAAATATCCATTTTCTTATCCTATTATTGTATATTCAAAAGAATTAAAAGAAATGATGATTAAAAGATTTCAATTTAATAAGAATGGAATTTTTATAGAAAAATCAAGGATGGACATTTCACTTTTTCGAAAAGATTTAGAAAATAATAATTTAAAAAAATTAATACCTGGTAAAAATGATCATAGAAAAAATATACTTTTCATAACCAGGATAAGCAATTTAAAGATTAATGCAATTTTATTATTGTTTGAAGGGGTTGTTGAACTTTCGGAAAAAAGAAAAGATTTTTGTTTAGTAATGGTTGCTTTTAGTGAAAATAACAAATTGCGAAAGTTTATAGAAAAAAAAATTGAAGATATAAATAAAAAAATAGGTGATGAAATTATAGTTCATGCAAAAGAATTATCATCGAGTTCAATAAGTTTATATAAAAATTTTGATATAATTATTGGGGTCGCACGAGTTTGTTTTGAAGCTATGATGAGCTCTAAACCTGTTATATTAATTGGTGAGAGGGGATGCTCTGGTATAATAGATGTAAAAAACAAAAAATATTTAAAAAAATTAATAAAAACTAATTTTTCAAGTAGAGAGCTAAATACTACATGGAACGTTCAAAAGGTATCTGTTAGTATAGATTATTTATTAAATAATCCAAAGCTTATGCATCAATATGGAATAGACGGGAAAAAGTGGGTAGAAAAGCATATGGACGCTCATCATTTAATCAGGGCACATAGAAAAATTTATCAGAATTTATTAAAAAACGAAAAACAAAAGCTGTTACTAAAAAACGACGTTTTTTATAGTATAATTATTAGATGGATAGCTATTTTTGTTGTTCCAATCAGAAACTTTTTTTACTATATATCAAAAGTTAAAAAATAATAAATAATAAAAGTGATGTTATGAAAAAATATATTTATGGTTTTTACCTATTAGTAGTAGTTATAATTGCATACTTTTCAAGTCAATTATCTATAATTGAGCCTAAGAAGATCAATAGCTATGATTATTTAATTGGTAGATGGTACAGTGAGGATACAGATAAAAAGATTGTTATGGAATTTTCACCAGATAAAAAATGTCAAATTAAAATTTTTCGATCAAAAAGTGATACAGTTTTTATTGATGGCGAAGTCTATTTTGATGCAAAAAAACAACCAAATGCGTTTTCTATTTATAAAATTTCTGATATGAATCACCCATTGCATACAATTATTGCTAAAGTTGATGAGAACAAATTAATTATTGAAAAGTTTGCTCCTAAATGGAGGCTGAGACCAATAAGTTTTGGAGAAAAAACCAAAATAAACCTAATCAAAGTAGAAAGATAAAAAAAATGAATGAAATATTAAATAATACTACCTTTTTAAATGATATTAATATAGATATACCTTTTTTTCAATTTGTCATAAACATGTTTTTTTGTTCACTTATGGCACAGATACTTACAATTACTTATGTAAAAAATGGTACTAGTATATCAAATAGGAAAAAATTTGGACAAAATTTTATACCTATTGCAATGACTACTGCAGTAATAATTACAATTGTTAAATCATCTTTAGCATTATCATTAGGATTAGTAGGTGCGCTATCAATAATTCGCTTTAGAGCTGCTATTAAAGAACCTGAAGAATTAGCATATTTATTTATAACTATCGCTTTGGGTTTAGGGTTTGGAGCTAACCAAGGGTTTATCACTATTGTGGGTTTTTTATTGATAGTCGGATTTATAATATTGCGAAAATCTCTTGATATGGGTGAAACTGATAATAATAATTTACATTTAACAATAATGCATGAAAAAAATAATGAAATTAAAATTGATGAAATTATAAATACTGTTAAAAAGTATAGTTCTGGTCTAAGCCTTAGGAGGCTTGAAGAATCAGAATCAACTACTGAGATATCACTCACAGTAGATATCGATGATTTTAATAGTTTTAAAAAAATAAAAGAAGATATTAGAAAAATTGATAAAACAATATATATAACATTTATTGACACTATCTATTAATTATGATAATTAAAAAACCTAATTCACTAAAATTGAAACTAAGTAGAAATACTACTTATAGAAAATTCAATAAAATATTTTTAAATAAATACATCAATATTTTATTTTTTTTATTTTTTATTTTTTTTACAAGCACATATTTTTTTTGGTTAGGTGCATATGGGCGTATAGATGGCACACTTGGCAGATATAGAGTCTTTCTAAATGGATTATATCAAGAAAATATAAATATTGTAAAAAATTTTGTAAATGGAAAGTTATCTAACCCGGCTTCTTTTTCATTTGATGTGAAGTTTCAAAACTTAAAAGAAATTCAGAATAAAATTGATTTATTAAGAAAAAACGAAAAAATTTTAGACAAGGAGGAAAGAAAATTAGTTAACGCTAGTTTAACCTATAAAGGTGAAAAATATGATGTGGGTATAAGATTGGCAGGCGGTGAGATGGATCATGTGAGTTCAACAAAATGGTCATTTAGATGTAAGGTAAAAAACGGGAAATCTATTATGGGGATGCATGAATTTAATTTAATGAACCCTCATACGAGATTATTAATGTCTCCTTGGGTGTGTAATGAGTTTTATAAGAAAAATGATTTTATAAATATTAATTATGAATTTGTAGACATCACTATAAACGGGGAATTGAAAGGAGTTTATATTTTAGAAGAATGGTTTGATAAGCCAATGATTGAAAAAGATGGTGGTAGAGCTGGTATTATTTTCAGTCCTAGATATAATGATGTTATAAAAATATTTAAAGAAAATAAAGTATTAAAAAATGATCAACTAAAAAGTCAATTAAGTTATCTGAAAAATAATTATTTTGGACTGATAAATGGAGAAGTAAATCCAAGTTTTTTCTTTGATTACGATAAATTTGCAAAACATTTTGCTTTAGTAGATCTTCTCAATGGTAGCCATGTTTATAATAGGCAAAACACCATTTGGTATTTTAATCCAATCACTAAACTTGTTGAGCCAATAGGCCGTGAATGGTCTTCACGAGCATTTAATAAAATAGAATCGATAACTATTGATTTAGAAGACGTTTATTTCAATAAAATTTTATTTTCTGACGAAAATTTTACAAAGTTATATTTTAAGGAGTTGGAGTTAGTCAGTAGTAAGTCTTATCTTGAATCATTTTTCACTGAAATTAAAGCAGAGAAAGATTCGTTGAGTAGTATTTTACATAAAGATTATCCATATTATAATTATTCTTTTGATTATTTGATTAGGAATCAGAAATATATAAGAAACAGATTAAATAAAATAACTGATAAAATAGATACTAAGCTCATTATTAAAGAGCATAATAGAGCATTTATTCAAATAATTAATAATACAAATTTGCCCATTCAATTAAATGAGATTATTTTAAATAATGAAAATATTTCTATAGAAAATAAATTATTGCAGGATAGTAGTAATATGGTTTTATTAGATTTAGATGATTATAGTAACTTCAGTTCTGCAAAAAAATTAGAAACTATATTTTTAAATATAGAAGTACTATTTCTTAATCAAAAAAAAACCTTTAGTAAAAAAGTTTTAATTCCTATTGAATATAGAAACTCTTTATTTACATTCCTTTCTAAACCGAATCAGGAAAAAATCTTTAAGAAATATGATTTAAAAATAAATCATCAAAAGCAATTAATAGAATTTCCTCAAGAGGTTAGTTTTGATGAAGTCATAATAATACCGCCAAATTATAATTTAATTTGTAACGCAGGAACCAAAATCAAATTCGAGGATGGTGGTGGCTTAGTATCTTATTCCTCAATCTATTTAAATGGTAGTCGAGATTCTCCAATCATAATTGAAGGTAATAGTTCACAATCAAATAGTTTAGTTGTAATAGGAAATGGGGTAGATACATCAAAAATTAATTATACTAATTTTTACAACCTTTCTAAGATTAATGAAAAAGATTGGGGAATAACAGGTTCAATAACTTTTTATAAAGCTCCAGTAATTTTTGATAATTGTAGCTTCAGCAATAATGTGATAGCAGATGATTTTTTAAATATAATTAAATCAAACTTTAAAATAAATAATTGTGTTTTTAACAATAGCTTCGCAGATGCTCTAGATGCTGACTTTTGCACCGGTGTACTGAATAATATGGAATTTAATAATATTGGAAACGATGCTTTAGATTTCTCAGGGAGTAATATTTATGTTGATAGTATTAATTTTAAAAAGGTAGGTGACAAAGCAATTAGCGCAGGTGAGGGTACAATTATAAATGGATCTTCCTTAATTGCGAGTAGCTGTGAAATTGCAATTACAAGTAAGGATGATTCTTTTATTTTTATTGAAGACGTAAATATTTTTAATACTAAGGTTGCTTTTTGTGCGTTTAACAAAAAGAGTATATATGGGCCAGGTGTTATTGAAATTAGAAATTCAAAGTTATCTAAAATTGATGTTCCATTTTTAATTGAGAAAGGATCAAGGCTAACTATTGATGACAGCATAGTCGACCCTGTTAATAATAAGAAGGTTAAGGATATGTTGTATGGAATCGAATATGGAAAGAAAAGCTAATATTATGAACCTTCGCTATGAAAGAAAATTTAGGATAAAAAATCAAATTAGTTTAAGTCGGTTAATTTATATAATTAAGCTGAACACTTTCAATTTTAAAATTCATTACCCACAAAGAAGAATAAACAATATTTATTTAGATAATCATAATTATCAAAACTATACAGACAATCAGGTAGGTATATCAGATAGAACAAAATATAGACTTAGATGGTATGGTAATGATATAATGCAAAATAATAATTTAAAATTTGAAAAAAAAAATAAGTTTGGTTGGGTAGGTTCAAAAAAGACCTATGATTGTGAACCTTTTAACTTTGATAAAAAAAAATCGGTTTATAATTACTTTAAAAATTTAATGAATGAATTAAGTATTAATGAAAGCTTAGATATTAAAAATAATTTTCCAGTAATAATGAATGCTTATACTAGGATTTATTTTATTTCTAGATGTGAAAGATTTAGAGTTACGTTAGATTATAAACAAGAATATTTTTCAATTCGGAGGTTAGGGATGAGGCCTATAAAAAAAATATTTTCAGATAAAAATGATTTTGTTTTAGAATTAAAATATGATATTAAATATGATGATATTGCATCAGAAGTTTCCAATCAATTCCCTTTTTTAATTTCAAAAAATTCAAAATACATTAATGGTATTGATTATTTAAAAGAACAATTTTAATTGTATCTTAATCTTTTTTATACGAAACTAATTTAATTAAAAATTCGATAAAATAGTTTTCGTATCATCTTTGATATATTAGCTCTGAAGAGAAAAAAAATATCAATTTTAGTGTTATACTTCTTTTATTGAAGTGTATTGATATAACTAAGGTGTAAATATAAAATTATTAATATTTTTTAAGTTTATATCACATTTAATTAGTTGACCATTATTGTAATAATTTGTTTGGTAGTTTAAATTTTTAAAAAAATTATTTATATCATTTCGTTTTATATCATAACTATCAATCCATCTATCTTCGACTTCTAACATTATAATTGGTCTTAAATTCTTTATGGTTTTTATAGCACCTTCTAAAACTAATAATTCGGCCCCTTCTACATCAACTTTTATAAAAGAAACTTTTTTAAAATTTAGATCATCAATTTTTATGATTTCTGATTCTATCGTAATAACATCAGTATGATTCCCTTTTTTTAATCTAGAATTTCTATTTTTTTCATTCATATCAATAAATGCTAGTCCCGCACTAATTGTCCCATTCTCTTGCAATGGTACTGAAAATTTGATTTTACCAACACTATTTGAACAGCCTTTATTTATGAGCTCTACATTATTCAATCTAAAGATTTTAGTTATTCTTTTTAGCGTTCTGAAGGTATATGGTATCGGTTCAAAAGCATATACTAAACCATCATTGCCGACTGTTTTAGATAAATTATATGTATATAATCCATAATTAGCACCTATATCAATTGCTACATCGCCCGTTTTTAAAGCCGATTTTATCCAGAAAATTTCAGGTTCATTTTTTATAGCCCATTCATCTGTATAGATATCTTTTGCCATTGCCATTGTTTGTAAATATTCTCTTAATCGTGGAAACGGGACTAATAAATTTTTAATAATTTTCCTAGGTATTGAATTTGCGCCCATATTTTAATTTAATTTTACTTTGATTAATCCTTTTATAAATATTACAACCATTTATTTTTTTAATTATTAATAATATCAAGGTTCAGAGAGGCTTAATATTGAAATATTATGTTTATGTTATAGAACTTGATTCCACGGTCGCAGACCTTAGAAAGTTTCGTTTAAAAAATCCAAAATATATAAAAGGTAATGGTTGCGTGTATATTGGGCAGTCATCAAAAAAGCCTGAAGTTCGATTTGAGCAACATAAAGAAGGTTATAAATCGAATAAGTATGCAAAGTATTATGGAATCAAACTTAGACCAGATATCTATGAGAAATATAATCCGATACCAAACAGAAAAGATGCTGAGGATATAGAAGAATACCTTGGGAAGAGATTACGAGAGAAAGGTGTTGGAGTTTGGTTTAATTAAAAAAATATTTATTTAATCTTAGAGCGGTATGCTATAATCAGCTGCCATGCATTTGTTGTCTCTTTTATGTTGTCCTCATTCCAACCATATCCTCCTTCTAAAAAATAAGGCTTTTGTATACCAATACTGATTGCGCCTTTTTTTAAGTTAAATAAATAACTGAACGATGGGGTCATTATAATTGCATCAGAATTTGCAACTGGTTCATTATCCCAGCTAGCAAGAGATAACGATTGCAAACCCAGACTAAGATCTATGGCTCCATCAATCTTATCAAATGTTTTATAAATAATATTTAATACAGCTTTTGCGCTAGTAGGAGGTAAATATGAGTATTTATTTTCATTAATGGGTTTTGCAATTGAGAGACTCCCGCCAAAAAAAACTGGATTCTTTGAACGTTTATAAAAAATTTGAAAATCTGAATTATAATTATAGGTTCCGACGCTCATACTGAAATGCCGATGCGGAACAAATAAGCCATCAGCCTTGGCGAACGGATTTATTGTAAGAGTATTTTTTGAAGGAATTGTTAATCCAGACCCAATAATAATTCTGAATCCATCTCCAGCCCCTGTATTTTTTAGTAGATACCTAAAAATAATTTTAGAGTCACCTAATAATCCACCTATTGCATTATCAAAGTCTTCTGCTGAATGCTCATCACGATGGTGCTTAGAAACATTGTCTCCAAACCATTCCATCGATCTTACTCCGAAGGTTGTTGTTAGAAATAGATTTATATTATTTGAAATACCATAAATAGCGCCTGGCCGTAATACGGTAGTTAATATTGAACCTTCATGATCAAAAGGTTCCCCAGGGATTGCTTCATGCCACCAGTCGATGTATTGATAACTATTTTCTAGTGATAAATATATTTCATTTTTTTTAGCACCTAAGCCTTTATCTGAATCGCCACCTGGCAATGAGGGGTTCCCTCATAGCGCTCATTGGCCATAGAGTACGTTGAATAAGAAAAAAAATAGAATAGCTATGATATATAATTTATTCATTTTTGCTTTTATTTTAATAAATGAATTTAAAAATTTATAGTATATAAAAAATTAAATAATGATTATATATAATTAAAAATTGATTTTAATGATACATAATATCAGTTTTAAATTATTAAGTAACATTTTAGGTTAATTATATGAAGTGTTTATCTTGTTCATATTCCTGGAAAAGAAGTAAGTGGATTGAATATATATCTTTTCTTTCAACTTGTCCAAGCTGTGGAAGTCGTTTTCTTGCTAGGAATGATATGATAAAATCAATTCTTACATATATTAAAAAATAATTAAATAATAATTCGTTTCTTTAAAACCTTTTTAGATTGAGATCATAATATGAAAACTATAATCACAGTATATGTTTTGTTATCTGTTTCTATTATTAATGCTGATATTTTAATCAATGAATTCTTAGCAGGAAGTGACACTTGTTGCGGAGCTGATATTTTTGATGGAAGTTCAGAAGATTTTGTTGAGCTGTATAATTATGGAACAGAGCCAATTAATATAAATGGTTGGGGTTTTAGTGATACAGATGGAGTGATTACAACAGTTGCACCGGATACGAGTATAGCTCCTGGTGATTTTCTAGTTCTTTGGTATACAGGTGATAACAATGGCTTCCCAGAAGTAAATGAAAAGCTTTCAAAAGACGGTGAAACTATTTTTATAGTTGACGCAGATGGAAATCCATTGATCAGTTATGATTTTGGACCTCAGACAGATGATATTTCTTATGGTCGTAACCCTGATGGGTCTGATACGTGGGAGTATTTTTCAATCCCAAGTCCCGGACAATCAAATGTTATTGAGAATTCACCTCCAGGGCCATTTTATTTCTTATCTCCAGAGGATAATGACACACTTGTTATTGATCTCGATAATCAAAATGATAGTATAATTTTTTCTTGGGAAGAAAGTGTAGACCCTGATGGTGATAATATTCAATATACTTTCAATTTATATGGTCTTGACATGACTGCTTCTTTTTCTAATTTTTATAATCATACTTTAGATAATACAGAACTATCATTTTCTAATGATTACCTTTCTAATCTTGTATTCAATTTTTATTCAGAACCATATAACTGGTATTTTTTTGAAACAGGAGCAGTGTTCCCTGTTTATTGGAGTGTTTTTTCATCGGATGGTATTGCTACTTTTGGAGAAATTGATTTTGATGATATAGGATATGAAAATAATCATTTTGTATTGTATATAGATTTAAGTAATGCAGATACGAGTGGAGTTGAAACTCCTACGATTATAATCAATGAATTTTTGTCTATTAGTGATAATTGTTGCGGGAGTGATATTTTTGATGGTAGTACGGAAGATTTTGTTGAGCTTTATAATTATGGAACAGAGCCTGTTAGTATTAATGGCTGGGGTTTTAGCGATACAGATGGAACGATTACAACAGTTGCACCAGATACGAGTATAGCTCCTGGTGACTTTCTAGTTCTGTGGTATACAGGTGATAATAACGGTTTCCCTGAGATTAATGAAAAATTATCAGGAGATGGAGAGACAATATATATAGCTAATGAAATTGGTATTGAAATAATAAGCTATGATTTTGGGCCTCAGATAGATGATGTCTCTTACGGTCGTAGTCCTGATGGCTCTGACTTTTGGACTCATATGCCACCTACTCCTGGGCAGTCAAATATTATAAATACTCCTCCTAACGATTTCTCTCTAACATTTCCTTTAGTGAGTGATACGTTAACCGCAGACCTGGTTAGCCAAGGCGATAGTCTTTTATTCATAGATAACATACATTTTTATTGGGAAGAGAGCAATGACCCTGACCAAGTTAATATTCAATACAGTTTTAGATTATATATACAGTGTTGTGATGGAATGGATATGTGGAGCACCTCAGATATGCTAGATAATAATAACAACTATATTGCACATAGCTATCTTTTTAATATTCTAAGTGGGATGGTTGATGGGCCTATATTTTCTGTTCCTCATGAAATACATTGGAGTGTAAAAGCGACAGATGGAATAGATGAGTCAGCAGAGGTTTCAGATTCTTTTTATATTATTTTTAATGATTATTTAGATATTGTTAATGAGACTATACCTGAGTCTTTCACTGTTTTTTCTGCATTTCCAAATCCCTTTAATCCATTCACTACAATCAGCTATATGATTCCGAATGATGGCTTTGTTGATGTTACTATCTTTGACATGATGGGTAGAGAGATAAAGAACCTAGTTAGTTCTAAGCAGTCCAATGGCTACAAGTCTATTAGATGGGATGCTACTAATAATCAAAATCAGGCCGTTACTGCAGGTGTTTATCTTTACAAGATTAAGTATGAAAATTTTGTTAATACTCGGAAAATGATTCTTTTAAAATAATTCGACTGATTTTATAACGTATATTATTGCCATAATGAAAATTAGTTAAACCAATCTAAGGCTCATTATTTTCTCATTTTTTTATGCTCTTGAACTCAGTTATTATGAGCTGATAATAATGGGGTTATGTGCTATTGGAATAGGAATGGCAAAAACAGGCCTTGGTGGTTTAGGAATGGTTGTTGTTCCTGTCCTCGCAAATATATTTGGCGCCAAGTCATCAACAGGTATTCTGCTTTTATTATTAATCATGGCAGATATATTTGGAGTTCGCTATTATCACATGCACTCGGACATCAAACAGCTTTTTAAGCTTATACCAAGTACTATCATTGGCATTATAACTGGCGTTTTTATTGGTGATCAAATATCAGATGAATATTTCCAGATATTGCTTGGTATGGTAATTATCTCTGGTGCGCTAATGACAATAATCAAAGTTGATATAAAAGAGAACAAAATATTTTCAATCATTGTAGGCTTTTTAGGAGGGTTTATTACGATGATTGGAAATGCAGCTGGTCCTATAATGTCGATATATTTTTTATCCATGGGATTTAATAAAAATAAATTTATTGGTACAGTCGCATGGTTTTTCCTCTTTGTAAATTTATTTAAAGTTCCTTTTCACATATTTATTTGGAATACAGTAGACCTACAGATTTTATTATTTGATTTGAGCTTGTTTCCTTTGATATTGATTGGAGCTCTTATGGGTGTTTGGGTCGTTAAAAAAATACCAGAAAGGCCATATAAAATTTTTGTAATTGCATCAGTGGTTTTATCAACCTTCAATTTATTTATTTAATTCTCATCATGATTTTTATTTCTAATGATATTTTTAGTAATTTTGATAAGGAAAGATAAACATGGATACAGAATTATTACTTTGGCTTCCAATAATACTTTTAACGGTGGCAAGTATTATTAAAATAATGAATAAAAATAAAGGAAATCGAAAACCTTGGATAAGGATTGAGGAGATAAAAGAAAATGAATAGACATCTTAGTATGAGAACAGCAAACCCAGCACTACAGTCAGATACTTTTAAAAAATCTATGACTGGCTCTATGGGAGCAAGCGAAGTAATGACAGTTAATGGAGTGGTAAACAAAACAGGTTTGGCTCTTTTATTATTAATTATTAGTGCGTCGATTACATGGTCTGACCCTACTCTCTCAGGTTTAGCGATGCTTGGCTTTGTTGTTGGCCTTGTTGCTGCTATTGCTACAATTTTTAAACCAACTATTTCTAATATAACTGTTCCGATATATGCTATTTCTCAGGGTCTGGTATTGGGGGCAATATCAAGGGTTTTTGAGATGCAGTATCCTGGGATTGCGGTTCAGGCTATATTCCTTACATTCGGGACGCTAGGTTCTCTGCTACTTGCGTATATGTCGGGACTAATTAAGGCGACAGAAAATTTTAAGCTTGGTGTTTTTGCTGCAACAGGCGCAATTGGAGTATTATATTTGATTAATTTTGTGATGAGTTTTTTTGGAACGGGTATTGGTGTCATTCACAGTAGCAGTCCAATGGGTATATTGTTTAGCCTTGGTGTGGTTGTTATTGCTGCTTTAAATCTTGTCTTAGACTTTGATTTTATTGAAGAAGGTGCAGAGATTGGTGCCCCAAAATATATGGAGTGGTACGCAACATTTGGGCTTCTTGTTACTCTTATATGGCTATACATCGAAATCCTAAGGCTTTTATCCAAATTAAATAGTAGACGATAAGGAAACTCTTATAATAAAAACTGAGTACTGGCTATCCTTTTTTATTCACACTGCTATTTTAATGGCACAGGTTGACTATGCGACACAGGTTCAGCCTATTTTTTATAATCATTGTCTAAGTTGTCATGTTTCAGTAAATGGATCTGGGGCTCTTGAGCTAGATTCTTATGAATATTTAATGGAAGGTGATAGTAATAATGGCCCGGTAGTAATTCCATTTAATGCTGATAGTAGTTTGCTTTATAGAGTTCTCCTTCGTGATTCTGTTATTGTTCCTAATGAACCCATATGTTGTCGGATGCCAAAAAATGCTGAGCCTTTACCACAAGATCAGCAAATGATAATTTATAATTGGATTAATGAAGGGGCGATAGCTTCTACCGTTTCTGTTATGAGTGAGTCACCTAGAGAGCCTCCATCCTTTGATGTTTACCCGAATCCATTTAATAATAAAATTAATATATCATTTATGTTGAATCAGTCGGAGCTAGAAAATATAATAATTTTTGATATTTTAGGTAAAAGAGTTAAAACAATTACCAGAAAAAACTATGGTGTTGGTAGAGATTTGGTTTTTTGGAATGGTGTTGATGACTTCAACCGACCTATATCAGGTGGACTATATCTGATTGGATTTGAAGTTGATAATAAAATACAAGGGTTAAAAAAAGTTTTATATTTAAAATAAAATCCCATTTTTATTCATTATAAAAAAACTTCTCCTTTTTGTGTGATTTATATTAATATTAGAAGCGGAGAGTAATCCAATATAGAACACATACCAGGGTATTATATAATACTGTCTTCAGTAACATGTAATTACCAATAAACATTAATTGTGAGTCCATATTGACTTTCCATGAATTAGTATGAGTATATCTCAAAAAAAACAAAGGAGAAGATAATGAAATACTTATTAACAATAACTTTAGCACTTTCATCTTTGACTATTGCACAGGATGAACTTCCAGGTTGGGGAGTTTATCTTGGTGGTGGTCTTGGGGGTGTTTCTATGGATGCACCGGATGGTGTTACCGTAGGATCTGAGCCACAGCTACCATTTATTGGTGTTAGCAAAGGTTTAATGCTTGGAGTTCCTCTATTAGTAAATGTAGGTCTTGGTAAGAGAGGATTTAATACTGAAGTAGACATGGGTGTAAAATGGAAGACAGGAATGTCATATGACTATTTAGATATAGCTGTTGGTATGCCGTTCCCTGCTGGGCCAGGTTTTGCATCGGCCGGACTTCTTTTCGGTGTTCCTCTTAATTCAGGAACAATGACTCTTGATATTGATGGTGAATCAGAATCGTCATCTATTGATGACCTGGAAATGGATCCTGACTATGGTCTTATGCTTGCTTATAGTTATCCGGTGAATGAAAAAATTGGTGTTTCAGCGGGATATTATTTAGGCTTAGCTGATCATGGTGATTCAGATGTAGGAGAAATGAAGTTTAATGGTATTTTTATGATGGTAGGATATACTTTCTAAGCTAGATACTATTATATATTATTAAAAAGCCTCGTTTTCGAGGCTTTTTTTTTATAATTAACTGAATTATTATTATAGAAATGATTCGATACAACATAAAATTAATTAGCATCCTATTGATGAGCTGTTTTTATGTTTCTGTAGGGGTAAGTCACTTCACAGATCCATATTGGTTCGTACAGATTGTACCACCCTACCTTCATTATAAATTAGAGCTTGTTTATATCAGTGGCTTTTTGGAGATAATTTTAGGGTTAATGCTTTTAATACCTAGTATGAGGTTATATGCAGGATGGGCATTAATCATTCTATTAATTGCTGTTTATCCTGCAAATATATATTTAGCACAGACCAATGGTGCTGCAATGAATACTACCCCTTTAATAGCTTGGGGGAGACTTCCTTTTCAGTTCGTATTTATTGGGCTAGCTTATTGGCACACAAAATAAATATAAAACATTATTTTTTCTTTGACGGCACAGGGTCATCTCCGTGGGATCCCCACCAAGGGTTACATCTAATAATGCGTTTTATTGAAAGCCACGACCCCCTAATGATTCCCCATTCGCTAATTGCTTGTATTGCGTAGTTGGAGCAAGTTGGTGTATAGGCACAGTTTTGACCTAATAATGGAGATATAGTTAGTTGATATAATTTGATAGGTAATATAAATAGTTTTGAAAATACTTTACTGAGCATATATTAAAATTCTTGTAATTTTATAAATAGTAATACTTGAAATGTAAGCAACATGGCACAACTAAGATTATATAACTCTCTTATAAATAAGAAAGAAGATTTTCTTCCAATTGATCATAGCCATGTGCGTGTTTATACTTGTGGGCCAACGGTATATAATTATGCACATATTGGGAATGCCCGTCCTCCAATGGTCTCAGATATTTTGGTAAGACTTTTAAAATATTTGTATCCTAGAGTGACGTATGTATCAAATATTACAGATATAGATGATAAGATCATTAATGCCGCTAAAGAGCAAGGTATGCCTATAAGTGCATTAACAAAAAAGTATGAGAATATTTATAATGAGAACCTCAAAGAGTTAGGTATTGATCCACCAAATCAGCAGCCTAGAGCAACAGATCATATCCCTGAGATGATCGAACAAATTGAGGCGCTTATTCAAAATGGATACGCATACGAAAATGATAAGCATGTCCTTTTTAGTGTAAATACTTTTCCAGAATACGGCTCTTTATCTGGAAGAGATAAAGATGAACAGATACTTGGCAGTCGAGTAGAGGTGGCATCATACAAAAAAGACCCAATAGATTTTGTACTTTGGAAACCAAGTATTGAGGACCAACCAGGTTGGAAATCTCCTTGGGGCTATGGTCGGCCAGGTTGGCATTTAGAGTGCTCTGCTATGTCAGAAAAAACATTAGGTGTTCCTTTTGATATTCACTCAGGTGGTCAGGACTTGATTTTTCCACATCATGAGAATGAACTAGCTCAGTGCTGTGGTGTTCATAAAAAGATAGATGATATTACTTCATATGCCAAGTATTGGGTACATAATGGTATGATAAAATTTGATGGTGATAAGATGTCTAAATCCCTTGGCAATATCCGCTATATAAATGATTTGCTTAATGATCATAATGGTGAAACTCTTAGGATGGTACTATTATCAACTCATTATAGGCAGCCACTTAATTGGTCTAGTAAAGCAATTGAGCAAGCCAAAAAGACTTTAGATAGGCTATATAGAATAATACGAAAATCAGGACTTGTTATTAAATCAGACAAAGCTGAACCATCTTCGCACATAGTAGATGCTTTATGTGATGATCTAAACACACCTGAAGCTTTAGGACAGTTAAATATTCTTTTTAATCGTTTGCAGGGTGCTGATTTAGAACAACAACAAAAAATAATTAGTACAATTGATGCTAGTGCAAAGATGCTTGGTATATTGCAACACGATCCAGATAAATGGCTAGGCTATGATAAAGAAATTGCTGAAAAAGATATACGCTATATAGAGGGTATGATTGCGGAAAGAAATCAGTCTAGGGATGAAAAAAACTTTAGTCGTGCTGATGAGATACGTGATGAGTTAAAGTCAATTGGAGTAGAAATTGAAGATACGCCAGAGGGAACTATATGGCGTAATAAGAATTAATTTTATTCCTAATTAAAGTAATTATTTTAACCAGGAGGCCAATTTAATTGTCTACCTCCTAAAACATGTAGATGAATATGGTAAACTGTCTGTGCTCCATCTTCATTACAATTGAACACAGTTCGATAACCACTATCTGCTATTCCTTCTTCCTTCGCTAGGTTTTTTGCAACGATAAACAATTCGCCAACAATGTCTTTGTCAGTTTCTTCAAGGTCATTTAGTGTACTTATTTCTTTTTTAGGTATTACAAGGAAATGAATAGGCGCTTGAGGGTTAATATCTCGAAATGCCAAAACATTTTCATTTTCAAATAAAATTTCAGCGGGTATTTCTTTATTAATTATTTTTGTAAAAATTGTGCTCATGGTCTAATCCTTTGTAGGTATTATTCTTTCTATCATATATTGAATTTTATAATTCAAATTGAAGACAGTAAATATAATTTAGTAGAGTCACTTTAGAATGACTCTTTTATATGCTAAGAATATTTAAGGTGTTTTATTTTTAAAAAAGAATATTCTGATTGCAATAAATAGTATGAGCCAAATAAAACTGTAGTAAATAGAAAATCACTTATAATTGTATTATGGATAAATGGAATACCGGCTGTATAACAAGTGATTAGACCTGTAAAATTTTTAGTATACATTCCACTACCAGCCCAAACCCCAAAGTTAGATATTAAAAAGAATATTCCACTCGAAGATACTATTGCACCGAATGTTCTAGATAGAGAGATATTTTTGTTAAAAATAAGAACCCCACTGAATATTATAAGTGCGTATGAAATATACTGCCAATAAAATCCATTATAGAACCATACAAAGTTTGCAGTTGAGTTACTATAAATATAATTATTAATGATCAGGTCACTTAGCCATATACCAAATATCGGAATAAAGAATGCTTGCCATTTTTTTGCAAAATGTGCTGCCCCAAATAAACCAATTGCAGCCATAGGTGAAAAATTAGGGGGGTGTGGCATTATTCTAGTAAAAGCAGCAATTAGAATAATTATTGTTAATATTCCTGTTTGTAGGTCTAGTTTTTTCATAATAATGTGATTAAATATCATATAGATTTTATATAACCAATACTATAAGAGTCTAGGCTAAATATCCATTTTTTAAAATATTGTAGATTTTTGTTCATTATAATAACCATTAATTTAAAAAAAGATAATCATTAAGTTTTGATTTGATTAACCTAACTATTTTAATAAATAATGATTGAATTAACGGACGTCACAAAAGTTTTTACCCTGACAAAAGACCAACGCAAAATCGTTGGTAGTGCTGAACTTAGACCAAAGTTATTTACGGCTGTTGATTCAATAAGTTTAAAATGTAATTCTAGTAAAGTTTTCGCTTTGATTGGTCCAAATGGTTCAGGAAAAACGACAACACTCAGAATGATATCAACAATGATCTCCCCTACATCAGGCTCTATTAAAATTAACGAGAATGATGTTGCTGCAGATGGTCGTTCAGCTAGAAAATCAATAGGTTTTATGACAAATCAGACAGCCCTTTACGATCGATTAAGCCCATATGAAATGGTAAAGTATTTTGCTGATTTAAATAGCATGGATAGGACAGTTTTTAATCAAAGATGTGAAAAAATATTTGAGAGTTTGGATATGAACTCATTTGCAAATAAGAGGATTGGTACGCTTAGCTCTGGAATGAAACAAAAGACTTCTATCGCTAGAACAATCATCCATAATCCAGATATTATAGTTTTTGATGAGCCTACTACAGGATTAGATGTAATGACTTCAAGGTCGATTATTGAATTAATAAAAAACTCTAAAGAGGAAAAGAAAACAATCATTTTTTCATCACATCGAATGGAAGAAGTTCAATCACTAGCAGATGCTATCGGGGTTATATATAATGGGAAGCTAATATTCTCTGGAACAAAAAATGATTTTGAATCTTTAGAGGCCGAGCCTAAAAGTTATGATGATACTTTAATTAATTTGATTGATCAATCATGAACATAATTATATCGATATTTTTAAAAGAGCTTATTGATGTCTTGAGAGACCGTAGGACCCTCATGTTCATGGTGGTTATTCCTGTTTTAATTACACCATTATTAGTAGTGGGGTCAATAAAGTTTCAGGAGTATCAAAATAAAAAATCTGACGAAAAAATTCTTAAAATTGCTTTTATTAATGAAACCGATGATGTAATCATAAAAGGCTTTTTATCTGAACAAAAGGGCGTAGAAATTATTGAAGATATTTCATTAGATAGTCTAGAGTCAGGAATTAAAACAGATTCGATTCAAGGAGGCATGTATATAGAAAAAGAATTTTTGAGTAAAATATCATCTAATAATACTGGGATAATAAATATTTATTATAAATCATCTGATCTAATGAGTAGATCAAAAAAAAGAATGAAAGATGCTTTAGAAAATTATAAAAAAACTGTAGTGGCAGAGAGATTAACTAATTTTAATATAGATGAGAAACTTTTAGAGCCATTAGATATTGTAGATGTTGATATGTCTACAGCAAAAGAGACTATCGGAAAAGCTGTAGGTGGGTTTATACCATATATTTTAGTTATGTTTATATTTCTAGGTGCAATGTATCCTGCGATAGATCTGGGTGCAGGGGAAAAAGAGAGAGGCTCCTTAGAGACTTTACTTTCTTCACCAGCGACAAAATTTGAGATTACGATGGGCAAGCTTTTAGTTGTATCATTAACTGGATTAGTATCTGGATTGGTTTCAGTTTTAGGCATCTCATCCTCTTTGTTTTTTATAGATAATATTCCAGAACAAATACAATCTACTATCATGGAATTAATTAATCCGTTTATGATATTTTCTGTAATTATTTTAATGATACCTATTGCAATCTTTTTTGCATCTATGCTATTATCTATATCTTTTTATGCTCGCTCATTTAAAGAAGCACAGAGTTTAATGGCTCCGCTTAATATGGTAATTATTGTTCCTTTATTTTTAAGCTTAGGTCC
>CEOP01216189.1_pt1 | contig 22915 bp, 24 predicted proteins | sample 361301 | NCBI WGS metagenome assembly CEOP01 (sample SAMEA2619548, study PRJEB7988) | marine metagenome | biome: marine biome (ENVO:00000447); feature: deep chlorophyll maximum layer (ENVO:xxxxxxxx); material: "saline water (ENVO:00002010), including plankton (ENVO:xxxxxxxx)" | depth 55 m
CGAGTGATATGACAGAATACGGGAAAGTAAATTGTGCAATCCTTGGCTCAAGGGGACTCGTAGCGCAGCGTTACCTTCAAAGATTAATCAATCATAATTGGTTAGTACCGGTTTCTGTAATAGGCTCAACTTCTACTGTTGGCCAAAAAATAAGTGATCTACCCTGGTCTTTAGATGAAGAAAGACCCGAATTGCCCGAAATAATAGTTAAAGGATTGGAAGATATAGATGAATTAATCAATTCATTAAAATCTGAAAAGGTACAGATAATTTTCTCAGCGATCCCAGATTCAGTAGCAAGTAACGTTGAACCCATTCTTGCTAATTCCGGTTTTAATGTTATTAGTCATGCATCTGTACATAGATTAACTAATAATATTCCTTTAATTATTCCAGATGTAAACCCAGATGAATTAAAATTAATTCAATCACAGAATTATGATTCTGGTTCACTAATCTCTTGCCCTAATTGTATGGTAATCCCACTTTCATTAGTATTAAAACCAATACTTTCTGAACTTATTTGTACTTCAATAAAAATTATCACAGAACAATCATTATCTGGTGGAGGTAGGAAATTATTAGATTCAGGGCGAAAAGGGAAAATCATAGATTCTTCAATACCAGGTGAGAGAGAAAGTATTATTCACGAATTGAATAAGATATTACGCCTAAACGATTATCATGAAGATTTAAAATTGAATTTTGAAGTTTATTGTTCAAGAGTATCTCGCGATTATGGCCACCTAGCAGAAATAGAAATGTTTTTTGATGAAGATATTAATACACATAAAATAACAAATTTATGGTCCAAATATTCTACAGAAATTCAAAAATTAAAACTTCCCTCCATTCCTGCAAATACATTCACATTTATTGATGGTAAAATAAATGCAAACTCACATAGATGGGTAGGATCAGAAACTAAAAAACCAAGCATAGATCTATGTTCTGCAATGTCAATTGCAATCGGTGAGATCGCTGTATCTAATAAAAAATTAAGATTCAAGATAGTCTCTGAAAATACTATCAAAGGAGCAGCAGGTTCTGGAGTCCTATTGGCCGAACTTCTTCTTGCTGAGGGAGTAATTCATGATAGAAATACATCTTTAAATGAATTAATTTCCTAATTCTTTTAGATGAGTTTCAAACGATATAGCTCTTCGGAGGTTTCATATGAGGGTCCGTAAATTAGCTATTAACCTCTCAAATTTAGAAAATCATTCCTCGAAAAATATTGATTTAGAACAATACAGCATAGAGGGAGATTTAGCTGCAAAATGGTTATCAGATTTAATTTCATTTGGAGACTTAAAGAAAGGCTTCCATGTGACTGATTTGGGCGCAGGTAATGGTATACTGGGAATAGGCGCACTTCTTCTTGGAGCGGAGGAAGTAATTTTCATAGAATCCGATCCTGAAGCCTGTAAAATTATAAATAAAAATATTAAATTATTAGAATTCCAAAATCGTTCTAAAGTATACAATATGCACATTGATAATGATAATATACCTATCATCGATACTGATTTAATAATTACAAATCCCCCTTGGGGCAGGCAGAAAGAAAAAGCAGACAAACCTTTTTTACAGTTAATTTTAGATAATCACAAAACTGCACATATATTACATAATTCTAACGCCACTCATATATCTAATTTTTTTCTAAATGAAGGTTGGGAAGTTGAAAAATACGGTGAGGCTGATTTTTTACTTCCAGCAACATATAGTCATCACAAACGCCAAAGAGATAAGACAAAAGCAGGTTTTTGGCGTGTTTCTCCTACTTGAGATTCTTCAAATATCGGACCGTATCGTTCATAGATGATTATATCTGCCCATCAGTATGATTGCCAGCACTGGAGACTCCGTTTCTCCTGGGATTCCTGTTGTGCTACCAGAAGGTGTTGAGATTGGTACTGGCCTATATAATGGAAAGAATGGAGTAATTGCTTCCTTTACAGGTAAATTAGAAATTAATGATGGTATATTAAATTTAATACCAGACAGACCTCAAGTAAATATTCCAAAAATTGGAGATATATTTATTGGTCAAGTAAATCGTTTAAATGCCAAAACTGCAGAAATCAAAATTCTACATGTAGAAGATACAGATTCAGGACACAGAGATGTACCAGCCTTGTATCAATTTGCAGATATTTATATAACAGAATTTGTCGATCGTTTTGTTCCTTCTGCAGGAGATACTATGAGGGTGAGAGATATTATTCGTGCTAAGATAATTAGCTCAGATCCAATAATTAAAGCCTCAACAAAGGGCGATAAAAGATTAGGAGTATTGCATTCACTTTGTCCCGCTTGTGGTTTGGATCTCATGATTAGTGATAAAAAACCTGATTTTAATGTAACATGTAGTAGATGTGACTATACTGGTTACAGGATACTATCTTCAGATTATGGGAAAGGTTTTACTTCAGAATCCGATAACCAAATATCCAAATTAAATAGACAAGGAGAAAGATGGTCAGCTGCTGCCGATTCAATGCTTGGCCATGATGGAGCACGCCCATATCTTTCGCCTATGGCTGATTTTCGTAGAGGAGGAACTCATAAGAAACCGGAAACAACTAAGGCGAGAAGAGACGGTTCTTCTAACAACCGCCAACAAAGAAAAATGCATTCTACGAATTGTACTTTATGTGGAGTAAAGGCTGAAGTGCCATTTGTACCTACTCCCGGAAAACCAATACGTTGTAGAGATTGTATGTCCAAGGTAAAGGAAGGAAAAGCATCAAAAGATGAATTATCCAAAGAACGCGAAATTCTTATGGATGCTAGAACAAAAGCTTCTGAAGCAGCAGGAATCAAACTATTTGTTGCTAGTTTAGATTATGAAGTTGCTGAAGATGAACTTAATACATTATTCTCACAATTTGGAAAGATAAAAGATTTACATTTAGCATTAGATAGAGAAACAGGTAAGTCCAAAGGATTCGCATTTGTTACGTTTGAAAATATTAAAGATGGTAAAAAAGCCATTTCCAAACTAAAGAATAAGGAATTAAATGGTAGAAAAATATCTGTCCAAGAATCTAGACAAGACTCATCTAGAAATCGAAAAAATCGTACCAGGAAGTAATTATTCCGAAGACGTGAAGTCCTTGACATGATTCGAGAGTTCTGAATACTTATGGAGGGATGGTTGGTAATAGATGGTTATGAAGACGAGCCCGCCGCCTTTGGTGTTCCTAATTATTTGGGATTTCATATAAGATATATTTGTGGTGTTTTAGAATCTAGAGGAATTCCATATACATACATGACAATAGATCAATGGAGAATAAATCATAAACATAAATTATCCGATTCTAATGCCCGTTTAAAATTGAAAAAAGAATTATCCGAATTAGATGGCGCTGTTATTCTCGCTGGCGCTATTGTTCCTGGAAAATATATAAGAGGCACGCCGATAAGTAGGAGAGAGTTAGATCAATTTCTTTCTATTTTTCCTAGCGGACAACCAATACTATGTGGAGGATGGGCTATACGTCACTGGAGATATGATGGCTGGACTCCTCTTCGTAGTAATTTATTCTGTACTGTACAGGATACGGATGCATCATTAGATAATTTTCTTTCAACAAATATTTGGAAAAATAAGAAACGTACGCCTGAACAATGGTCCAATTGGGCCTATCACGGGTCTTCTTCAAAATCTGTAATACATCATCCTGATTTATTTACAGAAGATGGTAGAAATGGTCCTTTAACATATGAAGTAGAGTTATATCAAGGTTGTGTACGCTTCAAAAGGGGGTGTAAATTTTGTATCGAACCAAAGAAGGGCATACCAATTTGGAGAGATGAAAATGATATTCTAGATGAGTTAAATTCTGCAATAGACGCTGGAGTTAGAAATGTAAGATTAGGAGGTGCTACAGATATTTACACATATCAAGCAGAAGGAGTTGAAGATATGGAATATCCAATACCCAATCCAGATCCAATCCTAAATATTTTATCTGAATTAAGAAATAATGAAAATCTTGAGATTCTGCATGTTGATAATGCTAACCCCTCCATCATTGCTGAAAATTTAGAAATCTCTTCTGAAATAACCAAAGGAATGGTAAATCATCTTTCAGATGGAGCCGTCTTATCTTTTGGTTTGGAATCTGCCGATCCAAATGTACATAATGAAAACTGGCTTAATTGTAATCCAGAACAATTAATCACAGCAATCAGGCATGTCAACGAATTTGGAAGAGAAAAGGGGGCACGAGGTCTCCCAAAATTGTTGCCAGGGTTGAATTTTATAGCCGGCCTCAATGGTGAAACTAAATCTACCTATCAAATGAATCTTAATCTTCTAGACAATTTACGTTCTGAAAAATTATGGGTTCGTAGAATAAATATTAGACAAGTAGAGGGGCCTGGATTCCAAGAAATTCCTAGTAAATTATTTAATAATTTCAAGGAAAAAGTACGTAATGATATAGACAAGCCTCTCTTAGAAGAAATGTTTCCATTAGGCTCAATATTGAGAAAGGTATGGTGGGAATCTCACGGTAGTAGAATCCGAGATCCAAAACAGGTAATAGATAGAAAGCATCATGATCCTTCAATATATGGCAAATCCGGGCTTACATTTGGTCGTCAAATAGGTGCTTATCCAATACTCATTGGAGTTCCTTATCAAATACCACTTGAAACACAATCTGATATTCTGGTCACTGGGCACGGGATGCGTAGCATCTCAGGTGTTGAAATAAATCTAAACCTAAATAAAGTTACTGAAAATCAAATTTCTGCAGTTCCAGGCATAGGAAATAAAGGAGCATGGAAGATGGTCAGTAATAGGGCTAAGAAATTTAGGAATAAGAATTTTAAATTCGATTCTATCGATGAATTATTCTCTTTGTCAGATGTCAAAATTCCACCAAATGCAGATAAAATTTTTAACATTAAATAATCATGAAATTATATTTAGACATTCATCTATATTAACGCCTGGACTAATCTTTTCTGGTTTTTTATTAGGCATAAATATACTAGCATCACCTATCAATATTCGGCCTAATCCCTCTTTCCATCTAATTGCTGTACCTTCACACAGTCCTATTACTGGCGTTTCATTAAATTGATGAAATTCAGAAATTCTACGGGCACGTGTCTCTCCCCTATGCATCTTAAATGACTCATCATCCTTATACCAAATATTTCCTTTATGATAATGTGCATTAATTTGAAACTTTACTAACCCCAATGTTTCAAAAGTCTTAGGCATTACAACTGGCATATCATTAGTAGTCATCATAGTTGGACAAGCGATATTAGATCCCGCACTAACTCCCATGAAGGGAATTCCATTCTTTACTACATTTCTCAAAGAATTAATTAAATTATTTTCTTGTAGTTTTTTGGTCAAAAGAAATGTATTACCTCCTCCGACATAGATTCCTTCAGAATTCATTATTGCTTCCCTGGGGCTCTCAAATTCTTCGATACCAACTAATTTCACATCATTTAGGGGCCACCATTTCTCTCTAATTTTTTTTGTATATTGATGTTGTTGTTCTTGTGCATAAGAAATAAAAAGGACATTTTTAATCCCATTAAACAAATCTTTCATATGATGATGTAGAATTGTAATTTGTTCTTCTTTTAAACAACTATTCCCACCACTTGAAAGTAATAGATCCATATTATCACTCAAACATAGAAGTCACTCGATACTTCATTTTCTTCAGAATTCAATAAATCTTCAATTGACTTTGATGAATTTACTTTCTCCATAATTTTTTTTGCGGTTTCTTCAGTCATATCCAAGTCTAAATCAAGTGGGATATTTAGGGCAGCATCTATCCATGATGCCATTCTATCTGCTGCTAAAGCATCGGCACTAGCTCCAACCGTGTCAGCAATAAGGCCAACTGTAGGAACTTTATGCATGGGTGATAATGAGACAATAAGTCCTGCAATTCCTATTATACCTTCTTTAGGCTGTTCCTTACTTACTTGAATATCATTATTTTCTAAATTTCTTCTGACATTTTCATCGGAGCATATTACATGTATTTGCTTGTCCTCCAGTCCTGCTGTCAATCCAGCAAGGACTAATAGTTGTGGGGTATTATTTTCACTTGCCAGCTTCAATATTTCTTCTGAGACTTCGAATTGTCCTGCTGCAGTCATTGGTTGTAAATCACCTCCTATGGTAATTATATTAGTATCATCAGGTAAGATAACAGAATTTATTTCAATTCTTGGGGGTAGAATTAATCCTTTATCTCCAAGTACTGCATGAGGCGGCAAATCAGGATGTAAAATCCATGCCAAAGTCCTAGATGGATGTTTCTTAATAAGTCCATCAACAACCAATTTACCTACATTACCTACGCCTGGAACTGCCTCAATAATTGCAACATGTTCTGGTAAATTATCCCCCACAAGCCAGTGAATTTTTGTCCTATTCATCTTATTTACCTTCTTTCTTGGTCGTTGGTAGGGAATCTAACCATTCCTTACTCCCGGCATCAAGTCTTTTCCTTCTACGATTACCTTGAGGGTCTTCGGGAGAGTATTTCAGTGGAGCAACAACCTCCATTAATTTCCCGCAAACACTACAATTCGGTTCAAGTCCATATTTGTTACATGACACACATCGTTTCAATTTACTTCTCGCCATGGCAATACAAAGCAATCCCTTGTAATGAAGTAAATGAATTATCTCATGTTTTAGAATCTCTTAGAGCCTTTCAATACTGATAGAACCATCGACCGAATTCATATATTTCTTCGTTACTTCTTGCGCAGCTTCCCAAACAGACTCTGCAGTTGGATAATCTGGAGCACGAATATCAACTCTATAATGAGGCGCTCCATTATAGTGGCATGTGAGAGTAACTTCTTCTAGATTTTCAGCACAAGATTCTGCTGCCATCAATACTTCTCTTATTGCATTAACACCTTCTGAACTCCATACTTCAATATCAAAATTCCCTCTAATTTCTACAAATGGTGGAATGATATTATCTATTGCTATTTCTGTGACAAGTCCTATCCATTTCCCGGAAAAACCTGCATCTGTTAGCGCTGTGTTTGAAATCGCACATTCTTCTAATGCACCATACAAAGTCCCAAATATTTCGGTCATTTCTGAAGATATTTTGCTGGTTTCTTCATCTTCCCAATTCATTTTTTCTGAAACCAATCGCATCATTTGTTCAGCTCTCTGTTGATTTTTCCTTGCCTGCAAAGTATCTCTTCTTCTCTCGTCAGAAACTGCTTTAATAGACAGGTTTATACTTTCTTTATCTTTTTTTACTTCTATCACTTTAGCTACTACTCTCTGTCCTTCACGAACATGTGATCTGATATTTTTTACCCATCCCGCAGAAACTTCGCCAATGAACACAAAACCTTCTTTACCTTCATAAGAATCTAAATTGAGGTATGCTCCATTTTCTCGAACATTTTTAACAGTACAAACTAGCAATTCACCTTCTTCAGGCCAATCATTATTTTTTGCCATTATCATATCCTCTTTTATTCGAGGGTTTCTACTATTGTGCAACCACTTAAGTCAGCCTTTCCACCTGCAGGACTAGCCAAAGTAGATCCGCATACAGAACAAGATACAAGGGTAGCCGCCCTATCAAATAATATTGCTTCATTACCACAATCAAGGCAATTTACTCTTAGAAATCTTCCACTCATTTAGTTTTCCTCATTTATCTACAAGTTCAAATTTTCTAGCACGCTTTCCAGCTGGGGAGTGAGCTTTACCAGTTTCTGTACATCTAAATATCAAATTTACTCTTTTTGTTGGTTTTTCACCAGAAGGCTTTGGACGTGGGAAACCACGATATCCTGAAGTGACCTTTCTAAATCTTCTTTGACCCCATTTCAATTCGCTCGCTCTTCGCTTTTTGACACGTTCAACAGTATGTTCGGTATGCTTTCCAGCAGATGGACTATATCGCATAATCTTACGGGGCATTTTTACCATCTTAGTCACCAAACTGTCTCTCGACGAAGCGGGCCACCGATGGTTCATATATGAAGTCTATCAAAACTGAATTGAATTTTTATCTTTCATTTAATCCAAAAATAACATGTACATAACATGTAGTCCAGTGAGTATGGATTGGGCCGACATACAATTCTGGTTTGGTTTTTTATTATTTTTTTCCGGTCTTTCTTTACATAGAATGGGGCCTGCTTTCAAGAGAAGTAATTTCGGTAAGCCTACATTATTAATGGCCTCTGTATTGATATTATTGCCATCAGATACGCTATCTTTAACCGAAGAAAATTTACTAATTGTTTTAAAGATTAACTTACCATGGCTCATTCTTTTTACATCTGGGACGTACCTTGTATTATATGGTTCACAAATTTACTGGAATAATATTTCTTCAATAAAAATTTTAGGATTAACATTGTTAACTGTATCTTGGGCATATTATTTTATATTCCTCGATTTATATACATTTACTGATTATTTAATTATATTATTTAATATTCTTGGAATGATTATTGGATTAATATTTATTATTTGGGTAATTAAATTAGTAGAATCAAGAACTCCGAAAGTAGCAGAATCTTTACCATTATCTGAAAAAGAAAAGAAATTTATTGTCAGTATATTGCAACGTAATTTGGAGGATAGTTAAACATGCCATTAGGAATTCATGACATTCTAGACTCAACACTTCATGGTTTCATATTCATTTTATTATTATTTTCTATTCATTTAATTTGCTCCTATCATCCATATCATAGAATAATTCCATTACTAATGGTAAATACTTTATTTATTTCACTTTCATTTATGTTTTATTTTTATATTTTGAACTCTGAATTAAATTTACTAAATCTATTAACGGAATCCGTGGCTCTTTCAATATATTCGATTTTACTTATTTCTCCATTTTTTTGCTTTTTGATAACATTTTCAATCATAAAATTATTTCTCAGAAAAAGACCCGAAGATGCACTCCTGAAACTATTGGATACAATTTAGAAGTCACATTTAGATTTATTTCGGGGCAACTCTCATAACAAGTTGGTCGGTGGCCGCGTTGTCTTCAAGGAGTGTTATGTATGTCCAAAGGTACGCCGAGTATGGGAAAAAGGCAAAAGTCAACTCATATTAGATGTCGAAGATGTGGCCGTCATTCTTATCACAAACAGAAATCAGTTTGCGCATCTTGTGGATATGGTGCTACAGCAAAGATGAGAAAATACCGCTGGAATAAACGTAATAGATCTATGTACCAACGCTAATTAGACTATTTCTTTAGAAATACCTAAAGTCCTTTGCAGCAGACCATGGTTTGATATTCGATGTGCGGGATCATCGGAATTGTCGGACATCCAACTTCTCATGTAGCCACATCGATATATGACGGTATGCTTGTTTTACAGCATAGAGGACAAGATGCGGCTGGAATTGTCACTAGTGACTCACATAACATTACTCATAGGAGAGCAAACGGTCTCGTAAGGGATGTTTTCACTGAAAAACATATGCAAAAATTAACTGGATCAATGGGAATAGGACATGTCCGATACCCTACTGCTGGCTCAAATTCTGCTGATGAAGCACAACCATTCTACACAAATACTCCTTTCGGAGTTAGTATTGCACACAATGGTAATCTTAATAATAATGAAGATATTATAAATGGATTACTTGAATATGATCATAGACGAGTAAACACAAGTTCAGATTCCGAGGCACTTCTAAATCTGTTTGCTGCAGAAATACAGCGTTCACTTAATGGCAGACCAGGAGGAATGGAGTCTTTGTCCGAAGATGATATTTTTAGAGCAATTGAAAGACTCCACCTTAGAGTAGAAGGAAGTTATAGTGTGACTGCGTTAATAACTGGATGGGGACTTATTGCTTTCCGTGATCCTAATGGAATAAGGCCCCTATTTATGGGCAAGAATGAATTAAAAGATTTTACAGAAATCATCATTGCTTCAGAAAGTGTTGCTTGCAAAGCACTCGGTTTTACTCCGGACAGAGACATTAAACCCGGTGAAGCAGTTATAGTTAAGTTAGATGGGAGTATATTTTCTAAAATATGTCATTCTGAAACTATACATACACCATGTATTTTTGAGCATGTTTATTTTGCAAGGCCTGATTCTGTAATAGATGGTATTTCTGTTCATGATGCAAGACTTAGGATGGGCGAGTTACTAGCAAAAAGAATATCTGAGCAAGTTCCTAATCATGGTATCGAAGCAGTTATTCCTGTACCGGATAGTGGTAGAATAGCCGCTCTAGATTTAGCAAAATACCTATCTGTACCCTATCGCGAGGGTTTTGTCAAAAATAGGTATATAGGTAGGACATTCTTAATGCCTGGCCAATCTATTAGAAAGGATTCAGTCAGAAAGAAATTGAATACTATTGAACGCGAATTTAAGAACAAAGTTATCTTAATAGTTGATGATAGTATTGTTAGAGGAAATACTTCACGAAGAATAGTACAAATGGCTCGGGACGCGGGTGCAAAAAAAGTATACTTTGCCTCCTGCTCGCCTCCAATAATACATCCTAATGTTTACGGAATAGATATGCCAGCAAAAACTGAATATGTTGCATATAATAGAAATAATGATGAAATATGTGAGACAATTGGTGCTGATTTATTATTCTATCAAAAATTAGATGATCTTGTTGAAGCATGCTTATCGGCAGGTAGCAACAATATCGCTAATTTTGATTGTTCATGCTTTAATGGAGTTTATGTAACTGGAGGAATTACCGATGAATATCTCAGAAAGATAGAAAGTATCCGGAACGACAAAGCAAAAACTATAACATTAAGTTAATTTTAATTATAGTTTCATTAATTCAGATTTTAGAATGGGCAAAGCATCTTCCCAAGATGCTACAATTCCATAATCAGCCACGGTAAAGATAGGAGCATCGGGGTCTTTATTTATTGCAAGAATATATTTGCTCGATCTCATTCCTGCTAGATGCTGAATAGCTCCCGAAATTCCAACCGCGATATAAAGTGAAGGAGAAACTGTTTTTCCCGTTTGTCCTACTTGCATTCTATGTGGCATCCCCCATTCATCTACTACTGCTCTGCTAGCACCAACGGCCGCTCCTAGAGTATCTGCCATACTTTCCAGATGAGAAAAATTATCTATAGATCCCATGCCTCTGCCTCCTGATATGATAATTTCTGCTTCTGTGACATCTAAACGTTCACTTGCTTTACCAATTGCTTCAATAATGGAGATTTTAAGATCTGATGTTTGATCAACTATGCTGATTGGGGCTTCATTGCCCAATTCTGCATTTTCAAATGCATTAGGCCTCAGAGTTATTACTGAATCTCCATTGATTAACAAAGTCTCTGTGGCTTTACCAGAATAAATTGGTCTCGTGACTTCAATTCCTGCTGAAATAGCAGTGACATCTTGTATTATCGGAATATCTCTCTTTGCAGCAATCATTGCTCCTATTTCTCTCCCATTTGGTGAGGCAGATATTACAATTGTACCTTCACAGACCGAATTAATAGCAGTAGACCAAGCACTCCCATCAAATAAATGAAAACAATCTCCGTTAACAGAAATTACTTTCTCAACTCCTTTTATTTTCGATGCCTCAGAAGAACCTTTTCCATTAGGACATATCACTGTTGTCTCCGCTCCAATTTTTGATATTGCACCTATTAGTTGATACACCGTTGGATGAAGTAAATCTTCATTTGTTTCTGCTATTACTGTAAATTTCATTTTTTCACCTCATATTACATTTGCTTCATTTCTTAATTTTGATACTATTTCCGGAATATTTTCTACGCCTTCAAATATTTGTCCTGGTTCCTTCTCTGGAGGTGAATTCTGGGATTGTAATGTTATACGGTCGGAATTTTCTATTTCTAATCCTATCTCTTCGGGTTTAATTGTCTCAATTGTTTTCTTTTTAGCCATCATGATACCCCTTACATTAGGGCGTCTTAGTTCAGATATTCCTTTATCGAATGTGAATACGCTAATTCCATTAGAAGATACTTTTTCAGCCCCTGAATTACTGGGCCTTGTTGAGATGAAATTATTTTCATTAATACTAACTTCAGAGACCATAGAGACGCAAACTGCATTAAGAATTTCGGCAACTCCAGGGCCCGTTGATCCAGAATTAGTATCTGCCGCTTGCTTTCCGCATAAGACCACTTCAGCACCACTCTTTTCAACTGTAGCTGCTAATAACTTTTGTACCTGAGTACTATCAAGTACCTTATCTTCAGAAATATGAATGAGTTTATCTGCACCAACAGCTGCAGCATCTGTAAGCATCTTTTTTGTCCTTTCAGGGCCACAAGTAATGGCAATTAAACTACCTCCAGTGACTTCCTTCAACTGTAATCCAGATTCTAATGCGTATTCATCATAGGGGCTCATAGACCATTTACTAACATTATTTTCATCTACTTTACCATTCGAGATTGTAATTTTTGCAGTAGTATCTGGGACTTGTTTTAGCAGTACAGCAATATTCATATTTTTCCCTCTAGACATTCTATTTTTTAAATCTTCTAATTTTAAATTTCCAAATGCATTAAATTTCTCTTGTAAATGATTGTATTCCAGTTATGTGTCTGCCTAGAATGAGATTGTGAATGTCGTGAGTCCCTTCATAAGTTTTTACTGATTCTAAATTAGCCATATGCCTCATCACTGGATACTCATCTAAAATTCCATTTGCTCCATGAATATCTCTTGCAACCCTTGCAATTTCTAAAGCTACATCGACATTATTCATTTTAGCTAAAGAGATATGCTCAGGTATCCATTCTCCTACATCTTTCATTTTACCAAGATGATAAGCCAATAATTGTGCCTTTGTTATTTCTCTCAACATCCAAGCCAATTTATTTTGAACAAGTTGATATGATGCTATGGGGTGATCAAATTGAATTCTACTCATTGCATAATCTTTTGCAGAGTGAAAACATGATTGAGCAGCTCCAACTGCTCCCCACGAGATTCCAAATCTAGCATTATTTAGACATGAAAATGGACCTCTAAGCCCTTTTACTCCTGGTAAAATACGATCTTTGGGAATTTTACAATCTTGGAAAACCAACTCACTAGTTACACTTGCTTTAAGAGAATGTTTTCCTTTCATTTCTGGAGCGGAAAAACCTGGATCATTCTTTTCTACGATAAATCCTCTGATGACTCCATTTAATTTTGCCCAAACTACTGCTAAATCTGCTATCGTACCATTAGTAATCCACATTTTTGCACCATTTAGAAGGTAATGATCATCCATTTCTTCGGCCCTAGTAATCATATCTCCGGGATTCGACCCATAATCTGGTTCTGTAAGTCCAAAACACCCAATCCATTCTCCGCTAGTCATTTTTGGTAGATAATGATTTTTTTGTTCCTCACTACCGAAATCCCATATCGGATACATAGCCAATGATCCTTGTACACTTGCAAATGATCGTAAACCACTATCTCCTCTCTCGAGCTCTCTACAAATTACTCCATATGCAGTATAAGAGAGACCTGGACAATCATATCCTTTCAATGGTGCACCTAAAACTCCCATTTCACCTAGTGCAGCTCGCCATTCATCAGGAAAAACTCCTTCTCGACATGCATTTTCAATATTTGGTATAACTTCTTTATCTACCCAATCACGAACCATATCGCGAACCATTCTTTCTTCATCACTTAATAATGAATCAACTTCATAGAAATCTAATGCCTCATAACCCATGTTTCTCAAAACGACCTGAACGCATAATACAAATGAAAGTATCCTTACGAGAGGTACAGATTTATGACACAACAAATTCTAAAAATTATTCATTAATAATATTTTTTGTGCCTTTTTTACTCTAGTTTATTAATTATCATCCGGCAGTATTGAATAGCAAATTACTCCCCGGTATATTATGGAGAGATTCGACGTTAAGCGTGGATTAGTAAAGGAGATTACAGAAGAAGGTGGATTAGCAAAGGTTGCAAAGAAGTATTTCGATACTGTAAATGATAATGGGAAAAATTCATTCTCAGGCTCTCATGACATCATGGTATCTATAGACGCACATTACAATGAATCCGGCGCATTAGTTGTCGATGTGAAAAATGTACCTCCTAATTTTGATAACAACGAAGCGATGAAAACTGCCCAAGATAGCCGTAAGAGATGGACTCAATTTTTAGACGAAGTTACCGGTTACAATTCTAAGCAAAGGGGCGATAAAGCAAAAGAATGGGCTAAAAAATCGAGCAAAGCTAAATCTGCTATTTCTCAAGCACAACATTTCATGAAAGTATCCTCAAAAGTTTCTGATGATGTAAAAGAAAAAGCTGATTCTTTGATAATTGAGATAAATACATGTTTAGAAAATAATGACTTTACCAGGGCCGCCAGCCGTGGCGAAAAACTGAATAAATTGTTCCAATAAGGGAGTTAAATAATGAATCATGACTCTGTTGAATCATTAGATTCAGAATCAAAACAAAAACTTGATCGAATGTTTTCTAGTTGTGAAGAAGTAGTCGGTATCGAACACGTCAGTAACATCTTATCTGGCTCATCTACACATTCAGGAAGTGATAATATTAATGCATATATAGGATTAGAGCCTAGTGGAAAGGCACATTTGGGATGGTTAGTTTTAGCTGAAACTATGAAGAATTTATTGAATGAAGGAGTCAATGTCACAGTTTTATTAGCTGATTGGCATGCATGGGTAAATGATAAATTTGAAAGAGACATGGAAAAAATATCTCTCGCTGCAGACTATATGTCAGAAGTTTTCAGAGTTTTATTAGATCATCCAAAAGAAGGTAAAGGATCCGGACAGATACAATTTATTCGTGCATCAGTAGTTATGGATAATGGTAAATATTGGGAACGTGTTCTAAGATGTTCAAAGAACATGAGCCTTTCAAGAGTTAGGAGGACCTTTGGGATAATGGGTAGAGATGAAGACTCATCAGAACACGATTTATCTGCTTTTTTTTATCCTGCCCTCCAATCCGCAGATGTATTTGAATTAGAAATCGACATTGCTCTTGGAGGGATGGACCAAAGAAAAGCACACATGTACATGCGCGAGGTTGCGGATAGGAATAATTGGGTAAAAGCAACCTGTATACACACCCCTATGCTCTCGGGCCTAAAGGGAGCCAGTGGACGTATGGACTCATTCGATCACAAAATGTCTAAATCAGATCCTAATAATGCTATCTTAATCCATGATGATTCTAAAAAATTACAAAAGAAGCTGCGGAAAGCATTCCTAGAAATAGGTAATCCTTCATCAGCAATCTTTGAAATCGCTGAATTCATAATTCTACCAAGATTAGGAGAAATCATCGTATCTCCCAAACCCGAATTTGGCAAACCTTCAACTTGGGATGATATAGAATCATTTACAGAAGCGGTTTCTAATGGAACAATACACCCATTCGACGCCAAAATGGCTATTGCATCAGGACTGTCAAAAATTCTTTCCCCAATTCATGACTATTTCAGATTAAATCCAACTTTGATAGAAAGTATAAATGAAATAACTGGTGAAACATAATTTTATTAAAATTAACTATCTAAGCAAAATAATAAACAGAGATGTCATAACCTATTGGGTAACGGAATAATCAAAGGTGAGTATTGTGGCTGATGTAGGAATTGATGATATTGCTATTTATTTCCCAAAAACTTATTTTGATATGAAAGACTTTGCAGAATTTCGAGGAGCGGATTTCGCTAAATTAAACAAAGGGCTGGGATTAGCAGCAATGGCTATCCCAGACGCTCATGAAGATACTGCCACTATGGGGGCAAATGCATGCGCTCGCCTTATTGATAGAAATAATATCGATCCAAGAAAAATTGGAAGAATATACTTGGGTACTGAATCTGCTCTAGATGGAGCAAAACCTACTGCGACTTACATTATGGATATGTTAGAGCAGCGTTACTGCAATGATTATGGTAACAATTGTTTCCGTAACTGTGATGTTGTAGATATGACTTTTGCATGCATCGGTGCAGTAGATGCAATGCACAACACATTAGATTGGACGGCTAGAGGAGGAGAAGTTGAAGATAGAATTGGCATTGTTGTTTTCTCCGATAATGCAAAATATGATTTGGGCTCCTCAGGAGAATATACTCAGGGCGCTGGTGGTGGCGCAATAATGATCCGTCATAATCCCAGGTTACTGCAAATACCTGATATATGGGGAGTATCAACTATGCCAGTTCACGATTTTTTCAAACCACGTCGTGAAGTTGAAATGAAAACTGTTGTCACAAATGTACTGGATTTAGCAGAAGAAGCTGGAGAGCCAAAAAAGGAAGGATTAGTTGAGAGAATCTTAGCAATACTGCCTAGATCTTCAAAAAAAGATGACATTATGTTTGAATCTCACACTCTAAAAATACACAAGGACACGCCGGTTTTCGATGGACAATTTTCTAACCGTTGTTATTCAGAATCAGTAAAAAATGCGTTTATAGACTTCCGTTCAAAAGCAATAAATAGTGGTCGTTATACTCCGGAAGAAGATGAGATATTGACTGAACAATGGAGCCGAATAATTGTTCATCTTCCTTACGCTTTTCAAGGTAAAAGGATGTTTCCTGATGTCTTCCGCCACGATAGGAGAAACCTGCCTATGTGGAAAAAAATAGTTAATGAGATTGGTATCGAACCATTCCCGGAAGATTTCTCAGATTCACCCGAAGGTATTGAAGAATTCGAAAAGGCTAATGATTCATACCGACGGTTAATATCAAAAACTGAAGAATTTAGAACTTTTTCTGAGATTAGGATAGAAAAGACACAAAGAGCATCAAGCCTAGTTGGTAATCAATACACTGGATCCATTTTCTTAGCCTTGATGTCAACAATGGAATCAGATTATACCGATGGCGTTGAAATGGTGGGCAAACATGTCGGTTTATGCGGTTACGGAAGTGGTGCGAAAGCGAAAATCTTCGAAGGAGTGATACAACCAGGATGGAAAGAGGTTGCAAGTCAATTTGATTTGTTTGAGAGACTTAATAATCGAACTCCATTGGACAAAGATGTCTACGAAAAGTTACACCGTGGTTCTCAGAAAGAATCAGTAGTAAAACCACAATCAGAATTTGCATTAGTAGCTGTAGGTGGAGAAGGAGCATTAGAAGGTCAAAGGAAATATGCTTGGATACCTTAAAATTAATGAATAATTAAGGTTTAATGGCTCTATTAATGACTATACGCTGTACTTCTTGGGTACCCTCATAAATCTGAGTAATCTTTGCATCTCTGAAAAATCTTTCAACGGGGAAGTCAGTTGTATAACCGTATCCTCCAAGGACCTGTACAGCACGTTCGGAAACCCACATTGCAGTATCTCCGGCAAATAATTTCGCCATACTTGCTTCTTTTGTATGCCTTTCTGTACCTTCTTCATAATGTCGTTGTTTCGCCCAAGACGCCTTGTAGACCATCATCCTAGCAGCTTCAGTTTGAGTTGCCATATCTGCTAAGTAGTTTCCAATACTTTGATGATATGCTATAGGTTTACCAAAAGATTGTCTCTCATGTGCATACTCAAGTGCAGATTCATATGCTCCTTGGGCTATCCCCAATGCTTGTGCAGCAATTCCAATACGCGAATTATCAAGAGCATTCATTGCTATTGGAAAACCTTCACCTACGCCTTTTAGAATATTTTCAACTGGAACTTTACAATTTTCTAAGAGCAATACACACGTATCGGATGATCTTATTCCTAATTTTTCTTCCTTTTTACCAACGCTAAAACCTTCCATGCTTGAATCTACAATGAATGCAGTAGTTCCACCATGTTTTTTTACTCCGAATTCAGGATGTTCGACATCTTTTGCAAATAAAACATATATATCTGCACTTTTACCATTGGTCACCCACATTTTTTCTCCATTTAGGATATAGTGTGTACCATCTTCGTTAATCTTAGCACGACATCCCATTGCAGCTGCATCTGTTCCGGCACCAGCTTCTGATAATGAATAAGCGCCTATTTCTCCTTTTGCCAATCTTGTCAAATACTGGTTTTTTTGATATTCATTGCCGTGAAGTGATATTGTCTTTGCACAAAGTCCTACATGGACACAAAACATTACTGAAAAAGAAGGATCAACTCGTGCAAGTTCTTCAACTATTATTGCTTCACTAATGTCATCAACAGGATTTCCTCCAAATTTTTCAGATATTGTTATTCCTTGTAAACCTGTTTCGCAAAATAACTTCCATTCTTCTAGAGGAGGACTTGCAGCCCTATCTCTTTCCAAGCAGGTTGGTGCCAAAACCTTCTCTGCAAAACTTCTAACCATTTCTCGAATCATACTTTGTTCTTCCGTTTCTTTGAAGTCCATATCTATCCCATTACTTCGGGACTAGTACACATTGTTAACTTCTCGCCACCGCCCATCAGGCTATTTTCAAACGAATCATTAAAATCTAAGGTGGTGGGGCCCGCCAACGAAAGTAACATGTCAGACGGTGACTTTTTCGAATTTAGCATAGCCCATGATAGAAGATATAGTCTCGAACATCTATGGATACAGGTCTTAGATGAAAAGAAAGAAGAGGATATGACTGTAAAAATAGGTCTAAGTGAATTTATTAGAGCTGATTATGGCGATATAATAAGAGTTGTATTGGCAAAACCTGAGGATGATAGTGAATTTAAAACCGATTCTGACGAAGAAGAGGCAGTACCTGATGATGATGCTGATGCAACTCCAATTACAAGTGGAGACGAATTGGGAACGGATGATTTGATGATAACGGTCAGAACAGCAAACGAGAGATTACTAATTAACGCCCCATTTCCCTGTAAAATTATTGAACTGAATGGTGATGTTGAAGATAGTCCAGATTTAGTAAATGATGACGCATATGGAGATGGTTGGTGTTTAATCGTAAAACCTCATGAATTCGATAATGATATGTACTTAAATCTAAATGAATACATTGAATATCTTAACGAACTATAATCATGGCCATGATAAAGCAGACCATTCTTCTGGATCTGAATTTTGCCAATCAATTTCGTTGAGTAATTCTAACACATCTTGAGTTTCTTCTAAATCCATTTCAATTTGTTTTCTGTGTAACCACCCCTTTAATCTTCCAAGTCTAATATCAGGTTCTAAACCAGTAGCCTGAATTAAAATATCTCCATTGACTAATGGATTATTGCCTACTTTTAATGGTTCCAATTTATCAATTATTTTTTCAACATCGTATGTATCTATATTTTGACCTCGCAAGTATCTAAACAGAGAATCTTTTTGTTCCGCCGATAATGAAGCCCTAAATCTTCTAATTTCACATATATCTCTACTATCGGGTATCTTAATGCCATTATTATGCAAAAAAATAATCATTTCCTTTTCTCTATTGCTGATTTTTAATTTATTCTGAATATATTTCGATAATGCCACTCCATCGCCTTTATATTTTTTACAAATTAACGCTACATTAACGATATATTCATTGGATAGAATAACTCCGAGATCTATTTCTATATTATCAAAAATTCTTTCTAGGACTCCTAATTCATTCATCTTTTCAAGTATTTTCATATTATTATCCGATATCATTATTTTCTTTAATTCTTGATTTATTCTCTCTTTAGAGACATTATTTATCATGCTAACATTATTTATTATTCCATCTTTTAATTCAGAATCAAACTCCATTATTTGATTTTTTTTCAGCCCAATAAAGCGAAAAGCCCGCATAATCCTCAAACTATCTTCTTTTATTCTTTCATCGGCATTGCCTACACATCTTAATATATTATTTTCAAGATCCGAAACTCCTCCATAATTATCAATTAATTTATCATATTCGTCCAGTGCCATTGCATTAATTGTAAAATCTCTTCTTGAAATATCATCCTCTATCTCAACTCCAAATCTTACATTTTCTGGCCTTCTTCCATCAACATAAACGCCATCACTTCTTAGAGTTGTTACTTCTACTTCCTTTGAATTACCACTAGTCCTTACTTTGACAGTTCCAAATTTTTCACCTACCATAATAGAACGGGGAAAAATTTCTAAAATCTCTTTTGGTAGAAGATTGGTTGCAATATCTACATCTCCAGTATTTATGCCCAAGACCAGATCTCTAATCCAACCCCCTACAATCCAGGCCCTACCTCTTTCTCTTATCTTCTCAATGATTTGTTTAGTTTCATTATCCAGATGCGTTTGTGACACTTCCGGAAGGCGCTTCATGAATGTCCCTGTTGTATCTCATGAATGATTGCTTCGGCAGACAGTTATATTGAGAAGTATGTTTTGCGAGTAACATGAAAGTCGAACTAATACCACTGGAATTACTACTCCCTCATGAAGAAATTATTCCTAGTAAAGTAATTCAACTGGAAAAAATGACTATAAGATGGAATGCATATGTTCTCCCACTTGTAGTTGACAAGATTACTGGAACTATACTCGATGGGCATCACCGGTATAATGTAGCAAAGAAATTAGATTTACAATGTCTTCCATGTGTATTAGTTGATTATTTATCAGATGATTCTATAGAATTAGATATTTGGCCTAAATCAGGAAGAAAATCATTATCTAAATCTGAGGTCATACAAGCTGGAATATCTGGTATTCTATTCCCGCCAAAAACTAGTAGACATAGATTACCAGACCACCTACCTCCTATCTCAATTCCCCTTTCTAGGTTAATGTTCCCTGCATTGAGATAAATTAACCTAATATTCTTCCAATAGTTCTTTAGATATTGTGGATAATATCAAATTTTCTGAAATAGAAATTTCCTTTATTATTTTAAGTGTTTTTTCATCAATTGGTCTGCCTACTAAATCCTCAATCAATCTTGCCATCATATCTTCATTTCTTTCCGATTTAGATAAAATTTTATTCCTTATTTCTGTAGCCAAGGGTTCTCTGCTACCTCTTAATAGTCTTGTTACAAATAAATCACTTGATTTTTTTTCCATATGTTCCGTCAAACCTTTTATTTTCCACCAATTTATCTCTCTAAGAGTTGAAATCAATGAATCAATAATTTCAATTGATTCAGATTCACTCCATAAAATAACCATTTCTTCAATTTTTGGATTCTCTAAGGATTTCTTTGCTAGGATCTTTATTACAGTATTTATTTCTTTTTTTGTATTTTCTGAAGCGATATTTAGTAAATGATTATCAAAAATATTCATTCTACAAAGCCTTGAATCTTTTCTAATAATCTCCAGTGCTGCATTTCTGACTGAATATGATTGGTCATTTAATGCAGAAATTATTATATCAACATTTATTTCATCCATTTCAGTTATCTTATTTATTGTAATTTTTCTAATTTCTTTATCATTTGAGTTGAAACCTTCTAATATCATTACATCAATTTGTTCACTATTCAATTCAAATTTTGACTCCCATCCAGATATTCTGACTGCCAAAACCTCATCTAAACATAACTTACTAATTATATCTATTTTTTCTTTACCTAGTCTCAATGATATTTTGGATGCTAAAACACGTTGTTCATTATATTTTGAATTTGATAGCTTATTGACTATCTTCGAATCATTCTTTCCGGCCCATTTCGTTACTGCCTCCATTGCTTTTTCTCTATACCATGAGTCATTATCATCCAATAAGGGTGAAAAACTGACTAAATTATTTGAATCATTTATTTCAAATAACTTCCTAACAGCACGCCTTCTCTGCCTTTCATCTTTATGATTGAGGCGCAATGTTGCAGGATGTCTCATAAATATCCCTACCATATATCGATGATGAACACTTCGATTAGTAATTATGGAATTAAGTCTTCATGCCCGCCTGTGTTGGAATAATATTCACTATTGATCGACTCTATATTACCAATATCCAATCCATCTATTCCAGTTAAAATAGGCCATAACGGGCCCAACCATTCCATCTCTGCTAACAATAACTCCATTACTGGATTCTCTAGAATTTCTTCTTCACTAGAATATTCATCAACTATTGGTATTCCTGGCGGGAGATTTTTTAGTGACCAAATTAAATTATTTATTCTATTCAACGAGTCTTCTTCAATTTCTATAACTTCAAGAATTAATTCTAATGCACTTTCCATATGCTCAACTAGATTTTCTGGTTCTAAAAGATTTTTTTCTAAATCTCCAATATCCAAAGGACCAAAAACAACTCCTCCTAAGTCAGTATCTACCCATTCATCACCAAATTTCTCCTTCTTAATCAATCTCTGATGAATAATACTTCCTATTGGGCCAAGAATAAAACCATCTTCCTTAACTTTAAATTTTATTTCTGAAGGAACCTTTTTCATAAATCCTGTAATTAATACTCTATCATAATAATTGTCATTTACATTCTCTAAATCACTTGGCTTATTTACTAAAATCTCAGCTGAATGGAAATAATCTTTTATTCTATTTTCTGTATAGTCTCTTACTTCTTTGTGAGGCTCTATTATTGTTATTTTACCATTTTTACCAACTAAATTACCTAACAATGCTGATAAATATCCTCCCTTTGCACCCATTAGAAGTATAGAATAATTCTTTTTTATTTCTAGATGATGAAGCATTGTAATTATCATGTGTGGTGCAGATATCGTCTTTGATATTCCTGATTCGGTAATTAGGAATGGTACAGGATTATCGCTCCAAAAAAGATCCAAATCATGGTCAGTAAATTGTGCTGGATTAATCTCATTCATTGCTCTTTTTATATCCTTAGAGACTAATAGGCCAGATTTCTCTAAATCTTCAAGTAATTTCATCATCGACTCCATGTGAATCCTCTATTAAGACGGTTACACTACAGAGGCTTTGAATACATTGCTCCCCTGCTCTCTCTCAGGGTCCGTGGTCTAGGGGTTATGACGTTGCTCTTACAAAGCGAAGA
>CEOP01245499.1_pt1 | contig 22660 bp, 34 predicted proteins | sample 361301 | NCBI WGS metagenome assembly CEOP01 (sample SAMEA2619548, study PRJEB7988) | marine metagenome | biome: marine biome (ENVO:00000447); feature: deep chlorophyll maximum layer (ENVO:xxxxxxxx); material: "saline water (ENVO:00002010), including plankton (ENVO:xxxxxxxx)" | depth 55 m
TCTCTGTAAGTTCTGATCGCCGCTTTCAACTCGCCCCCAGGATCTCCCCTCACAGGCACTGGGAAACGAAAGACTGGGCCACACCCACCAGGAGGGGCCCTTAAAAAAAAGCAAGCATTTGATTATCGATGGAACCCTGAGCAGCGGGAGGGGACGCAGGCTGCCCCTTTCGCCGCCGCCGCGCCCGTTCCTGCAATCGCGGCGCCAGCCCCTTTAATAGCTGACGATACCGCCTTTGTGCCTATCAGCGCCATACCCATCTCAGGCCCGCCGTACTACCCCTGCTCTTCAAGTCTCAATCCTGGTTTGCTGGTTCCTCCCACACAGGAGTCGCCCAGGTTGGTGTCACGGCGGCGCAGTACTTTCACAGTTGGATAACTACGCTATTTCCACCGTCACAGGGGGAGGATCAGGACTCTTTGCTGAATGCTATCAATGAATTCAGCAAGGATATACTGGCTTTAAATGAAGAGCTAACCACTGCGGAAGGAAAATCGACGGCTGCTGCTGAAGCGATGGTTCAAGCCACCGCCACAGTCAAGGAAATGCGCGTTGCACTCGAGGAAGAGGCCCGTCGAGTCGAGGGTACCACGTCGCAGGTCACCCAGCTTCCTGCGCTGACGACCGTGTTTTTGTCTGCAAAGAAAAATCAGGTGCAGGCTGAGGAGGAGCAGAAAGAGGCAGAGGAGGAGGCGAAGAATACCGGCTCCGCTCTGGAACGCTCACGCAAATTTCATTCGATCCTGGTCGATATGCAATACTTTCAAGACCAAATAGTACTTCTGCGCCAAACTTTTATGAACCTGCGTGAGGATTGCCAAAAGCTGCAGTAGTAATATTAGTCTGAATAATCACAAGAATTACCTCATGGCCGCCCCCGTCCCGGATATTGCCGCGACGCTTCAAAGCCTGATACAGTCCAGCGATTTCGTGGCCGCGCTTCAACAGTCTGAGGCTACCGCTCTTCCGCCGCCGAGACCCGCTCCCCCCGCACCGCCGGTCAAGTTTGGAGACGGTTTTGCGCATCCCTTGGGCCATGTTCCCTCAGCCGTGACCGCTCTCCTCGCCCGGGTCTGGCCCAAGTGGAACGGGCCTTCATCACGGTTTCCCGGGCCTAGCCCGTGTTCTATCATGCGCGAAGACCTCAACGCTCTTGACCGAAATGATTTCGTCGTTGGTCCAAAAACCGACGGTGAAAGATTCCTCGTGTGTGTTTACCGCGATGAGGCCGGACGCAAATGTGTCGGGGCGGTGAACCGAAAGATGAATGTCTTCAAGATAGATATGCATTTCGGAGAACGCCTGCACGATGGCACGGTACTCGACTGCGAGTTGACACCGCTCTTTCCGTGTTGTTCAGAAACAGGTGCAGGTCACGCTCTTGTAATCTTTGACGCGTATGCTGAAAGCTCCAACCTACTCACCCTTCACCCTTTCGACGCACGGATGAACGCGGCTTGCCGGATCCATCAAAAAGGATATCGTTACGTGTCGCCGCTACTCGATCAGGCTGTGTTGCGCGTTAAGAGATTTGTGCCTGTCCATAAGGCCAGTGCATACTTTTGAATTTTCCAGCTAAAGAAAAAACTCTTTCATTCCATCAGGCCATAGAAGTGCTTGCATGTCGGAAGTTTGACCTGGCAATTGATGGACTCATAATCATGCCTCTATTGGACCCGGTGATGGGCGGCATGGCCCGCCGTATATTTAAATGGAAGCCATGTCATCTCAACACCGTGGATCTTGTCATGGAGCCCACGGATCGTCCAGGGGAGTTCCGGCTCTTGGCACACGACCGTGGTCGCCCCGTGATAGTCGGCATATGTTTGCCATCGCAGGCCGACGCACACCGCCTCAACCCACCCGGGGTTCGGGGGGTGTGTAACATCGTGGAATGCGAAGCTGAGCCTGGCACGGCAATGCCAGGGGGGGTGGACGGCCGTTGCTCGGCACGGTGGATACCAATGAAGCGTCGCACTGACAAGACATGCCCCAATGATGTCTTCGTTGTTGAGCGGACCGCACGAAACGTATACGAGTGCATAACCGGGAGGGAAATTGCTGGATGGTAGTCATCCAAAGAGTAGCAGGGGGGCCAAGGTGAGCTATTCAATAATAATAGCGTTCTACCCACGTGTTCCCGTTGTAGTCGTATTTCTTCCTTTCAATTCCAGCGGTGTTTCTTTCTTCCAATGTCCACGACTTCTCGACACTGTTCTTCCTCCTACGGAACATGTCATTGCCCTCGGAGTCCGTGTAACGGCGCAACGTACGCTCTTCTCCCTTTTCCTTGACCGTCAGTTTCGATGCGGTTAATTCTCCTTTTACGTTTAGTTCTAGAGTCACAGCGCACACGGGAAGACACGTGCGTTCAGTCTGGACCCAGTTCACTTCTCCCTCAGAATGCACGCGCTGCGTGATCTCTTTGGTGACCCATAGCTCCGCAGGCAAGGTTCCATCAAGCAAAACCGCCACGCAGCCTTTGCTGAACTCTATGTTCCACGGGGTAAAGCGGGTTTTCTTCAACACGACCTTCCTTTTCACCCGGGAGCCGAATTTTGTCACCTCTACAGAGGCCTTTTTCTCAAGTGCGTGCACGACGTCTACCGACATACGCTGTGCCCGGGAAATGATTTACCTTTAAAAATGTTTACAGGGGTACCAGATATAGGAAAAAAATTATAAGCCGGAGGTTCACAGTATTTAGTCATATATGACAACTACCAAGGGGAAAAAATACCTGCTACGGGGGCACCTTCACGCGCAACGGGCTGTAAATCCAACGAGAGAAATCCCAAGGCTGCCCTCGTGGGTGCGAAATGTAACGGCACTTGTCGCCAGCGGAACTTTCCAAGACTGTGTCTTGCTCTTCATGATTGTGTCCGAACACCCACATTTTTACCTTTGGGGTGAGCGCTGAATCGGCCATCCTGCTATGACAATAGGCCCCCTTTGCGGCCAGGGGCCCGGGTGGATACTCGTCTGTGATGAGTTCTCTCCGCGGTGGCGTGTGTGTGGCGCATACTATTCTGGCGATGCTTGGATCTGCCTCCAGCTTGTGAGTCCACTGGGTCATTCTCACCAAATCCTTCAAACCGAGAGTCCTAGTGGCGGCCGCCCACCGTTTCCGCCCGGCTCCGTCTAGTCCGGACCAGGATTTTATGCGATTCGCTGTATATTCTTCGGATCCATCAGTGCTATAATCCCACCATCCGCAAGCCCCACAGAACGCTGTGTCACGGATTTTTATCGGGCCATCCTCAAGATTCCACACATTATAAACTCCTAAGCGTTTGAGGCAGTTTGTCAATTCCCTAGGTGCCATGCCCGGGGACGTTGCACTGGCCTCGTGATTCCCAGTCGTGACGAGTACTCTTTTGTAATGCTGCGCGATACCACGAATGGTCTCCGCGGTGACAGCCGTTGAATTGGAGGTATCTCCAACGATGAGCAATGTATCACTACCCCCAGTCTCAGGCCAATGGGGTGGCGAATTTTTCCAGCTTTCAATATGTAAATCAGATACCAACTCAAACTCCATTGGTCTCAACTCGCTACTTTATTTTTATTCCGCAAGATGGGTGGTCATTAACTTAGCTAGACTATCGGCGTCCCGTGGCCAGGCATCGTCGTCAGGCTCGATAAAACGCCCATTCTTAATAAACCTAATCGTGGGAAAGCCAACATCTACCAAATCAATAAAATTTTCCCAATCATCCTCCCCCTTGTATTTCACAACGAGGTTTCCGCCCATGTCCTTTACAATAGCTTCGAGGTTCTCAACATCGCTCTTCATGGCATTGCAGTGCTCACACCCCTCCATGAGTAGTATATACAGCCCATCTGGCATCCGCCTTGCGGCAACGGCGGCGGCCTGTTGGTATTCCTTTTCCGTATCCTGACCTTTACCCTGCGTGTTATTCTTTTTACCCCGCAAGAAGTGGTACGCAATCCCAATAAGTATTACTAAAATTATACCCAACACAAACAGCCAGGTCCAACTCTTCGTTTCGGGCTGTCCTGAGGGTGATGGTGCAGGGGGTGCTTCGAAGGTATCTTCCATTGGTAGTTCTTCCTATGCATACATTTTGAGACAATAACGTTGAGAAAACAAACTTGCCAGTTTGGTGCGAGAGAAAAATGCACCTCTGGGCAAGTCACTGGGCAAGTCAATCAAGGACAGGGGGGCGAACTGCAGGGGGGTACACGAAAAATTAGAATTCATAAATCAGAAAAAAGGGAAACAGAAATCTGTCCCAATCTGTCCCAATTGGGACAGATTTTGCAGGAGTCAAAAAAAAGTTTCTGGAGAGGAGGTGGTGGAAATGAAAAATTTGTAAAACCTTGGTAGCAGTGCATTTCCCCGTGACCTCTCCACACCCCGAATGTTGGAGCGTTCGGACACGCTGAGCGGACGAGAACAACTGCTGCTGACCTCCCTGCAAAGGTTTTACTCCGGGAAGGGGCTGCTCCGCGCAGAAGTATCCCCCATAACTGGTGGCGTTGGGGCGGTCAGTCTTCGCGCACTTGACTGGCTCGTGACCAACTTCTCCAAGAGCCGCCTGACCACATATCCGGTGATTAGCGCACTTGGGGTGACGTCGAGTTTCAGCGTGCACCGTGGCTATAGGCTCATGCTTAAGGCGTATACTAAGCGCCGCCCGGCTGGGGGGAGGAAAGCAAGGGGCTGTACCTCAATTCCCCTAATGTCCTAAACCCTCTGAACCCTCGGCGTGGTTTTGATCCGTTTTGCCGGCGCACTCGCGTGCGGTTTTCGGATGGTGACATGGAGCTGGTGACAACCCTGGCGCAGCTAAATTTCTTCCGGTGGGCAATCGAGCATGGCCTGCTCAAGTACGCGCATAAGCATTCGAAGGAAATCGAATGCGACATGGTCGTTGCTCACCGCCGCCCCCCACCGGGCAAGACTGCTACTTCTCTAGCCAAGCGCCCTCGGAAGGTTGCGGCCCCCCCTGCTTTGGGCGGGTCGCATCAGTCGTCCAAAGGGACTACCGAAAACCGCCCCCCGTCCAAGCGCCGCCGTGAGCTCTCTGAGAGCCGGGCCATGACCCTTGTTTCAGACGCCCCGGTGACAGGAACTTTTACATTTGCTTCCTAGCCTGAGAGGTGCTGCCTGACATTTTGGACATACCCCAACCCAGGGCTCTTTGTGCCCCCTAATGTAATAGTTTACAAACACAAACATTCCGCTATGATCACGGCACGGTGGGCTGCTGTAGTTTGGGCTCCAGGGGAGAGGTACTTGGCTCGAGTATCTCCACCCGCCCGAGAGAGGCTGAGGTTTCGGAAGAGCGCGTGGACCCATCGAAAGAGGAAGAGAAACGGCTGGAGCTGGGTAACTTGGCCGTTTGACGAGGATAATAGCCGCTCTTGGGTGCTGGATCAACTCCTGGAGCCACTGAAGGAAACAGAGTTCTCAGCTGTTGGTGGCCTTATGATTCTTTCGCAGCTCAAGTGCGGCACCGGAAACAAAGGCGGTCAAGCACGCGGCCAGGATTCTGTGAAGATACGCCGTTTCAGCGGCTCTACGGCGCTGATCGGCCAGGAGCAACGACGCCGTCGCGATGCTAGCAGCTGCGCAGAGTAGAAGCAGGAAGAGTCCTAGAGCGGCGGCGCCTAGTGCAAAAACGCTGACCACGTGTGACATCGAACCCATGATTTCGGGTTTTAATGAAACTGCCTCTTGACCCGTTGTGCTTTATTATTTCAATATTTCACTGTCTCCTAAGCTTCTTTTTTACAGGGGAGGTTTCTAGCTGTTCTTTAGACAATGATTCCTCCTCATCAGTGTCTTCAGGGTTGCTTTCGCCCCCGTAATCACTACTACGAGAGTCACTGTCGTCATTTATAAACGAGTCATCATCACACCCCATGGTTTTCTCCGCTTCAAAATCCTCCTCTTCCCATTCGACGTTGGAACCTACAGATTCCGCATCCCAATCTTCATCCACTGACGAATCATCGTCAAACTTCCCTCCATCGGAGGCAGGCTCATACCGATCCGGTTGCTTACAGGCACGCCGTGGGCGATTCCTGGCAATGGAATAAGCCTCATCTAGGGGTGCAACTTTACTCATGCCTCTTGACCATCGGTTATGGCGGAATTGTCATTGTCGATGGAACGCACAACAGGCCCAACTGGGTCCTTAAGATGTAATTTTAGGCGTCTTTGGAACGTGAAGAACGTGAGGTCCTCCCCGGGTACTTCGGGAAAGACTTCCCGCAGGTCCTCCCCCCCCTCGCGCGTTAAATCCCATATCTTTCTATTGTTCTCGGACTGATACAACTGTTTTTCCTTAACGAGATTCATGACGGCAGCGACGACAGCTTGACGCGGAACTGTCTGCTCCAGATTATGGTGCCCAAGAGCTTTTGCTAGCTCCGGTGACAGCAGTACGGGTTTTAGGAACCCGGATGGCATTATCCCTCTTTTTGCATCGTCACTGGCAAGACGGCGCTTTTTTCCTCGTTTGCCCTTGCCTACCTCAGGCCCAACATGCGCTGCTGCGACCGGGGCACACGCAGAGGGCGGGCCCGCCACCCCCCCGCGGAGCGCGCACGCAGCTGCGATATGTAGCGCTGCACGCGTTTCGTGCCACGCGGCAAGGTCAAGCGGTGGCAGAGCGGGAGGAAAATCGCTCAAGGTGACCACCGGTGGACCCATCTGCGCCGTAGGTGCCCCCATGTGTTGAACCGGGGCAACCCCACTCGAAGCGGGGGCAGCAGAGGGGGAAGAGCGGGAGGGTGGACGGTACGTCGGCAGCGTTGGGCCCTTCATGTTGTTGTTGGTTGGTTAACAGAGAAAGCAGTGAAATTTTAAAGAGGGCGTGAACGCTGAGCAGCGCTCAGACGGTCAGCAACGGTTTCGGGGTCTGGAACTTCCCCTGCGTGCTCTTTTTGGAGCCAGCGGTGGGCGTTCTCGCACGCGCGCTCGCTCTCCGAACGGAACCCCGGATATTTGGATGGGTCTCGCGCTGCGGCCCCGAGCTCTCTTAGCCGCTCTTGGAGGCGCCGTTCGGCAGGCGTAGGCGCGTGTGAGTCCATTTTTGTTCCCTAAAGAAATTTATTGATTAGTTTCTAAGTTTTTAGACAGTGCCCGGGCCCTCAAAGTGTTCACGTTCAATAAATTCAAACCGTTTCTTCTCAGACTCGAGTGCTACTTCCTCGACCGTTCGACGGAGCCCAAAATTCGGCAGCAAAAACAGCGGCTCCCCCTGGCACGGCTCACACGGGTCTCCCGACATGGTGTCCGTGTGAGGGTACGCCTCTATCGCAACCTGGTATAGCTCAGCCAGTTCCTTTGTGGTGTGATCCCCCGTGAGGTTGTCATACTCTCGCTGGAGCTGAAAGAGCCGGGCCTTCACCACTGACGTCACTTGTTTTAAACTCTCAACATCTATGCATCGCAATGGCTCGTTTTTCGCTAGACCATGCGCGAGCTTTATAGCTAGGGACGTTATTGGGAGCGCCATGGGCCGGCGGGGCATGGCGCAGCCGAGTTTGTGGGTGATGAGCCGGAGCAGCGCCCGGGCGTCGGCATCCGCACTTCCACCTGTCTGAATGGCCTGTGTAATGGTGACCAATCGCATATAAACAGGCCAGTAGAACCCCCGCAGTGCGTCGGCATATCTTGCGGTCCGTGTAGCCTTCCGCCTCTCAGCGGATGTGTAAACTGCGGTCGCGATCCACCCGCAGGCGGACGCGACGACGCCTGCTCCCGCTGTCAGGAGCGCGATGGAATCGGGGAGCACCATGCCCCAGTCCTTATATATATTGTATATTTACATCGGTGGTATAATAACACGCCGCCGCCTCCAACAATGCAAGCAACCGCGCCGCGGACGTGTCTCGGGTCATGTGTGCCGGGTCATGTGTGCCGGGTCATGTGTGCCGGGGCATAAATCAGGGGCGTGTGTTAGGGGTGTGTGGCAGGGGAGTGTGGCATTGATGAGCCTATTCCATTGAGCCTCTTCAGCCTCTTCCATTGGGCCACGGGCCGCTCTGCCCAATCGGCCCAGTGCAAACTAACTCGGCCGAGCATCATCTGCAGGTACGGGCCGACAGGGATCCCAATAGCTCACTGAGGCAGTTTCATCTGGCATTTCCTTTGTGTCATCTGTTTCTGCAATCATCCTATAACCTGATCCTCCCATGCAGGCTACCGGAGCTCCTGGGAGTCTTTTTCACCACATAAGAGCTTGCGGCGCGCAAAACTTTGATTGCGCCCAGTTTCTAATCTCTCATTTTGCTACTAGTCGTCTTGCCCCGTGACCCTGTGCCCCCTGTGCCCTCTCGGCGTCATGCTACGGAAGGAACTGGCGAAGTTGCAGCACTTGCTGCGATCGTACGAGGCGCCAACGGCTCCAACCCGCAATTGGCAACCCAGCGCCGATCCTGCCGTGTCTGAAGCCAAACAAGAGTATGACAAAGCTTTCAGTTCTAGACGCGATGCTGAACTTGGCAGGGGCATCGGGGTAGTTTTGCGCTACGACCATCATTTGCAAGCAGCTGAACGACTAATGAAAATAGAGGCGCGCACTATTCTGCAGCCCACACTCCCCTCACCCGCTCGCTGATCGACAGGCAGAGGAGGCGGCGCTTGATCATCTCTGCAACGTGTGCATTGGGTGTGAGGCGCAGCGGTCGGAGGGGGAGGCCAACTTTGAGAAGGAAATTATTTTAGCACGTGATTACATCGCAGCAGGTTTAGCCAAGGACAAGAAGGAGGCAGAGGCAGAGGTGGTTGCAGGAGAGATGGCGAGTCTAGTGATCGGACTCGCCAACCAGGTGGCGGCAGTTGTGGCGGTGGAGGCTGAGGCTGAGGCTGAGGCTGAGGCTGCGGCAAGCAGGCCGGCGAAGATGCTGAAACCTTCTCTAGCGTGTTCCACGGCGCAGGCCACTGAGGTCGTGCCAGTGCCCTCGCCGCCCGCCCTCGTTTCGGCCGATCGCAAAAACGAGGAGGAGAAGCCGGCACCGCCGCGGCCGCCGGAGGAGAACGGGTCGCTCGTCGGGCGCCAAATCTATAAGGTGTTTAAAGGACACGGGCGCTTCCTTGGCAACATCATTAGCTTCGACCAGGAGGAGCAGTACTACAAGATCGTGTACCCTCAGGCGCCAATGGCCCCCTCCCGTTCTGCAGCAATAAAAAACGTGGCCTCCACCCTTCGGATAACGACGAAGAGGAGTTTCTTCCGAATGAGGTGTTGCCGCTGCTGGTGGATGAGACCCCGGGTATCGACCACGTCATCTGGCAGGAGGAGGCTGAACCCAAGCCACGCGACAAGAAGCGTGCCCTGAAGCAGAAAGCTTTTTCCTTTAGAAAATAATTCATCATTGGAATACCCGGTAGTAGGGGCATAAATCAGGGACGTGTGTCGGGACATGCGTGTGTCGGTGGGGTATGTCGGGGGATGTGTATTAGGGCGTGTACAGTCGGACAGTCGGTGGCCAGGGGCGCGCGAAAAAATTCCCACGTGAGAATGAGAGAACATGCAGGCCAAGTACGTAGCAGCGATTGCTGGGGTGCTGACATTCGCGCTCGCAACAGCACTCCGCAAGGAGGATGAAGAAAACGGGAAGAATCGAGTCCCATGGATGATGGCGGTGATGACGTCGTTGTGGGCGGCTGTTATTGCTTTCGCTGCAGTGTACGCATCCAAAATTTCGGATGACTCCCTGAACACGGAACCCTTTGACGCAGCGGGAGCCCGTGGGCCGAGGCATACTTTCCGCGAGGGGTTTGACCCACCCCCGGGTGGACCCGCAATGGACTTTGTAGATAATCCTTTATTCACCAGCCGGCGCTAACGTGGGTTATTTATTTACCAAGCCATGCAACGCCATTCTCTCGTTTAAGGAATCGCTCTTATCGTCCTGAACCTCCTCGATCTCGACCTCGCCCTCGTCGTCGTCGTCGTCCTCGCCCTCGTCCTCGCCCTCGTCCTCATCCTCCTCACCCTCGCCCATCTCCTCCATGAGCTCCTCATAATCCTCCGTCGTGAACGACAACCAGTGGTCGCCCTTCTTCCTTTTGGCATATAGGTAGTCGCCAAACACTACGTCGTCAGTCATCGGCATGGGTAGCTTGACCGGATTGTACTGGCTATGCAGCGCCACCTGCTCCTTACTACAGAAGCACACTACACTAGCATCAGAGCCATCATCTAGCTCCCAGGACCCCCTTTGAACTATCCCCGTGCACCGTAGCGTTGCACATAGCAGGCTCTTGGTGATCTTCTTGCCGAGATCTACCTCAACTGCGTGCCCGTTGCGCTCGACGACAACAACGGAAATACCCATGGGGCTCCTACCCTTTGTTCGAAACACTTCCTATAATTTACACGTCTGTTTGAACCCACAACACATGTTAGCGTGGCAGGCGTGCCGGCGCGTGACGTGGGTGACATCGGACAATATTGGCCGGGTCGGGAGCTTATACTGTGATTCTAATTTTCAGACATTCGCATTAATGCTCCCTGTTTTTGCGCTGGCGGAACTTCGCGAGTTGTTCTCATTGGCTCGGGGAGGGTATCGGTGCAGGTGGAATCTTGCCCGTGTGTCCGGGTCAGACCAAACGCCGCCAATGTTTTACCTAGGTGAGAAACAGGATAACACCCCTGGGGACCACCCAGGTCGCCAGGAGCGGCACTTTCGGCAGCAAACTTCCAGGATGACGAGGCTCACCCGCCTCGGAAACTCATCGGAGCGCGCGAGACCTGCTAACATATACCAATTCGCCACTCTCACCTGCCCCCATGGCGTCACCAACTCCGCGGTGAAGCTGTTCCCGACATTCGGCGGTAACGAGCTTCTCAGTAATGAGTCTTACCGTGCTGCCATGGCCATCTTTGAACTGAGCAATCCCACCCCCACGGGGTCTTAAAAAATATTTTCTCATATTATAATAAATCGCTCACAATAATGTCCATTTCCATTGAAGATATCATAATATTAAAACCATACTCGTACTTGATCTCGGTCTGCTATGCACTGGTGATCATTGGCGCTATCAACTGGGGCACTGAGAGTTTTGGTAAGGGCCTAGTCCAAATGGCACTGGGGAAGAAATTTTCAAAGCCAATTTATGGAATTGTCGGTGTCGCAGGAGCTCTTCTCGTGGTGCACTTTGTGCTACTAAATATTCACGATAAAGAAGAAGGTAAAAAAGAAGGTAAAAATTACTATGCTCCTGCAGGTGCATTAAAAGGCATCCCGTACTATCAGGGTCAAAAAGAAATGCCAGCCTATCAGGCGCCGGAGGAAATTGAAACAATGTCCCAATTTCATGGGCATGTGGAAGATTGCGAAGACGGACTCTGAACGCCCCCGCTGGCTTATACGGTGAGACGTGAGGCCAAGGGTAAGTTGTTATTTTACGGCCGCCCCGTTCAGGTCACTGTTTCTCAGACCCCCCACTGGCAATGTTGATGAGGGCCGGGGTGGGGAATGGCGATGCAGACGCAGACGCAGACGCCCTGTTAGCTGACAGACAGTTACACCATCAAATTATGGCCTGCCTCGGCCACGTAGTGCAATCAGCGACGACACTAGCCGGCAGATTGGCTCTGTACGAGGGTGTGCGGGAAGTTAGTGCCGTACACATGGTAAAGGCCCTTAAATACGTCGCTCGCACATGGGGTGAAGACGAGGGGTTTGATGATGCGATACGTGCCCGTTTCCAAAGAGAAGTAATGTGTGCCCCCGATAGTCTGCAGGCAGCCCTCGAAGAGAACACCTCAGATTCGGGTTCAAGCTCGGATGACGACGTGAGCACGGACGGGGGCAGCGTCCCCCCTTCTGATGACGACAGTGGCACTACCACGGACAACGAGGGGGGTGCGGAGCGCAACCCCCCTCCACTGAGCGATGCAGAGGCGGCGGCGGTGGAAAACATCACAAACGACTGGGAACACTGGATTCCTGAAGACAACTTGAGAAGTGCCATGAAAAATGCCGTTCAAGCATCTATTAATAAACTTAACTAATCACAAATCCCCCGAAACTCCTGCACTGGTTTACTAGCAGGCATCGTACAAAAGCACTGGTCACACTGGTCCGTGGCGGACGGCCCAATACATAGAGCGCTGCATCAAAAAGTGTATCATTATAGTAAAGGGACGTTTTACTTTTCCCACCACAATTCAAATTCAAAAATCAAAATCAAAACACCCCTTGCTCTCAATCCGCCCGAACTCGCGACCTCCCGCCTGCTGCCATGGCCCGCACTAAGGCTCGCGCCCTAAACCTATAACACACTCTCTTAACGCGATCACCTGTTCCCCATCCTGCAGCAAACCTCGCGTAAGTACAGCGGAGGCAAGGCGCCTAGGGAGCAGTTGGCTAGTAAAGCAGCTCGCATGACCTCTAAGGAGTCCAACACCGGCGGAATTAAGAAACCGAAGCGCTACCGCCCCGGAACCGTTGCGCTCCGCGAGATTCGGAAGTACCAGAAGTCGACGGAACTCCTCGTCCGCAAGTTACCCTTCCAGCGCCTCGTACGCGAGATTGCACAGGACATCAAGCCCGCCCTCCGCTTCCAGTCAACGGCCATCCTCGCGCTGCAGGAAGCATCCGAGGACTACATGGTAAAACTCTTCGAAGATACCAACCTTATAAGCATCCACTGTAAGCGCGTGACAATTATGCCTAAGGACATGCAGCTCGCGCGCCGCATCCGTGGGGAGCGTGTGTGACCGTTTGTGACTGGCAGCTGTGACTGGGCAGCGCGTTAGGTTTGTATAATAAAGTTTATTATCTCTTCAATATTTATAAATGGCCGCTACAATCGGGGCTTGGACGGGGCTATTGGGGCAATTCCTAGATGAGCTGTGCGAAACCTTCGACGACGTCCCTCAAATACACGCCGCGCGGACTGCATTTAATGGAACACGTCTAGCGCAGCCGCGCGCTCTCCTGGACAGCTACATGCAACAAATGAAGCCGCTCGCGTCACGTGTAGCTCGCAAAGACGAAAGTTTGGTGACCGACGGCACGTTGGCGAGCGAGCTGAAAACGGTGTTCGAGGGCGTCAAGCTTGCGCAATTATGGTCAGAGATTGACGAAAATACGAGAGACGCCATATGGCGCTATCTGCAGAGTCTAAACGACCTCGGTACCACTATTACCATGTTGCCGCCGGAGCTGCTTGAGTCCGTCGAAGTTGTAGCAAAGGCGACTGCTTCCGGCGGCATGCAATCATTAGATCCTGCGACCATCGGGGCCGCACTCGCGAAGGACATGGCGGGACGCGGCGACCCTGAGATGGCCAAGGGGCTAGAAGAGGCAGCTAAGATTCTAGCAGATCCGAATTCGCGAGAGGGAGCACAGGCTAGGGCGATGCAGGCCGCCCTGATGAGTACCTTACAGAATCAAACGCAATAAACGAAGATACACTAAACCCTAATAAGAAAATAATCAAGAATCAGCCACGTCTTGCAGCATCTCGCGAAAGCAGCTAAACGCGGAGCCGAGGGACAACAGCATTGTGTTCATCGGCGATCCTGACGAGGTGGCCCTAGTATGCCCTGCGAGCCAGTGGGCGTCCATCTCTATGCGCCCTTCAGCCTCGAGTCTGTCCCACAACGCCTTGCCAGTTTCAATATCCGCGCCCCTCGGTGCTGCCGCGTGCGCCCTTTCCACAACCGCCGTCAGCCTGTCCAACGTGAAAGTGTGAACTGGCTCCCTAGTTGTGGGATCTGTTCGGTTTCGACTCAGCCAGGAAAGCAGGCCTGATGCATCATATAGCCTACCATGCAACAAGAAACGCAATGCCCCGGGTATCTGCGTCAACGGCTCCTGCGTTATAGGGTCTATGTCGAGAGCGTCCACAACCGTGGCACCCCCTTCAGGATCTTGCCACCCGCACACCCTCGTCCTCCAAAGTCTCTGTACAGTTAGCGCCGCCCACTCCTCCCGCCGCCTTGCCTCTCGCTCTTCATCGCCCCTCGTACGCAGACCATTCGTGAACATAGTTGAGTTGCATGTCCGATAAAAAGCACGTATGAATCTCAACGAGACATCTCTGGAAAAAATGGCATCCCCAAACTCACCGTTCCTCGGCGCCACCACCAACCACCATCCAATTGCGCTCCGGTGCAACGACTGTGGACATATAGGATTTTCCCTTGTGACGAAGAAATGGGGCGTAACTGCCTACCTTTGCGCGTTGCTCACATTCGGGGTGACTGCTTGGTGCGCTCCAAAGGACACGTATCACTGGTGCAGCTGCTGTGGCGCCAAGCTCGGGGTCGCTAAGATTATGTGACGCCTTCAACTGCGCGCAGACGGACGCCGAGGCGGTCGTAATGAGAGCTGCAGTTGCACCAGTGCCTTGATCAAAATTGTGTTAAACTTCTGCAGTTACTTTATTGAAACGGTCACATTTTCCACGAGTGCTTTGGTGTGCCACAACGCCCCGTCTTCGGGCTGATCCTCTTCGGGGGAGCGCAGATCTTTTTCGCCGCCGGCTTCTTCGCCGCCGGCTTCTTCCCCGCCGGCTTCTTCTCCGCCGGCTTCTTCCCCGCCGGCTTCTTCCCCGCCGGCTTCTTCGCCGCAGACTTTTTCTGTGTCTTACCCCACGGTGGTTTTTCTTCATCAAACATAGACTTCGCTTTCTCGAGCTTCTGTGCCTTGAGCGCAGACTTCTTCTGCTTTTTCTCGAGCTTCTGTGCCTTGAGCGCAGACTTCTTCTGCTTTATAACTGCAAAAGTTTTAGCGCGAAGTTGTTCAACTTCTGTGGGGGACAACGTAGCCATAATTTGGCGCTTACTGATGCTCAGGCCCGCTTTCTCATAGTCTTTCTTCTGTGCTTTCTCCCAGTTTTTCCAGCCGTCCTCGCGGTACCAGTAGATTTTTTCATCGTCTTCCCACCATTCGTTGCCGTTATCGTCAATCATAATGTCTTCTGGGAGCTCTTCCGCAGCCGTCTTGACCGCATTCTGTGCCTGCTTATATTCCTTCTGTTCCTTGAGCGCCTTCTTCTGTGTCTTGAGCACGCGCTGATGCACGTGCGAAGTGCCCCACGGTGCGGCGCCTTGGCCGGGGACGACAACACCTTGTGTTCCATCAAATATAGTCCGCACCAAATTTTTGGGCGTTGTATGGCCCATTGCCTGATTCATCTGAGACATCTTGATTTTCTCCAGATTGGCCTTCTTAGCTGCACGCTCTTTTCTGTACTGGGACGAAGACTTCTTCGGACACGTGTTCGATCCCGGCAGCCGCGCTCCTCCCGCGCACGGCGCACTGCAACGCATCTTATTGTTCACCTTAATGAGCTCCTTGGGAGGATTGCACGGGGCACGTTTGCGCTGCTTCTTGGTGACCGGGAGCGGGGGCGGCGGCGGGACACCGGGCATCCCAGAGCGGAGCGGGGGCGGCGGCGGGACACCGCGCATCCCAGAGCGGAGCGGGGGCGGCGGCGGGACACCGGGCGTGTCTGGGTAAACGTACGGCGGCGGAGGCGGGATCGCAGCCTTCTTGACGGGGGGTGGCGGTGGCGGGATCGCAGCCTTGGCCTTGGCCTTTGCCCTTGTCACCGCCCCCTTGGCCTTTGACTCGCTGGCTATGTCCTTAAGAGTTTCTTTCGATGATCTTGGGATCGAGAACATTATAATGTGGGTTGAGTTTGCTTATACGTTTATTCATGAGAAAAAAAAATTAGTTCAAAATTTATTCAGAGAAAGAAAATTAAAAAGAGATGGGCCATTCACCGGCATCTCCCAGAACCCTCCGGTATTCCGTCGCCTTGGTAAAATTACCCTTCTCCGCGTCCGTGAGCTGCCTGCCCATCTTGTCCGGGTGTAGCTTCATGTACGCGGCGTTGTTGACGATGCCTCTTAGCTTCAACCATTCCATAGCTACCTTGACGTTCTTATATGCTTCCCTAAACCCTTCTTCTTCTTTTTCTTCTTTTTCCTTGACCCACCTAACTGCCGCCTTCGCGTCGATGAGTTTCTCGGCGGCTTTTTGACCGGGCGTGCTGCGCGCGAAGCGTCTATCGAGTTTTCGCTTCAGTTTACCGAACGATTCCTTTTCCGGGGGAAGCTCTACGTCTTCACTTTCCACGAAAAATTTGGCGTCCTCCCACCACAAACCCTTATCTAGCGCGTACTCCACGGTTCTGAGCGTTCTGTACCGCCGCTCCCGGCCCCCCTCATAGCTTGTGATCACCGTATCGTATACCTTCTTCAGCTTGGCGCGGATCTGATCTGAGGTGGGCGCGTCTCGGCGAAGCCACCACGTGTTCGGGGACTTGCCCTTGACGATGGCCCGCAGCCAGAAATCAAAGAGTTTGTGGATGTTTGGTTCGAGCCGGGCGTTCGTATCGGGCAGGAACGCACGGGTCGTGCCGTTCTTCGAGTACGTGCGCGTCTTGAAGTCGACCTCCCCCCAGTTGCGCTTGAAAAAGTCGACAACGTAATTCCGCTTGAGTTCCTTGTCCCGAGCGTCAATATACTTTGCCTTCAGTGCCGTGTCGTGCGCTTCCACGAGCTCCTTGAACGTCCCCATCGCTTCCGCCTCTTTGAGCCACTGCAGCATGGAGAGCGCGTCTTTACCCTCAAGCATAACAAAGTCCATCATCACATTAGACTTCCCCGGGATGGTTCGACGCATGCGCGCCTTCATGCGATTGTACACCTGGTCGCGCAGACTCGTCGTCATGTTTTGTTCCTATATATATATTCAGAAAATATTACCGCCCCCGGAGCCTGAAAGCGCGCTTCAGCCGCACGTGCGTAGACCAGGCGGTAACGGTGGACTGGATGGGATGGGATGTTGCCCACACAAGAGAAGTAGTTAATTATTACCCACTATATAGGACACTGTATAACCAGGTCAGGTGGCGGGGGTTCCCTCATTCGCGCCTCAGTTTTAAAGCCCGCGGCGCCATATAAGATACAACAGCACAGGAAACCGCCAACCCTAATATGCGTACGGGGTCCGGGCGCCTTTTCGGAAAGCGAAGATGTGCTTCGCTTTCCACTTCGCATGCCATAATGAAATTGGGCTGCGTTATTGTAAGAAAAATAGCTGCTAAAACCGCGGTGCCAAAAGCGTGAATCCAGTCTGCTCGGAAATCAAAAAGAGGCACTTGCAGTGTCGGTGCTACCGCTTCGGTCCGAAGGCGGGAGAGCGACGCGCTGGCAATCGCAGGTGCAGCAGCCATGGAGCTCCAATAAATATAGTAATTCACAACAACAAAAAAAAAATTAGCACAATCCTTCGAGATTCAGGTCTGAATAATCTTCCAGCGTGTCCACCACGTGCCACCGGTCATCGGAGTCTTCACAGGGCGCCTTGGGCTCTTGTTTCCAGGCGCTAGGGAGGAGCTTCCACATTTTTTACCAGTTCTAGGGTTTAAGGTAACAAAAAAATGGGCCAGTGTTGCTCCCGAGACAAGAATGTGTCCAGCGAGGACTTTTCCAACGAGGACTTTTCATATCACGCCGGACGTCCCAATCCCAAATGGGCGCGGTCAGTATATGTGGAAAATAACACCACCCACGGTTACATAATACCCAAGTCATGACAACCCTTTCTTTAATAGTCAAGGAGTATGTGGCCCTGGATGATGAAATTGTGGAGAGCATGAAGCTGATGAAGGGGCTCCGGGCGCGTCGCACGGAGCTCCAGGAACAGGTCCTCGACGAGATGGAGGCTCAGGGCTTCAACGAAGTCCAGATCACTGGAGGTAAGCTGTCGCTGAAGTCATCAAAGTCCACAGAATCTATTAAACGCGACCTAGTAATCCAACATATCCAACACGCCTTCAATTGCGCGCAAACGGATGCCGAGGCGGTCGCTGATCAGATTTGGATGAACCGTAATACAACCCAGAAACGCGCTTTGTCGAGGACGAAGAAGCGTGAGCGCGGCACCTCTGCCGATGAATAAAAAACCCATAATAACTACACAATGAACCCGCTTGAAATCTACAAGCCCGCTCTACCTTTTTTCTGTCAGATTTCCAAGGTGGCACGAGACTCTCCAACAATACAAGGTCTACTAGTCGTATCTGAGGGTAATCTAAAAAAACCCCGATTCTCATGGTACGACCCGTATGCTACGTCATGGGTACCCAGCGGCTGGTTTTGCGATCTCGTGGCAGATCTCAAATACTACTTCGATTATCCCCCTTCGCGTCGCCCGTGTCGCCCTGTATAGTGTGAATAACTTAATAAAATTTATTTTTTGCCGCCACCCGGGCTCTTGCAGGCAATCCGCTAGGCCTAGATCGTCGGAAACCAGCGGGGCAAACTAGGACGGGCACATTTCCACGTGCATTCAAATCCCACGAACGAAGCATACACTAGAGCAACGGCCGCGGTAGTGTGAATCAAGTTTTTGGCCAGATTTTGTTCTTTTAACTCCCAAGCCTGTGCGGCGTCTCTACTTCCCCCCCTGAGGTCTTCAATAATACCAACGAGCCAGTTGTCGCTGATAACCTTGCCATTTTTCAAGTATATACCTTGAACCATAGGAGTGTGAAAGATCAGATCAATAGCCCACATCAGGCAGGCTACGAGTAATACGATGGCGATGGTCTTAGAAAGATACATGGTGTAAATTGAGTTGTGTCTTAATTTACATAAAATAAAATTTAGGGCCTAAAATTTATTTTATATAGTAATACACCCGGCTTGACCAATTTGAAGCAGATGGTAAGCTTGCCTCGCTGGAGGTATATGAGGCAAGATAGGGGGTCCCCCGGGGGTCCCATTCAACACCAACGAGCAGGTACTCTGCGCCAATGTGAGGGCTGTACGTCAGAAAAAACAGTTCACTGGCCGGGGTCTGATGATGATTTAGATCGTATGGTTGAAGCAGCATTGCCAATCTTCAAAATAAAATTTAGGCAAACGGAAACAAGTGTTCCCCGTCTTCCAACGCGAAATTGATGCAGGTTTAATCTTCCCCGGATTTCCGGAAGAACACGATGATGAGCGCGAGCATTAACAGCGCAAACACGAGGGATCTAGAGTCGGAGACATCCCCCCCTGGTAGACCCATGAGTAGACCGGTGGGTAGAATACCCGTGGGCGTGGGTAGACCGGTTAATAGTCCATTGGCAGCTACTGCAACACGCGAGGCGATGTCCACTCGGTTGGCGTCTATAAGCGCGTGCAATAACTCAATGTACTTGGCCTGAGCAATAGCAAGTGGATTGTGTATATTCTGTGTATCATGTGGATGATAAGACTCGAAGCTATGCGCGGTGACCTGGTAGGGCGCTTTCCCTGCTAACATTTTGGGTTTTTCCATTTTCCACGCAACGGGAAACGGTGATGGGCTCATCTGGGGACGGCGTCCTATTATAATTACAAGTGCACATTTTATTTTTTCACTTTTCCTCTCCGTCGTAGGAAATTCACGGGTCTGTTGAACCTATGAACAGGTCCATTTTCCGCGCCGTTCTGACTGGGATGAAATTTAGACCACGCTCCTTGCGGGATTGGTTGAAAGCAGCCCCCCCGGCATATGTAGACGTGTATGCCTGCGGCGTCTGCGGCATCACACCCATCACACCCATCACACCCATCACACCCATCACACCATACTCACCTTCACACCTAGGACGTATACAGTTGTCACTGGGCGCAGCCGGGGGGGGAATTCCCGCTGCGTCCGTGTCGGGATTCATCTAGTTGACATATTCAACCCCTAGTATATTATTGTTTTGATGTCCGCGGTCGCGTGGTGGCGTGGTGGCACCCTATGTATCTATGACGATCGATGCAGCGTTATTGTCGCCCCCCTTGCCCCTGCCCCCCTTGCTACGGCGTGAGGTCGACCGGCCGGGGCCATTGATGCGCACCGCAACGGCCTGCGGCGCCTCAGAAATATTTGACGGGGCCTCGCTTGGTTCAGGTGACGGTTGAGACGGCTGAGACGGTCTCTCACGGTCCGCGACGAGCGGCACGGGCTGGTCGCCCCCTGGCTCTGGTACCCTGTTGCGCATGGTCTCGAGGCCCGGTAGTTTCGGCCCTGAATCGAAAGCCATGTTCGCAGCCATCGCAATCGCCCCCGTGCCCGCTCCGGTGCTTACGGGGGGACCGGACATTGGCCGCCGCTGCCGGACAGGGGGAGGTGGACCATCTGACTGCATACCCGTCTCCTCGGAGATCTCTGTCACGCGCACACGCGGCGCCGCCATTGTGCGACTCAGGTGATGCATCATAGCCGAACCGCCGAGCATCATTAGCAGCTCCACCTCTGGCTGCATGCGGTATCGACGACCATACTTACTATGGAGACGGTCAAGTACAGGATCGTAATCGTTTATACTGCTCATGACTGAGCTGGACCACCCGTCGAGGCGCAGATCCAGGGGGTTGTAACGCGTCGTCACGTACTCTACGCCAGAAACCGATGCCATCAGCAGCTGTTGGTAAAACTTGACAGCTTGTTTCGCCTCGAGATCGTACTTCACCTTATTATACTCGAATCGTAGTGTCTCTAGATCCGTCATTCGATCAAGCCCCGGTGGGAACACAACTCCCGCCCCCCGTAACTTGTGTATCTGATATAGAAGCTCGTCTTTTTCGGCTATCTGTTGCCTCCTTTGCTCCTGCTGAAAGGGTCCGTCATCACGCCCATTGTCATCATTGTCACCAGGGTCTTCATCATCTTCATCATCATCGTCGTCATCATCTTCATCATCATCATAGGCTGGGGGCTGAGGTCGGTGATTTTGTTGACCCGACGGTTGACCTGGGCGGAACCCGGGGCGCTGGAAGCCGGAGGGCTGGAAGCCAGGGCGCTTGAAGGGCCGTCGAACATGATGTGCATCGTCATCTTCTGGGTCTGTGTCCCCTGGTTCTTCGTCTTGTTCCTCTTCCTCCTCCCCCTCCTCCTCCCCGTCGTCCTCGTCTCCCCCCACCACCGGCGGCTTCATTTTGCGGGTATCGGCCATCGCGGCAAAGCGGGGGTCACGCGCGTTCAACTCCGGGCGCGAATGAATCTGCTGCCTCTGCTGTCTCATTTGCTCAATCGCTTGCTGCGCCCGCTGTTGTGAAGAAGAAAATATATAACGCCCGCCCATTTTTACTTTCTGACCGCAGATTAGACCGGGCGAGGTGAACGCGGCGCAATCAACAGTAAAATGACACCAGGGGGCGTGCTTAGATACGTGGATCTTCGGGCAGCCGAGCCGGGGTGCATTTACGCCGGCATAGACGTCGGCTTTTCTCACCTCGGGTGGGTCGTCGCAGAGGTGGTAAATGGAAAGGATCTCAGAGTGACGGACGGCGCACGCGAGGACCTGGGGGATTTTCGCAAGACTTCCGAGGCATTTTTGCTAGACGAGCTAGTCCGTCGGTTCCTCGACGCTACCCCCGTCATCGGGCGGTGTAAAAGGGTCTTCGTCGAGCAACAGCCTCCCGGGGGAATGGTAGCTGTCCAGTGGCTTCTCCGCGCGCTCATAGGGGCGGACCGCGTTACCCTCGTATCGCCCACTGCTCTGCAGAAGCGCTTCGGGTACGGAAATCTGGACTACGACAACCGAAAATTATGGGTAGAGGCAGCGACCGAACAATATCTTTCCAGGCTGTCGGCGTGGGCGGGTGTGACGGATGGTAGGAGGCACGATATGGGTGATGCCCTGCTAATCCTTGCCTTGGGGCTTGAGAAGGAACCCCGGTGCGGTAGGCCCATGCGGAGTCTTCCAGGTCCAGGTATTGCAGATGAAAGCGAATGCCCCCATGGAGGGACGGAGGCCGGGGCGGGAGACGCGAAAACCTTCCGAGCCGAGTTCGAACACAAACATCCTCAATTTGCCCGATTCGTCTGCGCCGGGGTAGACGATGACTTTTATCGGAAACTCCTCCGTGACTGGAAGTGAAAAATTTATGTGGGGAAATTCAAAATGTCATCAACGCTACCAAGGAACATCAGCCCATTCAATACCCCGGGGGTGGAGCGGAGGGTGCGTCCTTCTACGAGGGGTCCAAATACCGGGGTCTTCCACGGTGGGATCCAGACCCCAAGAGGGAATTTTTACGATTGTGTATTATGCAATGAAAAATCTTCGAAGCGCACAATCTTTCACCAACTCGGAGCCTGTCTCAGTTCCTTGGAAGATAGAATTGCGGCCTTAAAAACCCCCATGTCTCTCCGTGACCAGCACGCACTGAATGGTATTGAGACCTCTATGAGATATATTACTAACTGCATCAAAATACTTGAAGATCGCGGCATGGCATTCCAACGCGCCCTCAACTACCAAGCAAGTATTGGCCAGTTAAGACCGCTTACAGGATACGAGGTACAGCGGGTTAAAAGGTACGTGCAGCGGATAAACAGAGCGAAACAAGTTTTAGAAATGTCAAAGATATCGGCAAGAAGGTTGTTAAATTTCACCGGGAAAAAGAAATAAAAATCCTTAAAATTTACTGTTTGGTCCCTGGCTGCTGTAGAGCGGGTAGAAGTCTGGCGCCTTTTCCGTTAGGCCACAATAGCGTTGTGTGTTTTTTTTCCTTTTTGGTACTATTGATGGGAATCGAACCCACAATCTCCAGATGCGTTTCCTTCGCTCTAGCCGGTACTCAAATTTTCCATTTTTTTGTTCAAGCTTAGCCATCGGGGTCCATTTAGGAATGATACCCATCATTGAAGGCTCGCAGGGCCCTCGTTGACGGCG
>CEOP01126841.1_pt1 | contig 22641 bp, 18 predicted proteins | sample 361301 | NCBI WGS metagenome assembly CEOP01 (sample SAMEA2619548, study PRJEB7988) | marine metagenome | biome: marine biome (ENVO:00000447); feature: deep chlorophyll maximum layer (ENVO:xxxxxxxx); material: "saline water (ENVO:00002010), including plankton (ENVO:xxxxxxxx)" | depth 55 m
CCATCGGCTCCATCAGCACCATTCGTACCGTTTGCTCCGTCAGCACCATCGGCACCTGGGGCGCCAGTTGTACCATCAGATCCATCGATTCCATCGGCTCCATCAGTTCCATCAGCACCAGCAGGGCCGGTCAAATCAATGAATGACCAACCAGTAGAAGTACAGGTTTGGAATCCAGCATCTGCTTCAACATAATAGAGTCGTCCGAGAGTCTCAGAATTACAATTTGGTAAATCTGCACCACTGGCAACGTAGTAAACATCCCAATCATCAAGGGCTGGAATTGGTTCAGGAGCCTCTGGAGATTCGTCATCATCTCCGCCAAAACACCCTGCAAGGGAGACAGTCATCATCAGTAGGCAAAGTAGTAGAGCAATCGGTCTCTTCATGCCCTTGACTGTGGTATGGGGGCCGATAAACATAGATGCTGATGTTGGTGTATTGATTGAGTCTTTTGATTTGGCGAAATGGCTTTCCTGCGTGTTGACCTCTCTACATAACCGACCAATCTCGTGAGAAATGAGTCGTCTCATCGCAAAAAAGAATGAGACGAGACAGTAATGAGCCATTTCTTTGAGTTGTGTAACTACTCAGGGAATAAGTTCGTACCCATCAAAGCCTGATGATCCTTCATTATAGGCAGATATAGTTTCAAATTATCTTGGATAGGTCCTTTCAAATCATCCGGCAACAATTCAAATCCTGGTGCGTATATTTCCTCCCACCAAGATAGGTCATTTTGCAAGAGTTCTGACATATCTGGGACCAAGTGTTCCAAATTCATTTTTTGTATTGCCCATAATGCGTGCATAGCCGTTCTTAGAGGCCTTTTCTTCAAAAAAACTTGAATTTCACTTGAGTGATAATCGATTTTTCTTCCCAAGGGGCCATTCTTGTGAAAGCATTTCCAACACTTGCCACAACCATTTCCTTCTCCTCGCAAGCATGAATTGGTATATTCAATCAAATCATGTGATTGACAAATTTTCATGGCTCCAGCTTCTGAAATCATGTTTATTGGCAATACCAATTCCAATCCTGCTTCGCGAAACCTACCTGACCAATACACCCAATGATTTGATTCCTTAAAATTTCTAAATTTGCGTCCTTTTGCCAGCCAACCATTGTCAATCGGCAACCCAAATGCTATCCCTTTCAAGTTTAAGAAATCCCCTAAAAGAATTAAATGGACTCCAGCAGCATAATCTGTTGAAAAGCCATTTGGTTTCCCATAACGAGTCCTAATTCTTTCATGATTTGATTTAACAATGAATACTTCTTTGCCTTTTTTCGTTTCCAAATAATCAATCAATCGTTTAGCATTATTATGAAGTATCTGTGATTCAAAATCCCTTTGATGGTAGGCCAATATTGTATCGTCGGGCAGTAAAATCATTGCAGCGGTAGAGTCGATTCCTCCGGAAAATGACAAGGAATAATTGGCACCAAATTTTCTGGGTTCCGAGTTTTGTTTAGAGGTGTCAATCCAAGGTTTCAATAGAACTTCTACTGCTAATAATAACAATGATTCATGTGTGTCGGCAAGTGAAAATCCACTCGGCATGTCCCAATAGATCCAACTTAACGGAGTTTTAAGCCATAATCTATTTTCTATTTGATGGAAATTTGAAATCAAATTGTCCGGGTCCCATTCATGTTCAATATCGCAAGCAATCTCGTCCACAGCAGCATCAATATTGTTTCCAAGGAATCTATCAATATTGGGGAAGACTCCTTCAAAATCCCATTCAGCCACCAAATCTCGTACCTTGTCGTAGTTTTTTTCATGCCAATATGTCCGAATGATGATACTCTTAGCTAGGCCTTCTTCATCAACGTGGTATAACAATTTCAAAGCGAGAGTTCTTGCTTTAAGCCACTTAGATTTGTTATAAGCCCGCCTCATTCTAACACGAGAAATAATTCTCATTTGATTCACCAAGAACCTATTCCCATTCGATTGTACCCGGTGGCTTGTGAGTGATGTCGTAGACGACACGATTAACGGCACCTTTGACGGTGTTGGTAATCCGTGTACTGATCTTCTGCAAAATACTGTGAGGTATTTCTGAGTAACGAGCAGACATTCCATCCATCGACTGAACTGCACGGACCACAATCGTCTCGCCATAAGCACGGACATCGCCGTGAACACCTACGCTACGTACAGGCAGGAGAGCGGCGAAGTACTGCCAGGGAATTTCCATTTCCCCACGTTCTGCAGCCGCCTCAAACTCTTCCTCAACAATCGCGCAAGCCTCTCGAACAACAGCGACTCGTTCAGGTGTCAATTCACCAAGGGTACGTACTGCGAGACCGGGCCCTGGGAACGGTTGACGTTCTGCAACATTGATTTTCAGATGACGAGCGAGTTCACGAACTTCATCCTTGTACAAGTCTCGCAACGGCTCAACAACACTGAGGGTCATGTCTTCAGGAAGACCGCCAACATTGTGGTGGGATTTGATAGTGTCACGAACACCACCGCCGGATTCAATCCAATCGGGAGCAATCGTTCCCTGTACGAGATATTTCGCACCACATTTCTTCTGCTCGTCTTCAAAAATACGGATGAACAATTCCCCGATAACCTTCCGCTTTTGCTCAGGCTCAGTCACTCCTTCCAGTGCCGCAAAGTATCGGTCTGCCGCTTTGACTGTGATGAGGTTGATTCCTTGTGCTTCAAGAAGTTCTTCGATCTGTTCAGTCTCATCCTTACGCATGAAACCTGTATCTACATACACGCAATGCAGCAAACCACCAACAGCTTGGTTGGCAATGACTGCTGCTACGGTAGAATCAACACCTCCCGAACAAGCAATGATCGCAATGTCGTCAATTTGTGATTTGAGGGACTCAATACTTTCTGCGATGAATTCCTCAGCATCAAACATATCAAGCACCGCCGTTGACATCTCGGTCTTGGGCTTTTACTCGCTCGATTTGATCCAATTTGTTTTGCTCCAATGCAGCAGCATATTTTGGATGAATAAGTGCAAGCATCTGAACAGCCAAGTAACCGGCATTATCACCACGGTCAACACCAACAGTTGCTGCTGGGACGCCAGGTGGGAGTTGTGCGATTGATAGGAGAGAATCGTATGGGACCTTTCCTCCACAAGGAACACCAATAACCGGCTTGGTGGTCAAAGCAGCCACTGCACCCGGAAGTGCTGCGGCAAGGCCGGCCATGGCGACGAATATCTGACAGCCGTCATCCAATGCATCTCCAACGATTTCTTCAACGAATTTTGGAGAACGATGAGCAGATGCTACACGCAGTTGATAAGGAACATCAAACTGTTCAAGAATTTTAGTACATTTTTGAGCAATGGGTAGGTCCGAAGACGAGCCGAGTAGAATAGTTACATCCATGCTACCCTGCCGGCGCGGGTGGTTCATTTAGATGCCTCTTGATGACGACGGAGAATTTTCCTCATTCTTCGCTTTGAAACGATGTGTTTTGTGGATTAAAATGACTCCAATGAACACCCAATTCCTCATCTGAAAAAACGTGGTCTTTTGTTGTAAGAAGTTCAAGGTTCAAATGCAATTCATCCTCCTGCTTCCCACCGTATAGAACCCCCGTTACCAGACCAATTTTTTTCCAAGCCATGATACTCGTTGACCAACGAGTCGAAACGACATTCCAATCAGAAAAACAGGCATCAACAGGAACCATCATCTTCGCATCCCATGGCAACTGATGGACATCATGGTCCCATCCCGCCATAGCATTGAGTGAAATGAACAGATAGGGTACCGAACCAATACAAAATGCATATGCAATCCACCACCATTGTCTGAGATCAGCCACATACAGTAAAGTCAAAAGAAGAATAGAAATTCCAAGAAGGAAACCGCTAAGTTGTATCTTGGCATCATAGACCGAACCCTTTCGCTGTGAAATTGCACTAACTAAGGTAATCACCAACAAAGTATCACTCAAGGCCATGATGGGTAAACGGAAGGTTTCAAATTTGTGAAAAAGCAACATCATGCCCATGAAACCAATAGGAAGCAAGGCCCAAGCGAAGAGAAAAAGGGTGACCGTGAAGTTTGCCTTGGGCGCAGCGGTATGCCAGCCACCCGGCATCTTCTCCCCTACCGACATGTACCGTGCTAGGGAATTTTCACATTAGCACTTTCGCTTCCTGTTTATTCATCATAAGGATGACGAAGGCAGAGATTACGAGCTGCATAGACTTCATCAACCCTGCGAACTGGAGTGGTCACAGGCGCAGCATGCAGTGTTTCAGCGTCTACTTTGAGAACTTCGGCGAAATGATGTGCAAAGGTATCCAACGTATCCTTTGATTCTGTTTCCGTGGGTTCAATCATCATGCATTCAGGTACAACTAACGGGAAATAAACGGTTGGAGCCATGTAACCACGGTCAAGCAGCCCTTTGGCTACGTCCATTGCAGAAATGCCCAGTTGTTCCTTTGCGGGCAACATGGACAGTGTAAATTCATGTTTGGCGACGTCGGTTGTTGCACCGTCATTGAAGAGGTGACTAACGCCTGCTTCTTGAGCCGTCTTGTGAATGGCATGGCGAAGATAATTCGCGTTGAGTACGGCATGTTCTGACATTGTTTTGAGGCCAGACCCGTATCTTCGGTAATATGCCCAGCATCTAATGACGGCTCCAGCATTACCGTGCCACTGTTGTACCTTACCAATGCTATGCTCTGGCTCCGTCCAGTGGTACCAATACTTGTCAACTGCAAGTGGAGTCTCTTCAGGGCTGGGTGTCCGCCGAGCAGCGAGTGGCCCAGGCAGGAATTCTGCGAGATGAGATTTCACTCCAATCGGACCCGAACCCGGACCTCCTCCACCATGCGGCTGAGAGAAGGTCTTGTGAAGGTTGAAATGAACGGCGTCAAAGCCCATAAGACCTGGAGAAGTAATACCAAGGATGGCATTGAAGTTTGCACCGTCGTAGTACATTTGACCTCCAGCGGCATGGACAATGTTGCTTGCTTCGGAAATATCCGCTTCAAACAATCCCAGTGTGTTTGGATTGGTAATCATCATGGCTGCTGTCGTTTCATCTGCAACAGCTCGAAGCGCTTCAAGGTCAATGCGACCGTCTTCCCGACTTGGTATCTCAACAATTTCAAAACCTGCCATCGCCGCACTTGCAGGATTCGTTCCATGTGCGGAATCGGGTACAATCACCTTGGTTCGTTGAGATTCTCCACGAAGTCTGAAGTATTCTTGGATACAGCGTACTGCAGTAAATTCACCTTGTGCTCCAGCAACCGGTTGAAGCGTGACCTGGTCCATACCGGCGCATACCTCAAGCATATGTTGCATCTCGAAATAGATTGAAAGGAAGCCTTGGAGGTGATGTTCAGGTTGATGCGGATGGATATCAGCAATTCCTGGTAGTTGAGCAATCACCTCATTCACTCTTGGATTGTGTTTCATTGTGCACGAACCGAGTGGATAGAACCCTGTATCAATTCCAAAGTTTCGCTTGGACAACCACGTATAATGTCGGACCATTTCTGGTTCAGACAATCTCGGCCAGCGTGCTGCATTTTTGCGAACAAGACCCTTTGGAATGATAGGCTTTGAAGCGGGTTGGATGCTGGGGGGTTGGCTGTATCCGGTGTTAGGCGCCCCATTATGCCCAAACAAGTGACTCATGCATTCACCTCCTTGTGCGTTGACCACATCGACAATTGTGCCGATAATGCCTCTATTTCACCTAATGTAGTTTGGTCGGTGGTGGTGACAAGAATTTGGTTCGTAACTTCGGGATACCACTTGGCAAGGTCAAACCCTCCAATGATTCCGTTGGCATCTAAATATGCGAGACAATCTTTTGCTGACCCGGTGACCTCAATTGCGAATTCATTGAAATGGTGTGTATCATGAACAATTCTAACCCCTGACGTCTCACCTAAGACTTCCTTTGCCTTTTGACAAGCAGCAGCGTTACGATAAGCGAGATCGTGCAATCCATCGGGTCCGAGCAAGGCCATGTGCATCGCTCCCATGAGAGCAATCAGGGTCTCATTGGTACAGATGTTGGACGTTGCCCTATGTCTGCGGATGTGTTGCTCTCGAGTTGAAAGGGTGAGACAGTAGGCTTCCTTTCCATCAACGTCAATAGAGCGCCCAACAATTCTTCCTGGCATCAAGCGAAGGTACGGTTTACTGCACGCAAATATGCCATACAATGGACCCCCGCCAGTCACGGGACTTCCTAGCGGTTGACCTTCCCCTACCACGATGTCAGCACCATAGTGGCCCGGTGCTTCAACCATCCCAAGAGACACCGGTTGTACTCCGACGATGAGAGCGGTGTGTTCACCAATGAGTTCCTTCGTAGTCACGAGCCCTTCATCAAGAACACCGATTGGGTTAGGTTGCTCAAGGTAAACACCGCACGAGCCTGCAGCAGCTTTGAGTGAATCTAGATTGAGCGTTCCGTCGGCATTGTGTTCAAGGTTTTTGATGGTGATCTCTGCACCCTGACAGTAATTTTGCATGACTGACATTTTATCTGGAGGTGTTAATGATGAGACATAGACTGTGTTGGGCTGACTGGCCTTCCGGTTGTGGACTCGCACGGCGCATGTCAGTGCTTCAGCGGCAGCGGTAGAACCGTCGTAAAGCGAAAGATTGGCAATCGGCAGCCCTACCAATTCTGAGATAAGCGTTTGAAATTCCCACATGGCTTGAAGCATGCCTTGGCTGACTTCGGGCTGATAAGGTGTATATGCGGTTAAAAATTCACCACGGGTGACGAGTTGAAATACGGATGCTGGGACGTAGTTTCTGTACAACCCAGCGCCCAAAAAAGAGGTTCGGCTTCCCATTGCGACATTGGAGCCCAAGAGGCGTCGGGCATCGCTCAAAATCTCTTCTTCGGACTGAGGCGGGGGCAGCGGTAGGTCTCCTTTGAACCTCACATCCTCGGGAATATCCGAAAAAAGGTCCTCCATTGAATCAAGGCCCATAGCGTTCAACATTTCAGTTTCTCTACCTAGGTTTGGGAGTTGGTCAACCATGTGAATCACCTCACCCTATGGGTGTATGATGAAATCCATACGCGTACCGCTCATAATGCATTGCTTTGAACCACATGAATGAAGGGAACACCTCATGGCGGTGAACGGTCTCGCAAAGTCATGGTCCGAGTAGCGATGGTGGTAACCAATCCATGCGCCCCGGACCCGCGCGTTTTGCGCCATGCCAAGTGGCTTATGAAAGCGGGGTACCGCGTCACAGTCCATGCATTTGATCGCAGTGAAAACTACCCGCTCAGTGAGAATGTGGATGGCGTTCGTATCATGAGATATCAAATTGGTAAGGCCTCGTATGGTGGCAAGATTTCAACACTTATTGGACTGAGGAAATTCTCTCGAAGGGTGAGGGATACGCTTCTCAATGACCCGCCCGGGCTGGTCTACTGTCATGACGCAGATACACTCAAAATTGGCGTTGCCCTAAAACGTGCGAAAGCCGTTCCGTTCGTTTTTGACATGCACGACTTGCACCACACATGGGTGCGTATGGAAGCACCAAATTCTCTTCTTCGCTCTTTTGTGAGCGGTCAATACAAGCAAAAAATGCTGTCCCGCGCAAAACATGCTGAATGCATCATCACCAGTAGTGGGGCGATTGAAGGAGGCTTTCATCGTGGTTTTGCTGAATGGCTTGAACATCATGGGCTTCACAGCCATGTTGTTGAAAATCGCCCAATGCCACCTTTTCCAGAACCCTCAGCATCTAAGCGCGATGGGTGGACGGTCGGATATCTAGGACGAATTCGTGATATCAAATCCTTTGAATTGCTTCTCGCAAGCATCCTCACAATGCCTACGTTAGAGCGTCCTCATCTTCGGATAGCTGGAGACGGAATCGCCGCACCTAAAGTTCGACGCATGATGATGCAGGCTGTTGAAGATGGGGAGATTGAAGCAACCATCACCGGTGCCTTTTCGTCGATGGAATTTAGTGAAATTGTTCAAGAAATCGATGTCATGTATGCGATGTATTCGCCCCAACGTGGCAACATATTGCAAGGTGCTCTACCTGTGAAGATGTTTGATGCGGCGTCACATGGTGTGCCGACTGTGGTTAACGACGGGTGCTTGATGGGTGAAATTGTGCAATCAGAGAACATAGGAATGCCTGCAACTTGGAATGAAATTGAAACCGTTGTAAACGCACTAAAACATGCGAAAGAGATGACTGTAGAACTGAGCCATACTGGTGAGCGGGAGCAACGGCGTTGGTTATCAGCAATGGAGCCAGTATTGAACGGGCTTCAATAAAATGGAGGGCGAACAACCACGGCTTTTACTGATTTCCGGGGACTCGCCACAACAAGAACTTCGTCTCCTTCTTTGACGCCTTTGAGATAGCCAATTCCAATTCCGAGGTTGTTCATGCTAGGTGCAGGCGCCCCTGATGTGAGGCGGCCGATTGGTTGACCCTCTAGTCCAACAACCTCTTTCCCAGGACGGGGCAGAGGGCCTTTTTCTTGGTAACGAACTCCCCACCATCGGGCGTCATCATCAGAATGACTTACAACTCGGTTACGGCCAATGAAATCATGCTCGAGGTCAAGGCCAAACGGTACATTTGTTTCCCAGGAATCACGTGTGAGGAACGACGGATCATCACTCTCGCAGAGCGGTGGCCAACAAAAATCAACACCGGACAAGAGGAAACCTTTCTCCAAGCGCAATGTATCTCTTGCACCGAGACCTACTGGCGTAGCACCCGACGCAACAAGGGCACGCCACAGTGCAGGCGCATCGGCATTGGGAATGAAAATTTCATATCCGGCTTCCCCAGTATAGCCAGTCCCTTGAATCCAGCCAGTAATACCCAAGGGATTGTCTGTGATAGCGGCCCATTTGAACCGAGCCACATGTTGGTCATCACCGATAACCGATGTCAAGTATTGCTTGGCTTTTGGTCCTTGTAGGGCAAGTATTGACATGTCGTCAGACAGATTTTCCAACTTTACCGACCCGTCATCGGGTAGGTGTTTGGAGAACCATTTCCACATGACATCGATCATCGAAGCGTTGGGAACTCCTAGAATTTCATCCTCACTAACTACAGCAAAGATCATGTCGTCGATGAGGTGTCCGTTTTCATCGAGAAAGTGTGTGTATGCACAACGGTTTGGAGTGATTGATGTCACTCGCTGTGTGGCAAGACCTTCAAGCCATTCTCGTACATGTGTCCCACTGAAACGAAACGACCCCATGTGGGATACATCAAACAATCCAGCTGTTCGTCGCGTCTCCAGATGCTCCTCCTTGATGTTCGTGTACCAAATCGGCAATTCAAAGCCATGGAAATCAACCATATTGGCATCGAGGACGAGATGTTCATCGTAAAGTGCTGTTCGCACCGGTGTTTGGTCGCTCATGGTTGCCCGAAAACGGTTCGCTCCATAAACTTCCGTTCAAGAGCATCTCAACCAAGGGAAGGCAATCCTCGTACAATATCGTCCCCGAGACGGAGCACTGATTCAACAAATCGTTCAATGCTCTGAATCGTAACATTTTGATTGGATATGACCGGACGGAGAATGACGTCGTCTCCAATGTTGCTCCTGCTAACCATGAACATTCCTTCTTGAATCAATCGCTTACGCAATTCAACGTTCAACTCGTTCAAATCCATGTCGGTGTTTTGTGGCGAATATCTGAAACATACATTTGTCCACATACGAGTTGACATAAGTTCCAGCGATGGATTGCTGTTGACCAAATGTTCGAGATGCGAGGCATAATCCATGTATTGCTCTACCATTGCTGACCAACCTGCATCTCCACGAACACGCCATTCCAGCCATAGCTTCAAAGCATCATTTCGCCGACCGCATTGTAGTGAGTAGCGACCCAAATCCACGTCCTCGGCTTCATTATGAAACAGGTAATGAGCGACATCAGCATGACGGCAAAGAGTTCGCAGTACCTCTGGTCGTTTGACAAGAAAGGTACTGCAGATTAACGGCAAACCCATCAATTTGTGGGCATCCCAGCACAAACTATCGGCCTTTTCTACGCCATCCATTAAGCCGCGATGCATTGGGGAAAACATACAGGCCCCACCCCATGCGGCATCTACGTGAAACCACAGATTGTTTTCATGAGCGATATCAGCAATCTCACTCAGCGGGTCAAATGCACCCCTGACGGTGGTGCCCGACGTTGCAACTACACAAAACGGTACGAAGCCTTCTTTTCTAGCAAAATCAATTTCCTCTTGCAGGCTTGATGGAAGCATCCTACCGTCATCATCGGAACGGACTTTAATCACGTTTTGATGTCCAATTCCAATGACGTTTGCCGCCATCAAAACAGAATAGTGGGCTTCGTCGGATACAAAGACTACCATTTTACTTCCGTCGAAACCCGTCTTTGTTGAGCCGGGAATTGCATGTTCACGCGCACACAACATACCGATCATGTTGCCGTTTGAACCACCAGTAGTCATCGTCCCAAAACCATCTGGAAAGCCAACAATTTCGCACAATCTGTTAAGGATGGTATGTTCAATAATTGTCGCAAATGGAGACAGTTCAAAGGTATACATCGAATTGTTTGTCGCCGCAGCAACCATTTCTCCAGCGAGTGCTGGAAGAGAAAGTCCCCCCCAAAGCGGATTCATGAACTCCGCGCGGTGGGTTTTGACACTGTGTTCAATATACGAATCAAGGTCGTCAAGGGCCGTTTCGATGCCAAGCCCTTCAATTGGCATGCTCACATCTAGGGTGCGCTTGAGGGAACGTGAAGACAAAGAAGAGTTGACGCGTTCGGTTTTGTCCTTCGAGTTGATGTAGGCAACCAAGCGGTCAGCGATTTCGTTGATGAATGTCTCGGTATCCATGCCCGTCTCCAATGACGGGGCAACGCAGGAGACTTATGAGGCTGATTGTGATGCGAGCACGATAATTCATCGAATAAACGGACATGCAATCTCTTGAACCATACTCAATGACTTGGAGAATCAAGCATTTTTGGCGTGAAAACCCAAACTGAATAATTTTTTAATGGATTTGACTAAAAGGCGACTGCGAGTTAATTTTCTACCGATTTTATGAGAAAATAGCGATAATTGAGGCTGATTTTCCGTGATCAAACGCCCGGTAGTTACGAACGAGTAAATTTGCAACACATGGAGTAATTGTCACCCATACAGGCACTGGACAGGCCTCGGAGTTCTCTGAAAGAGGTAAATGAATCATTCACCTTGCATAAAATACCAGTAACATTGAATAATTACCGCTCCTTGGAGGAACACATGCTGGGGACAATAGGAAACAAATGGCTTGATCGCCTCCACCAACAACTTGCAAAGGAATTGAAATCAACCGGTTGGTCACAAATGGAGATTGCAAAGGCAACTGGCTCCACCCAGAGCACCGTTTCAAGGCAGATTATGAAGGCACCACAAGAGCTTGGTGCGACTGCAGACGAAATCACAATCGATGGTTGGGCGCAAGAACTCGCCCACTCAATGGCGCAAATGGGAAATGATACGGAAGTACTACGGCAGCGATTGATTATTGAATTTCAATTTTCCGGCAACCAAAATATTCGCTATGACAAAACCCTCACAGGTATGAATCTTGATGAGGATCAGGCATCTCGTGCCATCCTACGTAGGCTCGAATGGGCCACAGGGCGACTGGACTTGAATCGAATCGCAGCATATATGCCCGCTGTGGGAATGAACATTGCAGCATGTACAAAACACGCCACTCGAGTTGAAGAAGTAGCGGCTTATCCGGGCCGAATGACGCTTGTTGAGGGAATGCTACGAAGGCATGAGACGCCAATGTTTGGAGCCTCAAATCATTTGGCAAACTTGCTCATGCAAGTTCGAAAGAGCGACCCCTCAAAAACAGCAATTCTAAATCTGCGCCCACCTACAGTGGGAGGGATGGTTGACCAAGGGGACCTTGACTACATTTCCTACGAATTGGATTTTGAATTGGGAACTGCTCCAAAAGGCGAACTTGCCCCTCATTCAGGACAACTTGACATCATCATTGACGAAGGTGCATTTGGATGGGAACCATCGCTGTATATTCTTGGAAGCAGCACGATGGAAGTTGTAGAGCGGTGTCATGTGATTATTGACGCAATGAATACGGAGTGATACGCATGAGAATAACAGCTTTGTTCATCGTGCTACTCCTCACGACCCTTCCTTTGAGTGGGTGTCTTGAATCAGAGCAAACACTTCCAGCAGAATGTACGATCCTTGAAGGCAGTGAAGGAGAAGCAAACACCTTACGAATTCTAACATACGATATCGCTGCATTTTCTCAAGAGATGCTCGATGGATTTACCAACACCAGCGGTTACGAAGTTGAGTTGATTCGCACCGATGATGCCGGAGGCATTCTCGAGCAGATGTTGCAAACTCAAGGCGCACCTCAAGCAGATCTTGCTGTTGGACTCGATAATACCTACCTCCAAACAGCTCTCGATTTTTGCTTGCTCCAACCGCACAGCACAGTAGCTCCGAATCTTGACCCTGCCGCAACAATGCCCTACGAGGGACCTTACGCCCTGCCCTTTGACCAAGGCGATGTTTGTTTGAACGTCGACGAAGATGGCCTCAACGAAACTGAGCGGTCCATGCCTGAAGACCTCTGGGAGCTCACCAACGAAGAATGGAATGGAAAAACCGCCTTCCCATCTCCGGTTACATCATCACCCGGCAGAGCATTTATGATCGCAACCATCGACTATTTTGAGAACGATGAAAACACAACCACAGATGCCTTTGACTGGTGGTCTGCTATGGCCCAAAATCAAGCGCGTTTTACTACCGGTTGGACTGAAGCATACGAAATCCATTATTCCGGCGGATATGGAGAGTATGTAGAGGGACACATTGGCGACGCCCTCATCACTGTCTCATATTGCCACTCACCTGGGGTTGAAGCGTATTTTTCAGGGAACTCCACGCATTCTACCTCCATTACCATTGAACGCTCTACCTTCCATCAAGTGGAGTATGCGGGGATAATAAATGGAGCAGTTAATGATGAAGCCGCAAATGCCTTCCTGTCATATCTTCTTTCGGAAGAAGTCAACCGCAACATGCCGGAAAATAATTTGATGCTTTCCGTCCTCGAAAATCCTTCTTTCCCAGAAACGGATGGATATCAATGGCATGCTGATGAGCCGGAATTGAATGCAAACATCTCAATGGACCGAATTGCACAGAGCATGGATACTTGGTTAGAACTGTGGCAAGCATCCACGCAATGAGGGTACATCATGGCGTCCAATCAGCGTCATCAAGCCCCTGTGAAACTGTATCATGCATTGCAATGGTTTGCTCTCGGCGTGGTCATTTTTATTGGAATTGTCCCGCTGACGTTGGCTGTGTTACGCCTGTGGAGCGTAACACAAGTATCTCCATTCGAGGCTTTGGTCCAATTCCCAGAACAAATCGGAGCCATGGAGGCACTCCGGTTTACTTTGATTGAAGCCTCGCTTTCAACCATGCTAACGGTCATTCTTGGCCTTCCAATCGCATGGGGGCTTGGCCGCTACCAGTGGAAGGGAATTCGTGAAAAACGCGCAGTACTTTACCTGCCATTCGTCACCCCACCCATTGTTGCTGCCGCAGGTTTCCTAGCCCTCATCTCTCCTGGTGGAATCCTGTTTTCAATCGGCATTGACCTTAGAGGTGAGACTGGTTTCATCGGATGGGTTGCTGAATTAACAGGTTGGCAGCACCCAGGGCACATGGTCGCTCTCATCGTTGCCCATGCATGGTTCAACCTATCACTGGTGATTCGGTTTGTTGAACCTATTGTTGCTCAATTGAATCCTGCTTGGGAAGAGCAGATGAAGATGCTGCCTCAAGGGAAAACATTGGTGCAACGCTGCAGGCATTTGTGGCTGCCTGTCCTCGGCCCGAGTGTTGCAGTAGCCGCAACTTATGCGTTCTTTTTTTCATTTACGTCCTTTGCCTTGGTCAAGTGGCTTACGCCAGAGTTCAATACTCTTGAGTCGCTTCTTGCAAGTTTGGGCGGCTCAGCTGGAATATTCAATTATAGAATTGATACGAGTTTGGGTGTTCTCGCCATAGCAGGTTTACAAGCGATTGGGATGCTACTTCTACTCGCAAGTGCGGGTGCATTGGAACGTCGCCATGCTACGATGCTATCGTTGCATGAAGAGCACGAGAACCGGAGAAACCGGGGCGAACCACCTATGAAATTTAGAATCCTTGTGCATTCAATGGTCGTGGCCAGTGTTCTTCCGTTGTTCTCAGTCATCATCGGTTCATTTCGAATACGGAGAACTTCCTCTAATGGTAGCCACGATACGGTCTGGAGCCTTGAAGGGTGGCAAAGGGCCTTTACCGGAGATGCTTCAACTGTGACTCTGTTTGAAGCCCTACAGAATTCATTGACCTACGCCGTGTTGACGCTGGTTATTGCCCTGCCACTTGGTTATCTTCTCGCATCCATGTTTCATCGTCTTGAACAGCATGGTAAACCGAAATTAGCATCAATTTTAGACACGATTTGCATGATTCCTCTCTCTGCATCGGCTGTAATGATCGGCCTTGGAGTGGTCGTTGGACTTTTGAGATGGTATCCTGAACTCTTTATGTTTCGATACTTGCCAGTTTTACCCCATGTCATGCTTGTTCTTCCCTTCCTTGTCCGTATTCTGCGGCCGGCATTTTCACGGATTGAGCCAGCATATTGTGAACAGGCCCAACTCCTGAACTTAACGAAATTTTGGTCTTGGTGGCATAGCAAAGGAGCATTCATGGTGGCTCCACTAACGATGGCTGCATCGCTTTGTCTCGCCTTTTCCTTAGGCGAATTTGGAGCCACGTATTTGTTGATTCGAGTTGGCTCATGGGATTCCCTTTCGATTATGACCGACCAACTGCTGGGGCGGCCAAAGTTTGACCCACTGATCATGCCAACTGCAATGGCGGTTGCATCAACACTCATGCTCACAACCCTGGTCATTCTGTGGCTAAGTGAGCAATTAAGAGCGAGGAGAGGTGCGATAAATGATTGAATTCAAGGGCTTAAAAAAATCCTATGGAACGCGAACGCTCTTTGAGGACCTTGACCTATGTTTGGCCAAAGGTGAAATCATATCCATTCTTGGCCCCAGTGGATGCGGTAAAAGTACACTTTTACGCATATGCTGTGGATTGGATGAACCCGATGATGGACTCAGAATACTCAATAATACAGTGATTGAACCTGGCACAATCGTTCCAGAGATCGCCATGTTGTTCCAACAACCTGTGCTCTTTCCTCATCTTAACGTCGGGAAGAATATTGCACTTGGAACTGACATTGGACTTTCAAATGAACGCCGAAATGAACAGGTATCCACTGCATTGAATTTTGTAGATATGGAGGGACTTGAAGAAAAGAATATTGCAACACTTTCTGGAGGTGAGGCTCAACGCGTGGCCTTTGCTCGCGCACTACTGCAATCTCCTCAATTGATGCTTCTGGACGAACCCTTCGCATCCCTCGGACTTGAACAACGGCACCGATTGGCTCAAGAAACTCGAACGTGGCTCAAAAAACGACTCATCACGACCATTCATGTAACCCACGACAGTGAAGAAGCGGAGATTATGGCTGACCGAGTTATTTCCTGGAAGGACCTCACCATATCATCACAAATCAGGCCAACTCCTATGAAGGAGGATGAGCAAGGTCGGGACAGTGAGGAATGATGATTGGAACACCGGCAGATATTATCAAGTACACTCGCGCAGTTCAAATTCTTCTCAAGGGTTATTCCGGATACAAGAAAGGAAAGCGTATAGAAACCGACAAACAAATTCGTGAAGAAATTGTCAGGACATCGATCCGTGCTCGCCAGCACATGCAAAACATCCATGACCGATCCGTTGATGATGACAACATCCAGGCGGTTCGTAATACCCGTTCTTGTATGCAAGAAATTGATGCTCTTATCGAAGATGTAGAGAAATCTTCATCCGGCACTACACATGCTTTTTTTGCCGGCCAACGAACCGTTTCAAACAAAGACCTGAAGGCACTTATTGTCCACGACCACGAGGTGATTGAAATGTTAACAGGCGCAGTGAATTTGTCAAATGATTCAGAACGTGCTCTTCAGCAAAGAAGCGAAGAATTGATTCCAACCATTCAGCGATGTCAACAAATGATATCCAGTTGTAGAGGATTTTACACTGAACGTTCAAACCTGTTGAACGGATTGAAGAATTAGAGGGATGAACATGGCTAAATTCAGATGGAGAGATAACCCCGAGACGGTTGCCCGCCTCGTAAAGACTGAGACAATAAAGACTTGGAAAACCAGTGATGTCACACTCAATCCTAACGAAGCATGTGCATTCATTGAAGACGGAAACATAGGAGAAATTGTCAGTGAGGAAGTCGTTCGTAACATCGGAGGAGGCTTCGGAAGATTCCTAGGAGATTTTCTAGGTCGTAAAGCAAAAGACCGCCGAATGCTCTTCGTAATGACCGGGCCAATGGACATCAGTGTGCCTTTTGCACACCCTCTCGCCGACGGACAGACCGCAAAGGGGGTCGCTCAATTCCGCATGCAATTTCGTAAGGCAGACATTGTAAAATTGCTCAATGTATTTGCAAACCGTGCCCCAGTTATGGACCGGGCTACTCTTTCATTGCTCATCGGACAAGAAGCATCCCATCGAGTCATCGCACCCATCTTGTCCGCAGTTGAATCATCCCAAGAGTTGCGAGGATTTGATGTTCAAGAGCGTTTTCAAATGCGCTGTGAAAAGGAACTTCGCCCACTCTTTCAAAGCATGGGACTGACCATGTTAGGTTCGATGCTTATCACTCAGCAGACCGATCTTGAACGTCTTTCTGCATTGCAGCATAGCCTACGGGCAGCGACCGATGTTGAAGGTGCGCAGGCAGAGGCTGAAGTCGAACGGCTTGCACACCGTGAGTCAGTTACTTTGCGCCGAATAGAGGCAGAAATGAACATTGAGCGAGGCAAGGCCAAGGGTCAAGTTATGATTGAAGTTGAGAAAGAACTTCACGAACTTCGAAAACAGGAAGCCGTTTGGGAAGCTGAGCTCAAACGTGACCAAGCGAGGGCAGAACTCGATGCCAAGAAAATGGAAGATAAAACAGCCATGGCCATGTCACTTTTCAATGAAGTTCAAGAGCGAAAAAAGGAGCGTATGCGTACATCAAATGACTTGCAAGAGTCAATGATGAGGCTCGCTGCTGAAAACGGGGCATTAACTCCTGAAGTCATGCAGGAATTCCTACGCCAACAGGGTGGTCAAACTGAACCTGCTGCGCCTTATCCGTGTCCATCATGCCAACAAATAGTACAGCCTGATTGGAAGGTATGCCCGCATTGCGGAACCGGACTAGCACAGGGCTGAATACATGGATACTTCTGGTTCTTCCAACAGTTGGGATATTTTGGCCCGAATGGCTCCAAATTTCCATTCATGGGCCCGCCCAAAAACAGCACTGTTTTTGTTGTTTTTTTATCTCATTACCGCAGCAATTCCGTATTGGCTTACAAACCAAATTGCTGCTTGGAGAGATGTCTCAATGTTCAATCCTGAGCATGCCATTGACGGCATGATTCCTTACATGCCTTGGAATATTATATTCTATTTCAGTTTCTATCTTTACTTTCCAATCGTTGCTTGGTATGGCTCAAAATCTGGAAGAAGAAGGGACGAGGGACTCATGTTCCATCAAACACTGACCGCATCTACATGGATTGCATGTCTTGTGTTCATCTTCGTCCCGGTGAAAGTCACTCTCCGCCATCAAGTTGTGTTTCAAGATGACCTGTTCAATCCATTCATGACGGCACTTCATTCAGCAGATCCTCCATTCAACTCTTGGCCATCGTTGCATGTATTCCAGAGTACGCTCATTCTATTGGTTATGCGCCGGTGGTTGATTGGAGAACGTAAATGGACAATGGGGCTTTCCATCATCGTATGGGTTTGCTGGGCCCTATTGGTGCTCTCTACGGTGGGCATCAAACAGCACTATGTTTTCGATGCAGTTACGGGATTAGCTTTTGCGTTAACCGTGTGGTTTTTTGTTTGCAAACCAAGACTCAACCAAATAGAATATTGACTGTTTGAGGACTTGTCAGATATATGGTAAGGCTGATTCCAGCCATAATCATCATCCAAGAACCTACCATTTTGATCATTCCAGTTGCTCTTCTTAGGAAATTGATCATAACTTGGCGGCCCATTCCAACAAGCATGGTTACCGCCACCATCAACACAAGTAACCCAACCATCAAGCCAGCAACGCCAAAGGCAATCGCCGTGGTTCCCAACGTACCTAAGAAGATGACAAAGGGCAGCACAGCAGCCGCTGTGCAGTCAATTGAGGCTGCAGCATATCCTATCCCGTAGAGGTACATGTTACGACGAGGTGTGAAGGTTTCATCCATCTCTGTCGTGCTGTATTTATCGACTAAATTTTGGACGAATCCCATGACATGCGAGGTGACGCCCAAGAGCATCATCGTACCCAGTACAATAAGAAGTACAGCGACAAAAATAGCGATCGTATGAATGATACCAGAAGAGGCGAAAAATTCACCCATAAGGAGGGCTAGGATTCCAATGAAACCGAAGAAGGTCCACATGCCAAGACCAGAAAGAATCCCGATGTTGAAGGAACTTGGCATTCCAGTTTTCAATTTGCCTTGTTCAATCAACTCATCCTCTCTTGCGCCAAGCGAGAGATAGTAAGAAATGAATCCAGGAAGAACAGGGAACGCACATGGTGAAAAGTAAACGAGAATAGAGAGAACCATCCCGAGAATGAAGACGGCCATAATTGAAGTTTCAGGCTCCTCCCAACCAATTCTTGAATCAAAAGTTTCGCTTACATCACTTGAAAGTGCGGTCATCAATGTACCGTCAAAAGAAGCCCATCCGTCAGCAGGAGTTCCGGTTGGTTGTTGAGCGATGATGTAACCCTCCTCATCCATAATCATGACCACTGGGATTTGACCTGCACCTTTGGTAGTAAAGAGACGAACTGGGTCGGTCGTGGTTCCGTCCTCAAGAATTGCGGCATCTTCCGAACCAAAACCCGTTGGATACAATGGAACAGTGTATGCTTTTTTGCTTTCACTAAGATACTCAATAGATTCACCGTACCATGCACCATAAGCGAATATCTTCAGCGAGGTATTGTTTTCCTCTGCACTGCGTTGCCACTCATCCATGTTGGCCTCAATGTGGGCCTGCACTGCGTGACAATTGCTACAATCACGCGCCATTAAATCCAAAATAATGATGCTGCCACGGTGGTCGTCAAGATTAAACCATCCCGTTTCATTCGCAACCCCAACTTCTACATCACTGCGATTGAGGGACTCAAACACAATATTTGGGATCGGTGCCGGTTCAGCGTCTGATTGAAACAACTCATCCATACTGTCGAACATCGATAGAGCAAAAAATGAAATCGTGACAAACATCATGAGGGCAATTCCAAATGCTTGCCATGTCGTTTTCTCCTTGAAAACGCCAAAATCGACTTGGTCAAGGAACCCCATGGACCATACTGTATGCCGGCCATTCAATAATGTAGCCCATTCAAGTTGTAATACTTCATTGGTGAATCACACATAGAATTCAGTGCGAAACAATAGTGGGCTCGGCCGGAATTAAGCCCAAGTCCGCTAGTTGAGTTTCGTCGCTTGGCAATCAACTTTCGAACTTAGACCAATCTTGTTCAGGAGAATATCTGTAATACCATGTTCCGCCATCTGCTGGCCATTCAATCCAGTAGGTTCCTTTGTCGTCCAATTCTCCTAATGAATAAGCTGAAGGAAGTTCAGAGTGAGTCTGCTCGGCATCAATTGAAGTCATTGCTATTTTTTCTTCAAGAAGTTTAGTTCGGTCATCTGCATCAATTACTTCTGACAGACCGAAATATGCTTCATTGTGAGCAATTTGATACAATTCATTCGGTGTAGAAGATTGAAGTTCCTCTATCAAAATTAGCAACTTTTCACGAGTCTCTTTCTTGATCTGGTTGTTGGTAAACCGTGCAGTGATATCACCTTTCAAATTCACCAGTTCTTCTGCTAATTCCTCTGGATTGATGTGATAGGCTTGAACCAATGATTGAAGATAAGTCAACTCATTACGTTCTTCTTCGGTGAGTTTAGAATTCTTACGTAACACCTGAATCCATCGGAATGTATCTGGTAGTATTGCTGCAGCTGCATTGGTTTGTAGTAGAGTAAACAATGCGAGTAGAATAGCACTGATTCCTACTGTTGTTGTAACAGGGTCACTATCTCCAGAAAAGAGTGATTGAAACACTGAAGCAGACCCTTCATCTTCATCGCTTGATTCGGTTATTTCACAACCAAGGGCATCAACAGGAGTATTTGGAGAGGTGGCAGGACAATTGTCTTCTAAGTCTGAAACTCCATCTCCATCGGTGTCGACGGGTTCTTCGGTTTGGTTTGTATTATCCGTACCATTTGTTTCATCCTGTTCAAACAAATCAGCAATACCATTTCCATCAGCATCTGAGCAACCAAAGTATCCATCCGTAGTAGAATTGCCTGCAATATCAGGGCAATAGTCCGGTTGTGAAGCACCAGCAATGAATACACCACTCCATTCTGAAATTCTGCTATCATTCCAGTCAGAATCGCCCCAATTATCGCCATAGCCATCACCGTCGCTGTCAAGCCATTGGGTTGAATCTAGAGGGAAATCATCAACCGAGTCTACAATTCCATCGCCATCGGCATCAAGTTGTGATTGTGAGCAACCATTGGCATCAACAGTTTCACTCTCTATGGTGCCAGAACATAAATCACTGAAATCTCCAATTCCGTCGCCATCTGAATCTTGACTTTCATTTGCATCGGTAGGGAAAAGGTCCCAACTATTTGCAACACCATCGTTGTCGTCGTCTCCGTTCCAAAGCATCATTGAAAAATTGACATAGTAATCCGTCCGATGGGAGGCAACCTTGTCAGGACACGTTGCCTGTTGTTCAGTATCCCAATACGCTTCATCCGAACCACAACCGACAGGCATTCCTGTTACATGTGCAGAAAAATTGACCGTTGGCTCAATTTCGTCGATGTACCCGCCTGTTACAAATGCCTCTGGAAGGTGAGCCATGAGGGCTGACATATCCAGTTGCATGGTCCAGGTATCTCCACCATTCAAGCCGTACTGAAGCCCACCGGTATTTAGTGCGATATTTGGAGTGGATTGAAGTGCAACCAACGTATATCCTTCAGAGGTGGTGGCGGTCATCGTGAGTGTGAGGTTGTTTGCAAAAATATGGTACAAGTGAATCTTTCCATCCTCAGAAGATGTCGTGAACTCAACCTTACTCGCTTCGGAGTTGTCAGGGATTTGATTGCCGTCTAAATCTTCCCATTCGTTGGCATTGAGTGGATAAAGATCCCTGTTGTCCCCAACCCCATCTCCATCCATGTCTGCAGTCTCATTTGCGTCGTTGGGAAAGGCATCAGAATTATCTCCAACACCATCGCTATCTGTATCAAAATATTCACTGGAATCATTAGGGAATGCATCACCTGCATTACTGTAACCATCATCATCATCATCGGGGCAGCCAGTCAAATCTTGCGTGGATGTACCTGCATCATTTGGGCAATCATCATTCTCATTGAGGACACCATCAGAGTCCAAATCATTTTGATCAATAAACTGGAAGGTGGAGGACAATTGATGTTGAATACCGTCTTTGTCCAAAATTGAAATGGTAACGGTATCTCCGGTGGCGACTGAAGGTGTTGTCACACGAATCGTTGTATCGTTGACCACGGTCCCGGTCACGGTGCCGTGTTGGCCAAATTGAACGGATATTTCCTGTGTCTGAACCAAACCTGTTGATTTTGTAGCATACTTCAGGACGTCACTTGTTGCGTCATTAAACGGAACGTGCATAACTCCATTTTCATCGATGAAAATAGAGTTCCCCTCGCCAACATCAGCACCACTTGCCATTGTGGTCACGGCCCAATTGGTGGTGACCGAATCGAATGTTGCGTATTTCAAATTCTGTCCAGACCATGTGTGGTAGACAATATGGGGTTGGTCAGCAGCATCAACTGCGATTGAAGGATCCCGTCCAGTATGCCCACTTGACTCAACAATGGTGGTTGTCCATTGGCTATTGGGAGCACCTGTTGAGTATCGTAAATCATCTTCTTTCTCATCGAAGTGGGCGATATGAAATTGTCCTTGCCCATCCATGACCATCGATGTCATGTACCCCGGATACAAATTACTCGGGGATGTTCCTGTATCAACCAAATAGGAGTCCCAAGAACCACTTTTGTCTGTTGCGATTTTCAATTTAGAGGAGCTACGGTCTTGATAGGCGATGTAAATATTATCGCTTTCATCAATGACAATGGCAGACTCACAACCACGGTTGGACCCCTGGTCAACGTTCGTGTACGACCAACTTGATCCATCATACGAGGAAATGCGAAGTCCAGCACCACATTGATCTGAGCCATCGAGAGCATAGGAGATGTGCGGATTGTGGTTCGAGTCAACTGCTATACCGATTGGCCCAAAATGAGCGGAGTTTGAGACTACAGTATCCGT
>CEOP01045997.1_pt1 | contig 22573 bp, 18 predicted proteins | sample 361301 | NCBI WGS metagenome assembly CEOP01 (sample SAMEA2619548, study PRJEB7988) | marine metagenome | biome: marine biome (ENVO:00000447); feature: deep chlorophyll maximum layer (ENVO:xxxxxxxx); material: "saline water (ENVO:00002010), including plankton (ENVO:xxxxxxxx)" | depth 55 m
ATCCACTGTTGAGAGGCCAAGGGCGCTATTTCCATCAAGCGAAATTGTAACTGCCTGAGTTGAAACTGGACTTGGGATGTAATCCTCTCCGGTTTGGCTAACGAGTAACTGAATCCCATCTCCCGCTGGAACAACGACATCCATGCCAAAGAACTCCATTTTAGCAATCACTGTGCTTCCAGGTGTTAGGACTTGCCCGTCCTTGCCACCAGCGTGGAATCTGAGATCCATAACCGCATGTCCAAGATGCATTCCATCGGATGCGCGAACCATCTCTACGAAGAGATGGCCCGAGGTTGCCAATAGGGAGATTTGTGCCTCAACATGAAAAGTCGGCGTTCCAATTATGCGAGTTTCATTCTCAAACATTGGGCATTCAATGGTCGTCTGACTCGTAGAGGTAATCGTTGCTCCACCAGAAAGAACCTCACATTCATCCATACCCAACATTAGCCACTCGGTATCCTCTGGAGGGTAAGTTGATTCTGCTCGCCAACCGCCCATATTATCCTGAATCTCAGCTATTAGTCGAGGCTGTGGGCCAACATCTCTTAGATAGAAATCGAACCACTCAAGGAGGTCATCGGCCCAATCCCATCGCAACGTGTATGGATACGCTTCTGCGCCACGTCCACTCGATAGAGAGGAATGTCCGCTCTCTCTATCAGGGTAATCGTGTGCCCATTGACCGTAAAGTCCCTTGACATCGAAACCAGCGTCGATAGACATCTGATGTGCAGGGAAAGCCATGTGGGGATCAACATTCCAGTCCTGCATCCCGTGGATGATGTAGATCGAACCATTGTACACATCAAGAGCACCAGTAAGGAAATGACGCTCCTCCCAATAATCTGAACCTGTCCAACCAAGGTTGTCTCCAGTCATGTAAGCTGCAGGTCCAGCATAATATCCCTCGACATAACCTTCACAGGCATTTTCGATATCACCACTATCGCCATCAAGACCGAAAGAACCGTACACACCGTTGTGCATGATTGCACCTCGAGCCTCCATGCTACCGTTTCTCCACATCAAATCATGGACTCCGATAAGGCCTGACATTGGAACGATTGTAGCGAGATGGTCAGAACCTGATGCAGCGGCATTCCAAGGTGTGCTACCATCGTAGGACTTGCCTATTGCGCCAACACGACCGTTTGACCATGCTTGAGAACCAAGCCAATCGACCGCTGCCTTGATGCCAGCCTGTTCATCGTAACCCATCAAATCCATGCAGTGATTTGATTCTCCTGTCCCGAAAACAGATACCTGGGCCACACCATAGCCGTGAGGAACGAAATTCTCGATGAGGAAGCGTCCAAGCCGATCCGCGGGGGTCAACGCATCAACGTCACCATCATCGTAGTAAGGACCGATTTCTGCTATGACTGGCACCTGGCATTCAGCAGGTAGTTCAGCAGAGCCCCAATCACAACCCTCGATGATTGGAAGCCAAAGACCGAGATGTACCTCAGCGCCACCAGTAACTCCTGCTCCTCCATCCGAAGCATCAATCTCTGGAACTGGGACAAAGACGGATAGGGGTTCATCGATACCATACGAACCATTCCATGAAACACGTGAAAACACATCATCCGCTTGGTAAATCATATCGAAACGCTCCTCTACAGGAGGGAGCCAATGAGTCGGTTCTGTTTGAGGCTCTTCTTGAGTCGAACCGAAACATCCTGCAAGAGGCGCAAGAAATAGAATGAGAGTCAGTAGGATTGCTCGAACCCGCCTGACAGCCATGTTTAGCGGTCAAGCCCCTCGATTTCAAGCCTACCGGCTGTAAGACCGATTCGATATGGGTCAAAACAGTATATTCCAATGGTTTATTCGATTCCGTGTTAAGCGACAACTGATGACAATGAATCGTTCAGGGATTATCGATGCGCTCAATGGTGCACTTGCTTGGGAATTACGTGCCATTGCGATGTATGCGCACTATTCTGCCTATGTATCTGGGATTCATAGGCTACAACTTTCTGCACATTTTTCCGAAGAAGTCACGGAATCCACCACACATGCTGCTGCTGTCCGAGCTGCAATTGTAAAATTGGATGGGGTAGCAACTACAGATCGAGCAGATACTGAGATTATCCATACAATGGATTACACTGAGATGCTGAAAGAGGCTTACAAAACTGAGATGAAAGCAAGTGAAACCTATGGGCAAATCCTACCTATGATTGAAACGTTAGGTGACAAAGAACTCTACGATTCATTGGAAACCATCTACTTCGATGAAATGCGCTCGGTTGAAGAGCTCCGAATGATGCTGAAGTAGATGCTGGAAATCTTGGTAATGAATACCAAGTTTGGCAATCGCAGGAACCTTTCGAAAACACCCATTTGAGGGTAATCAAAACCACAATGATTGATTAGCAGAAGATGAGGATTCCAATCGTCCAAGAGGACAGGTGGGAGCGAGCAGAGGGGGTTCCGTCGGGTGGACTTCGCCCCCTCTGCTCAACTCCGCGGTTGACTCCTGTTCCTCTCCGGTTGCCCTTCGATTTCCAGTCGTCTTTCCAGTCGATCGGTTCGGCAGTTGCCTGCTTCTCCTCTCTCTCTCGTTCATTCCCTTCGGGTTTCCCCTCTGTTCATTCCCGGATACCGGATTTGGAGCGAGCCCCCTCCGCATTGCTGCGTTTGGTTGCGTCCTCCTCGTTCTGCCGTAGCTTCCCGATTCGTTCCAGCGTTGGTTTCCCTTCGCCGTCGTCTCCAGGCCTCTCATCGGAATGATCGACCTTCCGTCCACTCGTTGCCGAGTGATCGGAACCGCTCAGGTTCGCGGTTCCGGACCGGAGTCCCCGCAACAGGTTGCCCCGTCACGCCACTCCCCCGGAGCGGTAACTTAGCATAAGCAAGGGACGTCTATTAACTTTTGCAAGAAAACAGCACTTTTCTAAGGAAATTAACGTTATACAACCCTTATTTCCGATGCAGATTTGTTAAATTCTATTTTCGTAACGCGCGGAGTCGGTCCCTCAAATCAGAACGATCGTTTACCCCAGTTGGGCCTGAATCAATTCGTCTTGTGAGCATCTCTTCCTGAAATACAAGTAAGCGGCCATCATCTATTCCAATTACAGTAAACCCTTCGTAAACGGCGATATCTCTGAGGCGTTCTGATAATGTGAGATTAGCAATAACCTCCCCATTGTCCACATCTAAAAGTGAAAGTATGCCATCTCTTCCTGACCAAGTACTGAACCAAGCCCACTCTCCATTAAAGTAGCAAATATTCTCAATCTCGGCTTCTAGATCGATGGACCAAGAGGCGCTACCATCACGATAGCAAATAGCACTCCCTTCAGACGTCCCCACCAAGATGCAAGATTCGCCTTTGACCATGCATTCGATTGTTTCCTTAGTGATTGAAGGGAGAGATTCTGCTTTACCATCTATGTTGATTTCTGTGATACTGCCATCGATATGCCCTAGAAGAATTTCGTCCTGACCGGTACCACAACATATGGGCGATTCGCCTAAATTGAGGTGATCATCCACCAAGTGGCTGCCATCTGGCTTCAGACGCAACAACCCTCCTCTAGGTCGCCCAAGACCTAGAGCGATATCTCCAGATGGTAAGATGTGAAGCGACCAGGGGCGTTCATCAAATTCGAGCCTGTGTATGATTTCTCCATCTGCATCGATAAGTGTGATTGCGCAAATTATGAAATCATTCAACTCAATATCATAGACAGAAGATGAAACCCAACATCTTCCTTCTTCTGTACAAGCCAAGATATCCGTTGAACCATCGAATTCAGTCCTCCATAGGATGCTACCGTCCATTGGATTGATTCTCATTGCTTCTCGCCCGGCTATACAACGAATATCCTGATCGGTTGGGTCTATTTTGAAGGACGTGACCCGATCCCCTACATCTGCTGACCACAACTCCTCCCCCTCTAAGTTCCAAGCGACGATGGCCCCATTCCAATCTCCTGCAAGAATCAACGAATTATTGATATGGACAGCAGAAATACTCTGAGGCATTCGTCTTTCCATCCATGCAACGGATTCAGCAGCAAGTGTCCGCGGCCCGTCCATAGTTCGATTCAGAGGAGACGGCGCATAAGGACGCCTCGTTCCTATGTCCAATCGTTGCAATCAAACAGAACCGTAGATTGTGCCAATCTTATCCCGTAGGTAATTGACGAATGGGTCCGGTGTAGGTGCTTCTCCCGTAGCTTCCTCGATGAGACCTGCAGGCGTTAGTATTGAGCCGCGACCATGGACGTGTTCACGCATCCATCCTAAGAGAGGAGTGAAGGTGCCTTCGCGCCAATCATCCTCTAAAGTATGGCCTACAGATTCGAGGTCCTGACGAGCTGCGACAAGAAGTTGAGCCGCGTATAGATTGCCCAATGTATAGGTCGGGAAGTATCCAAATGCTCCCATCGACCAGTGAATATCTTGGAGAACTCCTTGTTTACGATCGGGGGAACGGATGCCGAGGTAGCGTTCGTACATATCATCCCAAGCATCTGGTAAATCATCAACATCAAGTTCGCCTGAGATGAGTAGTTTCTCCACCTCGTACCTAATCATGATGTGGAGATTGTATGTAGCTTCATCAGCTTCGACTCGAATTAAACTCGGTTCAACCTGATTGATTGCCCTCCAGAGCATTTCTGCACTTACACCATCCATATTCTCAGGGAAGTGTTCTTTCCACATAGGGAGGCTCCATTCACAGAATGCAAGGCTGCGACCAACCTGATTCTCCCAAAGACGGCTTTGACTCTCATGTACACCTAATCCGTTAGCGTGTCCACTGGGTTCAAAATCCAAGTTTCTCGGACGACCCTGCTCGTAGAGAGCATGTCCAGTTTCATGCAAGGTTCCGAAGATCGCCCCCCACGGTTCACGGGAGTCGTAGCGGGTAGTCCAACGGACATCGTCAGGATTCGCCCCACCGCAGAACGGATGAGTTGATTCGTCTCTACGGCCTGCTCCAAAATCAAAGCCAACAGCTTCCGAAAGAGCCTGGCTGAGATTCTCCTGTCCTTCTTTCGACCACTCATGACGATAGACCCAATCATGTGCCCCATCATCTACATTTACTCCCTGAATAAGAGGGACTGAGGACTCGCGGAGTCCAGCGAAGAGAGGATCAAGCCGAGCAACTGTTAGACCTGATTCATAGAGGTCAAGAAGTGCATCGTAGCGAAGTGTTTCGTATCCAAGATGATCAGCAAGTTCGCGAGCTAAATCAACCATCGTTGCAAGATCATCGCGGAAAATCGAGAAGTCATTTTTGGCGCGGGCCTCTGTCCACGATACAATTGACTTGGACTTGTGCCGAGCTAATCGTTCTACAAAATCGGTAGGTTGCTTAGTCGCCTTATCGTAAGCATCTCGTATGAGTCGTAGATTTCCAGAACGAGTTGGATTAGTACCATCATCTTCGGCTTCAGCAGAGGATAGCAAATCACCCATTTGGGGATTCGTCATCATACCATGTCGAGTTTTGGAGAGCCATGCAAGTTGTTCGGCGCGTAGCGGTGCCGCCTTTGGTGGCATCATAACTTCTTGATCCCATCCAAGGAGCCCCGATATTTGGCCAATCGTCTCAATGTCTTTCTGCTTTGAAAGCAACTCTAGGTAAGCGTCCATAGACACTGGATGAAGAGATTCTCCTTTACCTCTTTGGACAGAGGATCTTAACGAAAGAAATTGTTTACTTCGGCCCAGTCATATCTTCTGGACGAACCCATTCGTCAAATTGGGCCTCGGTAAGGAGTCCTAACTCAAGGGCACTCTGCTTCAATGTCAACCCGTTCTCATGAGCGTTCTTCGCAATCTTAGCAGCCGCATCATATCCAATGTGGTTATTCAGAGCCGTAACGAGCATCAACGAATTGTCGAGGTGCTCTCGAATATTCTCGCGATTCGGCTGAAGGCCATCGATACAACGCTCTCGGAATGAATGGCAGGAATCTGTCAAAATGCGTGCGGAGTGCAGTAGGTTGTGTATCATCATAGGTTTGTACACATTCAGTTCGAAATTGCCTTGCGACCCGCCAACGGTTACGGCTGTGTGATTCCCCATAACCTGTGCACAGACCATCGTCAACGCTTCACATTGAGTAGGATTGACCTTTCCAGGCATAATCGATGAACCCGGCTCATTCGCTGGCAACTCTAACTCACCAAGGCCGCTCCTTGGACCTGAGCCGAGCCATCGAACATCATTGGCGATCTTCATCAGAGAAACAGCAAGGACGCTCAACGTTCCACTTGTCGCGACGATTGCATCGTGAGCTGCTAGTTGAGCGAACTTGTTTGGAGCACTGCGGAAAGGAAGGCCGGTATGGCCCGCAATCTTTGAGGCAACTCCTGCGGCAAAATCAGGATGAGTGTTTAGACCAGTGCCGACCGCGGTGCCTCCAAGAGCAATCTCGTAGAGATCGTCCATCGACGCCTCGATACGAGAGAGAGAAGCGTCAATCTGAGCAACCCAGCCTCCAACCTCCTGGCCGAGAGTCAGAGGTACTGCATCCATCAAATGAGTCCTGCCAATTTTCACAATATCTGACCATTCCTCTGACTTTTCCTGGAGCGAGTTTCGGAGAGATTTGACAGATGGAATCACACTGTGCATTATGGCTTCAGCAGCAGAAATATGCATCGCTGTGGGGAAAGTGTCGTTACTGGACTGGGCCTTATTGACGTGATCGTTGGGGTGGACTGGGTCCTTACTACCTAACACGCCTCCAGCCATCTCTATTGCTCGATTTGCGATTACCTCATTCGCATTCATGTTAGACTGTGTGCCCGACCCTGTCTGCCACACACGGAGAGGGAAATGATCATTCAACGAGCCAGAGGCGACCTCGGATGCAGCGGCGATAATCAGATCCGCAACATCGCCATCCAATGTCCCGAGAGCCTTGTTTGTCTCTGCCGCAGACATCTTGAGAATGCCAAAAGCGCGAATTACGCCTTCGGGCATTGCATCCTCGCCGATATCGAAATTCATCAAGGAACGAGCGGTTTGTGCCCCCCAGTAACGATCGCTTGGCACCGAAAGTGTACCCATGGTGTCGCGTTCGATCCGTTCTTCCATGAATCAATGACCTCACAATCGGGCTATGGAGTTTCGTCCTCAACCTCATTGACGGAGGACGTTAAGCGCAATTGACTCTTCATCGGAGAGGCCGGTCGTTCGCGGCCCTTCTTGACCTTCAGACCACTTCTTTCCGATGCTTTCATCGAGGAAAGATTCGAGGAAGATGGGATGAATGTAGGATGAACGGCAAACAGCCCGAGTGTTTCCTAGGTTTGATGCAACTGTGTCAACAACAGCAAGCATCGCCTTATTTCTCGCAGTATCTGAATCAAGAGGGATTCGCCCCTCATCATTCACGAGGTTCTGGAGATTCTCATTAGCAGGCAATGACCTAATGAATTTCTCAAGTTCGCTTCCTTCAGCGTCGTTGTCGATAAAGGCGAGGCGATACGCACATTTCCATGTCGCAGCCCATGTACGGAAATTCTTCGCTGTGTAAGATTCTCCAGTTGCATCCTGGATGTATTGATTGATGTGCTCAGCCTTCAGATCGTTCTCATTTTCAGTCTCTAGATTCACGAAATGGAAAAGATCTGTGTCCTTGCCTCTTGAACCCAACTTACGTGTTTCAAGGAGGAGATCAACGAGATTGTCGTCCTCAATCAGAATCTCCCATGACTTGCCGGACTTACCTGTGAATGAGAATACAGCATCATGTCTACCTTCGGCGTTCTCTCCCGTCTTCCTAACCATGTGGCCATTGCGAAGTGTGGTTAGACCGTAGGATTCGTTTGTTCGAGCATATTCGTCACTACCAACCCGGATGTTGTAGAGGTCCATAAGACGGACAACAAGAGCACTGACCTTTTCGAGATCCATAGAATCGCGCTTCAAATCTCGAGTGATTTTCTTCCTTAATGCGGGGAGCACCTCTGCAAATCCCGCAATGCCTTCGAACTTCATTCGGGTCTTCATTGAAATCCAATCAGGGTGATATCTGTATTGCAAACGCCCTTTTCCGTCGACACCTGTAGCTTGGATATGTCCACGATCATTGGGGCATACCCATACCTCCGTCCAAGCTGGTGGAATAGCAAGTGCATTGATTTCCGCAATCCTATCTGTGTCCGTCAACACTTTTCCATCGGCTGTTTTGAAGGTCCAATCAATTAGGCCGTCCCCTGAAGACTCCTTTGCCATCCTAGTAATTCCAGGAATCGTACGATCTGAACGGACAAGATTGGACAGGGTCAATGCCTCATCTACGCTCAGTTCCACAAATTCATTAGGTCATTTGCCGATGCTTGAGGATTCCCCTCTAAATTTTGGAATTAGACCCTTCAAGAGGCCCTTCAATCAAGGAACAAGCCATCGTATTGTGAGCCCATATATGCGCCCCAGCCAATACGCAATGGAGTAGATGCATTGAGGTCCATGCGTGTCAATGTCCAGCCCTCTGTCTCGCTCAGATATCCCGTAGTAGTCGTAGTAATCATCTCCAAATCACCATCCATATCAAGATCCGCAATCAACGGTGTTCCAATACTGAGATTCGTTCGATTGTAGAGTGAAATGGTGTTCATACTACAGGTCTCAAGAACGCTGGCAGAATTGTAAGAGAGTGAGCCTTCTTCCCTCCATTCTTCAACCCCTCGAACAAGGACAATGTCGTCTCGACCATTGGAATCGAGATCCACAGAAAGGGGACTCGTGAAGATTGTATGTTCTGTCGTCTCACTCCAAAGGATGTCGCCCGTAGCTCCATCCACAAGCGCATAGTAAGATGACGAATACTGGGGGAAGACACCGATGACATAGTTGACGAATACGTCAGGAACTGAATCAGAGGTGAAGTATCCTACTGTGGGCGAGGCCCAAGACTCGAGGCCAGAAGTAGTTCCATTTTCAACAACTGCATGCATATCGATGGTCCATGTGTGTGTGTAATTACGACCATCCACTAGAATCAATCGACCATCAAAGGAAGATACCACAATATCTTGGATACCATCGAGAGTAAGGTCTGCAATCGCAGGGGGAGTCATGAAGCCCTTTTTCACGTTTGGAGTCGGTGCTACAATTTGGGTCGAAGTGCTAAGATCGCCTTGCATAATGGAATCTATACTTGTAGACCAGAGGCTTCCATCCCACGTCTCTCCACCAGTTCCGTAGAGAACCTCGGGGGCCATATCAGGATGAGGTCTGTAGAGTAAAGGAGACATATACGTCTCACGACCATCTGGAAGATCCGCGACGCCTAGAGGTTGCCCATCTGCTCCTGAAAGAATCATCAGATATCCATTATCTCTCTCATCATCGGGTTCCTTCATTGGGTCCCCACCATTGGCCACTAACCAATCGGGGACTTCGTCATCATTGATGTCATCAATGAACTGTCCAGAGTAAAACTGGTACCATGCCTCACGAAGTGTGGAGGTCTTATCGAAACTCCAAAGGATCTCTCCGGTTGCACCATTCACTGCGAACATTTGCTGATCTCTTCCTCCAAGAGCAATGTCGTCGACATTGTCGCCATTGAGATCTTCAAACTGCGCGGATGCGAACATCTCGCCGTCGGTTTCCGCTTCCCAAAGTAAATTTCCAGAAGCGCCATCAACTGCGATAATTGAGCCGGAGTGTGACTCTTCAGCACCTGTCCCAACAACAATGTCAAGGACAGAATCCCCATTGAGATCGGTTGCATGGGGAGAGGACATCATGCGATTATTTCCTACAGCGGTCCACCGAGTCTCAAACTCATCTGATGGCATCGTTTCTGCAGAGCATGGATGTGTATCAGCACAATCACTTCCAGGCGGACATGGAGGCGACGGAGGCAACGGAACATCGGCTACAGTCCTCGTCACAATTGGATCCACTGTGGTAGGTAGGGTAAGCATCACCGCTACGGCTACAGCGAGGATAGCTACCCATGGAATCCATTTTCGCATACTATCACTACGCGCAGGGGAGTCACTTATCCTTGATGCTTGAAGCGATGGCTTCAGGCCCACCTTGGAACCTTCTAAGGTGACACCAGCGACCAATTTGGAAGCCAACGGTGTTAACCACAAGATCTGAAATTTTGTTCTCCCAAACCTCCTCTGTAAACTCGTATGGAAGGAAGATTTCCAAAATCTCCCATCCAACCGATAGGAACAGGAACAATGGCCAGCCAATCCTTGTGAAGAAGCCAAACCCAAACCATTGCAAGAGGTGGCCAACTGACCACATATTCAGTAGGGCCATACCAATCAAATTGCGAGAGTGATGGACTCGATTTGTTGAGGGGTTTGAGGCCGATCGCCGTGACCAGTAGGAGTCGTTTCAATCGCTTTCACTACATCCATTCCTTCGATGACCTTTCCAAATACTGGATGAGCAGATGCGCCACGCCCAAACCAATCGAGGAAATCGTTGTGCTGCGTATTGATGAAGAATTGAGAACCACCGCTGTTTGGCCTACCTGTATTTGCCATCGAGAGTGTGCCGACCTCGTTAGAGAACCGTTGAGTCAATTCGTCAGGGATATTGCCGCCGCGGTCACGGACAATGGACTGCCCGTCAGTAGTTGTGTAAGTGCCTCCACCCTTTGGACCACCGGTTCCAGCTCGAGAGGAGTTTGGATCGGCAGAGTGCGGGCAACCGCCCTGAAGCATGAAACCCTGAATGACGCGATGGAAGTGAAGGCCATCGTAGTAGCCATCTAAAGCGAGAGCAAGAAAATTGCCTGCAGTCACCGGCATCGTATCCGTGAAGAGTTCAATCTTGATGTCGCCTGCACTCGTCTTCATCACTACGTTGGTTCCAGCCATGGCTCAACCAGACAGGGGTGGGATTTAGCCTCATGCATCATGCTCGGATGTCGGAAAGGCGTAACAGTGCATAGAGGGGAATCTCTGCATCTCTAAAGGCATCAGCACCGCCTTCCTCTCGGTCAAGGATAGTGATACAACCGACCACCTTACAGCCAATCTCTGCCAATCTCTCACAGGCCTTTAGTGCAGAACCGCCGGTAGTGGTGACATCCTCGAGAATGATGCAGCGATCTCCTGCCTTTAGGGTCGAACCCTCAATGCCTGGCGGATTGCCGGTCTTCCGGCCTCCCCTGCCCTTGGGCTCCTTCCGGATAATGAAGCCACGAAGGGCGCTACCTGCAGGGGCTTTAGCAATCACAATACCTGTCAGAGGAACTGCCCCTAGTTCGAGACCCCCAACTGCATCGATATCTCCAATGCTCTCAAGCGTATCATGGGTTAGAACACCGAGAAGATGAGCACACTCTGGATCGCACATAACCGGTTTCATATCGAAGAAATGCGGTGAGATGCGCCCGGATGCAAGAGTAAAGGGGTCTTCCGGCTGATACAGGTAAGCGAGATTTCGAACCCGTTCGATGAGAAGGGCACGAGCCTCTACAGGAGTCGTCGGAGCCGCCATTGGTTGTAGGCAACGACGACGAAGCATGAAGGTTGTCAGTCGTAGCGATTTGTTCAAAGGGCGTCATTCTTCACTACCATTTCCGAGGAGGCATCGAATGGCGAACCAAACGATGTCTGCCATCGATGAAAAGCGACTCTCTGCTGAGATGGAACGTTATCATCAGGCGCTAGATGAAGAGACGGAGCGACTCTACGGAGTGGCTGCCGAAGCACGTGCAAAAGGACTTGACATGTCTACTGAAGTCGAGATACCTCGTGCTGAGGATCTCGCCGATAGGACAGAGAAGCTTCTCGCCGAATATCTCGACGGCCTTGAGGTCGCCAAGGACATTCGTGAGATGCTCAAGGTAGAGGAGAGAGAGATTACGGCAATCAAAATTGGACAAGATGTCGCTCGGAGAATGATGGAGCGGACTGGCGATCAGATCAAGGCGATAGATGCAGGATTGAGGACTGGTCTTGCTATTCTAACAGAGGCAATCTTGGTTGCACCTCTGGAAGGAATTGGGCAGGTGAGACTACTCAGCAATACAGATGGAACCACTTTCTTATCCATTGATTTCTGTGGTCCAATTCGTGCTGCTGGCGGTACCGCCCAAGCAATGGCGGTCCTAATTGGAGACATGATTCGAACTGAACTTGGTATCGCGAAGTATGACCCGACTGACCCCGAAGTAGAACGGGTCAAGGAGGAATTTGGCCTCTATCGTGGAGGTTTGCAATACAAACCGACGCCTGAAGAAATTGACGTAATTGTCAGGGCCTGTCCTGTGATGATTAATGGCGAATCTACCGAGGAACAGGAATGTGCAGGATATCGCGAAGTGCGCAATATCGACGACGGACGTGTACGGGGTGGCGTATTACTCGTGATTGGTGAGGGGCTCTGCCTCAAAGCACCGAAGATTCAGAAGCACGTAGAACGATTGGAGATTCCAGGTTGGTCCTTCATTAGTGATTTTGCAAATCGTGGAAAGGGCGATGGTAAAACCGATGAGGAGTTATTTGTATCGAGAAAAATTCCAATCGACAAGCGATTCCTGAAGGACATCATTGCAGGACGCCCGGTCTTTGGAATGCCGAATCGACCTGGCGGATTCCGTCTACGCTACGGTCGACCAAGAGCTTCGGGTCTTGCTGCCGCAGGAATGAATCCTGCTTCGATGAGGGCCATGGGCGAATTCCTCTCCGTCGGAACTCAGATGAAAATCGAGCGCCCCGGGAAAGCCTGTGCTATCACACCAACAGATGAGATCGATGGGCCTTCTGTCCTACTCGAAGATGGAACCTTTCGGCGAGTTCAGACCGAAGAGGATTGGTTGCGAGTCGAATCTGAGGTCCGTGCAATCTGGGATAATGGCGAATTGATGCTGGGTTTCGGAGAATTTCTTGAGAACAACAAGAAGCTGGTTCCAGCTTCCTATACTACCGACTGGTGGGCAAGCGAGTTACTTGATTCGATGAAGAATCAAGAAGATCTAGAATTCGTAACCAAGCATTTCGAAACGGATGGCGCGCCTAACACTGAGCCGCCTGGTGTCCTGCGACGCAGGCTCCGAAGTAAGGAACACAGATTGGAAAATGAGTGGGCTCTACGTGACTGGCACCGATTCCTCAGAAAAGTAAGTCCCACCTGGGAAGCAACCATTGCCTGTGCCGAACGATTCGGAATAGCCATCCATCCCAATCATAACCTATGTTGGTCCGACATACCAATCGCCTTACTCCCACATATCCACGATGGTATAGTTGGTGCAATGATTGAAGGAAATTCACTCCGGATTCCGGGGGCCGCCAAAGGATGGACTGCTCCGAGCGTGAAGATTGATTCCGTCGCAAGCACGGATCAATCCATTCGACGCGAAAGGCAACTGAAAAGACGAGTAAAGGAGATGGACGAAGCGGATTCATCAAAAAGTGTCTGGATAGTCCCTGATCATCCAACAAAAGAATGGGACGGGCATCTCTCTTTGGCTGAGCACGGTATCGTTAAGGCCACTCTAATGGCACTCGGAATCGAGCATGTTCACAATGGAGGAGACATTGTCGTCGAAAATGGATGGCAGGCTCTATTGCATGGGCTAGGATTAGAATCCAAAGAAGCAGGTCTAACACTCCGGAAAGGTGTACAAAACACAATCGAGGAACGAATTCAACAATCTATCGAAGCGTATTCCATTGTGAAGAAAGAAGAAGCCCGTACAGCGGCTCTTGAAGATGAACGTCGAATTGCACGGATTGCAGCAGAAACCGCGGCTCGGCAGCGTGGAGAAGGAATCGCTGCAACTGAAGCAGCCGGAAAAAAGGCAGAAGATGCAATCGCAAATTCAGGGCCTGAAGATCTGAAAGCACTCAATGTTGCCAAACAGATTCTTGATGACAATGATGTCGATGGTTCATTGTCCATCGTCCGAGAAATTACTGACAACCGATGGGAAGATGCTGCGCCTTGTCGAATTGGGTGTAGGATGGGGAGGCCAGAAAAATCGGCGCCACGAGAGATGAAACAGAGGGCGCACGCACTCTATCCGATCATGAACTTCGGTGGACCGCAGCGCCTCCTTGAGACTGCTGTCTCTCGTGAAGGTAGTATTCGAGTCACTGTCGGACCGCGGCGTTGCTTACGTTGTGACAAGGAAACTCCACACGTGCGTTGTCATCATCGAGTTGTACCCTCAGAACCAAAGGAGTGTGGCGGTAGGACTACACCTGCTGAGAGGCGGGGTTCCCAGATGAGGAATCGTCAGGGAGAGTTGACTACAATCCCCCTCGCCGATATTCTTGAGGTAAAGAGAATCGCACTCGGGCTCGATCGTCTACCAACCGGAATCAAGGCGATGAAGGGTTTGACTTCTCGAGCTCAAACACCGGAGCCAATTGAGAAGGGGATTTTGAGAGCAGTTCACGATATCACCGCATTCAAAGACGGTACAGTCCGCTACGACATGATTGATGTACCAGTTACTCATTTCCAGCCAAGAGAAATTGGCACATCTATCGAGCAATTAATCGAGATGGGATATACTCATGATGTGAGAGGAAACGAATTGGTTGCCGACAATCAAATCCTCGAACTCTTCCCTCAGGACTTCATCCCCAGCCGAGATGGTGGAGAACACCTACTGAAGGCTAGTCAGTTCATCGATGACCTCCTCGTTCGATATTACGAACTCGAACCGATATACAATGCCAAGACAATTGATGATCTCGTGGGGCAGTTAGGAATCGCCCTAGCACCACACACCTCTGGTGGCGTCCTCTGTCGCCTAATCGGATGGACTGACGCCTCGGCAGGCTATGCTCACACACTCTTCCATGCTGCCAAACGCCGGAATTGCGATGGAGACGAAGACTGCATTATGCTGCTCCTAGACGGGCTGTTGAACTTCAGCAGGAAGATTCTGCCCTCATCGAGAGGTGGTCAGATGGACGCGCCACTAACTCTGACAACACGACTTAACCCAATGGAACTTGACAAGGAGGCTCTACATGTGGACGCAGGATGGTTCTATTCTACTGGATTCTTTGAAGCAACAAAATCGATGCCGCATCCAAAAGATTTGCTTGGGGAGGTGGACCTCGTTCTCTCCCGAATCGGAGAAATCGGTGCAGTTCGCGGTTACGGTTACACTCACGAAACATCATCACTGGATGATGGCCCTGTGAACTCCGCATACAAGACGTTGGGTAGTATGGCGGACAAGATGAGTGCCCAACTATCCCTTGGCCGTCGACTCCGGGGGGTTGACGCTCAAGTCGTTGCTTCGTCAGTTATTGGCTCCCATTTACTCCCAGATGTACGGGGTAATCTCAACGCATTCAGTCGACAAAAGGTCCGATGTGGGAGTTGCAATCATTCCTATCGTCGTATGCCCTTAGCTGGTAAGTGTATCCAGATGATTGATTCAATAGGTGGCTTGCATGGTCATCGATCTTCCGGCGGAGAAAAGAGTCGTTGCGGGGGGAACCTTATCCTCACTGTCTCCCAAGGTGCAGTACGGAAGTATCTGGGGGTAATCGATCACGTGATTGACAGCTTTGGAATCGATGACTACACCCAGCAGTATGTGGATTGGATGGCGATCAGTGTAGAGTCCCTCTTCCAAAACGACCGTGTTACGGTATTCACACTAGATGACTTCCTCTGATTAACGACGCTTCGTATCGTCATTCATCCTGTCCCAAAGGTCACTCACAGTCTTCAGATCCTCATCGATCTCCGCCTTGCCCTGAAGACGGCTCTCATCACCTTCACCAAGCGCATCAAGATCATCGGCAATTGCATCTGCATCTTCAATATCCTGATCGCCCTTCTCATGCTCGGACTCATCTACGTCCTCCGCCTCTATTGACCATGCACGCCTCTTCCCGATGCTGCTAGTTTGAGCCGAGGCTGCTAACGATGAAGTGAGATCTTCGACTTCCACCGCATCACCTCCACTCAATGCCTTTTCTGTTGCCTTCCAATCCTCACGCAACTTCCGCATCATTGGATTGGAACGCTTTCTTCGCCTCGATTTGAGCAAGCTTCGAATCGCTCGATCTGAGATAAGAAGTGTAAGAGCGAGAATATTGGCGGCGATATAACCCTCCATCTGAATGGGGCCGTAGAGATCCATCTCGGTCTCTAAATCGATAACAACATGCTGCTTTGGAAGGGATATTTGTCCAGTGCTATTGGACACAATTAGAATGAACATCGAGGGACCAGGAGGCATTGTAATCCAGCGTTCTTCACTCCCTTCAGAAGAAGAGGTGTAGAGGGTTGTGCGTTCACCATTCGAATCCTCCAACACCAAGACTACATCGGTATTTGCCGCTCCATCTAGCGTCTCAACGGTGAACATGACATGCAGGGGTATGTCCCTACCATGGAGGTCAGGTATAGTGAATGGATAATCCTGAACAATATCGCTTCCAGGTGCAATTAGTTGTTGATCCGCTGTCGCTTGTAATGCCCCTGTCCATATCAGATTCAGTAGGACGAAGGTAATGATGGCAGTCGCAACAGAACGATCTTTCTTTTCGGTCATAACCCTCCCCCTACACCCAATCCATCGAGGACTTCCTGCATGAATGTGAGTTTCCTCATCTTGCGGATTGGATCAGTGCTACCAGTCCATCGACCAATCTCAGAAGTTGTGTAACCAATGAGACGTATATTCGCAATCGGTACTCCGAGGAATGCACACAAACAAACGGCTCTATCGCCATCAGTGAAACCACCTGGATTGAGCATACCATCGATTCGATTCGGTGTCTGATGGGTGAGAAAAATTGCTGGTGGTGTTTCAAGTGCGGCCAATCGGTCAATCATCGAAATCAGTGATTCCTCATTGTCACCATGAGCGTGAATAGCATGCAAAACGCCACGTTGGGCCGCTTCAGCGATATGTGGATCGCCGTCACCATCGCTGACAAGAAGCAAGGTGTTGGACCACGCTTCTTCCTGGAATTCCTCAGACAGTTCACCTATCACACCAATAGAGCCGTCAGCGAATACTAACCGATGGCCTTCAGACAAGGCGGTTTCGACTTCTTGCGGCTCAGCAGCCGCGCCAACTGTGGCAATTGGTCCATCTTCTAGCCTATCGATGAGAGATTCAAGAGATTCTTCACGACCTGAAACGCTCCATGTCTGTCGATTGGAGGACTCCATATCGACTCGTTCACAGAGAAGATTCGCCACATGAAGATCCTGGTGCAACGACCAATCAAACTGGGCTCGGACACGGTCTTGAACGCGCATAGCGATAGCCCGGACCTCATGAGGACCCATGGATGGTCTTGACCGGTCGCGTTGAAGAACCCCAGTGTTCAATCATAGAGTGAACCCGGATGCCGATGCCACCACATCCACCTGTCATCGAGGACCCTCGTATCCTCGCGAGGTACCCTTTCCTTCCACAGGCTGTAGAGCATACTCGTAGCATCCTTGAAAACAATGGAGTCACCATGGAGGGGCTATTGACAGATGGGTGGTTGAGTGACATTCGGAGAAGAGGAGACTTGCGAGTCAAGGAGTCAATATTGCATGATGACGGTATTGGAGTTCCAACATCTGATCTCAGTACTGATCTCGGCCGAATGACTGAGAGTTTGTCTTTCCTCTATGCTATGCTAGTGGCTTGTTCTACCTTTGAGGAGAGAGTTACAGCCCGATGGGCAGAAGGAGAGGCGAGTCGAGCAGATGCAATTCTTGGGTTAGATAGCGACGCTTTCGATATTATTGCCCGCACTTACATCTCGGATCTCCGATCTGAACAGATAGATGGAGTATTAGTCTACAGCATCCCTATGACCGACTTCATCGAATTGGGTCCGCGTATTAGTGGAGATTACTGGCGGCTTCCAAACCGTCCTCTCGACCATGGCTGGGTTACGATGAATGCCCATTCAGGAGAGAACTCGAAACAACGCCTTGCTAGATTGTTGAAAGAAAGAATCAGAGAAGATTTGAGAAAGCGCTGTGATGAGCGAATGGAGCGCATCGATGAGAGTTTTGCTGAACGGCTAAGTGAGCCCGTTGGTGCTGTTCTAACTATTCTTCAGTCCCGGGCCAAGATGGATTTCAACGCAGGTGATGCGACTCGTTCCGACTGGCCCCCCTGCATGGAGTCAGCAATTGCCGAACTAGCCATGGGGGAGAACGTCAATCATGCAGGTCGTGTCTTCCTTGCATCGATGTCTTCCGCGATTGGTATCGATATTGACCAATGTGCTGGATTCTTCTCAGGAGCTCCTGATTTCGATCCGGATACGACCCGTTACCAAATCAGCCACATCTATGATCGAGAATATACCCCTGCAGGCTGCAGCCGGCTAAAGCTCGATGGACGCTGCCCGGTCTCCAAAGGAGACGATTTCATATGCGACAAACCGAAGATGAAACATCCACTGTCTTACGTCTGGTGGAAGCAGAGAGACCGGGGTCAACGACCAGAAGAAGAGCAGGAAGAATCTACAACGCAACCCAAGGAACCTGCCAACCCTTGATTAGGACAGCCCGATAAGGGTTCATCGAAGCACATGACACGTACGCTAGTGTTGACCATCGACCGAGACAATGATCTCGGCATTAAGGCAGGCCTTCGGGGGCCCGTCATCGGTAGGAAGGCGACTCTCAGTGCTGCACTTCGACTAGGGCTTGCTGATCCAGAGGAGAGCGATACAAACGCAATCCTCGGAGCACTGCATCACCACGACCGAATTCTCGATTCAGGTGAGCCAAATGATGCGGTCGAAGTTGCTATTCTAACTGGAGATGAGAGAGTTGGCTCCCGGTCAGACCGGGCAATTGCAAAGCAGTTGGAAGAAGTCATCGCTGAATTCCAACCTGACTGTGCGATACTTGTTACTGATGGAGCAGAGGATGAGGCGGTAATGCCTATTCTCCAAAGTCGAGTCCGAATCGATTACGTCGAGAAAATCATCGTACGCCAAAGCAAGGGTATCGAAGGTACATTCTACTACATCATGAAGGCAATCGAGGACCCGAAATGGCGGGCCCGTCTACTAGTTCCACTCTCTGTTTTCATGATGATCATTGGACTAGGCATGATTATCCCTGGTGGAGGCGTTCTGATTGGAGCTATGCCATTGTTCGTAGGACTATGGCTACTCGCCAAGGGCTTAGGGGCTGAGACACAATTCGAACGCCTCATAGTCGACATGCGGGAAAGTGCGATGGGTGGCATTGTTTCCTCTCTATTGTGGGCCTTTGCATCGTTCGCAAGCCTCCTCGCGATTCTTGAGGTATATCGAGAGATTGCTCAAGCTAGTTCCGATATGAGTGGGTTTGAAATCGGTGTGGAAGCAATGGACAGTGGTTTACAGTGGATTGTACTAGCCTCCCTTGCTGTGGCTATGTCCATGCTTGTCCTACGCTGGAGGCGTGGTACGCTATCGGGGCGAATCTTCCAACTTGTTGCAGGAGGTGCTGTAATCTACTCATTTGCGGAAGCGAGTCTCGATGTAGCACGTAAAATTGCTCAAGGCGAAACCTACGAACTTGACCCTGGAGTAATTTACAGCGATTGGGGGCTCGTTCTAGTGACTATTGTCGTATGGTGGATGGTTCGGACAGGTATACGCTCTTGGTCCACTCGACAAGAGATTCAAGGAAAGTTCTGGGGAGTCTAATCAGGACTCAAATAATGTCTCAGTCATACACTGTGGGCATGTCACTTTAATCGGTCGAACCGAGGGAATGCCGAGAGGCGATCTGCAAGCGGGACAGACGATAGCTTGCTCGACCTGTGACTGGCGTGAACGCCCCTCACTACTCGGATCATACCCCATACGGTACCGATGGGATTCAGAAAGAGCCTCGGCCCCTGTACGGGGGGGAGGGGTAGTTTCCATCATTGGATCAACGCCTCCTTTAGATCTCGAAATTGACATGTCCCATTCCGGTTCGTTAGCGCTCATTGTCGTTCCAGATGAGGCCATTTCCATAAGACGCAGGAGCTCATCTGATGATACTCCATGTTCGACCGTTACACGATCTATTGCAAGCATTTTCTCGTACCCATCTAAGGCGTTCAATTCTGCGATAACCGATGCAGGCACGTCGCTCATGGGAGCCACTCATACCCGCCTCACTTGAGGGTTGAGGATGACGAGTACTCATCTATGCGAATCATCCTAGCCTTAGACATGCACCCATCCATCAACGTCCTTGGGACCCCACTGAAGACCTGCAACGAAGAACCTCTCACTGGCTGGTTCCGTGACGGGTGTTGCAACACTGACGATTCTGATAGAGGCATGCATACCGTCTGTGTCGTCGTCGATGAAGCGTTCTTGACGTTCAGTGCTAATGCTGGCAACGACCTTTCGACACCGCGGCCAGAATTCCGATTTCCGGGGCTCAATCCAGGAGACAGGTGGTGCCTGTGTGCAACGCGATGGAAGGAAGCGTGGGAAGAGGGGTGTGCGCCTCCTGTCGATCTTGAAGCCACACATACAAGGACACTCGAAGTGATTGATTTGTCTGTGCTTGAGATGTACGCCATGTGAAGGAAACGAACCGTTCACAAAGGATGAGGAGGACGATGAAGCATGTCTGATGCTACGCCCAAGGTCGGCACATTGTACATGCTCAACACCTGCCCCTTTACCTGGAAGGTTCGAGCCCTTCTCGATTATCTCAATCTCCCTCACGACCGAGTGCAGGTTAACCCCATGCGAATCAAGAAAAGCGTCTCCTTCGCCGGAGACTGGGGTAAGACGCCAGTCTGGAAGATGCATGATGGTGAAGTCGTTGTCGACTCCACTCCAATCATGATGCGCATCGACGAGGTACACAACGATGGTCGATTGGCATCTTCTTCCAATTTAGCCCGGCGTGATGAATGGATTGAATGGGCAGACCTACACGTCAAGAATGCCACCATCCCGATTCTATACGGCAGCATTGGGTCAGCCCTGAGTACCACTCGCTCTGTCTCACGGCATGAGAAATTTGGACTGATGACTGGACGATTGTACGCGTGGGCAGGGTTTCCAATCATGTGGGGTATTATCGCGCGGAAACGAACGAAAAACACCGGCATGAATCCGAAGCAACTCTGGCATCATCTTCTGGATAAATGGACTGGTGAAATTGGTGAACAGCAGTTTTTCGGTGGCAACGAGCCCGATCTTGTTGACCTAATCGTCTATGGTTACATGCGATCGATTGAGATGCATCCGAAGGCATTCCGTCACATTGAGGATCATAAAGAAGGGATGAGTTGGTTCAAACGCATGAAAGGCGTTGCTGCTTGATTATCCATCACTAACGTTGAGACCGTAAGTGGAAATCATCGCAAGCATCCCAAGGCAACAAGCTGAGTAAAAGTGACCTTGACTAAAGAACACGAGTCCTCCTGCAGTCCGGAGAAGCAAAGCACTCTTTGCTTTCCAACCCATTATGGCGAGGATAATCGCAATCAATCCAATTCCAAAGAAGATGGCGCCTACAATATCGTAGACGGCTGCTGCAGTTGGATCGTACAACTCACGACCGCGCTGCTCTTCAGATAAGTCAATCCAACGTGTTAATCCATTATTTTCCTCCTCAACAGCATCGAATGTAGCAGGAGATTCGTAATCGACCTCCAAATGAGTGAATCCATACGGTTCAAACAAAGCACCAGGGGATAGGATGATTCGATGTGTCATACCTTCTGAATCGTGGGTATTGTTAACCACAAACATCGTCATGAGACCTGGATTCAAACCCTCAAGACGGAAGCGGCCTTCCGCGTCGGTCACATTTGATGGGCGGGTGATTCTCTGCGTTCCATTCTCTACGACTGTTGTCACAACTTCGATTGTGAAGTTTGAGCCAGGACTACCATCATGCAGGGTTAAGGTGCCCGTGAGGATTGCTGATCCCGGCGAGGATTGACTGATGAAAGAGGCTGTCTGTGTTTGGCTGTAAATGAAGCCTCGATCGGTCACAAGGCCACGATCACCGTCAATGAAATCGAGGCCGTTGATAACGCCAAATATTCCTGCGACGAGGATGAACAAGAGGGCTACATGCATCCGAGGGTCTCTTGGAGCATCCTTAGGCAACTGGAGTGTTGCTCCTGTAGACGAAAATATTGGTTCCTCTTCGGGAATCATGACGCTTGGAGAATCCGAGGTCTCCAACGGTCCCTCAGTACTGTCCTCCATGAGCATGGATGGAAGGCGTCCTTTATTCCGCTTGCGAGGGCTGGTCCGCTTCTCTGTGTATCCTATCGCCCAAGGAACGGTTAAGACGCCCCCAATCGGCCGGATCTACCCATGCCACTAGGTGCAAGCCTTCGTCAGTCATCCTTCGTTCTCCAACCATCGAATTACGACGAATCTCTGACTCAATAGCAGCGATGGGGCGGTCAGATACACCATTAGGTGGCAAAACCAGAAACGAAATTGGAGGGCCGTGGAGGCGTGTCAAAATGCTAGAACGAAGGCGTTCAATACCCTCAGATGAGGTTGATGATGTTAGGATTGTCTCGGAAACTCCGAAAGAATCCAATGCACTAGTTACAGCAGAAACGTGTGATTCACTGCACGAATCCTGCTTGGTCAAAACCACAAGTAAATCGTACGAACCCGAATCTGGATTACT
>CEOP01039421.1_pt1 | contig 22522 bp, 19 predicted proteins | sample 361301 | NCBI WGS metagenome assembly CEOP01 (sample SAMEA2619548, study PRJEB7988) | marine metagenome | biome: marine biome (ENVO:00000447); feature: deep chlorophyll maximum layer (ENVO:xxxxxxxx); material: "saline water (ENVO:00002010), including plankton (ENVO:xxxxxxxx)" | depth 55 m
CCAATCAATTTATAATCATCAGAAAGAGGTGTTGCACCTGTTTCCATCGAAATAATCTTACCATCTTTGAATCGCATGAATGACATTACAGCTTCGGAGTCTGAGTTATTTGCAAAGTGAACGATTGAATGGGCTACTCCGACTTCATCATTCTCATACAGAATGCGGTTGTTTTCTGAAGTTGGTGTGTTTCCACCCTTTACGAATCCCAAAATATCAGACTTACTCATAGTCATACCACCAACGTGTGGATTGAATACGCAATCATCGTGTATTAACTCTTCAAGTGCTTCGAAATCTCCATTATCCCAGGCTTCATTGTATGCTGTTATTATTGACATAAACGTAGCAAAAGTAGGAGATGTATAAATGCGTCGTATATAGAAAATTTCAATGTTGGCAATATAGAAAAAGGCGAGATTGGCGAATTGACGGCTCAAAGGTTATTGTAAAGTAGTTATTAGCCATTACATGGTCGAGATTCAATGCCCGCATTGTGTTGAAAGTATCGAATTAGATGATGGCATCTTTGGATTATTCGAATGTCCATTTTGTGAAGAAGAATTTGAATGGAATCCTGAAGAAGAAGCCTCAAATGATGATTTATTCAATACTAAAGATTTCTTGATCGGCTTATGTGGGCCTACTATACCTTCAGCCATAGGCATATTCTGTTCATTTGTTTTTGTTGATGGATGGGATACTCTAATATGGTTTGTAATTTCGATGTTAATTTGGCCAGTAATGGCAATTATTTTCTTAATTTACGGATTTTTCACAGCGCGGAGATTTATGATATTTGGTACATTTATATCACTGGTCTTAATGTTCATAATGTTCTTTGTGTTACCCATTTTCCAATGAAATGTTGCCACCAGCATAAGGATTTTACATATCATTTTATGAAACTCATTAGGACTCAAAGTCATAGTATTGGCAAATACCTTTTCCAAATTATCCTCAATTATTTCTTCCTTCTCTTCATCGCTAATTTTTTCGCCTGCGTCAAGTCTTTGATTAATATCTTCAATAGTTAAACGATATGCTTCTAACTGTACATCTTTCTTATATTGCTCGATAAGATTTTTTTCTTCTTTGATTTCTACTGACAAATTTTGCTTTTCAGAAATATGAAACGGTGTAAGAATTTAGCGGTTTTTTATAATTATTTGCTCAACGAAAAACACTCAACCGTTGATCCATCCAGCCATACTAAAAAACGCGAACATCAAAAATCCAAAGAGAATTCCCCACAAAACTCCCTTCGTATGACTGCCCAATTTCTCTCTTGAACCACCTCGAGGAAATGTAGCTGTAGCTAAGAAAAATATGATAAAAAAAAGGGCGGATAGTCTGGGTAAATGATAGTATGCTGGAGGTGGTGCGCATTCAACCCAACCCCAACAAAAGTATCCATTTTTCATTTCGTTTAAGTAAGAAATTATCGAGAGTGGGAAATAAACCTTCAAAGGATGAAAAAAACCTTTCCAAGCCTCTGCTGAGATTGAAGCATCATTATTTTCTTCCGGCGTTTTTGTTGTAATAGAGTCATTTTCGGATTGGTCTCCAGTGAGATATTTCTTTTTCCAAGATTTCATAGCGCGTGTCTTTGGTTGGAAACTGTCGGATTTTGATTTTTTTGACGTCCCGACAGACTTTTTAGCCATGCACTGATTGATAGTCAAAGAATTATAAATCATTTGCCGACAATGAATATCAAAATTAAAACGTTAATTCTTGGATTCAAACATTAAAGTATCAGGTGCTGTAGGTATATCATGCGAAATCATGTATCTAGGTGGGAAGATTTGCCCCCAGGAGATTGGCTGGCCAATGATGAACATGGCGTCCACTGGTTTCGAGCTGATGATGGCAGCCATTGGTATTCAGTAGACGACGGTTATCGCCTTTGGGAAGAAGAAAATACTCAATCCATTGATAATTCTAAAACCCAAAATCGAAATAAGGGTTTCAATTATGAGGATTTTTACGACGATTATGACGAAGACGATTATGATGACGGTGGCACCTATGTTTCAAGGTCTTTTAGAAGAAAGAAATCACTGCTACCTGCCTTTCTTATGTTAATATTAATTGGAGTTGTTGGTTCTGGAGGATATTTTCTTTACGATTATATTACCAAAGAAGTACCAGAACCTGCGCTTTATGGACAGATATATTGGGATTACGAGGATAATGGTTTTGATGTAGAAGAAGTCAACGGTTTGCTATTCCAGCAGGAACGCATCACTACATTTTACCCAAAGTTAAGCGAAATGTGTGATGTTGACCCACTAATTGACGAATCTGGATACTTCTGTATTCGCGAAGTTACTGCCCTAAATATATGGGATAGAGGCGATTATTATGAAGCGTGTGATCCTGAATTAATAACTTGTATTCATCTTTACATCCAAGAAAAGGGAATAACAATTTATGACCCCGAATGGCAAAACTGTGCCGAAATAGTCAGCAGTATCGAAAAACCTGAGTTGGTAACAGATGAAAATGACAGGTTAAATCCTACTGATGAATGGATGGATGAGTTTTATCAGATTAAGTCTGAAATAAAATATGAACGGCCATCTGTTTGCGATGAGTCTTTTGATGTTTGAACTCACTGTCCCAAGAAAGGGTACCCTTGCATGAGATGCTAGTACAGTGGGGATAAATAGGGTATGAATAATAAGTGATGAATAAAAGGAGCGAATATGGCTGATTTGGTAAATTCAAAGCCAATCATCCTGTTTAATACACATGTTTATCCGCGTCATAAAAACGACCATGTCGCCCCTTTTATGCATGATTTAGCAAAAGTATGCACCTCATTCGCAAGAGTTGTTGTTCATTGCCCGCACGCACCTGGGCTCCCTTTAGAAGAATCAATAGATGGTGTTGAAATTCGGCGATTCAAATATGCAGCTGAACATAAACAAACACTTGCTTATCAAGGAGATATGCACAAACAAGTTAAGAAGTCATTTTTCAAAGCCTTACTATTTTATTCATTTCTTCGAAAATGGAAAAAGGCAACAAAGATACTTTTACGAGATTTAAAGCCTGATATTGTTCATGCTCATTGGTTAATACCAGGTGCTTACATTACGAATAAGTCAATAACGAAACACACAAAGTTGTATATATCCATGCATGGAACAGATGTTTTTCTTATCAATAAAATGAAGATTGCTCAAAGGTTAGCCAAAAAATCAATCCAAAGAGCAAGTAAGCTCCATTTCGTTTCCAATGTACTCCAAACAATCATCGTTCAACACTATGGGGAAAGCTATGGCGAAGGATTGTTATTGCCAATGGTTTTCGGTCTAGAGGATTTTCGTCAAGAATCGATGACATTACCCAAGACCAAACGCATTTTATTTGTTGGAAGGTTAATGGAAGTCAAAGGTATAGATGTTCTAATCAATGCCTTTAGCAAATTGGTAGAACATCAGCCGTTTCAAGATTGGAACCTTGACATTGTGGGGGATGGTCCCGAACGTAACTATTTGACAAACCTCTCTAAAGATAAAGAAATTAGTCACCTAATTCATTTCCACGGATCCAAACCAAGAAATGAAATCAAAGATTTTTACAATCAAGCTGAATTATTTATATTGCCTTCAAAAACCACATCTCTAGGTGAAAAAGAAGGATTGGGGCTAGTAGTTCTCGAAGCAATGATGGCTGGAGTTCCTGTAATTGGAACGGATTGTGGAGGAATCAAAGAGACTATTGTGGACGGAAAAACTGGAATAATAGTTCCTGAAAATGATGCAGACGCTTTGCACAATGCTATGGCTAATCTTCTTAATGCCCCTGAACAACGTGTTGAACTGGTTAAAAACGCACATTCTGAGATTGATAAACGGTATTCTACAAAATCCTTAGTGAATACGATGAAAAAATGGTACGGTGTTGTTGATGGAAAGTAAAGATAAATCAAAATCCACAACCCATACCGTTGGTAGAGTACTAACTATTTTTGTAGTCATACTTTCATTCTGGTTTATTTACCAGCAAATAAAGTCTAGCGAAATCGATGTTCTTGACACACTTTTAGGTGCTAAACCGATAATCTTTCTATCAATTCTATGTATCTTTGGTGTGCTGATACTAAGTCCTATTATTTGGAAATTTTTGATGTTGGGAAGTGGTGCAGATGTCCCTTACAGACAATGTTTTGGGATTTGGTGGACTACTAATATAGCAAAATATGTGCCTGGAAAGGTGAGCCTAATAGCCGGAAGGGCTTATATTGCCAGAAAATATGGAAGTAAGGTTGTCATCGAATCCTTTGTGTGGGAATTAGTCATCAGTGTATCATCAGCTGTATTAGCAGGACTTCTTTTACTCGATTTAGAAGGAATTTCATCATCAACAAAATGGATTTTGATTTCTGTTGGTATCACTAGCCTATTTCCAATAATCAGTCCAAGATTAACACAAGCCCTCGTTAGAAAGCCATTCTCACTATTAGGAAGAGGCGAGTGGGGTAATGAAACTTCAATGACTAGAATATACTATTCCATATCCCTTCTATTAATGTTAATTTCTTGGATTTTATGGGGTATGGCCCATCATTTCATACTATTGGGTCTTGGAATAAATGCTTCGTTAGCACTGCTAATTGGGGCATTCTCAATAGCATGGCTGGTAGGGTTCTTTGCATTTTTCTTACCAGCAGGGCTTGGCGCAAGAGAGGGCGTTTTTACATTTAATCTGTCATTATTTCTAACCGGTGGAATTGCAGCAATGGTCGCAATAATTTCTAGAACATTGAATGTTATTATTGAAATCGTAACTTTCATGTTTGGTTTGACGCTGATGTCTTCAGAAGATCTTGAAGAAGAATAACTACAACTCTTTACTAGACGAAGTTTTTGAGTTATTTTCACTCGAACGATAAGTAATAGTTTCGCCAAGTAAACCAAGCAGGAAGAATTGAACTCCAATGATAATAAATAGAACTCCTAATGAGAGTAGAGGCCGATCTCCTATGCCTTCATCATAAGCATACTTGATGAAAACGAGGTAACTGCAAATTACAAGCCCGGATGTTGATAGAAAGCCTCCAACCTTTCCAAACAGATGCATGGGGCGCTCGATAAAAGCCATTAGAAAAGATACGGTAATTAAATCAAAAAAGCCTCGCATTAGGCGCTTAGTCCCATATTTTGATTTACCATGAAGACGAGGTCGGTGATTGATTGCGATTTCTGTAATCTTTGCTCCATTCATCTTTCCGAGTACAGGTGTGTATCTATGCATATCTCCATACAAGTTGAGCGACTTTGCTAAATCTGTGTCATAAGCTTTGAATCCGCAGTTCATATCATGAATTTTTATTCCGCACATTAGACGAACCAGACGATTGTAAATCTTCGATGGCCAGCGTTTCAATATATTGTCGCGACGCTTTTCCCTCCAACCACAAACAATATCATTTCCGTTATTTATTTCTTCAATAAATCTGGGAATTTCTGCAGGGTTGTCTTGTAGATCACCGTCCATTGTAATAGATATCTCGCCTTTTGCGGCTGCAAAACCAGTCTTCAGTGCGACTGCCTTCCCGAAATTACGCCTATGTTTGATGACGCGTACATTCCCTTCTGATTCTTTCAATTGCATCATTATTTCAAGCGAATTATCCATTGAGCCATCATCAATGAAAATTATTTCATATGCGGTATCTTCTAAGATAGATCGAATCTCTTCAACGAGGGGAATCAGATTCTCTTCCTCATCGAGAACAGGTATTATAATAGACAGTTGTAATGATTCCATACTCATAAACAACCGACATCTTAGGGGTAGAATATGTTTTCCCTAGAGAAGATATATATCTTGCACTTCAACAAGACGGTTTGAGTAAGCAGCATGCCAATCTTACCAACCCGAGTTATGAGTTTGATTGAAACATTCAATCAAAAAATCATTGCATTTTTTGAAAGAAAATCAAAATCAAGTAATAAATCAATTGTGCTATTTTTATTCTTATTTACAGCGACAATATCTGCTCCAATGCTGATTGGTTATCAAATCGATAACGATCTTAATCGCAGCGAAAACAAAGATGTGGATATATTCAGAGATCGGGCTCAAACCATCCTAGATGGCGAGCTTCTGTATAGAGATACCGAAAAAATCACAGTTACTCCTCCACTGATAAATTACCTGTTCATTCCAGTGTTACTCCTTGGTGACTCGTTACTAATGTGGATGGCTTGGTTTGCCTTCTTCTTGTTTTTAACATCGGCTGTACTCTTCTTTGTTCTAGATTCTTACTTCGATCGTCGCCTCGCAATTGCAGGAAGTATGATTTACAGCGCATCACCCTTCGGCCAATTTACCTCTGTTGCGATGCTGCAAGACGACTCGATAATCGTATTTTTTCTCGCACTATCGTTACTATTTCTTATAAGAAAGCGTTGGTATTTAGCCGCCTCGGCTTTTGGCTTGGGCACGATGACCAAACTCTTCCCCGCAATCTGTGCTCCATTAGCAGCCGCAACGCCGGAAAAATGGAAAACACGAATCGGCGTGATTGCAATCGGACTCTCAATAGGTCTTGCAATATCCTTACCGTTTTTGATTTTAGCATATAGCGAGTTCATGCAATTTCTAGAATTCTATCTTTTTGGGACTCAACCTGTATCAACAAGTCAATCGTTTACCTCATTTTCTCAAATCGAGCAACGTGGAATGTCATTTTGGCGATATCTTGGTGAGACAATTATATTTGTTCCAAGTAAATTATTACACGCCATTTTTGTACTGATTTTAGTAACGACTTGGTACGGGGCGTTAACGAAACGTCTGAATGTGAATGCTGCATTTACTCTCTGCATTCTTTGGATTTTTATTTTTTATTCAAAAATCCACTTTGGTTATCACATGATGGCGCTTCTTGTCCTTATTCCATATGCACTTCATGATAGTCGAAAACTATGGTCGTTAGTCGCAGTAAGTTTCCTGGCAAGAATAGTCCACCTCGCATGGCGAGATAGTTTGTTCACTGATAACGATTGGGCACACCTTCTATTCGCCTCCATCTTGTGGTTTTATTGGATATATTGGGCTAGATTTGTCATCAAAAACCAGGAGTATCGCCGTTTGGAAGATAATACATCGATAAAACGGGTATTAATTGCTTCTAGTTGGATTGTCGTTCTTTGTCTAGCATATACGACTCAAATTGGAATATCAAAAGTACTGTTCTGATTAGTCAAAATATTGTAATCAACAAATATCTACAGGATTGATAATATTCAATCGACACATACCTATGAGTGCGGCTAGATAATTACTTTTCTAACAATAACTCACTCAAATACCAACTAAGGCGAGACAGCATTGGACGCGTACTAAGGTTCCATCCGAGTACCCACCGCACATATATTTAAGCAAAGGGTTAGCTATGTTCTTTTCTAGACCTTGGGCTAATTTATTCCTCTTCAACATCATTTGCCATCATCATAGCAATCGGCCTTGTACGGTCATTTTCATCTAAAACTAGCCTCACTATAATGACGATTGGCGCCCCTATTATCGCACCTGCAATACCCCATACTTGAGCAAATAGCATGACTGTAAGAAGTAGCACAAATGGCGATATTCCTATCTTAGCACCTGATAAATTAGGTTCGATAAATGAACCAAATACTTGTTGATTACCAATTAGCATAGCCAACATGAGTAAGGCTGATACTGGTTCAAGCATTATAAAACCAATAATTACTGGTGGAATAGTAGCAAACAAGGCACCTATGATTGGAATGAAATCAAGTAGGAAACAGAGTATTCCAAATAAGAACCAGCCTGGTAAATCAAATCCAATTGGTGATATGATGATGGTCATAACGAATGCTTGACCTGCACTACATGTTACTTTAGAGACCACATATGCGGTAATAGATTCAGTAGATTCACTGACTATCTTTTTTGCTCTGCCATATGAATCGGGGAATGCAGAATTAAACCTTTTAGCGATTGTATGCTCTTCAAGAACTATGAAAAGTAGGAAAATTACTACAGTACTCATTATTCCTAAAAATCCACCCAGTGAGCCTAAAATAGCTATGACAAAGGTTTCAATATTTTCAGGAGAAGCAACATCTGAAATTATATCTGAATTAGAAAATATTGCTTCTAAGCCATAGAGATCTGCTTCCGCATACTTCTGCCTTTTTTCTTCAAAGGCCGCTGTTATTTCTGGAATATCCTCAACAAATTGCGATAGGTTATCATAAAGGAAAATCGAGATTAAGTATACCGTGAGTATCCCTGAAACAAGAACTGTACCATATGATACAAATCGATTACCAACTTTCCGATAAATTATCTGTTCTGGCGGTTTTATTATGAAATATAGTAGAATTGCAATGGCTAAAGGCATTAGAATAGATTGTAAATTAATCATTGCAAGGTATACTACAACTGATACAATAGCCATGCTTGCTGCCGTGGTACGGTTACTATGAACATCAACTTTCAATACTTCATCCATAAATTATCGAGCGTTCCTCTCAATCTAAGGTTTGCCCCACCACCATAGTGAAAAATGGTGTTTAATTAGGTCAAAGTAAAATCAAAGAACATTATTGACCAGTTCATCAAGAGCTTGAGGTCTACCACAATAATGACATCTAAGTTCAAGTGGGTCTTTGGAAACAACTTTCAATCTATGTGGCAAAGGTTCTCTAAGATTTGTAGTTATACAATTGGACATTGCACATTTGACCACATTGACTACTTCTTCACCTAGGTTTATGGTTAACTTTTCAGCAACTGAATATGCCCTAATTATTGCAACATGGGCGTCTGGTGCAACTAATGCAAGGCGATCTAATTCGCTTTGAGTTAATTCTCTATCTTCGACTTTTATTATATCTTTAGAGCCCATTTTCTTGGATGGGACATTCATCACAAGTGAAACTGGGACCGAGGTCGAACCTGTCACACCAAGCATTTCCAGTACTGTCAATGATTGTCCACAAGGGATATGGTCAATTACAGTTCCATTCCTAATCGCTGTGACTCTCCTCATACTGTGCTCATTTGACATTATAATGCACCTCCTGCTGATTCTACATCTTTGGGAACTGTAACGCCAAGTAATTTGCAAAGTAGTGCCATTCTTGCCACAACCCCATTGAATGCTTGTTCGAAATATCTAGCGTGTCGAGTTGAATCCACCGTTGGGTCAATTTCGTCAACTCTTGGCAGTGGATGCATAATTATCATGTTAGCTTTCACGTCAGCAAGATGGTCGGCATGTAATTTATATGCCCCAGCACATCTTGCGTATTCATCCTCATCAGAGAATCTTTCTTTCTGAATACGTGTCATATAAACGACGTCTGCATCGTCAATCATTGAATACAAATCCTCTGTTTCAGTAATTTTTGCCCCATGAACATTCAAATCTGAGATTATTTCTGAAGGCATTTTCAAGATTTCTGGACTTGCAAAAATCAATTCACAGCCAAATCTTGTAAGAGCATGGGATAATGAGTGAACTGTACGTCCATAGCGTAAATCTCCTGCTAAAACTACTTTCAGCCCATCCAGTTTTCCGTGCGCTTGTCTAATGGTGAATAAGTCAAGCATTGTTTGAGTAGGGTGATGGCCAGCGCCGTCTCCACCATTTAAAATTGGCACAGTAGCGGAATCCTGAGCATATTGAGCCGCACCTTGTCGTGGGTGCCTCATAGCGATAATATCTGTGTAACCATCGACCATTTGGATAGTATCAAACAGAGTCTCACCTTTGACAACTGAAGATGTTTTGACATCACCAAGGTTAACCACATCTCCACCTAAACGCTTCATAGCAGTCTCAAAAGACATTCTAGTTCGAGTACTAGGTTCAAAAAATAGATTACCTAAAATACGTCCTTGTAGTAAAGGAAGATACATTTCCCCTCTAGCCACTGGCAGAAGTCTTTCAGCATCATCAAGTATAGTTAGAATCTCTTCATTTGTCAAATCATCCATTGTTATGAGTCCGGCCATTTGCTCCCCTCTTATCTTCAACGGTAGCAAGACTCCCATGAACATTACCGTTGCAATAATATTGTAAAATCAAAATTTTAAGCCAACTAAGGGGCATAGTTATTGATTAGAGCGAAAGTCGCCCAACATGGATGAGTGGGCGGATGTCGAGGGAGCCATCAAAGCCGCCATCAAACAAAGGCAAAACCGTTTACAAACTTTAACCGGCATCTCTGCAATGCTTATTCTCGCTAGTGTAGTTTGGTTGATTTGGCCAAATATTACCTCAGCAATCAAAGGAGAGTCTGGATTGTTTTCGGTTTTAGGACTTCCATTACTGGTATTGGTTTGGGGCCTAATGGTCCAAGACTTGGGGCTTTCAGACCCGAAGTCTAGAACAAGAGTTGGGGCAACCGCTAGTATTGCATGGCCTGTTTTACTAATTATTGCTACACAAAAATTTACTCTCGATACAAATTCTGAAGCCATTGGTTCTGTAATGATTGGCATCGTATCATTCTCTTGCTTTTATAGTTCTAAATCGATTCTCAGTGGAGGTTTAGACGTACTTCGATTTAGATCGGTGATGACTGGGGTTGGAGGGCTCGCTGCTTTTTCCCTTTTTGTTGGCGACATCCCTGAACCCTCGTCGATTAATTGGTATGCCAATGTCTCTGTAATAGTTGTCGCAGTTGCTTACACATGCTATATTTGGGTGGCTGGAGATGACCAAAGAGAACTTCGAAAGAAATTTCAAAAGCGCCTAGATAAGTTAGAAATTAGGTTACTGGAATTAAAATCCCAGGGTTCTGCTGTTGACCAAGCATCTAGTTTGGTTATCACCGCTAGAGAAGAAGGCCATGTTGACCCTGAACTGGGAATGCGGCTACTAAATAATGCAGAAGAAGATATCGAGCGTTCATTATCATTGGCTGATGATGTAGAAGCAGTTCTCAAGGATGCTAAGGAATTTATTGAACAAGCAGAAGAGATTGCACCAATAGTAAAAAGACCCAGAAAAGCATTTGATATGGGTGTTAGAGAGATAGAATTAGGCTCTCTAAGAGAGGGTGAAATGCTTTTCCGTCAAGCGAAAAAAAGAGCCAAGGAAGTTATTGAATGGTGGAGTCAAGCGGAAAAAGCAATTGGCGAAGCACAAAGACAACTATCTGGTAAAACAGAAGAAAATTTACAACATTTGCATGAAATGCTGGCTGATGCTAAAAAGAAATTATCTGCTGAATCTCCAAAGAAAGCCTTTGAATTTGCAATTGTTATTCCTGCCCAATTAGCCGCTGGAGATGATGCTTTGACACATGCTGCTGAAGCAATAAAGGAAGCTGAACGACAATTAAAGCAGACGGATGGGCTTGATACAAGCGAAATGGAATCTAGAATGGAGCAAGCAAATCAAGCTCTTGATAATGGTAATGCAAGTCAAGCGACTGGTCTTGCTGATGGAGTAGTTAGAACTATCCAAGCAGAAAGAAGTGCAATGGATGATGTTAGAAGGGCTTTCAAACAGAAGAAGAAATTATTGAAACGATTCGAACACAGAGATGATAAGGAACTTTGGAAAAATAGAATCACTGAAATCGAAGATTCTGCTGATAATAAAGAATGGACTCATGCTGCAACTTTACTAGATAGGCTTACTTCTGACCTCGACAAAGAAGGTAAAGCGAGCGAAGATGCTAAAGAACTCTATGAATTTGTTACAGAGGAGTGGAAAGTATTACGCAATCAATGCGAAGCAGCATTCATCAAGGTAGATGATGAAGAACGAAGAGAGTGTGAAAAAGCAATCTCTCTTTCAAAGGATGCTTTAGATGTTGGTAAAATTGAAACTTGCCTGGAACAACTTTCTCACGCAGATTCTCTAATGGAAAAGTTACGTAGAAGAATTTAATGAGAAAATTAATTTCTGAAGTCTCCTACTTCTAAAATAGAAATTATTTTGGAGGGTTGTAGTGATTTACTGTATCTTGTCCTGCTTCAGTATCTAAATTGGGAATTAAACCATGTATGATAAGACGAAAGCCACCTAGAATAAACCAAAAGGCCATTTTCCATGCTCCGATAAGGTGTGAAAAATATGATTTATTGATATCTTTAAGGTGCCCCATAATTGAGGCTGAGTAAATCTTGGTATCAATGCTTCTAAACATTGGTCACTTTTCCATCAAGCATATTCTTTAATGGAAAAGTTACGTAGGAGAATTTAGTTTCTAATCTCAAGATTATAATTCTAAATCAACATTGCCAGCAATATTGCCCATCCGGTAAAGATAGATACCCTGAACAAGGTTGTTTGGAAATCTTGTAAACTGTTTTTCTTGAAAATAATGAAGCAATTTAACATGGCTAAAATAATCACTAAATACATGTAAAAGGCTTCTTGAACAGGGTTTGAAAAAATGAAACAGAGCATCCAAATCAAGATCAACACAAATGAAGTCTTAGTGGTATAATCCTCTCCAAATCTAGCTGGAAAAGAATTAACTCCATTCTCTCGATCACTGATAATATCCATTCTAGCATAGTTGATATCAAATGCAGTAATCCATATTGCCACACCTAACGATAGATACAGTATCGTAGGATACCAGAGAAGCCCTGAACCGAAACCATCCGTACCTGTTAGAGCCTGCCAGCCATGGAAATCCCCTGCGATTGCTAACCATGCTCCTGCAGGTGCAAGGCCCAGACAAAGGCCGAGCCATGAATGACAAAGCCAAGTAAATCGTTTTGTGTAAGGATAAATGACGAAAGCAAGAACTGGTAGCCATGACATCTGTAGAGCAACCTCATTTAGCATACCTGCTCCAAATAATAACATTATCAAGAATAATCCTGCCAAAATCCATGCTGTTTTCATAGACATTGTTCCACTGGATAAGTGTCTTGAAGCAGTCCTAGGGTTTGCTGCGTCAATATCTTTATCGATTATTCGATTTAGTGTCATTGCTAGACCGCGTGCCCCTACTCCAGCAACTAAAATCCAAACTAGGTCAAGACTGAAAATAGAGTTATCATCTAGTAAATCGTTAAACTGATTATTAGCAACAATATATCCGACTAATATGAATGGAAGAGAAAAAAGAGTGTGCTCGATTTTAATGAAAGACATTATTTGTTTGAAGTCCATCAATTAGAGCCCCCAAATTCTAGGTGTACCGGCCACTCATAATCAGATAATTCAGGATGGGTCTTCAGTTTCTCAAGAGTTTCTGGGGTGTGTAAGGTAATCGCTGGCCATCTTCTTACACCGTGTAAATCACTAGGAATTGGAATTGTAGCATCCCAGCATAGCCTTTGCTTGTTTTCATCAAAGGTCAAACCTCTGCTAACTTCAAAGCGCGATGTCAGTTGCCAAAGTAACCTTCTTCTTGCTTTATCACAATGTAAATCAAGGTCATTATTAGTGATAAATAACCATCGAAGAGAAGAATTGAAGTCCAATTGCCAAATCGAATTTCTCAATTGGTTAATTCTATCTTTTCTAATCTGTTCTGCAGCGTCATTAGACTCTGCTGAACCAGTTTCTGGAGAAGGTGAGTTTTCAATGTCAATTGTGACTACCAACATACTATCTCGTAGCATTCTTGCATCTGAGACTTCAGGCAGTTTCATGACTTCTTCAAGCCCATCAAATTTAGGAGGAGTTTCCAACCCTTGCCGCCATTTTGGAGTTTCTTGGTTGAATGAACCTTCCAACGGCTCTCTGTTGGAACGGGGGTCGGGCGCAGGAATGGTCGTGGCATCGATTAGTAACTTATCTTGAACATTCTCAAATGGACTGGCTGCATCCAAAGAGTCAGCGACCATCCCACTAAGAGTAATAATATCTTCAGCGATTTCGACTTTATCGTTTAGAGCATCCAGTAGTGCTTCAAGGTCTTTGGGGTCTTGGTCTGGGTCGATAACTATAATCGACTTGAGGAACATCATTTGTCCTGCCCCAAGTAATCCTAGTGCCGTCTTCCTTGCTTGTCTTGGATAACGTTGCTTTGAGGCGACAATGGCTAAATTATGGAAACCGGTCTCTAGTGGCAAGTGAACGCTTTTTACATCTCTGTGCTGGAATTGTAAGACTGGAGAAAATTGTCTACCAATTGCCTCTCCAAGATAGCCATCCTCCATTGGAGGAAGGCCAACAATTGTAGCTGGTAGAACCGCATCTTTACGCCTGGTAATTGCGGTGACATGCATGACCGGATATTGGCCGGTCAAAGAATAGAAACCAAAGTGATCTCCAAACGGACCTTCTAGCCTGGTCTCTCCTGGAATACAATATCCTTCAATGACAATATCTGCTTCAGCGGGTACCATGATATCTTGTGTTAGAGCCTTGGTAATCCTTAGAGACCTCCTGCCGAGAATCCCTGCGAATTGATATTCTGAAAGGTTATCCGGCAATGGCGATATAGCAGAGAAAATCAGTTCTGGGGGACCGCCCATACATATCGCAACAGGCATTTTTTGTTTTTCACCCATTGCTGAGGCGTGGTCTGCTGCATGCTTGTGAATTTGCCAATGTAATCCGATTTCTGTTTCGCTAAACACTTGTGCCCTATACATTCCAAGATTATGCTCCCCGTTTTCTGGATTCTTGGTAACGACCAATGGTAATGTCACAAAGTGTCCACCATCCATTGGCCAAGTCTTAGGAATGGGTAGTTTAGTCAAGTCTAAATCCATCTTTACACGCTGACATTTGCCTTTCCATTTCTTCCATGGAGGCATTGCAAGTGCATCTCTAGCCAACGGTAATGCTTTCCAAGGCTTTTTCATGAATTCCCCAATCTCTGGTTTCATCATAGCAACCATTCTATCGCCAACTTCGGTTTCATGGGTTGCACCTAATGCTCTAAGTGTTCTATCACTGGTTCCAAATATGTTCATCGCAAGTGGGATTTCGCTTATACTTCCGTCTGCAAGCCTTGGTTTTTCAAAAATTACTGCAGGCCCTGAATTCTTTACCAATAGGTCTGCGATCGCTCCAGCTTCGTAGACAACATCTACTGGCCTAGAGATTCGAAGGAGCTCACCGTTGCCCTCCAAGTGGTTCAACCACCGCTTCAAAGTCCTCCATGCCACACACCTCGGAGAAGCGTTATGGTTTTGAACCTGCGTAAATCTTCTAATACAGTTTCAACCGTTTTATTCATGGGCTTGGTCCTACACAGTAGTACTATGGCGGACGACGTGAGGGTATGCGATGTTTTGGTCATCGGCGCTGGACCAGGTGGTGGCTCAGCCGCATTACACGCCGCTAGGGCAGGTTTATCGGTTCTTATCGTAGAAGCAGACCCAGAAGTCGGCACTCCTGTTCATTGTGGAGAATGCTTATCGGAATTAGCGGTAGAAAATTTAGAACTTGAGATCCCCGAACACGTCAAAGCATTGGATGTTAAGGGCATTAGAGTGATATTCCCCGATGGTTCAGAAAAACTTCTCACCGAACCAGGCTATGTCCTAGAGAAGCATTTGTTTGAACAATGGTTGACTGAACAATCTTGTGAAATGGGTGCGGAATTATTGCTCAGCCACAAAGTCACAACAATGGAGAGAGTTTACAATAGTAAAAATGAATTTTCCAATTGGAAAATTGATGGCAAAGGTTCTGATTTTCCAATTGAATGTCGCGCCGTAATTGATGCCTCTGGAGTCGCAGGAGCATCATCCAAATTACTCGATATGGGTACCACGGTAGAAGTCATCGCTGGTTTTCAGTATGAGATGACCGAAGTAGAAAATGATGGATATTTAGATTTCTACATTTGGCCTCAATATTCACCACATGGCTATGTTTGGATGATTCCTAAAAAGGGAGATAGAGCGAATGTTGGACTTGTAACTACCGATAAGAAAGGGGCAATAAAGTACCTTGATAAGTTCATCAATGATACATACCTTGATGGTAAGCCAATAGTAAATCCAATGTGGAGAGGTGAAGGAACCAAGGTAAAGCCATTTGGAGGCACAATCCCAATTTCAGGACCCAGGGAGAAAACGGTTGATGATGGAGTCATACTAGTGGGAGATGCTGCTGGCTTTACATCTCCTCTTTTCGAAGGAGGCTCTCATCTAGCATTGTGGTCTGGAAGAGAGGCTGCAAAAGTCATTGCAAAGGCGCTTAAAGAAGAAAATATGTCAAGAGAGAATTTGATCTCTTATGAAAAAGCGTGGAAAAAGACATTCCCGCCTTACAATAAAATCTTGAAAGGAAAAGAAGCATTGTATGAGTTAACCGATGAGGAGATGTCTTTCATGGCACGTTGCCTTCCTGAAGAATTATCAAATATGTCTCCGCTTCAAAAATTAGGAATTGGATTGAAGATTCTAGTCCGAAGACCTGTACTTTTAACCAAGAAAATTATCTCAGTACTCCGTTCTTTTGGATACAGCCGTGCTAAGTATTTTGGTTGGTAGAATTCTAATTTATTGATTTTGAAATAGCAAAACCCTTCAAGAGTGGGAGTTAGCCAATGTCATGTGGGGGACTTCATTGTGGGTCGCAGCGATTGCGGCTACTGTTTTGATTGTTCAACCCCGTATATATGAGAGGTCAAAGTCTCTTGGATTATTATTGCACTTGTGTATCGCAGTACCGTTTTTAGCTCTTTCTAGCAGATTTTTGGTCAACGATACAACAATCCAATATGTAGTTGCCTTTGGTGGAGAAGCTCTTCCTTTGAGATATCGATTTGCTGCAACATGGGCTGCTAGAGAAGGGCCACTATTGATGTGGGCATTATGGCTTACTTTGCTGGCTTGGATATGGAGAAAACCAATGACTGAATTGGAAGATACCAGTTCACAAGAACTTCGATTAAGACTAATTCATGGTTTTTCATTAATACTCATATTGATCTCGATTAGCCTCGAACCATTCAAACAGACACCAGATTTTTTCATTGGAGCGGGTTTGAATGAATTACTACAAACTGACTTGATGGTCATTCATCCACCGCTGATTTTCCTTGGCTATTCTTTTTGTGTTCACCTTTCAGCGATTTCTATTTCTAAGATATTCAATAAATCGAAGTCTGGGGTCAAAGAGCAGATTCTTACTGTAGTAAGGCCCGGTTTACTGGTTTTAACATTAGGAATCGGCCTAGGCGGACTATGGGCGTATTTGATTTTGGACTGGGGTGGGTATTGGGCTTGGGACCCTGTCGAGACAGGGTCTTTCCTACCTTGGTTAGCGCTTGTAGCACTTTCTCATCTCAGGACAAGACCTGGTAAGGCATCTAATAATGCGTGGATTGGAGGAGGTCTTATCGCTGGTGGATTAGCTCTCTTTGCAACATTGGTGACTAGGGCAGGGGGAGTTTGGGCTTCATCTGTCCATACATTTGTAGCATCTGATGAAGGCTCTGCCCCTTCAGATGCATTTTCAAGAATGATTCTATTGAAATCCGATGGTGCGGTTGGCGTCGAAGTAATCACTTACCTAATGATACTCTTCTTGTTAGCAGGTTGCTGGTTGTTGGCTATCAGAAGAGAGAAAATTCCAACTCAAAACGATAAAAATGGCTCACTAATTTTCTTGTTACCGCTAATAGGGGCTTTCTTGGCAATATTTATTGGCGCTGACATTTACTCTTTTATTCCTGATTATGTTTTCCCATTGTCTTTGTTATCCTTTATTGCAGTAGATTATTTTTCTGATAGAGAAAAACAGATTACGCCAACTGGTTGGACTTATTTTAATCACAAATATTTTCCAACCATTGCCGTAGTGATCTTGGTCTCATACCTGTTAACACAGCAAGTATTCTTTGTACTTCTATTCTTGATGTTCTTTATTCCAATGTATTACTCAGAAGATGCGACTAAAGAGTGGATATGGGGTACATTTGGCATCATGTTGTGTTTAGCTGCAGCATGGGCAAGTCTGATTGGAGTTTTACATGCAGGCATTTTATTGTTAATTTTTATTGCACCATGGCTATTAGAGAAGTATGAAGAGCAAGAAAGTACATTTTCCTTTTTCTCACGTAAGTGGCAGCAAAAAATGGCACTTTGGGGTTCTGTACTGGTGGTTAGTACATATCTAATTTTGACATTAGTCATTCTTTTAGGGAGTATAGATTCGGTTAATTTCGAAGCACATGAGTTGTACGGCGCACCATTCATACTCGCTTTTTCCATCTCAATGATGCTTTATTTGAATCGTAAAAATGAACCAAAGTCAACTTTTAATCTCCTAAGTGCTCTGATAATTCTTTCAATTACCCTTGCGGTTTTCTTCCCTCATGCTTTGGGTTCAGACTCTGATTCTTCGGTATCTAGTATAATCGATAGAGGCTCTATTGCTTGGATATATTTGCCAATTCTATTGGTATGTATCGCCCCATTGGTTTCTGAAATTAGAACTCAGGCGATGAGTAAAAAATCAACTCCTTTGTTGAAAAGAATTCCTTTTGCTGCTCATATTGTTCATCTCGGGCTAGTCTTGCTGATTATTGGTCATGTTTCAACTACACTGCTAGTCGATAGAGGTGATGCAAGCCATCGAATTACCCTGATTAAAGACGAGATTGTTATCGATGATGGGTATGGATATAAGTTCAATGAAGCAATAGCCACTTCGGAAAACCTTGAGGTCGGTGATGGCTATGTGGGTATTGATATCACAATTTATGAGGTAAAAGATGGCGAAGTTGGCGATGAAATCGGTAATGTAGAGCCAGGCATGCTTAGATTTGATAAAACGGGGACTGCTCGGTCTGAAATTGATATTTTAACACGCTGGTCAGGTGATTTAGTATTCATTTTTGATGGTACTCAAGCCGATAGCCTGATGATACAATCTCAAATGGAAGGTTTAGATTCCATCGAACTTGTTAGAGTCACGGTATACGACCTACCCGCATCTCACCTAGTTTGGCTCGGTTGGATAACTATGATGATTGGTATGACTATGATAACTTATGCTTCTTCAACTAAAAAAGAGCCACTGAAAGCCCAAGAATCTTCAATTTTAGAACAAGAATAAATCGACTCTTATCCAAGAGATTATCAAGGGGAGTCAAGTCGGCCGAAACACTCTAAGGAGGCTATACCATGGAAGATGGAGCAATTATACATGTTGATTATGACTTATTCAGCGGTGAAACCGGTGACTTGATTGAAACTACAAGTGAAGATGTGGCAAAGGAGCATGATATGCACCAAGAAGGTCGTACATACGCACCTATGGTCTGTGTTGTCGGCTCTGGAGGATTAATTCCTGGTTTTGAAGCAGCACTTCTTGATGCTAAAGTTGGCAAAGAAGTCGAATGTGAAATCTCACCTGAAGATGGATATGGAGAAAAAGATGCTACTATGACTGAAGTTATCAGTATTGACAAACTAAAGAGAGCAGTACAAGACCCTCAATCCTTATACATCGGAGCACCGGTAACAATCGGTGGACGTCAAGGTTACCTAACATACCTTGCAGCAGGACGTGCAAAGATTGACTACAACCATCCAATGGCTGGTAAGACTCTAAAATACGTATTCACTGTTGTTAAAGAACTAAAAGGAAAAGATGACAAAGTGCTTGGACTACTAGAATCAAACACTGGTCACACTGGTTTTGAAGTCTCTTTCAAGGGCGATGACTTATCGATCACTCTGCCTCAATCAATGTTGTTTGATACAAATGCAGCAATGTTGAAATTTAGACTTGTAACAATCATTCGAGATGCTGTTGAATGCGGTAAGGTCTCATTTGTTGAAGTTCACGAACCTAGAGGATTTGGCACTGAGGACAACGACCAAGACGTAGAAGATAGCGAAGACTTGTCCAAACTATCGGTTGCTGAACTCAAAGAGAGATTGAAAGCCAAGGGACTACCTGTTGGTGGAAAGAAAGCTGAACTTATTGAGCGCTTATCTAGTCAAGAAGAAGAGTGAAACAATAGCAAAGTAATAATCAATCCGTTCTTAGCATAATGTGGTAAGGGACATGTCTGAAGCAACAGAGATTGAAAAAAAACTCTCTGATTATGAGGCTGCTTTGCCTGATAATGTATTTTCCCAAATGGAAAAGGTAGCCATTGGAATTCTAATTACTGCAATTGCAATTCTATCACTGGGGTTACTTTTTGCCAATGATACATTTTGGACAGATGGGCTCAAACCGATTGTCTGGGACCCGATTGTTAAGGACGCTGGAACTGCTGGAGACGCTGGTTATTCCCCACAAAATACTGCAATATATGCATCGACTATGCTTCTTGCAGTTGTAGTCTTACAATCAATTTTTAGAAAACTTGAGTTGCCTGCTGATGATAAAATGATGCTTGCGCTAATCTCATGGGTAGTTTTAGCACCAGTACTAAGAGTATTAGAAGACTCAGACTTCTTTAGTTCGAAAATTGATTGGCTCCTAATATCACCAATTATACACTTTCACTTAGCATTGTGGTTGGTATTGGTAGCCTTTATTTCGCATAAATTCTGCTCGAAATGGGATGGACTAGAAGATGATAAAAATATAGAAAAAAGTCGCACTATGCTATTTATCACACTTGGAATGATGTTGTTTTTCCATTGGGCACTATTATATCGTCCAGCATATTTTGTGCATGAGGAAATAGGTTTATTCTGGATCATTATTGGTCTTGTTGCATCATATGTTGTTCTCTTCATGATGCTTGTTTGGACCGCAAAGTGGCCATCGATAACTAGAGGTTTAGTCGCATTTGGTACCTCTTCAACAATCTTAGGATTCTTCCATTGGATGCAATTCTTAGCAACACCTTGGCAACAGGAAAGTGGGAGAATTGTTGAATCACAGCCTCTATGGCCAATGGTGGTTGTATTAGGACTTCCTGGATTGATTTGCTGGTTCATGTATAGGCATGGAAAAGAAGACGCTAGACACATGAAAATGAGTGGATACAGCGCTGGAGTTCTACCAGCAGGAGTTAGCATAAAAACATGGGAAGACGCAGAGAAAATTGTAGTAAATCACCCTATTGAGCAACTATCAAGAAATGCCCTTCTTGCAAATCCTATGGTTCTAGCAATGGTATATGGGCAACTATGTGATGGATTTGCTACTATGATTGGAATTGATTTATTTGGTTATGGGGAAAAGCACCCTGTGAGTGATGCAGTGATTCAGTTTGGTGGAGATATCAATGATACTATTGGAATCTCTTGGGGCGAGGGAGCATGGTTTTTCGCCTTGATTAAAGCATTACTTGTAGCAACAATTGTTTGGCTATTCATAGAAATGCGTGTTGAGAAGCGTCAAGTGCACATGCGAATGCTAATTGTTTTGGCAGTTCTTATCGTAGGATTAGCCCCTGGACTTAGAGATATAGGTAGACTCACTCTTGATGTATAAGCATCAATTTTACAGTTTTTGTCTTCAATTGTTAAATGTCTGCGCCTCTTGCCTTGAAGTGAGGGGTATAATGGACAGATTGCCAACACGAGTAAATCGGGCAGATGCTGATTTTTCAGAACGTGTTGAGCATAATTCAAATCTAATTAAAACTCTCAAAGAAAGACTGAATACTGCATCGGGTGGTGGAGGTGGCAAATATGTCGACCGTCATCGAAGTAGAGGGAAGTTACTGGCTCGAGAAAGAATTGAGAGAATTATTGACCCAGGCACTGCATTTTTGGAATTATCCCCACTTGCTGCATTTGAACTATACGACCGACGAGCACATAGTGCAGGGATTGTCACAGGTGTAGGAATGGTGCATGGTAGAGAATGTCTATTTGTTGCAAATGATGCTACTGTCAAAGGAGGTTCATACTATCCTATGACAGTTAAGAAGCATATTAGAGCGCAAACTGTAGCTCATGAGAACCATTTGCCGTGCATATACCTAGTTGATTCTGGTGGCGCATTCCTTCCAATGCAAGACGAGGTTTTTCCAGATATTACTCATTTCGGAAGAATTTTTAGAAATCAAGCAAAGATGTCTGGCGATAAAATTCCACAGATCGCTGCAGTGCTAGGCTCTTGTACTGCAGGTGGGGCATATGTTCCAGCAATGTCTGATGAGTCTATTATTGTCAAAGGAAATGGTACTATCTTCCTTGCCGGCCCGCCACTGGTCAAAGCGGCTACTGGAGAGGAAGTTACTGCTGAAGAATTAGGTGGAGCTGATGTCCATACTTCACAATCGGGCGTTGCTGACCATTTTGCTGAAGATGAATCTGAAGCATTACGCATGGTTAGAAATGTTGTTGAAAATCTTGGTCCAAGGGAATTAGCTCCTGCTGCAAGTGCTGTTGCTGAAGAGCCAGCACATGATATTGAAGACCTACTTGGGTTGATTCCTAGTGATAATAGAACTCCAGTAGATATCAAAGAAATAATCGCAAGAATCGTTGATGGCTCTAGATTCCATGAATTCAAAGCGAGATATGGACAAACTCTAATCTGCGGATTTGCCCACATTCATGGGCATAAAGTCGGAATCATAGCCAATAATGGCATATTATTCTCAGAGTCATCGGTAAAAGGTGCACATTTTGTGGAATTATGTGGCCAAAGAGGAATTCC
>CEOP01066358.1_pt1 | contig 22519 bp, 15 predicted proteins | sample 361301 | NCBI WGS metagenome assembly CEOP01 (sample SAMEA2619548, study PRJEB7988) | marine metagenome | biome: marine biome (ENVO:00000447); feature: deep chlorophyll maximum layer (ENVO:xxxxxxxx); material: "saline water (ENVO:00002010), including plankton (ENVO:xxxxxxxx)" | depth 55 m
TATTCTTTTTTTCGTTTTTAATTTTTGTTTCCTATAATCAAGAAGAGAGGCTTATTGTAGACTCTAAGCTTGAATATTCTGATGAATTTGAAAAATACTTTAGAGACATTACCTATAATGAAACTGGATCAAATTATTATCCAGGATACAAACAGGTTGAGCTTGATAAAATGCTTGCTAGATTAAGTGGCCCTACTCTAAGTGCTTCTAGTGATCAAGATAACCCTAATTTTGGAAGTTCTGCTGCTGCGGTTGCTACTTTTACTGAAAGAGGGCCCGGGAATGTTTCAGGGAGAACAAGGGGTTTAATTGTTGATGCTGCTGATGCATCTGGAAAAACATTTTATGCTGCTAGTCCTGGCGGTGGAATATGGAAAGGTATTCACAGTGGTGCTGGTGCTACAGAGAAAGTGTCTTGGACTAATCTTACATCTGGACTGCCAAATATTAATTTTAATTCTCTTGCTCAATCTCAATCAAATACAGATATAATTTATGCTGGTTCAGGAGAAAGTCATATTGGTGGATCAGGTGGATGGGGCGATGGTATCTTTAAATCAACAGATGGAGGTAGTAGTTGGACAAATGTATCTAAAAAATCAGGAGGAAAGGTTATTTCTGATTTTGGAACAGTTCATAGAATAATTGTTGATCCAACTAATCCAGATATTGTAGTTATTACAGCTGGACATAATTACTATTGTAATACTTATATCTACAAGACCTCAAATGGAGGTACTTCATGGACAAAAGTTCATAATTTTAATAGCTGTCATACTTATACTCAAATTGTAGCTGCACCATCAGATTTTAACACTCAATATGCAGTGTCTAAAGGAAAACCATTGTTAAAATCTACTGATGCCGGAGATACATGGGTAGCTACTACACCTTTTGGAATATCTGGAAGCTATGGTCGTTATGAAATAGCTGTTTCTCATACGGATCCTAATAAAGTATATGCTGGTATAAGAACGTCAGCTAACGGCCCTTCGTATTTATACAGAACTCTTGATGGTGGTTCTTCTTGGACGCATATTCAAGAGAATGGAACCTCTGGTGATCCTAGATATTCAACAGATTTTTGGTTAGATAAACAAGGGTATTATGATAATTGTATTGCCTTAAATCCATTAAATGACGATGTAGTTTATGTTGGTGGTATAGACCTTTTTAAGTTTACTGTTTTAGCAGATAATACAAAAAATTCAGTTCATTTGACGGATGTATATGAAGATGTTGGATCAGATGGAATATCCCAAAAAAATGGTTATGTCCATCCAGATCAACATACCATTACAACAGTATCAGATGGTAGTGGAAAGTTTAGACTTATAGTTGGAAATGATGGTGGTTTGGCTATTTCAAATTCTTCTTCAGACCCAGGAGTAAATGAGGGCGACTGGATAGCTACAAAATATAAGTGGGCATATGCCAATGTTCCATATTTACCCACAGATGTTGGTTATAGATCTACTCAATTTTATGGAGCAGATAAAGTCGTAGGCAGAAAACAATATCTTGGAGGAACTCAGGACAATGGTACTTATCTATCTCCTAAAGACTCTGTAGCCAAAGAAACTACTCCTCATGCAAGAGTTTGGGGTGGTGATGGTTTTGAGGTTATTACTCACTGGGAAAATAAAGATTCAATGATGACAGGATCTCAATATAATGGATTTGCAAGAATGACTAATGGCCAATGGTTTAGTTCTATTGGACAAAACACCAAAGGTAATACTATTGCTCCATTTATAACAAGGTTATCTACTTCATATCAAGATCCTGATGTTGTATATGCTGTGCATAAAGATAGTGGTGTATGGAGATCTAAAGATTTTGGTGGTGATAGATTTAAGCTCATTGAAATTTTAAATCCTTCTCCCAATAAATATTATAGTAGGAGCGATGTCGAAGTATCCATTGCAAACCCAAGATTTGTCTGGGCAGGAGGTGCAATAACATCTGATTATAATTTATTTCTTTCCAAAGATTGGGGAAAAACTTTTAATCCTATAACAAAGCCTGCTGGAGTTAGCTCTTCGATTTCAGGAATTTATTCTCACCCAACGGAAGATTCCACAGTCTATATATTATTCTCAAGACCAAAAAAATCAAAAGTATTAGAAAGTAGAGATTTAGGAGCTACTTGGACTGATATTACTGGTTTTCCAGCAAATTTTACTGAAGGTACTTCAACTGCTGGTTTTCCTGATGTAGAAACTCATAGTCTTGTTGTAATGCCACATGATCCTGATGTTATTTGGGTTGGAACTAATATTGGAATTGTAGAAACCACAGATAGGGGAGCAAGTTGGAATATTATACCTTATGCAACATCCAATTTTCCTCATGTAACAGTTTGGGATATGAAAATTAAAGATCAAGGAGAGATTGTGCTTGCTACTCATGGAAGAGGAATCTGGACAGCTACTATACCGGATCTTGTTAACTGGGAACCAAAAGAAAATTTAATTTCACTATCAGTTGACACAGTTAACATTGTTGAGGGTCAAGATGCAAAACTAACTATTACAGCAGAAAAGGATGTTTCACCTAATGGTCCAATAACAGTTAATCTATCTGTAACCGGTACTGTTTCAGCACCTGAATATACTTTAGGAGGTCCAAGTTATACAATATTAGATTCTGCTAATAAGTCTAGAAATGTAATTATTACCACGACTGATGATAATGATGTAGAGTCTGATGAAACAATCATTGTAGATATTTCAACTGTTGTAAACGGTAAAGAATCAGGCACCCAACAGGTTACAATAACTGTAAAAGATAATGACGGAGCTAATACTCCGCCAGTTGTATCTCTTTCTGTTGATAATACTTCTATAATCGAAGACTCAGGTGTATCAACAATTACTGCAACTTTAAATAAAGCTCCAAATTCAGGAGATGTAGTTGTTGCTTTAAAAGAATTTGGTGCTGGAGGCACTGCTGTTGCAGCTGATTATACCTTAAGTTCAAAAACTATAACAATTTCATCAGGAACTACTGGTTCAGCAACAGTAACTGCTGTTCAGGATTCAGATGATGAAGATGATGAAACCGTAGTTATATCAATTGATTCTGTTACCAATTCAACTTTATCTAGTGATACAACTGTAACCATTACCATTACAGATGATGATACGGTAACTGGAATTGAAGATCAAGTATCTGACGGTTCAATTAGTATTTATCCTAATCCTAGTTCTGGTATTTTTAAGATAAGATTTAATGATACCTGGAAAGGTAATGTTGATCTGAGGGTATTGGATATCTTTGGTAGATCTCAATACCTGAGGAATATTGATAATACATCTGGTCAGGTAGAACATGAAGTAGATATATCAAACAAATCTGATGGAATTTTCGTAATAGAATTAACTAAGGACAATAAAAAAGTTATTAAAAAAGTTGTTAAACAATAATTTTTATTAATAATTATAAAAATCCCTATATTTATACTCTTATTTACACATTATGAGGAAGATTTTCAGTATATCATTTATAGTTTCACTACTTATAATATCTATATTTTTCTCTATTGATTATTTTAATGGTAATACTATAAAGAGTCAAGTTTCAGAAAGAGAAAGAAAAGATAGTCCAGATAAATTCAAAGAATATTTTTCTTCTATAAAAAAAGGTGATGAGTCAAATGAAAATCTTTATCCAATAGGATATAAGGAGAAAGAACTTATTAAGATGAAAGAAAATTTATATAATAAATCTTTATTACGTTCATCTATTGTTCAAAGAGATAACAACAATCCAAATTTTGGAACTTCTGCTGCAGCAACAGCAACTTTTACTGAAAGAGGTCCAAACAATGTTCCTGGAAGAACAAGAGCGATTGTTGTAGATGCAGCTGATAATACTGGAAATACATGGTATGCTGCTGCAGTTGGTGGAGGGGTATGGAAAACTTCTAATTCTGGTACTTCGTGGACTTCATTATCTCAGGATTTAGAAAATATTGCCGTATCAAGTTTAGCACAGTCTGCAGCTAATCCTTCTGTATTGTATGCTGGTACTGGAGAAAGTTGGGTAGGAAATATTGATGCTATTGATGGAAGTGGTGTTTTCAAGTCTACAGATGGAGGTTTGAATTGGTCTAATGTTTCTCCTCAAACATCTGGTATAATTGATGATAAATTCTTTCAAGTAAGTAGAATAATAGCTAGTCCTTCAAATTCTGATATTGTTATTGCAACCACTATGGGTCCTGATTTATATTCATATATTTTTAAATCCACAGATGGAGGTTCAACTTGGATTGAAGCAAAAAAAAGTACTAAAAGATTACAACAAGTTATTGCAGCTCCAACAAGTTTTGATACAATTTATGCTGCTGTTAGAGGGGGTAATGCTTTAAAATCTGTTGACGCCGGCACAACTTGGAATGATCTGCCTATATATAGTAGCTCTGTATCAGGGCAATTTAATCGAGCTGAAATAGCTGTATCTCATAATACTTCCAATATTTTATATTCCGCATTAGAAGGAACTTCATCAAAATCACATGTATTTGTTTCATTTGATGGAGGCTCTACATGGACTGAAGCTGCTAACCAGGACGGTACTTTAGAAGGTTACCTTCAAATATTTGGTTGGTATGCAAATACTATCGCTGTTCATCCATATAATGACAGTATCTTTTATACAGGATCTGTTGATATATATAAGTCTAAGCTTACAAATTTATTATATAAAAATTCTATTCACTTAACAGATGGTTATAATGAAATTGATTCATTAAATGATAATGTTCATGTTGACCATCATTTTTTAACTGTAATTAAAGATGGAGCTGGAAAATTCAGAATATTGAATGGTAATGACGGTGGCGTAGCTGTTACTAAATCTAGTACTTCTCCAGGTGAAGCTGAAGGTGATTTTATACTTGGCAGAACTTCTGGTTACAACACTTCTCAAGCATATGGAGCAGATAAAGTAAAAGGTTCTCATCGTTATATAAGTGGGTTTCAAGACAATGGAACCTGGCTTTCGCCTTCAAGTGAAGTAGCGTCATCTTCAACGGATTATTCATTTGCAATTGGCGGTGATGGTTTTGAGGTTATAACTCATTGGAATAACTCTGATACTATGATCGGTGGTGCACAAAATAATTATCTTTTTAGAACGCTAGATGGCGGGACTGAATGGTATTATGTTCCTACCAATGAGATGAGGGAATTTGGTCCATTTATAACGAGATTATCAACTTCTTATCAAGATCCAGATGTTCTTTATGCAATAAGTCAGAAAGGTGTACATAAATCAACAAATTTTGGAGGTTCATGGAAAAAATCTGAAATTATTGATAACTGGGGATTCTGGTCTGGCTCAGATGTTGAGGTTTCTCAAGCAAATCCAAGATTTGTTTGGGCAGGAGGTAGGATGATATTAACTGGAACATCTCTTCCTGGTAAAATTTTTGTTTCAAAGGATTGGGGTGAAACTTTCTTACCTACATCAATTTTTGAAGAAATTGGCTCTATTTCTGGGCTATATTCACATCCAACTGAAGATTCAACTGCATACGTTCTTTTTTCAGCTTTTGGTAAAGCAAAAATTATTGAAACGAAAAATTTAGGAGCTACATGGAATGATATTACTGGGTTTCCTGCTAATAATGTTACAGGAGTGTCTTCTAATGGTTTCCCTAACGTACCTGTACATAGTTTGTTAGTTATGCCTTTTGATAGTGATGTAATTTGGGCTGGAACTGATATTGGACTAGTAGAATCTATAGACGGAGGAGCAACCTGGAATTTAGTTGTAAGTAATTTACCAAATGTTAGCATTTGGGATATGAAAATTAAAGATCAAGGTGAGATTGTTATTGCAACTCATGGAAGAGGGGTGTGGACAGCATCAATTCCTGCATTATCTTCTTTCATTCCAAAAACAGCTACACTTCAGCCAGAATTAATTGGCTATAATCAACCAGGATCAGAGTTTAAGTTAGATGTTAGAATTAACTTTAAATCAGAATTTGATTCAGTTCTTTTTAAAACGGGATCAACTACATTACATACTATTTCTAATCAGAATTTAATAGGAATTGATACTGTTAATATAACTTTTAATGATGCAGGCACATTTTCTATTATTGCAACTGGATATAAAAATGGATTAAATTACCCTTCAAATACTTTAGATGTTATAGTTGGTGTAACTCTTGATATCTCAAATGAGTTTGGTACAGATTTTTCTGATTTACTGGGAAATGAATTTACGCTTGATGGGTTTACTATAAGTTCATATAGTGGTTTTTCTGGTAATATTTTACATACTCAACCACATCCATATCAGAATGCAGGTTCTGGTCAATACATAGAGTTATTTGCTATACTCAATACTCCAATTGTTGTATCAAATTATACTCCTTCAATTAAATTTAGAGAAGTTGCTATTGTTGAAATAGGAGAAGCAGGGACTTCTTATGGAGACTCAGAGTTTTGGGATTATGTTATTGTAGAAGCATCAAAACATAATGAAGACAATTGGAAACCTATAGTTGATGGCTATGATTCAAGAACCCATTCAGATTGGTTATCTGCTTATGCTGCTGATATTTCCGCATCATCATCCATGTTAAAAGACAGAGAAATAGAATTTACACCTACATTTTCTGTTGGAGATACAGTTAAGGTTAGATTTAAATTACATTCTGATCCATATACTGTTGGATGGGGATGGGCAATTGATGATTTGTATGTTCAAATGGATAAACCAGTTGTTTCAGGATTAGAAGATCTTTCTTCTCTTAAAAAAATCAATGTTTATCCAAACCCTTCTAATGGAATATTTAATATCAAATTTAATGGCGAATTAAAAGGTGATGTTGGAATTAATGTATTAGATATTTTTGGTAGATCTAAATATCAAACTATTTTTAATAATAAATCTGGCTATAATACTCATAAGGTAGACTTTTCAAAAAATTCTCAAGGTATCTATATATTAGAATTGAATCATAATGAGAAAAAATTACATAAGAAAATAATTATAAAGTAATATAATTCTATTCCTTAATTTTTATTTTTTTCTTACTTACATTCCTAAAAATAATGTTGACATACTCCACACCTAATGTAAAAAATAGTGCAAAATATATATATCCTTTAGGGATGCTGTAATGAGCTGCTTCTACAATTAGATTAAATCCTATTAGGATTAAAAATGATAACGCAAGAATTTCTAAAGAAGGGTATCTCTCAATTATATTACTTATTTTTGATGCATAAATCATCATTACAATAATTGATATCACCACTGCTATTATCATTAGCAGAACTTGCTCAGTAAGTCCTATAGCCGTTAGAATAGAATCTACAGAAAAAATAAAATCTATAGCAACTATTTGCCAAACAACTGTATATAATGATGATACTTTTAATGATTTTGTTGAATTGGTATCAAAATTACTATCTATTTTATGTGTTATTTCCATCGAACTTTTTAAAATAAGAAACATTCCTCCAGCAGCAAGAATTATATCTTTCCAACTTACACTTAAATTTATTCCAGTGTTAAAAATATCAGCTGATTCAAATATTGGTTCAGTTAATCCAATAAACCATGTCAATCCAAGTAACATAATTATTCTTAATATCATTGCTAAAAACAAACCGATTGTTCTAATTCTTTGTCTAAATTCTTTATCTACTTTGTTTGAAACTATAGAAATAAAAATAATATTATCAACACCTAATACAATTTCAAGAAAAGTGAGTGTACCAAGCGCAATATAGGTTTCGAATTGAAAAAATATTTCCATAATTAAATGTTTATTATAGAATATAAAAATATTAAATTTGATGAAAATTTATAGATTTAATATCAAATATTTTATTTTAACAGATGAAAAAAATAATTAGTGTATCTAAAATATCTAGACATTTTCAAGTAGGAAAACAAGTAGTTAAAGCTTTAAAATCTATTTCAATTTCTATAAATAAAAACGAGTATGTTTCATTTATGGGACCATCAGGTTCAGGAAAATCAACACTTATGAATATTGTTGGATGTTTAGACACCCCAACAGGTGGTGAATATATACTTAATGGTAAAAATGTTAGCTCGATGTCAGAAAGTGAATTAGCAGATGTTAGAAATAAAGAAATTGGTTTTGTTTTTCAAACATTTAATTTATTACCTAGAGCTTCTGCACTTGATAATGTAGCACTACCTCTAGTATATGCTGGTTACAAAAAAGATATCAGAGATACTATGGCAATGAAAGCATTGAAAAGTGTTGATTTAACAAATAGAGCTACTCATAAACCAAATGAATTATCTGGAGGACAAAGACAGAGGGTTGCTATAGCAAGGGCTCTAGTAAATAATCCTAGTATTATTTTAGCAGATGAACCAACTGGTAATTTGGATAGTAAAACCTCAGAGGGAATTATGGATTTATTTTCTAAACTTCATGATGCTGGAAATACTATAATTATGGTTACTCATGAAAATGATATTGCTGCTTATTCTAAAAGAATTGTAAGACTAATGGATGGAGATGTTGAATCTGATAAAAAGAACACTAAATAAGTTTAATGAAAATAGATGTTACTCACAAGATAAAATCAGATATAGATAAAGTTGATTTTTCAAATATTAAATTTGGTCAATTTCATTCTGATCATATGTTTGAAGCTGAGTTTTCAGATGGTACTTGGAAAGACTTTAAAATCATTCCTTTTGATGATATTACAGTTTCTCCAGCTTGCACCACCTTACATTACGGTCAAACAGTTTTTGAAGGATTGAAAGCTTATAAAAATAAAAAAGATAAAATTTTAGTTTTTAGGATGGATAAAAATGCTAAAAGATTTAATATAAGTGCTGAAAGGATGTGTATGCCTAGTTTTCCAGAAAAATATTTTACTAAAGCGATATCTGAATTATTAATGATAGATAAAAAATGGATTCCAAATAAAAAAGACACTTCTCTTTACATTAGGCCTTTGATGATTGCTTTAGATCCATTTATTGGTATTAAACCAGCTGAAAATTTTAAATTTTATATATTCACTTGTCCAGCAGGTAATTATTATTCTGAACCTGTAAGAGTGAAAATTGAAACAGAATTTACCAGAGCTATCAAAGGTGGAGTAGGATATTCAAAAACTGCAGCAAATTATGCCGCTTCTTTATACCCGTCTGTTTTAGCTAAGAAAGAAAATTATGATCAGCTAATTTGGACTGATGGAAAAACTCATGATTATGTTGAAGAGTCTGGGACCATGAATCTTTTTTTTGTAATAAATAATACTTTACTAACTGCTCCTTTGGCTGATACTGTTTTGGATGGGGTTACCAGAGATAGTATTTTAGCTCTTGCGGAAGCTGAAAATATTTCAACTGAAGTAAGGAAAATATCAGTTAATGAGATAATTAGTTCAATAAAAGATAACACATTGCAAGAAGCTTTTGGTGCTGGGACTGCTGCTACAATTGCACCGATTAAAACTATTGGATATCAAAATAAAGATTATGATTTACCAAATCATAATTCGTCTTCGTTTTCGAGTAAGTTTTTGAATTTACTTGATGGGATAAAGTATGGATCAATTGAAGATAAACATAATTGGATAACTAAATTGTAGATATGAATTCAGATCAAATAAAAGATTTAAAAGTAAGAGTTGATGCTTTGAGGGGGTATCTTTGACTATGATAATAGATTAAAGATTATCAAAGAAAACGAATCGATTACTACGAAACCAAATTTTTGGAACGACAAAAAAAATGCTGAAGTTGTTTTAAAAAAGATTAATCAAAATAAAATTTGGACAGATTCTTATTTTGAAATTCAAAATATGTACGATGATCTAGTTACATTAAATGAGTTTTATATTACTGGAGAAGCTAATAAGGAAGAAATTGAGTCCGAATTTAATAAATTAATAAAAAAACTGGAACGCATTGAATTTCAAAAAATGCTGTCTTCAAAAGAAGACCAGTTAAATGCAATAATTGAAATAAATCCAGGGGCTGGGGGAACGGAAAGTCAAGATTGGGCTGAAATTTTAATGAGGATGTATGTAATGTGGGCTGAATCTCATAAGTTTAATGTAAAAAAAATTAATGTTCAACAAGGAGAAACAGCTGGTTTAAAATCGGCAATTTTAGGTATAGAAGGATCTTTTTCATATGGTTATTTAAAATCTGAAATTGGAGTCCATAGACTTGTTCGTATATCTCCATTTGATTCTGGAGCAAGGCGACATACTTCTTTTGCATCAGTTTTTGTTTATCCTGAAGTTGATGAAACAATTGATATAATTGTTAATCCTTCCGATATTGAATGGCAGACTTTTAGATCAAGTGGAGCAGGTGGTCAAAGTGTAAATAAAATTGAGTCTGCAGTTAGATTGAAACATGATCCATCAGGCATAATTATTGAATGTCAACAGGAGAGGAGTCAATTACGAAATAAAGATAAAGCAATGAATATGTTAAAATCTAAACTTTATCAATTAGAAATAGAAAAAAAAAGAAAGTCAAGAGAATCTATTGAAAACACAAAGTTACAAATTGATTTTGGGTCTCAAATAAGAAATTATATTTTACATCCATACAAATTAGTTAAAGATATAAGAACAAATATTGAAAGAAGTGATGTTTCAAATGTTTTGAATGGAGACATTGATGATTTTATTAAAGCATATCTTTTGCAAAAAGAAAATTAAATCTATAAAATTACATTTCTATTATTAATTATTAATTTTCTATGCTTAAATCTACAAATTCAATGAATTTTACTGCTAATACGCAGATGAAAACATCCCCTTTTTTTGAAAGAACAAGTATATTAAATATGTCCCAAGAATGGAAAAGATGGGGTGGCTATCTATCTGCTACTAAGTATGATCTTAATCATGATAATGAATACTTTGCAATTAGAACTAAAGCTGCACTATTAGATATTTCACCTCTTTACAAGTATAGAATTAGTGGAAAAGATTCAAGTATATTTTTAAATAGATTGGTTACAAGAAATATTAAAATTTGTAAAATAGGTCAAGTTATGTATTCTACTTGGTGTGATGAAAATGGAAAAGTAATTGATGATGGTACTATTCAAAGATTGGCTAAAAATGACTTTAGACTTACCAGTGCCGAACCCAATTTATCATGGTTAGAATTAAATTCTTATGGTATGGATGTAAACATATACGATGAATCAAATAAAATTGCTGCTTTAGCTCTTCAAGGTCCAAACTCAAGAGATATTATTAATTCTATTTCTACAAAATCTATTAATACTCTAAAGTTTTTCGAAATTATTGAAACCAAGTTAAAAGGTATTAAGGTTTCAATTTCTCGAACAGGCTATACAGGTGATTTAGGATATGAAATTTGGATTAGCCCAGATGATTCATTAAAGGTTTGGGATCTATTGATTAAGTTTGGTAAGAACTATGGAATAACGCCAGTAGGATTAGATGCCCTTGATATATCAAGGATTGAAGCTTCACTTATTCTATTAGATGTAGATTATATATCTTCTAGAAATGCATTAATTGAAGATAGAAAATCATCCCCATTTGAATTAGGCTTGGGATGGTCAGTAAAGTTAAATGATGAAAGTTTTGTTGGATCTGAAGCTCTAAGATTAGAAAAAAAAACCCCATCAGAATGGAGATTTGTTGGTATTGAGATTTTGTGGGATAACCTTGAAAAATTGTATAAAAATGTTGGACTTGCTCCTGAGCTTCCTCATGGTGCATGGAGGGATAGTGTACCTTTATATTATAGAAAAAATCAAGTTGGTTATGCGTCTAGTGGTTGTTGGTCACCTATTTTAAAAAAATATATTGCACTTGCTCACGTAAATTCTAAATTTGCCAGTTTAGATACTGTTCTTGATTTTGAAATTAAAGTAGAACATTTTAGATATTTAACTCCAGCTAAAATTGTCAAAACACCTTTTTATAACCCTAATAGAAAAATATCATGTCCAAAATAGATAAATATGACGTTATAATTATAGGTGGGGGTCATAATGGATTGACAGCAGCAGCATATTTATCAAAAGCTGGAAAAAAAGTTTTAGTATTAGAAAGAAGACACGTATTAGGTGGTGCAGCTGTTACTGAAGAAATTTTTCCTGGTTTTAAATTTTCTGTTTGTTCATATGTAGTAAGCTTATTAAAAGCGAATGTAATAAGGGAACTAATGTTACCTCGTTTTGGTCTTGAAATTTTACCTCTTGAAAGTACTTTTACTCCACTTGATAATGATTATTTATTTAGAACATCTGATTATGATCAAACTTACAAGGAAATTTATAGACATTCTCCAAAAGATGCTGAGAATTATATGAGATTTGGTCCATTGATGGGACAAGTTGGAATGGGGGTAAGACCAATTTTAGAGACTATTGCTCCTAATGCTATAAGACCAAGTTTTAAGGATTTAATGTCATTAAAAAGCTTATTTAATCATGTGAAAGGACTTAATAACGAAACTTTTGAATATTTATGTAAACTTATGACTATGAGTTCCGCAGACTTTCTTGATGAATGGTTTGAATTTGAACCTTTAAAGTCAACAATGGCAGCTAGTGGAATTATTGGTACATTTATGGGTCCTAGATCACCTGGTTCAGCATATGTTATGTTACATCATTATATGGGTGACATAGATGGTTCATTTCGTGCCTGGGGTTTTCAAAGAGGAGGAACTGGTGAATTAAGTATGACTATAGCTCGTTCTGCAATGCATTTTGGTGCAAAAATATTAACAGAGGCATCCGTAAATAAAGTAATAGTTAAAAATGGAAGTGCCATAGGAGTAGCTTTGGAAAATGGTGATGAATACAAATCAGATATAGTAATATCAGGATTAGATCCAAAGCTAACTTTTTTGAAAATGTTAGATGAAAGTGATTTACCTGAAGATTTTGTTAATGATATAAAAAATTTTAGAATCAGAGGTTCATCTGGAAAAGTAAATTTAGCTTTAGATGGATTACCAAATTTCACTTCTTTACCAGGTAATGGCCCTCATTTAAGGGGAGCTATCTCAATTAGTCCAAGTTATGATCACCTTGAAAAAGCATATGATGATGCCAAATATGGAAATTTTTCTAAAGAACCATATATGGATATTATCTTACCTTCTGTAATAGATCCTGAAATGGCACCTCCAGGTAAACATGTTATGTCTTGTTTTGTTCAATATGCCCCATATAATATTAATGGAGGATGGGATGATACTAAGAGAGAAGCTTTTGGAGATGCAGTGGTCAATACCCTAGCCAGGTTTGCTCCAAATATCAAAGATTTAATCTTACATCGTCAGGTTTTAACACCAAAAGATTTAGAAAAAACTTTTGGATTAACTGAAGGAAATATTTTCCACGGTGAGCTTACATTACAACAACTTTTTTCATTTAGACCTGCGGTGAAGTGGGCAGATTATACTACTCCAATAAAGAATTATTTTCAATGTGGGTCTGGAACTCATCCAGGTGGAGGAGTAACTGGGTCTCCTGGAGAAATGGCTGCAAAAAAAATTCTTAAAATATGGTAAATAAGAAATATGATTTTATTGTTATTGGTGGAGGAATAAACTCATTAATTGCTGCTGCTCTTTTGGCTAAAAAGAAAAAGTCTGTAATGTTATTCGAGTCTAATGATTCATTAGGAGGTATGGCATCTACATCTGAATTCTCATCTGGTTTCAGATGTAATTTAGTTTATGATTATATAAAATGGTTAGATGAAAGAGTTTTGAAGGAATTAAATATTCAAAAAGATGATATTGAGTTGATAATTAATGATCTATATAGGGTTTCTTTAGATTTAGATGGTAATCATATTTTTTTTCATAGAAATAATAAAAAAACTATTGAATCTATTTCCAAAATTTCAAAATCTGATGCAGATAAATGGAATGATTTTACTTCATTTATATCAAAAATCTCCTCTTTTTTGAAACCACTTTATAAAATAACTCCACCTAATATTCAAAAAATGGGTTTAAGTGATGCAATTTCCATGAAAAATTTACTTAATCCGATTTTAAGCCATGGGACTAGAGGTATAGCAGATATTTTGAGAACATTACCAATGATGATGCCGGAGTTATTAGATGAATGGTTTGAATCTAAATTATTAAGAGGAACTCTTGCTGCTAGTGGAATACATCATTTGAATCAAGGTCCATATTCTGCAGCTACAGTTCTTAATTTTTTGCACCATAATATATATTCAGATACAAATATTTTAGATGCTAAATTTATTAAGGGAGGTACTAGTTCACTCTCAAGTGTTTTTTCAAAAAAAGCAAAGGATTATGGAGTTGAAATTAAAAATAACTCTGAGGTTATAAAAATAAATTGTAATAATGGTAACTGTGAAGGAGTTACTTTAGCAGATGGCAAAATATTTTTTTCTAAAAATATAATATCAGGATTAGATCAAGAAAATACTTGTATTAAATTGTTAGAAACAAAAAATTTATATCCAAATGTAAGAACACAATTAAATAATATTAAATATAGAGGAAGTACTGCAAGATTACATTTTGCCTTAAAAAGTTTGCCAAAAATTAAAGGTATTAATGACGATCAGTTACAAACTGTATTTTCTATTTCTCCTTCAATAAATTATTTAGAAAAAGCATATGATGAAGTTAAATATGGAGGTTTTTCATCATCTCCATATATAGAATTTTGTATTCCTAGTATAAGTAACCCCTCTTTTGCAAAAGATAATAATCATGTTCTTTCTGCTTCAATTCAATATATACCCTACGCATTAAAAAATAATAAATGGTCAGATAAATTAAAAAAAGATATAATTAATAATGTGACCTCTATATTAGATAAGTATATTACAAACTTTTCTAACGATATCATTGACTCTTCTATTTCTACACCTCTTGATTTTGAGTCAACTTTAAATAATACTGAAGGTAGTTTCAATCATGGTGAAATGACTCTAGATCAATTTTTATTTATGAGACCAACAATTTCTTCATCACAATATAGAACTCATATCAAGAATCTTTTTATTTGTAGCCCATCCACTCATCCTGGTGGTGGTCTTCATGGAGCAAATGCTATTAATATGATAAATGAAATAACCAAATAAGATATCTTATTTGGTTATTTCTAATTCAAGATGTTTTAAATACCATTTTTTTAGTTTATCTAAACCGACCTCCATTTTTGATAATGGTCCTGGTTCGTATTTAGATGATAAAACTCCTTTTTGATTATTTTCTATTATTCTTTTATCTGCTTTTGTTGTTTCATCCCACATCCACATTATTTCATTTATATCATAGTCAATTCCTTCAACAGCATTTTCATTTACTAACCAAATCAATTCAACTTCTGTATGTGTAGGACTTTTAGGAATAAATGTAAATAAAGTTGCAAAATCATTAGTCATTATAATACTATTAAAAGGTGATGGCCCTATAGTTGTATACCCGCCATCAAACTCATTGAAATCACCCATCAAAATAGAAGCAGGTTTTCCTGATTTTGTTTCGGATAGTTTTCCATTACTAAATGGTGTTCTTTCTGCACTTCTAAAAAAATTAGAAAATTTTTTTTCTGAATACTCACCGGTTAAATAACCCATTTTTTTTACTTTTTTATTCCAAATTTCTAACTTTTTATTAAACATTTTTGATTCTGGCCCTGTATTACTTCCAGCACCATATGCTTGAATATATTCTTTGCTGTGAACATGACAATATTCAGGATGAGAAGGTTGACAATGATAACACTCATGAAAATTATCTAATGCAAGTTTCCAGTTTCCTTTGGTTGGATATGTTTTTTTTGCTGCTATTTTAGCTTTACCTAATCCATGTAGTTTAATAAAGTCTTTAATAGGATTGATGAAATTTTCAAAATCAGAAGGCTTATCTGATAAATTTATAAAAATTAGTCCTTCAAAAACTAAAGAATTACATTTTTTTAAACTCCAATTTTCAGGTTTGAAATCATTATCCATCATTCTTGCTTTCAAAAGTTTTCCAGATAAATCATAATTCCATGCATGATAAGGACATATAAATTTTCTTAGTCTTCCTTCCTCTTCTAAACATATGTGTGAGCCTCTATGTCTGCATACATTATAGAATGCATTAATTTTATCTTCATTTTCTCTAATTAATATAATTGATTCATTCCCAATTTTAAATAAAAAATAATCTCCTTTATTTTTTATTCTTGATATATGACCAACAAAAACCCACTGATTAAAAAAAAATGTTTTGAGATCTATTTCAAAGATGTTTTTGCTAGTATAAAAAGACTGATCTAGACTAAAATTATCTTTTTGTGATTTAATCAAATCTAATAAGAAAGAATTATTTTTTTTCATACTATTATTTCAATAGCTATTATAGTTTTATTTAATTAAGTTTTCCAGTTTTTTATAATAAATATTATTAATTTGATTTATGAAAAAAAATAAATTAAGAGACCCTACTTTTTTAGAATCTATATTTCCAATACTTTTTTTGATTGTTTTTTTATCAATTAATGTTTTTATTTTTAAAGATTCTTCTTTAGATGGAAGTAATCAAATAGTTTTAATTGTTTCTGCTTCAATTGCATCGGCAATTGCTTTAAATATAGGATTCAAATGGAGTGAATTACAAAAAGGAATTGTAAATAGTATTAGTTCAGCAATACCTTCAATACTTATTTTATTTCTAGTAGGATCATTGGCTGGTTCATGGATGTTAAGTGGAATTGTTCCTGCAATGATTTATTATGGAATTCAATTGCTAAATCCAAAAATATTTTTGATAGCTTCTTGTCTCATTTGTATTATTGTTTCTCTAGCTACTGGTAGTTCTTGGACAACATCTGCTACTATTGGAATTGCATTGATTGGAATAGGAAAAGCATTAGGAATTTCTGAAGGTTTAATAGCTGGGTCAATTTTGAGTGGAGCATATTTTGGAGATAAAATGTCTCCGTTGTCAGATACAACAAATTTATCACCTGCTGTAGCTGGAAGTGATCTCTTTTCTCATATTAGATATTTATCTTATACTTCTTTACCATCAATTTTAATTTGTTTGGTTTTATTTTTATTTTTAGGATTAACCAATTATACTAATATTAATCAAACTAATTCTACTTTAATTTCTAATGCAATTTCCGAAAAATTTTACTTATCTCCTGTACTATTTTTAGTTCCATTATTTGTAATATTTTTAATTTATAAAAAAACAAAAGCTCTTCCTGCCTTATTTTGTGGTACCTTTTTAGGTGTAATTTTTTCACTTATTTTTCAACCTGATCTTGTTCGGGAAGTATCTGGGATTAATGATTCTAACTTTGAAAGTCTTTTTGTTGGAATTATGAAATCATTATATGGAACCATTTCTATTTCTACCTCTAATGAAATAGTTAATGAATTATTAACTTCAGGAGGAATGTTTGGAATGTTAAGTACAATATGGTTAATTTTTTCAGCTATGATCTTTGGTGGAGTGATGGAAATTTCTGGTTTTTTAAAAAAAATTGTAAATACCATTCTTACCTCAGTTAAATCAACAGGTTCTTTAGTTACTTCTACGGTAGGAACATGTGTGTTTTTTAATCTTACAGCTTCGGATCAATATCTTTCAATAGTAGTTCCTGGAAGAATGTTTTCCGAAACGTATAAAAAAAATGGATTAGATCCAGTTAATTTAAGTAGAACTCTTGAAGATGGCGGTACAGTGACATCAGTTCTCGTTCCGTGGAATACATGCGGCGCATACCATGCTTCTGTTTTAAATGTAGGTACATTAACCTATCTACCTTATTGTTTCTTTAGTATAATAAGTCCTTTGATGACTATACTATTTGCATACATGAAAATAAGAATAAAAAAATTAAAATAAATTTAACTATTATTTAAAGTCTTGAATTATGGATAAGTAATTGTTATATCTTCTTTTCCAAATTGATTTATCTATTTCTTTCTTTATTTCGCAATTTGGTTCATTTATATGTAAACAATTATTAAACTTACATTTATCATTAATTTTTATAAACTCTGGAAAATAATTTTTAATTTCATTTTTTTGAATATCAAACAATTCAAAAGTTTTAATTCCTGGTGTATCTATAATTTTTGTTTTTTCATCAACATCAAAAATTTGGGAAAAAGTTGTTCTATGCTTTCCTTTATTACTTTTTTTTGAAATTTCTGACGTTTTTTGATTTGCGTTATCACTTAATCTATTAATTAAAGTTGACTTTCCGACTCCAGAATTTCCCATAAATAATGATGTTTTATTTTTTAATATAGATTTTAAATTTTTAATTTTTTTACCAAACTTAGCTGAGATTGATAACGAATTGAAACCAATTTTTTTATAATAATCAATTTCCTGATTAAGTCTAGTTTTTTCTTTATTATTTAAAATATCTTCCTTATTATAAATTACTAATGCAGGGATTCTATAAGCAAAACATGAAATTAAAAATCTATCAATAAATCCAGATTTAGTGAATGGACTTTTTAATGATGATATTATAATCGCTTGATTAATATTTGATGCAATCATATGTCCATTATTTTTTTTTTTGGTGGATTTTCTTATCAAATAGTTATTCCTAGGTGCAATTTTATTAATTATATAATTACCTAAATTATTTTTGTCTTCATCAAATTCAACTTTATCTCCTGTTGCAATAGGGTTAGATAAGTTATGATTACTTAATTTGAATTTACCTCTAAGTCTTGAATTGAAAATTTCCCCCTTATCATTTCTAATAAGATACCATGAGCCAGTTGATTTAATAATATTTCCAATCATTTTAATAATCTATTTAATGATTTGAAAATTAATTTTGTTGCACCTATATTATTTAAGACATATTTTTTAGTACCATAGGTATTTTTCTTATTTAATAATTCATTTATTTTTTTTTCATATTCAATGGTTGAATTAATAGGAAATGTCAATTCTAATTTTTCCATATTCCTAATTTCATTAAATTTTTGATTGTTTTTATGATTACCATATAAGATTGGTAAATCCCAGATTGCAGCTTCTAAACTATTATGAAGAGTTCCTTCAAAACCTCCTCCAATGTATGCAATATTTCCATATCTATATATTGATGACAACATTCCGATATTATCAATAATTAAAATGTTTTTATCATAAGAATTATCAACTTCTAAATTTGAATATCTAATTGTATTATTTAGAAACAAATTTTCAATAAAAACGATTTCATTTTCATTGACATTATGGGGGGCAATGATGAATTTTAATTTATTACTATTTAAAATCCCATTTTTTAAAATATTTATATCTGATTTCCAAGAACTACCAATAATTAGAGTTTTACTTTTTTTTATAAAATTTTCAATCTTAGGATAGTTTTTTGATTCTTTATAAATATCATATACCCTATCAAATCTTGTGTCTCCTACTACTATTACATTAATTATATCTATTGATTTTAATAATGATTTAGATTCTTCATTTTGAACATAATAATAATTTATTTTTTTTAATGGTTTAGAAAAAAAACTAAATGCATTAAAATAAATTTGATTTTTTCTAAAAATTGATGAAATGGAAACCACCGGAATATTTATTTTATTCCCTTCATTGATCAAGTGATACCAAAATTCATATTTGATTAATAATAAAATTTTTGGATTAATTTTTTTATATAAATATGAAATTTTATTTTTTGAATCTTCAGGCAAATAACATGAGTAATCAACTAGTTTGAATTTTTTAATTACTTTTTCTGCTGAAGGAGAAAAAAAAGTTATAAAAATTTTAAGTTTTGATTTATTTTTAAAATAATAAATAATTGATTTAGCTTGTTCAAATTCTCCAACAGAGGAAACATGTATCCATATTTTTTTTTCATTTGTAATATTTATTATTTTAAAATACTTTTTTATTTTTTTCCTGCCGTTATACAATAGATTTAATTTTTTTGAAAAAAATGATCCAATAAATATTAAAATAGAGCTTAAAAAAATAATTATATTATAGAGTGATATCATTGTTTTAATAAAGAATTATTTATTTCAGATATATAGATTAAAATTTTTTTTCTACCTATTTGTTTTTTAGATGAGGTTATAAATATTTCTGGTAATTTTTTCCAATTTTTTAAAAGTTCTTTTTTATATAATTCAATATTTTTCTCAACTATTTTTTCTTTTATTTTATCAATTTTTGTAAAAATAATGCTTAAAGGAATTTTATTTATTCCTAAAAAAAGTGTAAAATCAATATCAGAATTTTGAGGTTTAATTCTTGAATCAATAAGTTGAAAAACTAAAGATAATTTGTTACTATTTTTTAAATATGATTTTGTCATTTTTAACCATTTTTCTCTTTCAATTTTACTTGATTTTGCCCAACCATAACCTGGAAGATCTACTAAAAAATAGCTTTTATTAATTTTAAAATGATTTATTAGTTTTGTTTTTCCAGGTTTAGATGAGATTTTCGATAGCTTTTTATTATTCACTAGCATATTTAGTAGCGATGATTTGCCTACATTTGATCTTCCTATGAATGCATATTCTGGTATAGGATCTTTAGGGCAATCTTTGTAATTATCACTACTTTTTATAAATTCAGAATTAAAAACTTCCATTATTATATTAAAAAACTAATTGATCAATGTTAACTTTAATATGCAATTTATATTCATTTTAATAGTTATCATATTATATTATTATCATTATAATGAAAAACAATTTAATTGTATTATTATTTATTTTGATTTTCTCATGTAATTTAAAATCTCAGAATATTTTGATGTCAAAGAATTCTGCTATTAATTTACCAAATTACGATGAAGCTTGGATCCATTTTGGCTTTTTAATTGGTTTGCATTCGTCCTACTATAGAATAAATTACTCTGAAAAATATGCTTCTCCTGAATTTTCTAATCTACATTCTATTGTTCCAGTATCAAAACCTGGGTTTAAATTAGGTTTTGTTTCAGATATAAATATTATTTATCCATTTGACTTAAGAACCTTATTACAAGTTTCTTTTTATGAATTTTCTTTAGATTACAAATATCTGAATGGTGATATCTTTTCGGACACTAGAGCAGCAACTTTAGTAGAATTACCTATTTTAATTAAATATAAATCTCAAAGAAGAAAAAATTTTAGGATGTATATAGTTTCTGGACTGAAGCCTGGGATTGAAGTGGGCGCCAAAAATAAAGATGAGGCTGGTAAAGATATACTAGGCTTAAAAGCATATGATATATCTTTTGAATTAGGATTTGGTGCAGATATTTTTTTTGAACTTTTTAAATTATCTCCTGAAATCAGATATTCTCGGGGTTTAATTAATATGATCAAAAAATCAGAAAATGGTGTCGCTAATATTTATTCAGATCCAATTGAAAAAATAATTCCTCATAATTTATCAATTTTCTTTACCTTCGAGGGAGGACCTAATTAAATTATTATGAAAAAGATTGCTTTTATAACGGGCTCAACATCAGGGATTGGTTATTCTATATCTAAAGTTCTTGCTAAAGATTATGCACTTATTTTATGCGGAAGACGTGAAAAAAGATTAAATAAAATAAAAGATGAATTATCAAAACTCACTGATGTTTATACATTATGCTATGATATTAGAGATAATGAAAGTTTAAAAAAAAGTTTTAATTCTTTACCAAATAAATGGAAAAAGATTTACATATTAGTTAATAATGCAGGAAATGCTCATGGAATGGATTTAATTCATGAAGGAAATATTACTGATTGGGATGCAATGATTGATATAAATGTTAAAGGACTACTATATGTAAGTAAATTGATTATCCCAATTATGATTAAATCAAATCAAGGAATAATAATTAATATAGGATCAATAGCAGGAAAGGAGATTTACCCTAAAGGAAATGTTTATTGTGCTTCAAAATATGCTGTAGATGCAATAACAAAAGGAATGCAAGTAGATTTAAATAATTATAATATTAAAGTTTCTTCAGTAAATCCTGGATTAGTTGAAACAGAATTTGCACTAGTAAGATTCAAGGGGGACAAAGAAAAAGCAAATTTAGTTTATGATGGAATCAAACCATTAACACCAGATGATGTTGCTGAGGTAATATATTTTATTATTAATAGACCAGATAATGTGAATATTAGTGATATTACTATGTTTCCAAAGAATCAAGCATCATCAACAGTTATAAATAGAGATTAATTTTAATGAAAAATATTTTGATTTTAGGTGCAGGGAAGTCATCTATAGTATTAATTAAGTATTTATCAAATTTATCCGAAAAGTTTAATTTAAAAATAAAGGTCGCTGCACTTGATGTGTCTTATTTTTTAAACAATCCTTTTAATAATGTATTGCCTATAGTTCTTAATATTAATAATTTAGATCAGTTAAATAAAAATATAATTGATTCTTATTTAGTTGTGAGTATGCTCCCAAGTTTTATGCATTTTAAAATTGCAAAAATTTGTTCAAATATTGGGAGAAATTTAATAACAGCATCCTATTTAACTCC
>CEOP01242893.1_pt1 | contig 22456 bp, 18 predicted proteins | sample 361301 | NCBI WGS metagenome assembly CEOP01 (sample SAMEA2619548, study PRJEB7988) | marine metagenome | biome: marine biome (ENVO:00000447); feature: deep chlorophyll maximum layer (ENVO:xxxxxxxx); material: "saline water (ENVO:00002010), including plankton (ENVO:xxxxxxxx)" | depth 55 m
CCGGTTCTACCACCCCGAGTTCGGGGTTCGGTTCTGTGGCCCGCGGTTTGCGCCGAAGCGCGCCCCACACCACTCTCCCAGAGCGGCAACTTAGGTCTGTGCGGCAGGGGTGCATAAACCTTTCGTCGAATGAGGCACTGTGGACTGGAAATAGGGGTCTCTAGGTGTTAATTTCCAGTGCGCTGCGAGATGCGCAATCACCTGTTTCTTAACATCCTGAGGCGTGCTCTTAACTCCGAATTCCGGAAGTCTTCCGGAGATGTTTCTTCATTGTCTGATAATCTCCGGCCGACGACCTCGGATTCGATGAGGAAGACTCTTCCGAGGTCATCGCCGAGCGCCAGGGAGCTTTCTGAGGAATGCATCTGGCGTACGCGGGCATCGATAGAGATCGTTCCAAATTGTAGAATCGTCAAAGTCGGAGTGGAGCCGTTCCATGACGATGCCCACGCATTAGGGCCTAGACTCGCGACCGCGTCGATTGAGCCTGGTGCCATCACCGTTGAGTCAGAAGTTGCGATAGTTCCATCGTCGTGACCGGAAACCCATCCTGAATCACTAGGTGCCAAAGCGGTCACTAAGGATTCACGGGGGTTTTCACTGGCTTCGACCGAACCAACTGAGCTAATCGTGCCATCTGCATGCCCAAACAAGAAGCGACCGGCCGAATCACAAGCCCCACAGGTCACAGGGCTCTCATTATCGAGTTCGAAATGCTCGGTTTTCTGTCCAGTTTCAATTCTCAAATAGCCACAACGAGGCCGGCCCAATCCAAGCAGAATGCCTCCATCTGCGTGTAGACCGACATGCCAAGGCCTCTCGGCGAAAACCCAGCGTTCCTGTTCATCACCACCAGCATCGAATCGCCAGACGGTCGCTTCGACAAAATCTGCAACCTCCAATTCGTAGACTGATGAGGTCGCCCAGACATGTCCATCCCCTGCCTGGACGTAATCACTGGCTCCTTCCAACTCGCGGCTCCACAGCAACTCACCGCCAGCCGCGTCGACCGCGTGCAGTGAAGCTGACGCGGTTGCATAGACACGATCGCTATCGAGCGCAATATCCGACACAGGCCCATCGACCTGTAATCGCCAGCGCTCGCCCCCAGTCGCAGCATCCAAGCAAATCAGCAAGCCATCGTGCGAGCCAGCGAGCAGCATATCACCGACGAGCCGGACTGCTGAGCAGGCGCTGCCTAAGTCACGTACGAACGACGCGACTCCCTCCAACGAGCGCTCAGCCATGACTACGCTCACACGCTCGTGCCTTTCGTAATTCCTCAGACCCAGTGTTGTCTGTGCCTCAGTGGTTCAATTCAAGCAGTCACGCCGTAAAGCCGCTCAACCTTGTCTCGCAAGTAAGTCACGAAAGCATCAGGAGAGGGTGGCGAACCGGTCGCTTCCTCGATGAGAGCTGCCGGTTCGAGGATACTTCCTCGCGCGTGCACGCGCGCGCGCATCCAACTCAAAAGTGGTTGAAACTCACCTCGTCGCATCTGCTCATCATGCTCTGGCAAATCCTCTCTAGCAGCCGCTAGCAGCTGCGCCGAGTACAGATTACCAAGTGTGTAGGTTGGGAAGTAACCGAAGGCGCCGAAGGACCAGTGAATATCTTGTAGGACTCCCAAAGTGCGGTTTGGTGCCCTGATTCCAAGGAATTCTTCGTACATATCATCCCAAACATCGGGTAAGTCATCGACCTCGATTTCGCCCGAGATCAAGCGCTTCTCAATCTCGTATCGAATCATGATGTGAACATTGTAAGTCGCCTCGTCCGACTCCGTTCGAATCAGACTCGGCCCAACCAAATTCACAGCCTGCCAAAGGTCATCAACGCTGACGCCCGTCATCTGTTCAGGGAAATTCTCCTGCCAAATTGGCAAAACCCATTCACAAAACTCTCGGCTTCGACCAACCTGATTCTCCCACAGTCGGCTCTGACTCTCGTGAACACCGAGTCCAGCCGCCTTGCCGGCTGGTTGGAAGTCGAGTTCTCGCGGTCGCCCCTGCTCGTAGGTTCCGTGCCCTGTTTCGTGCATTGACCCGTATAGGGAGCCGAATGGGTCGTCATTTGAGTAACGAGTTGTCCAGCGAACATCGTCTGGGTTTGGGCCACCGCAGAATGGGTGTGTTGATGCGTCGCGTCGGCCGGCTTGAAAGTCGAAGCCAATAGCTTCGGAGACAGCCTGTGAGAGTGCTTCTTGCCCGTCTTGACTCCATTTATTGTCTTCGACGAAGGCCATGTTTGGGTGCTTTCCTGATTCAACTACAGCCTTGATAAGAGGTGCTACATTGTCTCGCAGTCCAGCGAAAAGCGGATCAAGACGAGAAACACTCAGCCCAGATTCGTATAGGTCTAGTAGAGCATCGTAACGCAATTCATCATAGCCGAGATAGTCCGCCTTTTGACGGCACATTTCGATCATCTTTGCGAGATCGTCTCGGAAGATAGAGAAATCATCCTTGGCTCGTGCTTCAGTCCAGGAGATTTGGCACTTTGACTGAAGCTTGGCCATTTCACCGACGAACTCGGTAGGGAGCTTCGTCGCCTTATCGTAACTATCGCGCGCGAGGCGGATGTTTGCCGCTTCAACCTCGTTGAGGTCATCGCGCGCTTCCAATTCATCGAGTAACTCCCCGACTCGCGGGTCGGTCATTTTCTCATGACCGGTCTTCGAAATCCAGGAGAGTTGCTCGCCGCGAAGAGTGGCGGCCTTTGGAGGCATCATTACTTCCTGATCCCAGCTGACTAGGCTTCCAATTTGGCTAATCAAATCCATACCTTTCATTCGCGAGAGGAGTTCCTCGTATGCATCCATAGGGCCGCGGAGCCACTTTCCCACATCAAACCCTTCGATTTGGCTGGCTCCCCCTCTCAAATGACTGCTAGCCTCCTCGTCTTCGGCTTTTCAGTCGCAAACTCTAGGGAATTTCGGCCTCTGAAGATTTCACACCAAGCGTCAGAACTCTCTTGAGTGCGCCAAGACGCGCGAAGCGCGTGTCTCGCACCACAACGAGCCTAGTTCTCGTGTTGCTTTTCGTGGCCCCGATGCTTTCGGGCTGCTTCGGCAACGATGTCATTGGTGGTGGTTCTAACGATTCAGACCATTGGCTACCGCCAGTCGAAGATCGCGAGCAGATGACCTACGAGAATGGAGACGTATTCAGTCGCGTCTCAAGTAACGGCAGTCACGGGATCGATGCAGTTCGATCCATCTACGTCTCAGTCCCAGCCATCACTCTGGCTGACGGAGGCGCTGGCGCAACCGGTGAAGCTGAAGTCCATCTGGGACTCTGGCTGCCGCAAATCGAAGGTTGCGATTACGATGCGGCAGAACTTCCAGAAGAATGCAAAGTACCCATCATCGCCGAGATAGGCCCTTACTACGACGACGGCGATGTCGATGCACTGACTCCTGCTAATCGACTCGGTCGTTTTCTCATCGAGAACTTCGTACCTCATGGATTCGGAATCGCTCAGGTCAGCGTCTTTGGCACAGGCAACTCCAACCATTGCATGGACCTCATGGGTCTCGACGAACAAGAAGGAATCCACGCAGCCGTCGAATACCTAGGAACGGCACCCTTCTCCAACGGCGCTGTTGGCGTCATCGGGAAATCCTACGACGGCTCTACACCTTGGGAGGCGGCAGCGATGGGTTCTGAATATCTCAAGACCATCGTGCCGATGTCTGGATTAATCGGCGTACAGGATCTCATGTGGCGCAATGGTAGCATGGAAGCCCGTGGCGCCATCATGCACAACGGCGTGTACGGAAGTTTCGGCTTAGACGGTGATTCGGGAGATATCGAGAATGCCTGTGAGGGCTATGTCGAGGGTTACTATGCTGGACCGCTTGCGTATGTCACTGGCGACAACCTCGCTTGGATGGGCTCTGATTATTGGCAAGAGCGACACTTCCTCGCGCGCGCGATGCAAAACTACGCTGGCTCGGTCTACATCATCCACGGACTGCAAGACTGGAATGTCGACCCCCACATGGCCTTCCCCGTCCATCGAATGATGCAAGACGCTGGCTTCGATGTCAAGGGACTCTACGGCCAGTGGGGGCACGATTACCCCGACCGCCTCAGTGGGCATCAGGGACTTTCAAGCGGTCGCGGCGGTGAAGCATTCCCATTCACTTTGCGATGGGATTGGGCTGACGACCTACTCGAGTGGTTTGATTTCTATCTCAAAGAGGAGGGACCACAACCTCGGCTGATAGCTGAGGTTCAGGACAATATGGGCGGCTGGCGAGTCGAGGGGACTTATCCGCCAGCCGAGCAAGATTGGCTACGTGTTGGGATGGATCAGTGTTCTATTATTGGTGGTGGAGAGACGATTACTTCGTCTTCGAGTCTACGCATAGAGTGTCCTTTCTTCGATGAAGATACGAGGATTGTAGGCACACCCACTTTCCATGTCGATGCGACGGTGTCGGCTTTCTCGACGAGTGGTCATCTGTTTGTTGAGATGGTTCAGGCGAGTACTGGAATGCATCTTGGGCACGCTGTGATGGATCTAAGATTCCACGCTGGTGGCAAGGATGGCGAGGTGCTCGGACCTGGCGAGACGGTGAATGCCAAGATGGAATTCTTTGGCATGGATGTATTGATTCCTGCCGGCGATGGAATCCATTTGATCATCTCTCAGACTGGAGAGGACTACATCCCTAGCCCCGTTTCGATGCAACCTGTGACGGTTGGTGTTGGGGCGACGAGCATTCTCTCCTTATCGACGGTAGAGCGGGGCTGTGATGACTTGTTCATGCCGCCAATGATGTCCGATCCATATCCTCAGTGTGTCGTGGAGGAGTGACTCGATGGCGCAACCTGTGAGTAAGGTGAACATCGCTGTTGCCGATCGAATTCTATTGCACCTTTGGGAGCAGGATCACCAGGCCGATCACTATCTCGTCAACCGTGAGGTGACTCGACCGGGAATCGCTGAGATTTGTGCCCTTCATCCACCTAATGTATCGCGTACAATGCGTGATTTAGATCTCGATGGTATGGTTAGCGAACACACACGTGTTATTCGCGGCGATGAAAGGCGGCAGAAGACTTGGCAGTTGACCGATGAGGGGCGCGAACAGGTCACTCGTCGCTTACTTGAGTTGCGTCAGACGAAGGTTTTGCTGCGCGAGCGCGATGGGAATCTCTTGGAGATTCGGGCGGATGAGGCCGGTGCTCGACTTGAGACAGGTTTGACCTTGCTTCAGGTGCTTATGCACGCGCAGCACGAGGGTGTGCTGAACTTCGGCGACATTCGATTTGGTGCAATTGTGCGTACTGAAAGTGAAGAAAAGCTCGCTCCGGGCTCTCTCAAATTACTGGCCGGAGCGCATTCGACATATCACACAAGGCCACCCGAGACTCGAACTGTTCACGGGCGTGAAGAAGAGGTTGGAACTCTCGACGAATGGTTCTCGGGAGATGCCTCAATGGCAGTGATCTCTGGCATCGCAGGTTGTGGGAAGACAACTCTGTCCAGCCATTGGCTTGCACACGCTTTGGAGACTCGTTCCGACCTTTCGGTGATGTACTATCCATGCCAGCCGTGGGATACCACACTGGGTATTGCGACGAGCTTGCTCCACAGGCTCGAAATCAGTTCGGATGAAGACGGCCAGGACCCTTATGGAGTCCTAGAAGCGCTTCCTCTCAAGCCAGGGGCCCGCCTCGATATCGACTTACTGCGCCGCCGTTTGACCGCACATTTGACTGATGAGGAGGGTAAGCGTGAGTCTGCGACAGGTGAAATCCTTGTGATCATCGATGACGTTCACAATATCTCCGCTGACGGAGATTATCTCTTCGGAGCCTTACTACAGGTCGCCGAATCGACCAGCATGCGTCTGCTACTGGTCTCTAGAACCAATCTTGCATTCTATGACCGACGCGATGTGCATACTCGCGGTCGCGTCGTCGAACTCCGCCTCACCGGCCTCTCTCTCGAGGAGATTGCCGCTTGGCTCGAATCCATCGAACTCCCTTCTGACGCGCCAGCCGAGGAGATTCATCGTGCCACTGGAGGCCACCCTCTTGCGGTGGAATTGCTCGAACTCTACGGCAAAACTCTGCACGATGATTGGTTACGCTTCCTTGACGAGGAGATCCTCGATGTTCTTCCATCCGACCACAGAGAATTACTGGCCCTGCTCGCGGTTGCTGACCGACCAATTCCATGGGAGAATCTGGCAGCGGCCGCAGGATACGATGGAACGCCGCCAGAAGCCCTAGTCACTCGTGGCCTCATGCTAGAACTGGAGAGTGGCATGTGGTTGCATGAAGCGCTCCGATCCCGTCTCTTGAGAGAAGTCGGAGCGCCGCTCGAAGAGCGTGCTCGCAAACTTCGTGATTCTCTCGATTAACTCATGTAACGGTTCAACCATTGGTCGAACATCGGCTTAGGCATTGCACCAGTTTGCCGATCTATGAGTTCTCCGTTATGGAATAGGAGAAGGGCAGGAATACCTCGAATGCCGAACTTACCAGCGGAGAGGGGGTTAACGTCGGTGTTGACCTTAGCCACGGTAACTTCGCGCTCCCCAGCGACTTGCTCAAGCATAGGCGCGATCATCTTACACGGACCGCACCATGGGGCCCAGAAGTCAACAATTACCCATTCATCGCTCTTCGTCACTGCCTCAAAATCAGCATCACCAGCATTGATCACTCGACCCATTCTATCGCCTCAGAACCCTTCGCTGCATCGACATCCTATGAATCCTATCACGAATGCTTGAGCCGAACTGTTGAGAACCTAATGCGATTCGCACGGTATGAGGGAAGCATTGTGGAGGTCGCACCGAGTATTCTGACAGCCGACTTTGCTCGACTCGGTGAGACCCTCGAAGAGGCTGTCGAAGCCGGAATCAATTGGATGCACATGGATGTGATGGACGGTAATTGGGTCGTCAATAAGACGATCACATTCGGACCAGCGCTGATTCGATCGGTGCGCGACAGGCTCGGTCCTGATGTCTTCATTGACTGTCATCTGATGATCACGAACGCAGAAGACAGTTGGTCCCAATACGTCGATGCGGGAGTTGATTTGGTAATTGCCCACATCGAAGCAGTTGAAGATCCAGCCGCGCTAATCACTAATCTTCACGAGGCCGGTTGCCAAGCTGGCTTAGTCCTCAATCCGGACACTCCCGCGGAGGCAATCTTGCCATACCTCGCTGACCTCGATTTAGTCCTCGTGATGTCCGTAATTCCAGGTAAGGGAGGCCAGTCATTCATGCCCGAGGTGGAAAACAAAACCCGCGCATTCCGCGCCGCCATCGATGCTCAAATCGCAGATGGCGGGCGTGAAACCAAATTGATGATCGACGGCGGTATCAAAGACCACAACTCAGCCATGGTCGCAGAATGGGGAATCGATGTAGCAGTTGTCGGCAGTGGTCTGATTAACGACCGTGGAACAATAGCTGAGAATTTTGCAGCAATAAATTCAGCCCTTGGCCATTGAATTACGTCATTCTTACACGCGCGAGCATTCAAATCACACCCACCCAACCCCATCGTAATGGTCACGGAACAGTGGATGGTTGGAGAAGTCCTGAAGGTAGTCCCCGACGCGACTGTGGAGGCGAAGGATCTGCACGGTAGCGGCGACCATTTCCACGTGCGAGTCATCTCCGAGAGCTTCGAAGGGGTACGGCCGTTGCAGCGACAACGTCCGATTCTGCGCCACTTCAAACATCATATGGCGCAGAACTTAGTTCACGCGCTTGACCTCAAGTGCATGACGCCAACTCAGGCACAGGAGGCGGGGGACACATCTTTTGACCCCCACGGCGGGGACGAGATGGAGTTCTTCGGAGTGCACATCCGTAGACCCGAAAAGGAGTGAGAAAAATGAGTTTCAATTGGACACCAGAAGAACTGCAGCAAGTTGTTGAAGATAATCAAATTGTGATTTTTATGAAAGGCACGCCAGAGCAACCTCAGTGTGGATTCTCTGCAAGGGGGGCGCAAGTCCTCAGCGCAATTACTGCTGAGCTAGGGATAGACACATTTGCTTGTGTCAATGTCCTCGCGGATCACAGGGCTAGACCTGCATTGAAGGAGTGGTCAGACTTCCCCACAATACCGCAGATTTTCATTAATGGAGAGCTGATTGGAGGCTCAGATCTCGCTCTTGAAATGTATCAATCAGGCGAGTTAAAACAGATGGTCGCCGAAGGCGAAAGTGCCTCCGAGTGAGGCGATTACATGGCGACGGCCGAGGACCGTCGAACGATGTTGATAGCGCTGGCTGGCGCCACTGTAATCTCATTTGCACCTCTTCTTTACATTCGCTCTGATACCACTCCATTAACCGGAGCATTCTATCGAATGTTGTACGCTCTTCCTTTGTTGGGATTATTGGTTTGGACATCCAAAAAGGAAGACCCTCGCGAATCTAATTCTCGCTGGCTTGCATTCGGGGCAGGAATTCTTCTTGCTATCGATTTCGCAGGCTATCACAGCGCTATCGACTACATCGGCAGTGGGATTGCAACCATGATTGGTAATTCTCAGGTAATCATTGTCACTTTGGTAAGTTGGTGGATTCTTGGAGAGCGACCGAATCGCTTCATTCTTCTCGCTTTACCTATGGTGATGTTTGGATTGGTACTGATTTCAGGAATCTGGGATGATGCACCCTATGGTGAAGATCCAGTCAAGGGAGTAATCGGAGGCATAGTCGCAGCAGTATTCTATTCATCCTTCTTGATTGCTTATCGTCAATCGAATAGGGTCGGTGGGCCAGCGGTGAATGCGCAATTTGATGCGACCGCTGGAGCCACTATCGGATTACTCGTTCTCGGTTCGATGCCACTTTCTGGTGTCGGCATAGAGGCCATCGACCACACGATTACTTGGCCCGGACACGGCTGGTTGCTTCTTTTGGCGATCACTTGCCAAGTCGTCGGCTGGATAGCCATCACTTACGCGCTTCCGCGACTACCCGCCGCACACACATCATTCGCAGTACTGCTCCAACCTGTTTTGACGATTGTTTGGGGCGTCCTGCTGCTTTCAGAATCACCCTCCATGCAGCAGTCCACGGGCATGATTCTCATCTTCGCCGCAATCATCGCAGTGACCCTCTTCGGAGCTACTGAAGATAGTACTCAATCAACTGATTAAATCGTAGATAGATCCTCCAGAATCGGCAGGATATTTCTCCTCTCAATACGGCACGGATAGCCTACCGGCCGCATCCAATAGGTGTACAGGGCGAGAGACACAAGCGAGGGGATGGGATGCACTCAGCGAGAACCTCAACGGCCCCGTACGGCTGAGGCTTGGAGCCCGCGATTGATAATCGTTGTGCGAAAAGCCGCTCCAAGACCATAGAACGATACACTGAGCGCCTGTTAAGTTTCAGAAACCGCACTACGTCGACGATTCTGCTATGGCGAAAGATATCGGGCGAATCACTCGATGGTGAGCACTTCAGGCCCACCCTCAGTTATCCAGACAGTATGTTCGAACTGACCAATCATTCCTCGATCTTCACAGCGCAGAGCAGCATAAGTCTCGAGGAAACGAATCGAAATCAGCTTCTTCACAAGCGCATTCCACTTCTTTCGTAGAACGTCTTCCTCTTCACCCGGGAATGGCTTTTCGAGTAGAGGATATGCCCAGCGCTCAGCGAAAGGCAGGGTGTGATAGCGCTCCTCGATATACCGCGCCATCGTCGCACCAAGCGGCTTCAATTTACCCTTTAACATCGCTTTTCGAATGGTGATATCTCCGGTGACGCGAAAGATATTGCTCGAATGAGCGGGCGGAATATTCTCGATCATCCCGCTCTTTCCAGTTGTATTGAATGGTTCGACAGCGTAGACGCTTCCGAGTTCGACTGAGCCCTTGAATCCGGACGCGTCGGTCGGCCCGATATCGTAGGATGGAATCGATGTACCAGCATGTAGATTCCAGCGCTTCAATTCATGTCCACAAAGATTGCGAATTGGTTGGAATCCAGCGTCGGTGTGGACTTGGTCCGCAGCCGCACCGATTTCCCACCAAGGTGTCCCAGGATGCATCTTCTCGATTGAAGCATCCCTTGCCTCCCGTGCCGCCTTGATCTGATCGGTATGATTTCCACCGTTCCCGACCTCGATTGTCAGCGCGTTGTCGGCTAGAGCTCCAGTGATGTGCACACCGACATCGAGTTTGACGAGGTCGCCATCCTGGAAGACCATCTCCCCCTCGAATCCTTCGGGTGGATTCTGTCGAGAATCCGTTGTGTAATGGGCAGCTATGTCGTTGACTGAGATAGTGACCGGGAAAGCAGGAGTCCCACCGTGTCGACGAATGAAGCGTTCTGCAGAATCAATCACTTCATCCCAAGCTTTGCCAGCGACGATCTCGCCCTTGATTCCTTCAAGCGTTCTTCGGGCTACATGCCCGGCGTCTCGCCACTGTTTGAGGTCCGATTCTTCCACCATGCGATAACCTCCTTAGCTGGAACAATTCCTTCTCTCAGCACCTCTATGCTTGCACAATCGGGTAAATCACAGACCGAATACCACGCTATCAACGTACTGGGTGCCCCTCCGAGCGTTTCTCCAGCCACTAAAGCCACCTCATGGCCTGCTTGACGCAGAGTTTCGGCTGCTGCTTCACAAGTTGCTGCAGGTGGTGTGCCGCTGATGTTGGCGGAGGTTGCAGTCAGTGGTCCACACGCTCGCAGCAGGGCTTTTGCAGTGGGATGAGCGACGACTCTGATGGCGATTTTGTTTGTACCTAGGCGCGCATCTAGGGGTTCCTTTGCGGGTAAGATGATAGTAAGAGAGCCCTCGGGAAATGAGGATAGAATCTCAGAGATGTCGTCAGTTAGCTCGACGAGGTTTGCAGCCTGTTCAAGGTCAACCACACCGACGCTCACCGGCATTTCACTGGGGCGTTTTTTGACGTTGTATAGATTATCCAGAGCAGCCGAGGTTAGTATGCAACCGAGAGCCGGCTGCGTCGATGTTGGATAGATAATGCATGCACCAGCGGAGACCAGAGCGAGGGCACTGTCAGAAATCGCTTGCTCCATTGTCCTCACTCAGCGGATATGCTTGCGGTTCGCCGGCGGCAGGGAATCCTTGTGCGCCACAATCGATCCGACATGTAGATCGATATTGGATTGGTGAGTGTGGCGCTGCGAGATTCGCAGAAGTTCACGGATTCCCTGAACGAGGTTGAGAATTGGAATCAGGAAGACCAACTTGCGTGCAGCGCGTTGGTCCCACATCTCGCTGGTCATCTCTGAGCCGTCTTCAGCCAGCACTGCTAGGCCGAACATGCGCTGACCTAGAGAGCGTGAAAGCCACAATCCAGTCCAGCGCCAGTAAAGCCAGTGGCTGACAAGGAGAATGGCGACCATTGCGAGGGCGTGGTGGAACGATGAGGAAGCCCAAAGTGTGAGGTTCCAAGCATTCATGATTTGCCAACGAGTTGCTACCATCAAAATGGTTGTGACGATGACTACATCGACGCTCAATGCAGCGGTTCTGCGAACTCCCGATGCTAGAATCGTGCCTTCAGGAACAGGCCAATGGCCACCTTCTTCTGCGCTCAATATCTGCTTCGCGAGAGTGCCGCCGCTCTGCAGTGAGATGGGTGAGTCGTGGTCAGCCATGTGCTTCCTCAAGCCATTCCGAGAATGTGCCACGCCTCAAGGTTACGACTGCGGATATGTGCCAGCCAGGCGCCCCAAGTCTCATCGTTGCGCAGAGTGTCAGGGTCACCGATGACAATGAGCCCGCGCCTCGCTCTAGTTAGGGCGACATTGAGGCGGCGCGGGTCGGCGAGGAATCCGACGTTTCCGTCGGGATTTGAGCGTACGCAGGAGAAGATGATGACCTCTTTCTCGCGGCCTTGGTAACCGTCTACAGTACGTACTTCGACGGCTTCATTGCGTTCGGGAATAGCGTCGCGGATAGCTCTAACCTGACCTGCATAGGGGGTGATTATGCCGATGTCTGAGTGTTGTAGTTCGCCCGCTTCGAGGAGGCCTTCGAGAATGCGGGCGACCCATCCGGCCTCGGCTGGATTTTCCTTCGAAGCGCCATCGGGTGAGAGAAGCTCGTCACCATTGACTGGAAGGAATGCGATCGGTACCTCCCAATCATTCCAGAGAAGTCCTGCCGGATTGGGTCGTTCAGCGGCTTGGACACCGTCAATTAGGCGGCCATCGTAGAAGGTCTGGTTGGGAAATTGCGAGATGGCCGGGTGCATTCGGTATTGGGTATTGAGTAGAATTGGCTCGATGCCCATGGCGACGAGACGCTCGAAGAGAGAGCGGCGCAGTCCTCCGTTTTCAGCGCGGCGACTGATGACTGTAGGTGGTAATTGTTGATGATCTCCGACTAGGACAATTTGCCTCGCGCCACGAACCAAGGGGACAAGACTGGCAGGCTCAGTGGCTTGGGTCGCTTCGTCTAGTAGAACTCGCGAAAAGCGGCGTCCGTCAAGCAATTGATGGCCGACGCCGATACAGGTACAGCAGAGAACTTGCGCGCGTTCGAGAATATCGTCGCGCATCTGACGTTCGATACGACGCACCTCCTTCCAGCCACGATTCAAATCACGGTGCGCCAAACCCTTCTCTTTGCCTTTCATTCCAGAGATGCGCCGCGCTAATTTCTCATTCAGTTCGAGATGCTCCTCTAGGTCGCGGCGAAGTGGATGTCCTTCCATCTGCGCATCGACTGTTGCCTCACGCAATGACTCGCGGACCTTCACCGGCTGCCCGAGCCTGACTGCGCGAACTCCAAGCCCGAGCAATCCCTCAAGCAGATTGTCGACCGCGACATTCGAATCAGCGACGGCGAGAATCGTTCCGACCTCCTGACTAGACCAAGATTGTAAGATTCGGACAGCGGTGTAGGTTTTGCCGGTTCCCGGCGGTCCCTGGATAAGTGTCAAGCGTTGATTTACTGCAGCTTCACAAGCAGTTGTTTGAGATTCATTCAGATCATCTGGTCGGCTCGCAGGGCGTCGATTAGCACCTCCAAGTTCCGGCCCTAATCCAGCGGTTCCTACTGGGTCATGGACAGTTCCAAGGAGGAGGTCTCGAAGGGGTGCCCCTCCTTCTTCTTCGAAGAGTGAATTGAGGGCGTCCCGCATCCTATCGAATGCGACTTTATTCGCGGCGCGGTCCATCCTCCAGAATCCGCTGCGAAGACCGCTCGGCAATTCTGGCAGAACGATGCGAATGCGATTTCGCGAGCGGTCAGAAACAATCGCTTCGATGGGCTTCTCACCAACAGGATCACCCCGACTCAACATCACGATGTCACCCTGACGGAAGCGATGTGAACCCATGTTGGCGCGCCCATCGAGTTCCAGCTTGACGATTCGCTGCCCGAATAACCAGCCATCCGGGCGAGCCCTCAGGTCGAAAAGCGCAAGTCCGTGGGCAGCGAGTTTGGCCCGCGACCAATTCCGTAAACGCTCTTCGGTCGCGTCTAATTCATCATCCAATTCCCATTGAATCAGCCGCATGTATGCTTCGTGATGATCCTGGCTGCGAGTAAACCTCGCTGCAAGCCCACCATCCGAGTCCACACCCACCCTGCGCGGCCGGCGCCACATCACGTTTCGCCGAGTTAGAGAAAATACTGAGTCTGAAGTTCGCCGTTTACAACGGCGGGTGAGGGTTATACGCGGAACACGGCCGAACGCCCTCGTCTGTAGAGGTCCGGTCATGGTATTTGACAAGTTCAAGAACTGGCGTAAGGGGGCAGCCGGACCTACTGTTGAATGCCCACTGTGTCACACATTGAATCCTGAGGATACGATGCAGTGCTCCCAATGTATGTACCAATTGGGCAAGGCTGCATTCGAGCAGGTAGCTTCTATCGATGACAAAGAAGCAGGTACTCTTTTCGACGAATTGCTAGCCGATTTTGATGAAGATGAAGAGGAGGAGGTCATCGATTGGTCGAAGGGTACTTTCACCATGGATGATGTCACAATCGATGTCGAACAATATGGCAAGGACGACGGAATCAAAGTCAGTGGAAACCCGACTTTCGCGATGACTGTAGATAATCCCGATCCGGTCGACGAAGAAGAGGGGGACTACGAACTAACTGCAGCGGATGCTCCGGCCTTTGTCACCAAATTTGAGATGCCGGAGAGCGAGCCTGAGCCCCTTGAAGAAGTTCCATCTCAGCAGATTGAACTCATTCAACCGACTGCTGAATCGGCGGAGACCGTTGAGGTCGTTGCCGCCGATGCGATCCCTGATCGAAATGGCTCTTTTTCCGAGCCAGCGCCGACAGCGGAGAAACCCGCTCCTTCGGTTGAGGAATCACCGGAGATTGAGCCTCAGATTGAGTCCGAGCCCGAGAATGCCGAGGAAGAATCTGAAGCCGAACCTGAGGTGGCTGTCGAGACGCAGGTCGAATCAACAGAGATTACCGAGAAATCATTACTCTTGTTGAAGAAGGTCGAATTGGTAGAAATGGCCGAGGCAGAAGGCCTCTCACCATCCGGAACCAAGGCCGAACTCGCTGCTAGAATTATTGCCGGCCCTCAGGAAATTGAGGAAGTTGCCGAGCCGGTGCCTGAGCCGAAGTCTGAGGCAGAACCAGTGCCAAAAACAGCTCCTCAACCTCCGATTGTGGTTCCTGCCGCACCTGCGGGAATGCCCCCACCTCCAAATCCAGCCGTCGCCAAAAGTGTCGATCCAATGGATGCGGCCTTCGATGGTGGAGCAAGTCCACCACGAATCCCGCGAATACCGAAAATTCCGACAATGCCTCACATCGCTCAGGCCAATGAGGCTCTGGATATGCCGGAAAACAATGGATTTTGGCCGTGGCCGCAACAGGAAGAATGGCCGAATAGAGAAGTCGCTCTGAAGATTAAGGAAGCGATGGAGGAGGCCAAGCGCAAAAATGTGGCACAGGTGATGGTCCTTCTCGATGAGGTCGGGCCTCACTTGGGTGACCGGACCAAATTGCTCTATCCAATCGGCGCGTTATTGCAGAGAGTTGGACGGGCTTCGGCCGTCGACCAGATGATTGCTGCAGCTGTCGAGGCCGAGCCCGATGACAAAGACGTGCAGGCGGCGAAGGCCAAATTGCGACCCTGAAATCACTAGAATTCGGATGATTCGTTTAGCCGCAGCCGTAATGCGGGTGCGTGCCAGCGCAGTCGATATGCAACTGCGCGCGACGACGACCATTATGGTCGACGATGAGCTCGTAATGCGCCCGGCGAACACCACTTACACTCGCGATTTGCTCGAGGCTTTCGAAGAGACTTGGCCCGAGGTTAGCAGGGCTATGCCGTGGATTCTCCCTGAGAATGAAATCGAGCCGCAGATAGCCGATTTTCTCGATGAAACCGAGCGTACTGGGCGCGTTGGTCGGATGCATCACTGGGTATTGATTCGGCCGTGGGATGAAGCGGTCTTGGGCTTGCTTGGATTCGACCGCATCACTCGCTCGGCCGAGGCCGAGTGGAATCTCGGATATTGGGTCAGATCTTCTGAGCAGCGCAGGGGTGTGGCAGGTCGCGCAATCGAAGCCGCACTGCGCTGGCTTGGCGACCTTGAGACGGTATCCGTCGAACTCAAGGTCGACCCGAATAATGCGCCTGGAAAGCGAACCGTTGAGCGCACTGTGAGACAATGGGGAGGTAGTCGCTGCGTGACGGGAGATTCAGCGATAACCGTCGCAGGAGTCCGTACTCCTCACGAGTGTCATCTCATCTCAATTGGTCCTGATACCGGCCCTCTATGAGGGCCGTTGAAGACGCGACCATTCAAAACAGGCCGTAAGTTCGGCAGACCTGCCCATAGGGCAGGTGACAGCGATGTCGGTCAATCACAGGCAACGTCTTCCAGACATTGACCCGGAGGAGACAGACGAGTGGTTGGAAGCCCTTCGTTCGGTCGTCGATGCTCATGGAATCGAGCGAGCTCGTATGCTACTTCACGAGGTTATGGCGGAGTCAATTGACCTCGATGTCGAGATTGCTCCAATCGCCCAGACACCTTACGTCAACACAATTTCTTGGGATCAGCAACCACCTTACCCTGGCGACCTAAAGACCGAGCGAGAAATCCTAAATTCGATTCTCTGGAACTCCGCAGTCATCGTCTCTGATGCTAATCGCCGCATCGACGGGATCGGTGGACATATCTCGACTTACGCCTCATCGGCAACCCTCTACGAGGTGGGTTTCAATCACGTTTTCCGCGGTAAGGATAGCAACGGAATCGGCGACGCTCTCTACATCCAGGGTCATGGTAGCCCGGGTATTTACGCTCGAGCTTTCCTTGAGGGACGTCTTACCCGAGAGCAATTGGCAAACTTCCGTCAGGAAGCCTTCGTAGACGGGCTCTCATCTTACCCACATCCTCGACTGATGTCCGAGTTCTGGGAGTACCCAACGGTATCGATGGGGCTCGGCCCACTCTCAGCAGTGATGCACGCACGCTTCTGGAAGTACCTGCACAATCGAGGACTCGCAGACACCTCTGAATCCACTATCTTCAGCTTCCTAGGCGACGGCGAGATGGATGAACCAGAAGCAATAGCTGCGATAGCCGTCGCTGGCCGCGAGAAACTCGACAATCTAATCACCATCGTCAATTGCAATCTGCAAAGACTGGATGGCCCGGTTCGTGGAAATGCAAAGATTGTGCAAGAGCTTGAAGGGCTCTATCGCGGAGCCGGCTGGGACGTTTTCAAGGTCCTCTGGGATTCGAATTGGGACCGGCTCTTAGCCCAAGACGCAACAGGAGCCCTACTCGCACGCTTCGAATCGATTACCGATGGCGACTTCCAGCGCATGAGTATACTCGAACCCGCCGAATTCCGTACAGAATTCTTCACTGGCAATCCCGAACTTGATGCCCTCGGAGCCTCTCTTACCGATGCCCAAATCGGCCAATTGCGCCGCGGCGGCCACGACCCAATCAAGGTCTGGGCCGCCTACCACGCAGCAAAACAATCCGACAAGCCAGCCGTCATACTTGCACACACCGTCAAAGGCTGGGGAATCGACTCCTTCGAAGGAAGGAACACTACCCACCAGAAGAAGAAAATGAGTCTCGAGGACCTCACGCAATACCGTGACGACCTCGGTATTCCAATCCCTGATGAGAACCTCCAAGACGATCCCTTCCACCAATTCGAGGAGGATAGTGAAGCCCTAGCATACCTGCACGAACGACGCACTCAACTCGGCGGTTACCTGCCTGAGCGCAGAGCCCCACCGATTGAGCAAAACCTCCCTGGTGAGGAGACTTACTCCGCTTTCGACGAGGGCACGTCCGAAGGCCAGAAGGTCTCCACCACCATGGTCTTCGTTCGTCTTCTGCGAAATTTGATGAAATCAGAAATTGGAGAGCTGGTGGTACCGATTATCCCAGATGAGGGGCGAACTTTCGGAATGGATCCGTTGTTCAGCGAGTTCGGAATCTACTCTTCTTTCGGTCAGCAATACACTCCTGTTGACCACAAAATGCTGATGAATTACAAGGAATCGACAAGCGGCCAAATTCTTGAGGAAGGAATTTCAGAGGCCAACTCCATCGCTTCTTGGATAGCCAGTGCAACCTCATACGCCCACGCCGGAACGCCTACGCTTCCATTCTATGTGTTCTACTCGATGTTTGGATTCCAGCGGGTTAACGACCAGATTTGGCAGGCTGCTGACGCGCGATCTCGTGGCTTCTTGATGGGCGCCACAGCTGGTCGAACCACTCTCAATGGCGAGGGATTGCAGCATCAGGACGGTCACTCGCTACTTCACGCCAGCACCGTACCATCCTGCCGCGCTTGGGATCCTGCTTACGCTTACGAATTGGCGACAATCATCCAGCATGGTATCGATGAGATGTGGGGGCAGGGGCAGGATGTTTTCCATTACGTTATGCTGTATAATCAGAATGAGCAACAGCCGGCAAAGCCGGCTGGGATTGATGCGGATTTGATTCGCGGCGCTTATCGGTTGAGTGAGGCTAGCGCCGGAGACGGCCCGATGATCCGTTTGCTTGGCTCCGGGCCGATTCTCTCGCATGTGCAAGAGGCGGCCGAGATGCTAGCTGGCCGCGGTGTCAGGGCGGAAATCTGGTCTGTTCCTTCTTACGGCGAATTGCGCCGAGCTGGACTTGCGGCCGAGCGAGCAACTCGTCTCGACCCACAGAATCCGCAGAGCGCTTTCGTCGCCGAGTGCTTCGGCGATGAGACGACAACGGTCGCCGCCTCAGACTACATCGCAGCGGTCCCTGAGATGATTCAGCGTTGGGTTGGCGGACGATACGTCGTGCTTGGCACCGATGGTTATGGGCGCTCAGATACGCGAGACTCTCTGCGTCGCTTCTTCGAAATCGATACCGCGAGCATCGTCGTAGCAGCACTCTCAGCCCTTGAGCAGGACGGATCGCTGGATGCTGGGACGACTGCGGCTGCTGCCAAGGAACTCGGTGTGGCCAACACACGTTACGACAAGACTGAGTGATTGAAATGGGCAAAATCATCGACACGTTCAGAGTCGCTTGGAGATTTTTCGCAGGCCTCGCGATGATTACAAAATTCATCCGCCGCCTTCGAAAATGACGACAATCGAAATCGTTCTACTCAGAGCATGTTCAGAGCGTAATTGTGCGCAAGCGCCTCACCAATGGTGACCCAATCTGGCGTAGAACCATCGACCCAATCATATCGATGCCCAGGAATCAACCTCCAATTGGAATCAAGCTCCCGAAGAAGCCCCCGCGCGAATAGCAGAGAAGCTGTTTGAGCCGCGGGATCAGAGCCGGGCAGGTCAACCCTGCCCGAACCTGCGGTAAACAGCAAATCGCCCGCATGATACACCCCATGTCCGTGGAGTGTGCAGTGTCCGGGCGCGTGGCCGGGGGAGTGTGTGACGGCGAGTGAGATGCCACCGGCTGACCATTCGACTGTCGAATTCGATTCGTGACTCCACTGATGCGTCAGCGAAATTCTTCCGAAGACAACACGCGCAAGCAGTGACTCGTTAATCGACTCAGAGTGCCCCCAAACTTCCACCTCTGGAACGAGCTCGAGCATCCGCGCGAATCCTGCAGTGTGATCGCGGTGCGTGTGCGTGTAGAGTAGGTGGGTCGGGCGTAGGCCTTGTTGTTCAAGCGCCTCGACCCAGCGGTCGGAATCGAATGGATCAGTGATTGCGACGATTCCGTTTTCTCTATCGATCCACGCTGTATTCATGTTCATGTATGCGCCCATCTGAGTTACCCAGACTTCGATACCGGCCTCATCGATGTGTATGTCGAACTCTCCGTCGGCAAGCATTGAGGCTGGCGAGGGGCTTCTCCCGCATAGCGATGGCGATTACCCCTAATTGCATGGGTACCCACTCCACATACGCCTCAGTGTGGGCTTTGCAAGTTTTACTCCTCTTCTATTGTCAATTTTCTTTCGCTAATAAATGACCATAATGCGAAAGGACTTGACCAGAAAACTCCACCTGCAGTTCCTAGTAAAATAATACTAACTATTGTATCCAAGTCACTATTCGGTGCTCCGAAAGATGCCCCCAATATAGGTAATAAGAAAGTTAGAAATGAGACTGGAATTAATTGCTTCAGGGTTGGTTCACAGAAACCAATTCGTTGTGATATTTTTTTAACTACAAATGCGGAAGTCAATATCATAGCAATAAAAATGGCTAAAGCGCTTGAAAAGTTTGGAGGTTCTAGTCCAATCATCACCATTAGCACCGCCACCAATGTTGCCAAAGTTGCCCCAGTTCCGGCACCAGCACCTAACGTATACTTCCAATTCATGTGGGGACTAGAACAAGTTCGAGTTATAACATGAAAGGGGGAGTATAAACTATCGATCTAAGTAGAAACCCATTGATTTACACTAGACTCTTTCATTCTCAGGAATAATCTCCTTTCGAACTCGTTTTCTCAGGGGTGCATTGAAAGCGAGACGGCATGACGCTGGCGCATGGCGCGAATGCCTGCTTCACCAACCTTCGCGGCGGGCGATTCGCTCGGCCTGCTGCTTAGCTTGGGAGCCTGAGAGGGCTCCCATTTCGAATGGGGTGAAGATGATGGCATACGATTCACAAGATATCGAGACGCGCTGGCAGTCACGCTGGCAAGAGGCGCGCTTGTTTGAAGCGGAAGTCGATGACTCACGTCCGAAGTTCTACTGCCTCGAAATGTTCCCATACCCCTCTGGCTCCATGCACATGGGTCATGTACGCAACTACTCCATTGGCGATGCTATGGCTCGCTTCCAACGCTTGATGGGCAAGAATGTCCTCTATCCGATGGGCTACGATTCCTTCGGGATGCCCGCCGAGAATGCTGCGAAGAAGGAAGGCGGACATCCGCACTCCGTGACGGAGCGTAACATCGTGATGATACGTGCTGATCAGGAAAGGATGGGATATTCGTACGATTGGCGAAGGACGTTCGCTACGTCGACGCCTGAGTATTATCGCTGGAATCAGGAACTTTTCCTTCGTTTCAATGAGGCTGGGTTGGTTGAGAGACGCTTTGCTCCAGTCAATTGGTGCGACGATTGTGATACTGTGCTTGCCAATGAGCAGGTGAAGAATAATCGCTGCTGGCGATGTGGTCTCGAGGTCGTTCAGAAGGACATGGCTCAGTGGTTCCTCCGCATGACTGAGTACGCCGATGAGTTGCTCGATGAATTGGACCACATCGAGTTCCCTGAGAATGTGAAAGCGATGCAACGCAACTGGATTGGACGATCTCATGGCGCTCAAATCGAGTTTCCTGTTGCCGGTGAAGTTGATGGTGAGAGCGCCATTATCGGGGCGTTCACTACACGCCCTGACACTATTTTTGGCGTGACTTTCGTGACGCTCTCACCCGAGCATCCGCTTTGCGAGCCTCTTGTTGCCGGGACTGAGTATGAGGCTGGATGGCGAACTCTTGCTGATGAGTGCGCCAAGCTATCCGAGTTCGAGCGAATCAACATGCTGAAGGAAAAGAAGGGTGTTCCACTCGGTCGCTCTGCAATCAATCCACTGACCGGCGAAGAGATTCCAATCTACGCTGGCAACTTCGTTGTCGCCAGTTACGGAACTGGAGCTGTGATGGCCGTGCCTGGTCATGATCAGCGCGATTACGACTTTGCCAAGAAATACGGAATTCCAGTGAAGCCAGTTTTGTCTCGACGCGAGGGCGGTGAGGGCGTTGAGGAGAATCCCGTTTTCGATGGTCTAGGTTGGATGATTAATTCGACACGGGCTGAGTTTGATGGGCTATTTGGTGACGAAGCGAAGGCTGCGGTGATTTCTGCGCTGGAGGCTGAGGGAACCGGACAGGGCACCGTTCAGTATCGGCTCAAGGATTGGCTGCTAAGCCGACAGCGCTTCTGGGGCACGCCGATTCCAATGCTTCACTGCGAGGCTTGTGGAGTTGTGCCAGTGCCTTACGATCAACTCCCTGTCGAATTACCTCTCGATGTTACTTTCAGTTGGGAGGAGAGTGGCAACCCCCTCGCGGCTAGCGAATCATTCCTTGTCTCAACATGTCCGCAGTGCAACGGTCCCGCTCGTCGCGAGACTGATACTATGGACACTTTTTACGATTCATCTTGGTATTTCCTACGCTTCGCAGATTCTGCAAATGACTCGCAGGCTTTCGACCGCTCAGCGGTTGATTACTGGCTGGATGGCGGCGTGGACCTCTACATTGGAGGAATCGAACACGCCGTTATGCATCTCTTGTATGCCCGCTTCTTCACCAAGGCGACGCGCGCTCTCGGCATGAATTCGATCGGCGAGCCTTTCGGGCGCTTAGTCTGCCAAGGCATGCTCAACGCGCCCGCCCCGTTCTGTTCTGATTGCAATACGGAGTACCATATCGAGAATTTCGGAGGCGATTGTCCGACGTGCGGAGCAGGTTTGAGTACGCGTTCGGCAAAGATGAGCAAGAGTCTCGGAAATACGGTTAGTCCGGGCGAAATGGTAGGGAAATTCGGAGCTGATACGGTTCGTCTTTTCATTCTCTTCGGAGCTAATCCGGAGGCTGGGATGGACTGGTCTGACAATGCAGTTTTGGCTAACTACAAACAACTCTGTTCGATAATTGACGCTTTCAATACAGGCAATTCGCTGGAAGATGCACCAGGTCCTATGGATGAATGGTTACTGGCTCGCCTGCGTGCGAATCAGACACGATGGCACGCTTGTATGGATGATGTGAGTCTACGCGAGGGAGTTATGGCGAGCCATTTCGAGATGCTTGCTGATTGGCAATGGTATTTGCGACGCGGAGGCGCTGACCGGGCTACTGCGCGGCGCTTTTTGGCTGGATGGGCTCCTATGTTAGCTCCGGCCACACCTCACATCGCAGAGGAATTCTGGGCTGAACTTGGGATGGATGAGATGCTCGCGAGTTATGATATGGAATTCGATTCTGCTTCCGCTGATTTGGCTGGCGATTCTTCCTCTGATGTTGC
>CEOP01047504.1_pt1 | contig 22446 bp, 15 predicted proteins | sample 361301 | NCBI WGS metagenome assembly CEOP01 (sample SAMEA2619548, study PRJEB7988) | marine metagenome | biome: marine biome (ENVO:00000447); feature: deep chlorophyll maximum layer (ENVO:xxxxxxxx); material: "saline water (ENVO:00002010), including plankton (ENVO:xxxxxxxx)" | depth 55 m
GTACCCAGTTGATCCGGATAACACATAATTGCCCCATCAACAATGAGACCGCCAATTTTTTGAATAAAGTCTGCATTCCATACTACTTCTTCAATAGTGCCGGTCGTTAGCTGAATGATGCAAACATTTTGAAGATCTTTTTCAAGATTATATGTTTCGATAATACCCCTCCATGCAACATAGTCCGTAAGGCATACAATGACAAACTTATTCGCCTTTAGTGCGTCATTAGGGCTATTACAAGCAATCGCGCCAATCTTGACAAGTGCGTTTACCTTCGGACGACTTCTATTCCAAACAGAAACTTGATAACCCGCGTCAATAAATTTTCGTGCAATTCCAGAACCCATTGAACCAAGACCTATTACAGAAATTGATTGAGACGATACAGTTGCTTCGTTTTGCATTGTGATACTCCTTCACTATGCATTATGCATGAAATTGAAACACCACGCATTCCCACATAGAAAAATGAAAGAACTGCGAATTCTACAAATTGGCAATAAGTAGGCTTTAATGGCATTTACTTATAAAACGGTGCATAACTGCGAAATACTTAGCACACATGATTACAGCCCTCCAGTTTAAAGGTTATCTGTCGTGATGAAAAAGCCTAATCAGTCACAACTTCAAAAGCAATTACATTGTCCGATTCATTTAAATCTAATACTAACCACTGAGAATCAATTGCAAAATAACTATCTGTTTCCTGACCAAGCATATATACAATATCTCTTGTATTGAAATATCCTGTTTGATCTGGCTCTCCAATAAGGCCTACAATTTCTTCCTTTGATTTTCCAAGCAGTCGATATGTTTTCAAAAAATCGTCAGCCATTCTTAAACGAATTGAATCAAGTGAATGGGTTGCTGGAGTATTCTTCCAAGTATTTGAATTAAAGGAAATACGATTCACTCCATCATTTTTCCCCCACATAATGAACATAATCAAAACGAAAGTTAGAATTACCAAAACAATAAGATATGGGCATAGTTTTTTGAGTTTGTTCATTGCAAATTTATTCATACAATTTTACACCCTTTACCAATGTTTACCTTGGTCACTTGATGTATTACAGAATAAAATACACCAATCTTGACTGTTTTCTGTGATCTATAAATCGGACTTTTTGTTTGACTATCCGACAAGATACTCTATAGTTAAAATATGAAACTTTTTTTATCAACTATTACTTTGATGATTCTTTTGTCAAATATGACCTTTGCCCAGAATATTGATTTTGATCACGATGGCCTCACACGTCAATATCGAATTCATGTTCCAAGCGAGTTACCCGAGTCTCCCGCACTTGTCATAGCGATGCACGGATACAGCGGAAATAATAATGAAATGATGAACGACTACGGCTGGGTAGAACTTGCCAATGAACGTGGCTTTGTCATCGCATTTCCAAATGGTACGCGTGACCAATCGAACAATCGGTTCTGGGATGTAGACTATTCGTTTCATGCAGGAATTGACATTGATGACGATGGATTCATAAGAGAACTTGCACTACATCTCCAACAACTTCATGGAACAGCCCCAGATAAAATATACGCAACTGGATTCTCAAACGGTGCCGAAATGTCTTTTCAATTGGCATGTCGCGAATCCGAAACAATCAATGCTTTTGCACCAATTGTTGGCATGATGATGGATACACTGTTTACAAACTGTAACCCTGCCGTCGTTCGCCCTATTTTGTCATTAAACGGGACCACAGACAATGTTACATATTGGCAAGGGGACATGGCAGATACAGGTGGCTGGGGAGCATATCACTCTATTCCTAATACTATGGCTCTTTGGGCTTCGTTCATGGGTGTGAGTGTTACGGATTCGTATGATTTTCCAGATACCAATCCTAATGATGGCAGTACTGTCCACCGCGATATTTACAGTTCAACGAATCATAAATCTGAATTATGGTTTTATACTGTCGACGGGGGCGGACATGACTGGCCTGGTCAGTGGGGAAACATGGACATCAACGCGACTATAGAAGTATGGAATTTTTTTGATGGACTTTCTACAGCCCCCTGCTTGGGTGACCTAGATGGCTCCAACACTGTTGATGTTGTTGATTTCTTGGCGCTGCTTTCAGAATTTGGAGCTTGCGCAGGTAGCTGCGCTGGTGATCTTGATAATGATGGCGATGTTGATATTTCAGACATTCTTATGATTCTTGAGCGCTGGGGGTCTGTTTGTGAATCAATAGTAAAAGGGGCTTGCTGCATGCCAAGTGAAACATGTGAATTTATTGAACCAATAACTTGCGAAACTCTGGGTGGTATTTGGAATGGTGATGGGTCGTCTTGTATAAATACAATTTGTTCGACAAGTGATTTCGATGAGTGCGCAGATGCGATGCCCATCTTTTTGGGCGAAACAGATTTTTCTACTGCAGAGGCTAGCAACAGCATTGATCCGTATACCGACTCCATGTGCTCAGGCACATATCTAGGTGTACTTAATGCTGATATTTGGTTTTCTTATGAGGCAACATGTACTGGAACGCTCACTGTAACTACGTGCAATACAGCGACGTTTGATACTGACCTTGTTATGTACGCTGGTGCTTGTGGAAAGTTGCAACAAATTGCCTGTAACGGCGACGACGACTCTTGCTCAGACTATACCTCGCGCTTCAATGTTAACGTTACATCAGGTGAAAGTTATCGAATTCGACTCGGCGGATGGGAAACCGGCGAGGCAGGAACAGGAACTTTAACGCTCTATACTTGGAATGACTGTACTGAAGAATAATGAATCTGAAATTGAGATTGCTTCTTTGGTTGTTGATGGACGGCGTTGCAACGGGAGCTCCCGTGGTGCATCCTCCAGAGATTGAAGACCTGTCGTTGATTTGAAGTCAAAGTATATAACAGGCAGACCATTAAGCGTCAATTCTCCAGACCTAGTAAGAACTGCCATTTCAATTAGAATGCCAACATGACGTTCAAAAACAATTCAATTGTATTTTCTATTTTTACATCCTTATTGTTAGGGGTTGCATGTTCTGCCGCCGATCTTAAGCCGCTACAAGATTGGATGCAATCGCTAATAGATGACAACAAGGTAGTTGGATGCATGGCACAAGTTACACAAGACGGAGAAACCATTTACTTAGAAGCTGTTGGCAAACGATCTCCAGAAGCCGAAGATTTATTATCACCTACTCAAGTCGTTCGAATTTATTCAATGACAAAAGCAATAACTTCTGTTGCAATCATGCAACTTATCGAACAAGGAAAGATTGGTATTGACGACCCTGTCTCATCATATATTCCAGAATTTGCAGATGTTAAAATATTAATTAATGGCGAACTCAAAATTCCAAATAAAAAAGTCACTGTCCGTGAATTAATTACACATACATCTGGCATCGGATACAGCTTTACTGCAACAGATGAATTTTTGCCCTATTACAGAGAAGACCTTATTGATGACAAGACACTTGAAAATGCCGCTAAAAAAATTGCGGCAATGCCACTGATGTCACAACCCGGCTCAAAGTTTATTTATGGATTAGGCATTGATGTACTCGGACGCATTATTGAAGTTGTTTCTAAAACTGATTTCGAATCCTATTTGCACAAAAATATTTTTACGCCCCTTGGCATGGTAGATACTGGATTCACGCCAATCGGATTACTCCAACCAATGCCCATTGTGACTGAAATTAATGAAAAATTGGTCGTTGATACTATCCATTACTCAAAGTCAGCCTATGAATTAAACACTATTTACGATTCTGGTGGTGGTGGACTCTGGTCAACTATAGGCGATTACACAAGATTTGCCATGGCGATAGAACAAAACGGTGAACTGGAGGGGAACCGAATTCTTACATCAGAAACTGTGAATTTCATGACACAAAACCAAATTAGCCCTGGCATCAATAGAGAGAACATTGAAAACCCGATCAAATTTAGTTTGGGTTTTGGGATAAGAAGCGCTATTAAGACATCTTTGGGAATGCGCGGCGAAGGCCGCTTGTCATGGGGTGGCGCAGCATGCAGTTATTTTTTTATAGATCCTTCGCAAGATGTCACTGCTGTTTTTGCAACACAATTATTTCCGTTCAACTCTCAGCTAAATGATGAATTTCATTACATTGTTCTAGAGTCGCTTGCACTGGAAGAAGTCGATGCTGAGCCTAAACAATAAGCATTTTTTAGAGAGAGATAGATTTGGCATTTTGAAATCATGATATGAATGATCTATATGTACGATGTACGGAATTCTTTATAAATGGTTAAACATTAAAAAAAACTTTATTTCTAAAAAAGAGCGATTATCCTTGCATAGAAGAGAATGTCATAGCATAATAATGGCATGATTTTTATGAAATTTATGTTACGCACCCTGCTCATCTCGATGTTCCTATCTAGTGCAGCACTTGCTGACACATTGACTGTTAATAATGATGGCAAGGCAGACTCAAATACCATTCAAGAAGCACTAAATGCAACCAGTGATGGTGAGATATTTTCAGGACCAACTTCAGGCTTTCTTACAGGTGAATCTGGTGCGTGCTGTTATCAATCGGATGCTGAATATTTATGCCAAGATATTCCAGGACCTGAGGGGCAAAATCTATGCGGACAAATTTTTCAAGGAGTGTGGCAAGGAGCCGGATCTTATTGCCTCAGTACTGATTGCTATTCTGGCTTGACTGGTGCGTGCTGCATTGAAGATTTCAAGTATTACTGCGAAGAGGAAGTAACCCAAGAACAGTGTGAATGGGATTGGGGTGGCACTTTCTTGGGGACTGATTCAACTTGCACAGTAGAAGGCGATTATTGCCAATCTGATATTGGAGCATGTTGCATTGATTTTTACGATTGCTATGACAGCACAACTGATAATGAATGCTATTGGATGGGTGGCGATTTTTATGGCGATGGAACAACTTGCAGCCAGGATGCCCCTAATTGCACGACCTACTATGGAGCATGCTGTTTTGGAGACTATTGTGTAAATAATGTTGAAGAATATGCTTGTGAGGTTAATGGTGGGTATTCATTTTGGGCTTTTTCTTCATGCGACGAATTGACTGACGTTGAAGAATGTGTTGATCAAGTTCTCCTTGGCGCATGCTGTGTCGAAAATGCTCTTTGTTATTCTGATTTTGATGAACTACAATGCTTTGATTACAATGGGCAATGGTTTGGTCCTGATTCATCTTGCGAAATAATCGATTGCATTGATCCAAATGGAGCTTGTTGTTATGAAAATGATTGCCAAATTCTTTATCAATGGGAATGCGATAACCAAGATGGCTTTTTCTACGAAGAACAGGAGTGCGATATATGCTCTCCTGAATGCCTCCTAGACTTAAACCAAGATGAACATGTAAATATAGGCGACTTGCTTAATATCATTGCTGACTGGGGATTAACTGAATCACCAGCAGATGTGACCGGCGATGGAGTTGTCAATGTTTCAGACTTACTTCTCATCATCAGTAACTGGGGACCGTGTGAGTAATCGTACATTTACCCCAATATACAACTGTACACTCTAGAGTTTTAGTAGCGCAATAAAAGGTCATGTCTAGAGGGTCTGACTCTCGACGTTCATAAAGTAGGCGTTTACTTCCGTTTTTCTAAAATGCGTTGCTTGGATGGCACCTTGACATTGGAAACTAATCCGATCTTCGACATCAAAACGATAAGGATATAGCTTACGTCGAGTTCCCACCAGTGAAGCCCGTGTCTGGCAGATGATTGAAATGCGTGATGGTTGTTATGCCAACCTTCTCCCATAGCAAGCACACCCATGATGACATTGTTTTTACTGTGGTCCTTAGTCTTAAAAGGTTGTTGACCCCAGATATGGCAAACAGAATTGATACTCCAAGTCACATGATGTACGAAAAATACGCGCACAAGACCGCCCCAAATAAAGCCAAGAAGCACGCCCATCCAACTTATTGTGAACAAGCCACCAAGTACCGCTGGAATCAAGAATCCAGCCAATACCCAGAGAGGAAAAAGCTTGCTCATGCGCCTGACAAGTCTGCTCTTACGAAGGTCTCCAACATAGCGCATAGAACCCTTTGCGTGCGGGTTAACAAGCCAACCAATATGCGCGTGCCACATACCTTTTAATGAACCCCAAAATCCTGCACAATGTAGGTGCGGTGAATGTGGGTCGCCTTCCTCATCGCTGTATTGATGATGTCGTCGATGGTCTGCGACCCATTGCAATACGGGGCCCTGAACAGCCATCGAACCACATGCGGCAAGAATGAAAACCATTGGCTTTGATGTTTTAAAACTTTGGTGGGTAAAGTACCGGTGGTACCCAACGGTAACACCGATTGATGTAAGAAAATACATAGCAATAAAAAGCCCTAAGTAAACCCAATTAAAAGCAACTCCCCACAAAAGAACCATCGCTGCAATGAATCCAATAAATGGAAGGGTCACAGCAGCAAGATTAATCAATTTTAACTTAAGCATCGTCGAACTGGTGTTTTTGCTTGTTGTGAAACAAGCGTGCTCATCACTATTTGAGTTTTCACCTGCGGATTGTTGAGCGGACACAACAGTAGACTTTGCTTGAGATTCTATATTCTGTTTTGTACTTGTTTTTGTAGTCTGCATTCGATGATCCCATCCAAGAAAATTCTCATTCTATATACTTATTCACCTAAGTCTTTAAATTCAAGGTGCAAGAATCATGAAATATAAATAGATTTCAATAAAAAACGTTTGAAATCATTTTAATTGCATTCGCTTGAATTTCGTTTATTCCGGCTTTACACCATTTTTTACTGGCTTTAGCTTGCATTTTGTGCTTTGCTTGGGCATACTGGTAACGATGAGTCAGATCGTATCTTCCAATCTTCACAGCACCTTCGCAACTGCCTTCATTACTCTTTGCCTGAGTTCATCTATATGCACATCACCTGCGTCTGCATCAGACGTCTTGGACATGAACCATCCCAGCTACTTTTCGTTCAAAAAAGAACAGCCTCTCACCTATGACACTACAAAATTCGTAGTGCACATTGAAGATAATACGTTTTGGAAAAACAATGCCATAAATCCAGAAAACATTGCGCCACTTGGTCTACATAATTGGTACTTCATCACACTTCCTCGAAACGCCCAACACTTAGAAGGCGTACTGAGTATCGTTAAAAATTTTTCAAAAAAACAAAACATTTCATTCGCATCCCCTGTGTTTTACGATGCATTTGGCAACCCACTTATTCCAACGCCAACTATTTTGCTTCAGTGCAATGAACAAACTTCCATCACTGAAACGAACGAAATGTTACAGGCATTCGATGTGCAGCCCACTACTGAACAAGCTTGGGAAGCACTGCCAAACTCCTACATCCTTGTGAGCAATTCGAAAAATGGCACTGAAGTTCTTACGCAAGCAAACGAACTTGCACAACTTTCATCTGTTCGTTTTGCGGAACCCGATATGATATTTGCAGGATACGGGCACGGCTTGCCTAATGATCCTGGGTTTGCCCATTGCTGGGGACTTCACAATACATTGGAGTCTGGTGGAACCGAAGACATGGATATGGACTCGCTTGAAGCGTGGCACGTAACAAGTGGTGATGCGTCCGTAAAAGTTCTCATCATTGACACAGGCGTCCAACAAGATCATCCTGACATCAACCAAGATAGCGGCGCTGACTTTACAAATGAACCGGGCATCAACGGTGGGCCTGGAAACAGCTGTGACAAACATGGCACTCCAGTTGCAGGATGTGTTTCTGCAATCATGAACAATAGCATAGGCACTGTGGGTTCTGCACCAAGCGCCAACTCCGTCTCTGCACGATGCTTTATTTCAACGACTGCTTGCAATGGAAGCTGGAATGCACAGTACAGCTGGACGGTAAATGCACTGAATTGGGGACAAACGCAGGGCTTTCGAGTCTCAAACAACAGCAATTACTTTGGGGGAACAAGTAGCGCAATCGAAGCTGCATATGAAGCAACTCGGTCAGCTGGCATGGTGCACTTTGCATCCGCGGGAAACAATTCAAGTTCATCCATTAGTTACCCAGCAAGTTTGCCAACCGTTAACTCAGTTGCAGCATTAGATAGCTATGGCGTTCTTGCGGATTTTAGTAACTGGGGAAATGGCCTTACAATTTGTGCACCTGGTGATTCCATCTACACGACTGATAGAACTGGTTCTGCTGGGTACAGCTCAATGGACTATGCGTGGATGAACGGCACTTCGTTTTCAGCTCCTTACGCTGCAGGAGTAGCTGCGCTCCTTCTTTCGATAGAGCCGTCGCTGACTGTTGATGAAATAGAAAATACAATTAAAACAACTGCTATTGATTTAGGCAGCGCGGGTTACGACACTACGTTCGGATGGGGTTTTATCAATGCAAATAATGCCCTTGCTTCAATATATGTTGCTCTGTGTGAAGGTGACATTGATGGAAACAGCATGGTCAACGTCGCAGACCTGCTTGCAATTATTGATCAATGGGGGCTTATAGACTCCCCTGCAGATGTCACAGGCGACGGTATAGTTGATGTCTCAGACTTACTTCTGGTCGTTGGCAACTGGGGGCCGTGCGAGTAATTAAACAGCAGAATACAACGAATTCATACGACTTACCGGACAATAATAGTGCAATAAATGACACAATTCTTGACATTTGCGACTTTTTTTTTATAAACAACTTGAAGTTATTCACTTGTAGTTTATATTAGATTGCTATGCAATTAAACAAAGTCAAGTTCTGCACACAGCTTTCGGCGGTGTTGACTTGCTTTGCATTATTTGGTTTTGCTCCAAAAAAAAACAAAACATTATTACTGCCTATTAATCCAAGAGCGGAGCGGGTTACTGCCGACTCAAGTTGGGAAAACGTAACAACTGCGCTCACTGCTGGAACGAACCATGAAAATCATCGCGGGTCTGCATGGTGCGATTTCAACAACGATGGACTACTCGATGTATACCTTTCTCACTTTGGCGTGCACGATGGAGTCGAATACCTCGGCTCACCAAACCAACTGCTTCAGAATATCGGCAACGGTACATTTATAGAAGTCACAACTACTATTTCTGCTGTTGGCTCTGACCTTTCGCACCATTGTGCTTGGGCGGACATTGACAATGACGGGTTGCCCGATTTATTCGTTGGACAAAGCACAAATTTCGGGCAAGACCAAAACCATTTGTTGCACCATGATTCCATAGGTGTGTTTAGCGATATCACAAACGGCAACCCGCTAGCAATGTACTGGCTTTCGCCACGAGGTGTTGCATGGCAAGATGTAAACCTCGATGGCTTTGTCGATGTCCTTGTTACAAATTCTGGTGGTGACCAACGTAAAAAACGACTCATGATTAACCAAGGAGATAACACCTTCGACCTTGATGAAAACGCTGGCATTGAATCCGCTTGGAAAGAAGGCCGCGGTGCATCCTGGTGCGACTACGACAATGATGGCCTTGCAGACATATATATTGTCTGTGGATCTGAAGATAACTTGCCTGTAGCAAATCGCACAAACATGCTCTTTAAAAACAATGGTGATGGCACATTCACAAATGTCGCCGCAGAAGCAGGTGTTGCTGATGTCGGGCACGGTCGTGGCGTGGCATGGGGCGATATTAATAACGATGGTTTCATGGACATCCTCATTGGTAATCAAGTTGGTTCGGACCATCCAGGTGACAACAAACTCTACAGGAATAATGGCGACGGAACATTTACTGATATTTCAGTTTCATCAGGTATAGCAGAAAACGTACGAACTCGCTGTGTTTCGATGGCTGATTACAACAATGATGGGCTTCTTGATTTATACACGGTTAATTTCGGCACGATGATTCCTCCCAATAGACTTCTTCGTAACAACGGAGACGGCACGTTTGAGGATGTAGCGCAATACACACCTGCAACTGCAGGCATAAACGGAAATTCTGCTTCTTGGACGGACTACGACAACGACGGCTGGGTAGATTTATACGCAGTAGGTGGAAGTCCAACAGCCCCGGGTGAAGGACAAAACGTGTTGCTTCGGAACACAAACCAAAACGGCAATCATTGGATTGAGTTTGAACTTTGTGGAGTAGTCTCAAATCGATCTGCAATAGGTGCGCGAATACATATAACGCATCGCGACAGTGACAACAATCTTATTCACCAGATGCGCGATGTGCAAAGTGGGTCAGGATACAACACGCAACACATGTTCAGGGCGCATTTTGGTTTAGCCGATAGTGATTCCGTCGAAGAAGTAACTATTCTTTGGCCATCGGGTATTGTGCAAAGAGGCGACAATATTTCTTCAGATCAGATACTTCGAATTGTTGAAGGTACTGTTTTGACACAAGATTGCAATCGAAACTGTGTTGATGATGCCGCTGATATTACCGATGGCACAAGTTACGATTCAAACAGTAACGGAATTCCCGATGAGTGCGAATGCACGGGTGACTTTGATAGTGATGGAGATGTTGATGTTCGCGACCTACTCGAGTTAGTATCGTACTGGGAGTTAGTAAGTACACCTGAAGATGCACTCGAGACAGATTTAACTGAAGATGGCATCGTGAACATTCACGATTTACTTCTTCTAATAGAACAATTTGGCGATTGCGACTAACTTTAAACACACATACGAATTCATTTCGTTTTTCTAGGGCTATTTTTTACTCCATAATGAATGTCGGTAAATTTGGGCCGTGTGACTCATTTATACAAAATGAGCTCTTTTAACCAAATTCTTCTCTAAATAGCATTTTATAAGGGCTGATTGACCCTTTTATTATTGCTTTACAAGAGCATCTAATCCATAATGATGAAACATAACACAGAGACAAAAGGAGAAAGACCTGTGAAACAAATGTTCATTTTTTCAATGTGTGCAACTATTGCACTTTGCAGCACAACATATAGTGAAACTATTCTTGACGAAAATCTTCAAGACCAAATGGAAGCCGTCGGACCAAGGGGCACGGTATCCACGCTTGTATATATGGAAGAGCAAGTTAACATCAAAGAACTTTCAGATTCAATTACAGAAGCACGAATGGGTTTTGTTGAACGACACCAACTTGTTGCTGAAAGCTTACAATCAACTGCGTTCACTTCACAAGAAAATATACTCCAATCGCTTAATCAAATTGGTCGCATAGGTGGCGTGACCAAAGTAACTCCGTTTTGGATTTCAAACTCCATTCGCGTTGACGCTCGACCTGAAGTTATTCTCCAACTTTCAAAACGAAAAGATGTTGGTCATATCTATTTAAATTATGAAATTGAATTAGTGGAACCCGTTCGCATGGGCCCAGTTCAACAAACGGATAATCGGGGTGGCGTAGAACAAGGCGTCATTGCAATTCGCGCAACCGAAGCGTGGCAGATGGGATTCACCGGCGATGGTGTTCTTGTTGCAACGCTTGACACAGGTGTCGATGGAAATCACGAAGCACTCGCTTCGCGTTGGGCGGGACTTCGCCCTGAATACGCTGGGCACCCAGAGTGGGCATTTCTTGATCCGTACACGTACAACCACAACTTTCCATTTGACGCGGGCAGCCATGGCACGCACACCATGGGTACTGTTTGTGGTGGTTCGCCAGGCGTAAGCATCGGTGTTGCACCGGACGCACACTGGATTACTTCTGCAGGCATTGACCGAAGTTCCATTGCTGAAACGGTTGCAGATGCCATCGAAACATTCCAATGGTTCCTTGACCCAGACGGAAACCCCGCAACGGCGTGGGACGTGCCAAGAGTTTGTTCCAACTCTTGGGGCCTAACTTCAAGTCACGGGTACCCAAACTGCGACGAAACTTTTTGGTCATACCTCGATGCACTTGAGGCTGCAGGTTGTGTTGTCTTATTTTCAGCGGGTAACGAGGGGTCTTCAGGTCTACGGCGACCTGGTGATCGTGCGACCGATGAATACCGAACGTGCGCAGTGGCAGCAATTGACCCATACAACGCAAGTTTCCCAATCGCAAGTTTCTCCTCGCGTGGGCCAACAAACTGTACGCCTGATGGCAGTTCTGCAATTAAACCAGACATCTCTGCGCCTGGCGTAAGCACCTACTCAAGCGTGCCTGGGGGATACTCTTCCTACGACGGAACTTCGATGGCGTCGCCACATATCAATGGCGCTATCGCACTTATGTTTCAAGCAAACCCCGATCTTTCAGTTGAAGAAGTTAAAGAAATTTTATATGTGACTGCAACCGACCTTGGTCCAACGGGTGAGGACAACGACTACGGCCATGGCATTATTGATTGTGTTGAAGCAATCAATATGGCAATCGAACTATCAGATCCTTGCAATGCACCTATTGGATTCTGCCCACAAGATATTGATGGCAACTATGTAGTAAATGTTATAGATTTACTTCAAGTCATCGACACATACGCTCTATGCGGCGACGGCTCATTTAAACCTTCCGGCGATGTTGATGGTGATTGTTGCGTATCAGTCTCTGACATTCTTTCTGTAGTTGATGCTTGGGGGAATGACTGCACACCAGTTGGCGCGTGTTGTCTTCCCGAAGGAGGTTGCTCAGAACAAACAACAGAATCGGACTGTTTACTCACAGGCGGCGAATACAACGGTGATGAATCAAGTTGTAGTTTTTCCAACTGTCCAGACAATGGCGCTTGTTGCTTTGATGATGGCTCCTGCACGTATGGATTGCCACAGGTGTGTATCAAACTAGGCGGTGGCTTCCAAGGTAATGGGACTGATTGCAATACAACAGATTGCCCAATTGCTGGTGCTGGAGACGAGTGTTCCAACGCGATGATCGCAAACAATGGTTCTAACCCGTTCGAGACTCTTACTGCCACACCAAGCGACAATCCGCCAACAGACGAATTATGCTCGGGCACATATCTCGAGTGGGGAAACTCGCCTGATGTTTGGTTCCGTTACACCGCAAATACCTCAGGTCCTATCAACATCACCACATGCGACCCCTCAAGTTATGACACATCATTGGCATTTTATGCTGGAACATGTGACAATTTAGTAGCATGCAATGGAGACGCCAGTGATACAGGATGTCAATCTTATTACTCTGAGATTAATTACACTGTTGAAGCCGGATCGACGTATTACATTCGAATTGGTGGATGGCAAGAATCAACTGGCTCAGGAACACTTACAATCGAGTAAGTGATTTGTTATTAAGAAAGAGCCTTTGATGTTTGAAGAGCTTCAAGCATGATCATTTGTTGGATGGATCAAGGTACTGATCTGTCTCTTTATCGATCTTAACTTGGCGATGTATGTCGTTGGCCAAATCTACTTGCTTTACTAAACCTATTTTAGATTCGACCAAACTGAGAATTGCGTTTGCCCAGCGTGAGTAGCCCCGTTCAGACAGATGTAAATAATCGGGCATTACAGAAGGACTAATTGAGCCATCGCTTTCAATAAAGTGCTGACCGATTGGAAAAAATGTAACTTGATCATCAACGATGTATGCAGATTGCAAGGCTTGATTGACTTGTGCAATTGCGCCTCTCATGGCATTAAAGTGCTCACCCCTAGGAAAGATATCGAGCAATAACACATGCGTATTTGGAAGTTTGGTTTTAAGCTTTTCAACAACTGATACTACACCACGAAGAACTTCTTGCGGTGAGTATGAATCATGCTGGCCAAAATTGTTTGTGCCAATCATCAAAATTGCAACATCTGGTGCCATTCCCCTTAGGTGCCCATTCTCTAATCTCCACAGAACGTGTTCTGTTCTGTCTCCACTAACTCCAAGATTAATTGATTTTAAAGGCGCAAAGGTATCCTTCCAAATAGTTGCACCGCTACCTTCCCAACCTTGTGTAATGGAATCACCGATAAAAATAACATTGGCATCGTGACCTTGTGCATCAACCACGTTCTGTATCTGTGCTGTTCTCTGCACCCACAAGTCATTTTCGCGAGGGATAGGGGTTGCTACAGTCAGATTAGGTTGGATTACGAGTGATATTGTTACAAGCGTATTAAACATTTCAACAGTATAGCTAGGTAAAACTTATTTATTCTTGCGTGCAATCTGCTTGCGCTTAGTCTCACTGAGTTCTCGCTTACGAATACGTATATCGCCTGGCGTAATCTCGACAAGCTCATCGTCTTGAATATATTCAAGTGCAGATTCTAATGTAATTTCACGCGAAGCTTTAAGCACTGTTGTCGCTTCTTTGTTTGCTTCACGAACATTAGAGAACGCTTTGCCCTTGATAATGTTTACTTCAAGGTCATTGTCACGAGAGTTTTCGCCAACAATTTGCCCGCCGTAAATGACGTCTTGCGGTTCAACAAAAAGAACCCCTCGCTGTGAAATATTCAGCATCGCATACGTTGTTGCTTGCCCGGGAGCAGTTGCAATAAGCACTCCGTTTGGCCTTCGATACATGGTTGTTCGTGTCGGCGCATACTTCTGAAAACAATGATACATAACCGCTTCGCCGCCGGTAGCGGTCAACATGTGACTTCGCAAACCTATTAAACCACGCGCAGGGATCTCGCATTCAATATGCATCCTGTCGCCGCGTTGGTCAAGGGATTGTACTTCACCGCCCCGAATACCAAGCAGTTCCATCGCCGCACCAACATGTGCATCATCGACGTCAATAGTAAGCATTTCGATTGGTTCACACCTTACACCGTCAATTTCTTTTTCAATAACCTGTGGTCGTCCGACTGTAAGTTCGTACCCTTCTCTGCGCATGTTCTCTAAGAGAATGCCAAGGTGCAACAAGCCGCGACCTGAAACTTTAAACTCATCAGCGGTATCGCCCGCTTCAACACGAAGCGCTAAGTTACTTCGCAATTCACGCTGCAAACGATCTGAAATTTGCCTTGATGTTACAAACTTACCTGACGTGCCCGCATTTGGCGAATCGTTCACGCGAAAGAGCATGTGCAGCGTCGGTTCGTCAACAGCAATACGCGCTATCGGATTTGGTTGTTCAGGACAAGCGATAGTGTCGCCAATCTCAAAATCGCCAATACCTTCAACAGCGCATAAATCACCAACTGAAATGAGCTCTGCAGGTGATCGACCGAGATCCTTAAAACGATAAATCTTTTGCGCTTTTGCCATGCGGTTTCCACCTGTATGGCAAATAGTTACTGCTTGTCCTGCTGAAAGCGCACCAGACATTACTCTCCCTATTGCTATCCGGCCTGAATACGGTGAATAGTCTGCACTTGCAATCAACATTTGCAGTGGCACGTCAGCATAGCCAACCGGTGCTGGCAGATAACTCATAATTGCATCGAGCAATGGTTGCATATCGCCTTCATGTACACCTTCTTCAGTGTTTGACCATCCATCTCGACCCGAAGCATAAATCACTTGAAAGTCAAGACGTTCATCACTCGCGTCAAGTGCAACAAGCAAATCGAACACTTCATTTACTACTTCTTCAACACGTGCGTTTGGTCGGTCGCATTTGTTCACAACAACAATGATTGGAAGATCAAGCTCCAGCGCTTTTCCAAGCACAAATCTCGTCTGGGGCATTGGGCCCTCAAAGGCATCAACAAGTAATAATACGCCGTCAGCCATTTTTAATACTCGCTCTACTTCACCACCAAAATCGGCGTGGCCAGGCGTATCGATAATATTAATTCGGCATGTTTCGTTTGCAATATCGCCTGTTGTTGGCCTATAGGTAACAGCACAGTTTTTGGAAGTAATAGTAATACCTCGCTCTTTTTCAAGGGGATCAGAATCAAGAATGCACTCCGCTTCAGCCCTGTTCAATTCCATTGCACCGCAAAACGCGAGCATTGAATCAACGAGTGTTGTTTTACCATGGTCAACGTGTGCAACGATGGCGACATTTCGTAAATTGGGGTCAGCGGTATGGAGCATAATGAGAATCCTTCAAAAAGTGAGGGGAACGACGTATTCTACCTAAACCGATGACTAATGGGGTATTATGGTGCGCATGTCAAGCCAATCAATTCAACTCACAGAAAATATGCAAAAGTGGATGCGTTCACACGCTTGTAGACCTTCTCAATCTATGAAAGAACTCTGCGAAACAACACTTCAACTCGAAGACGGTGAAATGTTGACTTCACCAGAACAACTTCAGTTTCTCGCATTCCTTGCGCGTTCAATTGGTGCGAAGAACGCAATCGAAATTGGCGTGTACACAGGCGCAAGCACGCTCGCTATCGCTGAGGTATTACCCGAAGAAGGATCAATTGTTTCTTGCGATGTATCGATGGACTACATCAGCTATTGCTCACCTGCTTGGGAACAAGCAGGCGTCGAACACAAAATTGATTTGAGAATTGCACCTGCTTTAGACTCGCTGCAAGCATTGCTGCATGAAGGCAAGAAAAACTCCTTTGATTTCATGTACATCGATGCGGACAAGACAAATAGCAAAAACTATTACTCGCTTGGTCTTCAGTTACTCCGCCCGGGCGGCATCATCGCCATCGATAATATGTTCTATGGAGGACAAGTCGCTGACGAAGCCAATGAGGATGCAAATACAATTGCGACACGAGAACTTGCATCCTTTTTACTTGCAGATGACCGCGTTGATTACTCCCTTGTGCCCATCGGTGACGGCCTAGCCCTCGCTCGCCTTCTCTAACCCCATTTATGTATCTCTAGGATTGTCACATGGTCATAAAGGGTACAATTCACTAATGCAAAAAATACTCTTGTTGTTAATTTTAGTGTTTGCCACCGGTTGCAGTTCCGTGGAACGACTCCGGGATCAAAAGCGCGCCACACGTTCAGACTCTAGATACATAGGCGAAGTCCCAAATATGCTCAAGGGGACAGTCAAACACCACGTCGCATTAATGGGCTTTGACTCTACGTACAGCGATAAAGTCAAGCCCTCGGTCAGTGCAGGCTATGGATTGGTCATCGGGTTGCAAGGCACCGGTTCAAGTGAAATTCCACCACAAGTTCGCGCGCATATGATTGCAGACTTAGCCAGAAGAGGCGTCGGGCAATCGACACAGGGCTACGGTAAGCTCACGCCAAAACAACTTATCAATTCAGAAGATACGGCCGTTGTAATCGTTGAAGCAATTATTCCACAAGCAGCAACCGGCCGTAAACCCGCTCGGTCGAATGTTAACCCTGACCACCATTCATTACGAGGCACAACATTTGATGTTCACGTCTTTGCAGAACCAAGTAGTTCAACTTCAAGTCTTGAAGGCGGATTCCTTCTCCCAACGTATTTACGACTTGGCCAACTCACAACTGGTAAGGGACAAGCACGCGAAGTTGCAGTCGCTTCAGGACCTCTATTCATAAATCCATTCGCTGACCCCGAAGCGCTTGATAATGATTATGTGGACAGAACCTCCGGTCGAGTTCTAGACGGCGGTGAAGTCATGATCAACATGCCCATGCGCCTTGTTCTACTCGACCCAAGCCATGCACGTGCTTCAAACATCCAAACAGCAATCAATCGTGTGTTTCCTGAAGAATTAGGACAAGATGGACCAACTGCTCGTGGCATCAATGACGAGCAAATTGAAATACGCGTGCCCCCCTCATGGAAGGATGACGTTGCAACTTTCGTAGAAATTTTAACGCACATTACGCTGCGAGTACAAAACCCTGAAACTATTGCTTTGCAAATTAAGCGCATGCTTGTTCGCGACCCAAGCCCTCGAAATGCAGACGCTGCAATTTGGCGCTGGCGAGCACTAGGTGACCGTGCGCTTCCGATCATTCGCCAACTCTATGAATATCCCGACGAAATACCGCGGCTCGCTGCTTTGCGAGCGGGTGGCGGACTCAAAGATCCAATCAGCGTACCACACCTAATCGAAATGGCAAACGCAGACATCGGGCTCGCGAGTCGCCTTGATGCCTTAGACATTCTTGAAGGAATGCCAAGGGACTTTCGTATTGAAGTTGGACTTCGCCCGTTACTCAACGTCAGCGACTTAGAAATTCGGCTCAAAGCAACTGAGACCCTCGTTAAACGAGACGACCCAACAGTCGACAAATACACTGTGCAAGATAAATTTGATTTGATTGTGGTTGAATCCGATTACAACACGATTTATGTAACCCAAACCGGAATACCTCGAATTATTTTATCTGGCGACATTTCAATAGAGCGACCACTTACAATGCAAACCTGGGGCTCTGATTTAGTCATCAAGGAATCGACTACTAATGCAAATGCTGTTGAAGTTCGCCATCGAAACAAGGATGGGAAGTCGTCAATACACGACAATATCTCCCCTAGTTTACCTACCTTCACAATGTTCCTAGCACATAAATCTACACCAGAAGCGCCTGTTCCCGGATTAGACCTAACATACAGCCGTATAATAGGTGCAATACACTCACTTTGGCGACAACAGTACCTAAATGCAGATTTCAAGGTTGAACAAGATAGACTGCTTGCCGCAATCAAACGCTTGACTTCTGAAACAACGTACACACAAAGACCAGAATTTGGCGAGGAAGAAGAAGACACTGATAAAGCACCACGTTTTATTGAGGGTCCACCAGTCGTGCAACCAGAAACAGAAGAACAAAAACCAATCACAATTTCTCCATAAAAAACAGAGTGTTCTTTTAACGCTGTATTCGCTGTTTTTTACTTGGCAAAATGGTTTTTTTCGCTACTATGTGCAATGTAAACTCTTAGTAGGGTGCCCATCAGAACTATGTTGTTCTTAGTGTGTGGGATGGCTTTAGGATGAAGCCATGACAGTTGACAGGAGGTCTTTTTTTCATGCGCTTATCAAAAATTACAATTGCAGGTTTTAAGTCATTCGCCGATTCTACGGAGTTTGTTTTTGATGCGCCAATCATTGGCATCGTCGGCCCTAACGGGTGTGGCAAGTCAAATGTTGTCGATGCAATCAAATGGGTTCTTGGAGAACGCTCAGCAAAAAGTCTTCGTGGGGAAGCGATGCTTGATGTCATTTTTGCTGGTTCCGCTGTTCGCAAACCACTAGGCGCAGCAACGGTAACACTTACGTTTGATAACCCTGTTACAAATGCTGATTCGGACGATCCAGAAAACAGGCGTTTCTTATCCGTCGATACCGATGAAGTTGGTGTAACAAGACGTTTGTATAGAGATGGAAGAAGTGAATACCTTATAAACGGAAACAAGGTTCGCTTGAAAGATATTCGGGAACTTTTTCTTGACACAGGGATTGGCACCAATGCATATTCCATTATTGAGCAAGGCAGGGTTGCAGCAATGTTGCAAGCAAACCCAAGCGAACGCCGAGGGATTCTGGAAGAAGCCGCAGGTGTTGCACGCTTTAAATCAAGACGTAAAGAAGCAGAACGGAAACTTGAACGAACCGAAGTAAACCTTGTTCGTGTTCGCGAACAACTCGCTTCGACGGAACGCAGGTTACGCGTCGTCCGTGGACAAGCAGAAAAAGCCCGAAAATTCACAGACCTTGATGCACGGCTTCGCACAATACGAACGCACGTTGCACTTGACCAATTTCATCAACTTCATACGCAACTCCATGGTCTAACTAGCCGACTTGCTGCACTTGAGAAAGAACGCCAAGCAGTAACAGAAACTGTTATTGAACAAGAAGACGCTAAACGCCAAGTCGAAGTTGACCGCCACAATTTGCAGGCAACGCATCAGTTGTTGATTCAACGTTCAACAGAACACGAAGCGACCATCCGACATTCGAACCAACGAATAGAAATGATGGAGCGTTCAATTGAAGAATCAACAGAACAAGTTACCAATGAGAAAACTCGGCTTGCAGAGTTCCAAACTCGTGAAGAAACGCTAACTGTGAAACAAGGAACTGCTGCGAACCAAATCACGCAGTCCGCGCAACGACTTGACGAAATTGACACTCGTGTCGAACAAATAGCTATCGAACATGCCAGATTCCAACAAACTGTTGTTGAACTTCAAGACTTGCTTGCTTCGATTCAAGATGAACTTGAAGAACAATCCGGCAAGCAGTCGCAACTTCACGCAATTGCTCAGTCTGCGAAAGAACGATGGAACAGCCAAACAGAGCAACAGGAGCGCGCAGCAAACAACAAGAAAACAGCCGAGTCTGAATTGCACGCGTTACAAACAAACCGTGAAACAACAACGGAACAAATCAATGACGCAAAGCGAACTGCACAACAAAATGAAGCCGTATTAAAATCGCATGACAATGCGGCGCATTCGCTCGGCGAACTCGCTGAAGAATTGACCAGCGACTTAGAAGCCATGCGTCATCAACGTGCTGGATCTGGCTCACGACTGCACCTCCTTGAAGAAATGCAACACGCTCGTGAAGGGTTAACTGATGCAGTAAAATACGTACTCGACCATGCTGATGAATTCCCGCAAGTCAAGGGGATGCTCGGCGATGCCATCGATGCAAACCATGCTGATGCCCACTTGGTCGAAATTGCACTTGGACAAAACGTGCAACTTCTTCTAGTTGAAACAGATGAAGTCGTTTCACAAGTGGAACGCGCACTTGAAGAAGTTAATGGACGAGTTGGCCTTCTTCCAATGCAAGAAACAAACGACAATGCAAGCTTAGCACACTCCCCTGCAGTATCACTTCTTTCGCTTATCCAAATTTCAGACTACGCAAAGCATGCGGCCGCTAAAATTCTTGGCCGTACCGCTGTTGTACCAAACGTGCAAACTGCTCTTTCCCTTCGGAAGCAAATGCCAGGGTGGCGATTCGTCACCAAAGACGCAGAACTTATAGAAGCAGATGGAAGAATATTTGTCGGCAAGTCAACCTCTGGTGATCAAAAGGGTTGGTTAACAAGGCGAATTGAAATTAATGCGTTGACAGTTGAGGTTTCTGCACTCGACCAACAGATTGAGCAGCGCCAAACTCAACTTGGCGACTTGCTCGATGAAAGCGAACAAGCAAAACAGCAACAACGCGACTCTGCGGCAAGAGTTCGTGATGCACGTAATGCCGTTGTTGAACATGAATATCATTTGCAGCGAATCGAAGATGATACGCACCGATGCAAGCGGCAAGTACAAGCACTCACCGAAGAGCATGATGAGCTGCAACAACGCATCACAAAAAGCGCTGCACAAAGTAACACTGCAGAAAATGAAGCGAACGAGCTCACCTCGCAAATTGAAGCGTTAGCCACAAACCGAACAACACAACGCGAGGCACTGGACAATGCACATGTTCAAACAAAGGCGACTTCTGAAGCGTTAACTGCTGCTCGTGTAGATCTTGGACAAATCGGTGAAAAACACGAAGCTAACAGGCGAGAACTGCGTCATATCGATGCCGCACTTGAAGAATCTGTACGCCAGCGTGCCCTACTTCAAGACCAAATTGCACATCGAATCAGCCAACTCGATCAATTCGAAAATTCAAAACAAGAAAGCCAAGACGAAATCGACCGCTGTAAAGACGATGCAGAGCAATGCAAAATAGAACTCGAAGCGTTTAACCAAAAGATGGACGCAGCAGATACTGTTGTCGAACAAGCAGCGCAGACCCTTCATGCCTCTCGCGAACTTGGGGAACGCCTTGTACGTGATTTCCATGCAATCGAACTTAGTCGTCGTGAAGCTGAGATCAATCGCGAGAACTTAGAAGAACGTACGATTGAAGAACTTGAACTTGACATATGCAACTCCTATAAGACTTGGTGCAATGATCCAGAGCGAACTAAACGCCCTGCTGAAAACCGAATCGAGATGGAAGAAGAAGGCGAAGTGCTTCGCGTCGAGATTAAGAAGCTCGGAAATGTCAACCTTGATGCAATCGAAGAAGAAACCAACCTTGATGAACGCAACATTGAACTGGCACAACAAGTCGTCGACATTGACGCTTCAGTTCAGTCACTTGTTTCACTCATAGATGAACTCGAAGAACTCAGCAAAACGAAATTCGAAGAAACATTTAATCTTATTCGCGAACATTTCTCTGGACCACAAGGAATGTTCCGTAAAATGTTCGGTGGTGGCAGTGCAGATATTTTGATGTTGCCTGACGAAGACGGTAATGTAGACTTACTTGAAGCAGGTATCGAAATCAAAGCGAAACCACCGGGCAAACAACCTCGCGTTATCTCCCAGCTCAGTGGTGGCGAGCAAGCAATGACTGCTGTGGCCTTGCTTTTGAGTATTTTCAAGGCAAAGCCTTCACCATTTTGCATTCTTGATGAAGTTGATGCTGCGCTCGACGAAGCGAATACCCATCGGTTTGCGAGTTCATTGCACCACTTCCTTGACAACAGTCACTTCATAGTCATTACGCACCATAAACGCACGATGATCGAATGCGACAAACTCTATGGTGTAACGATGCAAGAACGTGGAGTATCTAAGCACGTTTCTGTCACCGTTGACGAAGTTGGCAATGAAGGTGAAATCGCGGCGTCTGTCCATGAAAAACAAGCTGAAATGCCACTTGTTGAAACAACTGCATCAAAACAGCCGCAACATTCCTAAATTCTCAAACAGCCCC
>CEOP01045297.1_pt1 | contig 22443 bp, 12 predicted proteins | sample 361301 | NCBI WGS metagenome assembly CEOP01 (sample SAMEA2619548, study PRJEB7988) | marine metagenome | biome: marine biome (ENVO:00000447); feature: deep chlorophyll maximum layer (ENVO:xxxxxxxx); material: "saline water (ENVO:00002010), including plankton (ENVO:xxxxxxxx)" | depth 55 m
GGAAACGCATCATCCTTATCTGGAACGCCATCGCCGTCTTCATCAAAAGCTGAGAAAGAGGTCTCACAAAGAACCAACATCAATTCAAGTTCTTCTTTGTCAATGAATTCATCATCGTTGGCATTGATCTCTTCAAAGTCAAAATTGTTGATCCAGTCATGAGATTCTAAGGATTCAAGAGTTACCTCGTTCCTGCCTTGTCCAAATCCATCAAAGACGGTTTGAGCCTCTACGTCACATGTGCATCGGTACTGGAGGTATTCGCCGTATTCAATCTCATCATCTGTATTGAGGTCCATTGAAATTCGAGATTCTGTTGATGCGTCGATATTGTCGCGCTCTGCTCCTATTAGAACTCCGGATTTGTCTTTGTCGAGTTGTTTAAAATTGATTTCAGCGGTTTCCGCGCATGTCTCTACTGATTCAGGCTCTTCAGGTTCAACCGGTTCTATCGGGAACTCGGACTCGTCCCACATAGCAACAAGAGAAACTTCCTCAGAATCGCTCATTCCTATGACTTGAATGTCGATTCTTCCATTCATGGGCGACTCCATTGTGATTCTATGATTGGTGCCGGAATTACCACTCTTGAGGGTTACATCATTCAATTCTGTATCAAGACCAAAATCACCACCAGGTCGGCCGCCACCTCCGGTAAAGATGACTTCATATTGAACACCGGAGATTACAATTTGAATGGCTCCACTGCCTCCAGAGGACTCGATAATGAAGAAATTACCGGGTTGCTCAAGCATGGCATAGAATTCTATGGTCTGACCCTTTGGGATGCTGATACCATCCAAGGATTCATCATTGAACAACTCAATTGGGGTGCCATCATAGTCCCAAACATATCGGTCTGCGAATTCTGCAAGAATGTTAACGCCTGTGAAGGCATAGTCGGTAGCGAGCAGTATGTACCATGTCCCAGGTGATGGATCATTGAATGCAATTCGATCGTCTGCTCCTTCGCTGGTTGAATGGTAATCGTATGTTGATCGTGTCGGAGCTTGGTCAAGGCGCATGTAAAGAGATGCTTCTCCTTCTCCATCAGATAAGTCTACAATAAGACGCTCTGTTTCAGCAGGAACATCAACTTTGAAGTATTGAGATAAGCCCTTGTATCCGCTTAGCAAGCCGTATTCAATGCCAGGAGTGAGTGTTATCGCTTCTTCGGGGTCAACGTTTTCAGGCGGATAAACAAAATCCGCTATGATTGTAAATTCCCTTGCCATTCTGGATGTATACGCCGTTACATAGTACAAACCAGGTTCAACATCAAAGAGATGTACTTCTTCGTCATTCCCCGGTTCATTTGACCATGTTTCTTTGACTTCAACATTCTTCCCTCCAGAGGTTTCCTCATCAGAAGAAGGCTCTTCCCAACCCCAGAAGAAGTCCGGTTGCGGTGGGCTGTAATACGACATTCCAAGATCAACGTTTCCTCGGCCCCCATACGTTCGGACACGTAAATCAGCAAGTGGTTCTGTTACGTTGATGTAATAATAATTCATTGCAAAGTCATCAAAATTTCCTTGGGACTGGATTTGTTGATTCGTCACCGCAATGCTCTGTTTGAGTTCCGTCATATCATCCAAGGTTGGAGGTGGGTCTGCTACATCTATTTCGATGTTAATGGTGAGATCCTCAAGGTCATTATCTGGGATCAAGACAAACCAAACAACACCTTCTGTAGGCCATGATAATTCGTGATATGCAAATCCGAAATCAGCTCCAAAATAATCATCATTATTCCATTGGTTGGGTATTGTGTTGAATCCCACATAGACATCATAACTGATTGGGTCCTCAAAATTATCGAATTTGAACGAAGATGAGAACCAATTGAGGGAGCGTGTATATTCTTCAACTTCTGTGAAGAAAAGCAGCGTATCACCTTCACTAGCATCGTCAACTGTATACTCTTCATCCGAAAACAGTTCTACTGCTTGGGCAACAATGCTTCCGTCAGGCATCACCCAATCTGCACCAATGATGCTCCCTTCTCGTGAAGTTGTAACTGAATCAAGCGTCATGTTGCCTTCGCCTTCGGGGAAGGACCACGTTGAAACCGCAGCCTGCTCTTGGTTTGCTGATGAACCACTTGAAACTGTGACGTTATCGATCATACCTTCAAAGAAGTTGCAATCACAACCAGCACCCATGCGTCCGATGTAAAATTCGTCACAATCTTCACCTGAAGTGAAACAATCGTTTGAACCGAAATCGCCGAGTGGTAATTTTGCACCGTTTGCATCTATTGCACCCGCAGGTTGTTCGTTAATGAAAAATTGACCTCCAACATTCACTTCAATATCAACCCGAACATGCGTCCACTCATTGACCGCAACCGTAGCATTGGAGACTGGGTGTTGAGAAAGGCTGTACTGGGAGGCATAAGCCAATGAATCTCCGTTGAGGTAAAGGCCCCAACCATAATCTCCTTTCATCATGATAAATTGCAATCCTTCATCGTGATACGGATAAATCCAAGCTTCAAGCGAGACATTTGTAGAATTTGTAAAGTCAAGACCTTCATCGTGATCAGCCACAACATAGTCTCCGTCGCCATCAAAGCGAAGAGAATAATCTGCACCCGGGCCAATTTCTACGACGCCGTAGACTGGGAAGTACTGTGGGTCATTCTCCAAATCATTCCAGGTGCCTGGCATGATGTTGCCCATATTGGTGCTTGCAATGTGAACATAATGTTCATCACCTCCTTCGGAAGGTTGGGAATCCCCCCAATCACGATAGAGAAAAGGTGTGCCGTCATGCCAACGATAATCTCCTTCAGAGTTTGCATCGGACAAGCCAGTCCACAAGTGTCGAGATTGATTGTCCCATGATGCGAAGGTGTCAAACAGCCATGTATTTTCAGCCTCATCATCAACCGTGGTTAGAAAACCCCCTAGAGCAAGAGCATAGGATGCGGAATCTTCCCAAGAAGCCGCTGAGAGAAGATGGTAGGTGTTGTTGTTGGCAGGGTTTACAACCGTATGAAGAACTTCAAGATCTACTGGAGATTCTGATTGCGATGTACCGACCATGGGTGTGACAAGGCTGACGAGGAACAAAACCACGAGAGCAAGGGACTTCTTCATGTGCCGACCTCCGCTTCTTCCTTTATCAAAAAATTGGTGCACTGATTATACAAAAAACCCGCCAAATTTAAACAAATTCACGAATCTCAATCATGAAACATCAGATAACTACTGAAGTTTCTTACCGCCGATTCTCAGTTCGGTCTGGAGCGGCATTTGATGCTCCCACGCAAATTCTTTGACGATTCTCCAAGCTTTTTCTGACCCTTCGTAATCCTTGACATCAATAATTTTATTGCGCGTGTTTGCCTTAAACGCTGCAACAGGTTCTGCATTTCTAAAGACAAGATATGCCGAACCAAATCCAAATCGTTCTTTCATAATATCTGCAAAGTAGGGTGCGATTGGATCAGAGGGTGGAAGAACAAAATCCCGAATGGCTGAAATCGAACGCGCTTCTTCAAGAAGTTCCTTCCTACCCCAACAGACTTGATGGAAGTCCTCAATAAGGAATCCTTTGATGAGTGTTTCATCCTCTTCAAAGACATTCAAGACTGACTTTAGTTCCTCGGGTTTGAAAGCGGTTCCAGCAAGTTGTGTTAGTTGGCGCAGTGTAATCACCGGATATTGTTCCACAAGTTTACGAATGTATTCACGGCGCAATTCAGCACGGTCTGCATTGGGAAGCATATGGACGGTTCTAAATCCACCACGGAAGTCTTGAACAATATGTCCACTTCGTATGAGTGGTTGGACCAATTTTCTAAATTCAGCCTGACTCAAAGCATGTCGTTCTTTGAACAAGTTCGGGTCTGAATTCGTGGTGAAAAATTCAACGATATCCCACAGTTCTTCATCTGCCGGTTCATTTCGAATCGCTAGAATGTTTTGGAAATGTTCGTATGAGGCCCATACCTGATGGCCTCGCAGATTGATACCTTGATGGAGACGATGAGCGCTTGCCATGCTTTTGAGGTCGACACGGTAGAGTTCACAACGTCCCCTAAGGGCGAAATCATCGCGAATTTCTGTGACCTTCTTGAGTGCCAAAATTTCATTTTCATGACGTGTTTCTTGATGCAAATGATGCCGGTGGAATAAGGCCCGCTCAGCAATTTCACGTGGTTGAGGGTCAACGATGGCACCCCGAATCATCCGTTCTCCAGTCACCTTGAATCCAATGGATTCTAGCGCACTTCGGGTTGTTTCGTCGAGACTTGTAATGGGTTCACTGTTGAAATTTGAAAGAACTGCGACATCAACGAGTTGCGCTGCGTGATTGTTGAGAAGAATCTCAAATGCAGTACAAAATTCATCAAGATATGCAGTAGGCACATGCAGGTCTTTAATTTCAAGATAATCATTGACTTTGAACATGAGCACTTTACCAATGGGGTCAACTCCTTTGAAAATCGGGAGATACCAACCACGGTCGAGCACACTTCGAACTTCCCAGATAAATCGAGACACATAAGGGTCGGACTGTGTCAAAATACGAACGGTTCGATCTTCGCGGCGAGGGCGGTGCAACAACTCGACTTCATCGGGTGCGCAGAAGAACGCCTCCGGCTCGGGAACAAGAGCCATAATTTTAGAGATCCGTCCTTCCTTTTCGAGATTCATCAATGCAATCGTTAGGTCTTCATAACTTCTTGAAACATAAAATCGCAGCGTGTTGGCCTTGACTGGACCCATTCGCCGGATGACCTCCTCAAGTGCATCTTCAAAACTCAAAGGCTCGTAAACATCGTGAACACGATGGAACAGGGACAAGCGGCGTCTCCGCCCTGTGACATCCTCAAATTGTTTGACAACAAGCATTTGACGTTCCAAATTAGAGAGTGCGTTTTTCAGATCTCTTTGCAGCGACTTGTGCTCATCACCTTTAGGATAATTTGCCATAATCTCTTGACGAGTCACATTTTCACCAGCCGGTATCTTGGTGAGAATCTCTTCTTCCATTGGCCCAATCCAAGGCTCGGGCTTCAATCCGAGAAGCATGGGTATGTTCCGCTTTGTAGTGTAACCAATACGGTTGTGCAACAAGCGACCCATAATTACATCCGAATCCAATTGAACATCTTTCCAATCACTGAATTTGAACTCATCAATGCGGTAGAGGAGTTCTTGTTGCTTTTGGAAAAGAACATGCTCATTAAACGCAGAAAATCCATCCTCATATTGCTTGAATGATTTTTCAAGAACCATGTTCTGAATCCATCTGTATTCAACGACTTCTTCCTTGCCACCTGTTAAGCGGTGTTCATCAACCTTCAGAATGTACTCTGCATCATCGGTTTGTCTGAAGAATCCTACTGAGATGACATTGCGGGTCTCGAGGTTGTGAAGGACACGTTCGATTAAAGCGAGTGGGAACGGCAATCTTAAATCAATTTCATCGGAGGTTTTCGGACCTTCCGAGCCCAGCATTTCAATGATTTTTACCCGCATTGCTTCTTGCGGATCGCTGAGAATTTGTCCTTCCCAAACGGTTGGATTTGTCCCCTCAAATGTTGTTGCAATCTTGTAGGTGATTCCTCTTGTATGGAGTTCACGCAAGTCCTCAACATCTTTGCCTCCGTTAACAGCAAGACACCCGAGTGTTCCATGTATTTCCGCCATGTATGGAGAAAACCACTTTCCATCAAGTTCCTCTTGACCGGTACCGTCAACCTTGGTTATTTCTCCTGATTGAATCAATTCTTCAACCCATGATGTGATGACTGGAATTGGAATGTTGGCGAGTTTCTCCTTGTACAATGGATTATGGAATGCTCTATCAAGTCCGCCACCATGACTCATTAGGCGGAACAATTCCTTTGAGTTGGTTGGAATCGGAGCTTTATTGGAATAATAATCCGAGAGTTGCTCAGATGTTAATTCAGTAGCCAAGGAACGGGTACCTAGAAGGCGTTGAAGGATCGCTGGGTCAATGTCTTTGACCAAAAACGCACGAGTTTTCATCGACATTAAGTCCTCAAATGCCGACATGAACAGAGACATTCCTAGACGGGAAGGTACGACAACCTTGGTGTGGACAATACGTGCATCTCCACTCATGCATGCTTGAAGGAAGGCTTCAAGCCCGATCATGTCAATATCTCCAAACATGATTTCATTCTTTGCTTCACGCATCAACAGACTGCCCTCAGTGGTCCGATGTTTGTTGAGCAATGCTTCTGCGCGTTGTTGGAATTGCTGGGGACTGATTTCTTCAGCACCCATTCGCTTTGGAATGATAAGAGAACGTCCCGAAACCTCTCTGAATCTTTTTGCGAAGATTTGTGTGTTGATGATGTACCTTTCAATCACTTCAATGTGGTTGTTATCCCTAAATGCAGTGTACATTTCGCCAGGGTCTACTTCTTGGGAAGTCCGCAACAACAAACCATTTTCATCAAAGGACATCTCAATGACCGAGATGCTGTTTGCTTCTGCTAACCCTGCCATGAAATAACCGAGTGCTGTATTGAAGCCTCTGCCGCGGCACGTCGTAATCATGTATGTTGGGTGAGCGCCAGTAATCACTTGTTCGACCAAGATACGGTCGGGGTCGGGGACTTGGAACGAGTCAAGAGAATGCTCCTCCAAATGGCGAGCGATCGCACTTGCAACTTCTTTTGAAAGGCCGTAAGCATCTCGAAGGAGGATTCGTGGGTCCTGCTCTCTTCGCAATGCAACAATACAATGACCGATTAAATCCAGCAATGCTTTGGACAATTCACGGCTTCTGGACCTGGCTTCCCCTGACCATGATGGAATGGTAGGACGATGACCAGTTACCGAAGTAACATTGACTCGTGTCCCTTGGATGTTGGTGACTCTGTATGTTGAACCTCCCAAAAGAATAACATCGCCTCCACGTAGATTTGAAACGAAGGAGCCTGAAAGTTGTCCAAGAATAGAACCTTCTGCATTGAACACAAGATATGAGTTATCAGGTGCGATTGTTCCAATATTGGTGTAATAAATCATACGAGAATAACCGCGCTTTCCATAAATATTTTCTTCCCAATCAACCCATACTCTACGTTCCTCTTCAAGCATGTCAAGAACTTCAATGAAATCGTCATATTCAAAATTACGATAGGACCAAGAATTGACAATGATTTCGTATGCCTCATCGATGTCAAGCTGATTGATAATAACAAGACCAATCATGAATTGGGCGACGACATCCAAACAATTCTGAGGGAAATCCAAGCGATCCATATCTCCAGTTTGAATCGCAGCTTGGAGCGCTGCCAATTCAATGAGGTCATCAACACTTGATGGAAGGAAACGCGCACGAGGAATCCCACCTACATGGTGTCCTGCACGGCCTATGCGTTGCAGCGCAGTAGCAATATCACCAGGACTACCAACCTGCAGCACAAGGTCCACTGAACCGATGTCAATTCCCATTTCAAGAGATGAAGAGGTGACGACAGCTCGCAAATGACCGTACTTGAGTTTGCGCTCTACGTCCAGACGGATGTTTTTGTCCATGGACCCGTGGTGACCTGCGACCAAGTCTCCAAGAAATGGCCTTAACCGTTGAACAATGGTTTCAGTCATCTTCCGAGTATTGGCAAAGACGAGAGTGGTCGTGTGAGCACTGATCAAATCTGCGATCGCTTCAATGTTGTATTCCAAAATTTTCATGACCGGTAGGTCGCTGAATTTTGGATGCGTGATCAAAATATCAAGGTCAAGTTCTCTTGAACCTGAAATTTTTGCAATCGATACCTTCGTAACTTGCCCTCTTGCTTCCCGATCATCGCTGCTGACGAGGTATTCTGCAACGGTTTCAAGTGGCTCCATCGTCGCGGAAATTCCAATTCGTTGAACTGGATTCTTCAGCAGTGTGTCAAGCAGGGAAAGGGTCAGTGAGAGGTGAACGCCTCTTTTTGTGGAAACCATTGAATGCAATTCGTCAATAATCATGTATTCAACTTCGCTGACAATGGGTTGAAACCGTGGAGATGTTATGGCAATGGCCAAACTTTCAGGCGTTGTAATCAAAATGTGGGGTGGCTTTCTCAACATTTTCTGACGGTCTGATTGAGATGTATCTCCTGTTCGTAATCCAACACGGATTTCTTGAGCCCTGTCTGGAAGATAATTTTCAGTAATTTCGTTGAGAGGACCGATAAGATTGCGCTGAATATCGTTCGCTAGCGCTTTGATTGGCGAAATATAGATCGCATGAACTTTCTTCTCTAATTTTTGTTCTAATGAAAGGCGAACCAAATTGTCGATGATTGATAAAAACGCCGTCAAAGTTTTTCCAGATCCAGTTGGCGAACATAGCAGTAAATGCTCTTTGTTTATAATGGAGGGAATGGCCAATTTTTGAGGGGCTGTAAAATCTGGGAATTTATCTCTAAACCAATTACGAACAGGTGGGCATAACTGCTCGTAGAGTTCTTCGGATTCTTTGGGAGAATCCAAGTAGACTATTTCTGCCATTTTTATTTACACACCCGTGTAAGCGAAGCGCGTGCGAGGTTCTTAAAGAACTATCGCATTTTGACGCATTATTATGCCCAGCGTGTTTCCTTCTTTTTCCAACGGTTAAAGGGTTCAGTTTCCGGACGAGGCGAAGGATTGAGAAGAGGTGATTGGAGCGATATTGGTGGTGAGTGTACCTCATGGAGGGCATCGGTAGGACAGGAGCCTATGCATGAGAGACAACCTACACAGTTTTCCTCGACAACAACAACTGGACGTTTGGAGCGTTTTCTACCTTCAGGATTGACTTTGAGGGGCAGCAATGCCTCAAACGGGCAATGCGTAATACAGAGATCACAGCCCGTGCAATCATCCTGAACAATGGCGACCATTGCCTGTCCCATGAGTCGTGCAATATGATGGGTGATTTAACGATGTGTATCAACGAATCAATACCTTATCGTCTCAAACTCGGTCAAGTTCTTATGGGGTTCTCAACACCGTGGAACCGGTGACCAAGTGAGCGAGGACGATTCCGGCCGTTTAGAACGCTTGAACAGCACGCTGAAGCGTCGAGGTTTTCTCGCCCCAGCCTTTGAGATTCATGGAGGCGCCAAAGGACTGTATGATTTCGGTCCAGTCGGAGGAAGATTGCGTTCTCGTGTGATTCAATCTTGGATTGACCATTGGCTCCAACTCGGTAATGTTGTTGAGGTCGCCTGTCCTGCAGTAACACCATTCGCCGTTCTTGAAGCAAGCGGTCATGTCGGTGAATTTTCGGATTTTATGACCACGTGTAACTCGTGCGAAGAAGCAAGCCGTGCAGATACATTGCTTGAGGCCCATCATCCAAATCCAGACGATCTCAACCTCGACGAATTGAAGCAATTGCTCCAATCTGTCAATCCTTCTTGTCCAGCATGCGATTCACCAGATTGGGGTGAAGTTGTAGCTCAGAACCTTATGTTTGATACAACGATTGGTTCAGGAAAATCTGGAAGGGCTGGATTTCTTCGTCCAGAGACAGCTCAAGGAATAATCACTTCATTCCCATCACTGTATCGCCATTTTAGAGAGCGGCTTCCATTTGGAGCAATACAAGTAGGCAAAGGATACAGAAATGAAATCGCTCCACGTCAAGGAATGATTCGACTTCGGGAATTCAACATGGCTGAACTTGAGTACTTTATTGACCCTGAAGCGGAAGTTACTCCAAATCTAAGCCGATGGAATGATACCGAAATGGCATTTTTACCCCGAGGAAAAGATGAATTGAACTCAACCTTGGAGCAGGTATATCTTGATGGATTGATCCAACATCCCACCGTTGCCCAGTTCCTTGGTATGGCCTACGAGTTCCTCACTGGGCTTGGAATTAATGCTTCAAAAATTCGAATTCGTCAGCACGATGAGAACGAGATGGCCCATTATGCCAAGGATTGTTGGGACATTGAAATCCTTGGTTCGTACGGTTGGATTGAATGTCTGGGTGTCGCCCACCGTGGCTGTTATGACCTTGAGCAACATCACAAAGCCACGGGCAAATCAATGCATGCTCGGAGGGAATTTTCCGAGCCAATATTAACGACAATCGATGCATGGACCGTTAACGGTGCAACCGTTGGTCCAACGTTCAAGGCTTTAGCAGGTGCTGTAAAGCAGGCTGTTGAGGAATTGCCTAAGGATACTCAGTTCCCAACAAACATCACCTTGTCAAATGGTGAAACGGTCACGGTGGAACAAGAACATGTGAAACCGAATCAAAAAACCATCAAAGAGACGGGTGAATGGTACATCCCTCATGTGATTGAACCGTCCTTTGGAATTGACAGAATCATCTGGCATGCACTTGACCATGCTTACCAAGAGCTGGAAAAAGAGGGTGAAAATTACACCGTGATGAGGTTGGACCCCAGCATCGTACCTATTGATTATGCAATCTTCCCCTTGTTTGAAAAAGATGGTATGGGCAATTTGGCAATGGAAGTTCATCAAAGATTTTGTTCCACCTCTGGAATTGTTTCCATGTATGATGGAAGCGGTTCTATAGGTAGAAGGTACGCTCGTGCAGATGAAATCGGCGTCCCAAATTGCATCACTGTTGACCACCAATCTCTTGAGGACAGAACCGTCACCGTTCGGGACCGAGACAGTGGCGAGCAAACACGCGTTCACATCGATTCCCTCATTTCATGAATGGAGATTCAATTGAAGTGAACACAATGCCAACATTACTCGTTGTTGACCTCTTAGCAGAACGAGAAGCTTTTGGGCAGAAGGGCGTTGAAGAAATCATCCGTCATTTCCCAGGACACAAGGTTTTGCTTTGGGCTCCGCATACCACTAATCCTAGAGATTATGGATTTGGTCATCGAATAGATTCACCTGGGCAATGCGATACGATCGTCATCACGGGAAGCAGACGAAATGTCTCCCAATGGGAGCCGTGGATGGACGCTGTCGCAGATTTGATTCGCTCAACGACGTCCCCACTCTACGGCATATGTTTTGGTCATCAGATTATCTGCAAGGTACTTGGTGGTGAGGTGATAAGAGCACACGAAGCCTCCAAATTTATCGCAGAAGTTGCCCATCAAAATGGTAGAATTAGTAAACAGTTGTTCACGCATCAAGATCACGTTGTAGACCCCGGAGAAATGAATGTTGTCGGTTCAGCTGAGCACTGTGAAATAGCCATTTGCGAACACCCAACAAGGCCGATAAAGACGGTTCAATTCCACCCAGAGGCCGTGGAGACTGTTCTTGAGCATTCACTTGAATGCGGTGACATGAGCCTAGAAGAGAGGCAATTATTTGGTAATGGAGTTCAAGATTTGGATGTTTCATCATCTCTCTTGGCCTAGATGAAAGAATCTTATTCAATATCGGGTGATGTCTTCGCATGATTTGTCTTAAATTTCATATGAAGATTGATGAACCCTCGTCACCTTGTGAGTGTCATGAGTGGCCCTCCTAGTGATTGGACTGAGCGCCACCGTCCTAAGAGTGAGCAACAGCTCGAAGGAAACGAGGTGCAACGTAGAAAAATACGAACGTGGCTTGATGAATGGAAAGCAGGTTCGCCGAAAAAGAAGGCACTGCTGTTGGTTGGGCCTCCCGGCGTTGGAAAGACAACCGTTGCAAGGGCGATTGCCGAAGACATGGGATGGAATGTTATCGAACTCAATGCGAGTGACGCAAGGAATGCTGCTGCGATACGCAAAGCTGCAACAAACGGTGCCACTCACAGGTCATTGTTTCATGACCCAAATGCGCCACTCTCAAGGACTCTTATTCTGCTTGATGAAGTCGACCACCTTTCGGGTGGATTGCGAGAAGTGAGTCAAGCAAGAATTGCTAAGGCGATGGAATCAACTGAACCAAATGAACCCAAGGTTACGCTATCTGGTGATTCGGGTGGCAAAGCCGAGTTGCTGAACCTACTCGCTCAAACAATGCAACCGGTCATACTAGCATGCAACGATGAGATGGGCCTCTGGGGTAAAAATTCATCCTGGCGCTCAACCCGAGATCGGTTTGGAAAACACCTCCAGAAGATTATTTTTGACCGTGCCAACAACGAGGCACTTCGCAGAATTGCTCGCCGAGTACTAAGAGAGGAAGGTCTTGGATTTGATGATGCAGCAATTACAGCCCTTGTCGACTCAAATCATGGTGATTTACGAGCATTGGTTCGTGACCTGCAGGTTATGACAAGCGGACTGGACGGACCATTAACCGCTGATGTGGTGACCACGCATGCTGAATCCAGTCAACGGGATGTATCGGTAGAAATCTTCCCAGGATTGGATTCACTGTATCGTGCAAGATCTGCAAGTGACGCCTTAACCATAACGAGAACCATTGACAAGGACCCCAGTGAACTTCTGAATTGGGTTCATTGGAACAATGCATCACTCTTTGGCAATACTCCCGGAATACAACGAGGTTCTCGTAGCATGAAACAAGCAGATAAAATGCTCATGGGGCGGTATCTAAATACTGCACACCGGTCTACATATTGGACACAACACCTTGCATCTCTTTCAGCATCCATAGCCAATCCAGTCAGCCTTGAAGGGAGGATATTCCCCTCATATCCCAACTTTTTACGACGTGGTGGCTCAATGAGCCGACCAAGTATAATTGAGAAATTGAGTTTGCTAAGTGGAACAAGTAAAGCAACGACTCGGGATGAATTTCTACCGGCATTGATGCTTCTTGGGAGAGAGGATTCTCCTTTGGGTGATGCCAGCGATTTTCAGACCTCATTACGAATCGGACTCACTGCCGAGGAACATGCTGCTTTGTGCGGATTGGCTGCATCCAGGCGTTCAACAAAAGAGTTAGTAAAAACCTACAAAGAGGCACAAGAGGAATACTTGGCCAAAATAGATGAAAAGAATCTCGTTAAAAAAGAGGCGCCAATACCTGTACAAAACGAAGAAGAACCTCTCAAAGCGACCAAGGACGATGAAGAAAAATCATCGGATCCGAATCAAATGAAGTTATTTTGATTCAGGGTCGTCTTTTTCCTGAAGGATTCGTTTAACCAACGCTAAACCTTGAATTTCACCATCGGATTTATCTTCTCTACGCCAGGTGTGAGGATGCAAGAGAATCACAGCAGTAAGCAATTCAAGTCGGCCAAACCACATCAATATCGATGTGAATATGAGTGCTGCTGAATTCATGCTTTCCCACGTCGAAGTAGGGCCAAAATTCCCAAGGGTCGGGCCGGTATTCCCAAGAGAAGAGGCTACAACCATAGTAACGCTCTCAAAGGTTTCATTGGACATGAAAATTGACAAAACCAAACTTGATATGAAAAACAGGCCAACCCAAATGAATAACATTCCAATAATCAATCCGATTTGTTTTTCTTCAACAACTTCTCCATTCATTCGGATATGCTGTATTTTACGGGGTTGGGCGATTCGTACAAGTTCTCTCGCTGCAACCTTGAACGCAAGAGTAACTCTTAGAATCTTCAAACCACCACTGGTTGAGCCAGCACTCGCTCCAATAACCATGAGAATAAAGAGAATTAGATGACCGAATAATGGCCATGATTCATCCATGTAGTTCGTCGAAGTATAACCGGTTGATGTAGCAAATGATACAACTTGAAACAGTCCCTCACGGATGCCTTTTTCCACTGAATTACCTGAAACAACAAGAGCGATGAAAATAGCTCCAAACGCCACGGAAACATACAGGGCGTAATTACGAAATTCTTCATCTCCAAAGGCTCTCTTAAAATCACCTTCTCGTATGAACCAGAGGAGCGTGAAATTGACACCAGCTAGGAACATGAAAACGATGATGATGGATTCAACAAGGATTGAATCATAGTAACCAATGCTTGCATCATGTGTGGAAAAACCACCAGATGGCATTGTTGTCAACGCATGGTTAACCGAATCAAAAAGGCTCATTGATCCTGTAAAATACAGAAGTAAGAACTCCATCAAGGTAAGGAAAAAATACAGGCCCCAAAGCGCAAAAGCTGTTTGTTTTAACTTCGGGCGAAGACGGGAAAGTGAGGGGCCTGTAAGTTCGGCTCGGGCTAAGGCCATCCCGCCACCGATGACACGAGACAGAATCATCATACCAAGCATAATGATCCCCATACCTCCAAACCATTGGGTCAAAGATCTCCAAATGAGCAAACCTCTCGGCTGAGCGTTGATACAATCAGGTGTAACTCCAGGTATACAATTTGGACTCATATTGTGAGAGATGACAGTGGCTCCTGTTGTTGTAAAACCAGACATCGATTCAAACCATGAATTCACGGCACCCCGGAGAATATCAATCATTTGTGCGCCATCTGTAAATGGTCCAACAAACATTCCCCCAAGCCAAAATGGTAGTGCACCAATGAAAACTGCAATAGGCCATACAAGAGCAACTGCTGCGAAGGCTTCCCGGTCCCGCAATCGTTCTGATGTATCGGTCCTAGTACCAAGGCTAAGCATGAGAGTTCCTAAAAACGCCGATAGTACAGCGGGTATTGCAAACGAATAAAGGGCCATCTCCCAGCCATCTAAGAATATCGTAAGGATACCACAAAAACCTAACGGAATGGTCAACGCGATGAGCGTCCATCCCAGAATAAGGAACAATACGTCACGACGCATGATTACACCCTAAACCGCTTTTCTGCATCCGGAATCTTGTCTTGGAGACAGAAAAGAATGACGAGGTCGTTCTCAAGAAGGACATGGTCATCGGTGGGTTTTGTTGTTTCCCATTCACCTGCAAGATTTAATCGCTTGATGAAAGCCAATTTCAGTGATTCTGGAAATTGTGCTTCACCAACAGTTTTCCCGGCGAATTTTGCCTTTTCAGTAACCTCAAAAGTCAGACCAACAACATTTGGAACTTCGGAAAGAAGTGCAAACCTCCCAGATAACTTTTCATGGATGTGAGTTAACATGTTATCAACAGCAACCCTGCGTCGGTCTACAGCGAAGGAAATGCCCATTCTCTGGGTAACTTTTACCAAATCAGCATCACGAAGCATCAGTCCTGTGCGGTCAACGCCCATGTCACTAGCAAGAAGGACTGCTGCGATATTTTCATGATCATTATCAAGAGCACTTACTGCAACATCATGCTTGTCGATTCCAATTTCCGTCAAAATCGTACGGTCTAGATGGTCACCATGGATGATTTCAAGATTGGGGTTGGCACCAATTTGGGAACCCGCGAGTTCATTTGCACGGTGTAAATCTCGTTCCAATACCGTCACCCATGCACCATGAATGAGCCATTCTGCAGCCATTTGAGCACCAATTTCAGTAGCGCCAACAATGACGACTTTTGGTTCATCAGGGAAGTAGGTTAATTCATGACCGAACATAATCAAGGCAGGATTGAAACTATCCAAACCAATGGTAGCTACAGCGACTCTATCTCCTTTTTCAAGTTGGGTTTCGTCAGTAGGAATGATGCTGCGCTGATTCTTTCGCTTTAAGCCTACAACAGACGGCATTCCATGGATCAAGTCCTCTGCCAACTCTCCCAAGGTGCGGTTAGTAACGGTATGAGCCGTTTCACCAACTTCTAACTCGATGACGTATGCTTCATCATCAAAGGGTATGACTTCTTCAATATCCGTTGAACGGAGGCCTGCATTAAGCCGTTGGATTGCTCCAGATAGAGGATTGACGATGTAGTGAACCGATGCCCAATGCTTGAGATTGCCTTTCTTGTATTCATCGATGTAATCTTTACTGCGAAGCCGGCAGATGTTCGTAAGTGAGTGCTTTGACTCTCCTAGATTATGGGCATGGTCTGCAATTGAGCAAGCTATTAGATTGTGTTCGTCGGATGGTGTTGCCGCAACAAATACAGAAGCTTCAACAATTCCTGCCTCAATCAATTTCTCTCTTGAAGTGATGTCGCCATGAATTACGAGACAATCCAAACCTTGTGCATTTGAAACTGCACGCGAGTCCTGATCCATGATAACAACATCGTATTCTTCTGCGTTAAGCGCACGAGCCAGCTCAATACCAACCCGGCCAGCTCCCCCGATGATAATTCGCATGCTATCCACCTCAACCCAGTGATTCTGTGTACTTCTTCACTTGATACGAGCCACCAGCAAGGCTTACATCTCCGGTGGTTTCAAAACCTCGTTCACGATCAATCTGACCGCCAGTTGTAGTATGAAGCGTTCCCACTGGATGGTAATAATCGTAGACGAGCTGTCCCGATGAATCTGCAGTTTCCATCCAATCAATGTAAGCAGTCGGTGTGGAAATAAGCCACTTGTTGTTAACAACATCCACTGGCGCCTCGACAAAGCAAGTAGCGAGGGTCACTGAGTGGTCTTCACACCATGACTCTTTGAGTGGAAGTTGGATGTATCCCCATGCGTGGGCTTCCCATCCGTCGTTGCTATAATGAGGGTCTCCGAGGATGCCAAATGCATACCAACCAGGAACGCCCTTGGTCCTCAAGATACTGAAATATGCATTGGTTTGCTCGTCACAATCCCCGAGGTTACCCGCCAAACAAGCCGGACCACTGCGTGCAGTAACTGGTGCCTCACGGTCATACAATACGTGAGCATGAAGGTAATCAAATGCAGCACGAGAAAAAGCATATGCGTTTTCTGATTCTCCTTCAGCAAGTGTTGCAGATATCTTGTCAGCTGTGCTTTTCACAATGGCATCTTGACCGTTGATTGCATAGCCTGCTGAACCACCTCGGTCATACCAAAGTTTCGTACCGAAATCTGTGGCACGTTGACTGTTTCGAATCTGATAATCATCAAATGTTCCGGAATTTTCAAGGTTGATCCCCATGGATTTACCAGGAAGACGAGAGTCCACGCGAGCATCATTCCACCAACTGTAGGAATAGGCAGAAACTTGGATGTCAAAGGAATACGACGATTTCTCATTCGGTTCAAGGTTCATTTTTACCTTAACGCACTTGGCCACAGAACACTCATGATCACCTGAACCAACATCTGGCCACCAGATTTCATGACCTTCTGAGGTTGTTGTCCGACTGTTGTGGTCCTTTGAAGGCATTCCGTCAACTGGTACGTTCACAGATTGAGTGCCAAGTGTGACCGTGATCAATTCAGTTTTCTGTAAGACGTTAGGTTCCATCCCCTCGTCACCGTTCGTATACTCAAACTGGGTCGCTCTCCCCATCGCAGAAGTAACGACAGGGGGTATCAAGATGCTTTCAACAATATATCCTTCAATCCCGTTATTCTCAACATTTGAAATTTTTGATAGCGTATATGATGCTTCAACCGGATAAATGTGATACGGCGCCATAGCGGCTTGAATGTACTCGTCGATACCACCAAATTCACCAAGGACATGCTCACGGGCCTGAGGTGAAAGCATCACAAATGCTACCAAAGAAAGCATAACGAGGCTGCGAAAGCGATTTTTACGACGCTTCATAATGTTCTTCTTTCGCCCTGAGTGTGTTTGAACAAGTCCACGCTTCGATGGTTTTGCCGCCATTTTGTATGTACCCTCTTTAGAACCGCTTGAAAACTGCTGTTCCAGGCGATAAGAAGCGCGGTCACCTTTTGGTAAAACCCGTCCGCACGAATAGCAAATCGTGTCGCTAGGCAGCGTAGTGCTGCGGCAATAAGGGCAACTACCCATACATCTTTGGCTTCACTGACGCCGTATAACAATTCCTCTTGGACACCCAATCCAATTTTTGCAGATAAAATGAGAATCTGACTGATGTAAATAACTCATAGGCTCTTAAGTAAGTAACATATTACTAATAGTAATTCACTACTTTGTGCAGAAGTTTTACTCTTCGCCCGAGGTGATGTCTGTTGCGGCCTTTTCTCGTGCTTGATCTGCCCAGATACGTCGCAATCTTCGTCGACCTTCACGAGGTACTGATTCCCAAATCCACACCTCAGATGCAGGACTTGCTAGAAGGATGAAGGGGAGAATAAAGACCCATGTGAGTGGTTGAAAAACTGCTGCATAAACTGATACCAACAAGGCTGAGCGCCAAAATGTTGAGCGTAAGATGGCGCCCCACCTCTTGTCTTGCAGCATCATGTATCCATGCTTTGCGGTAATCAACGCCTCAGCACGTGGAGTGAATATGGAAATTAAAGCAATGTTGAGCAATCCAATTGGGGTGAAAATACCCTCAAATTCAAACATGCGAAACATGAGTACCATGGCCACCATGCCACCTATGGCCAAACCCAAAGCCCAACCACTCGTAGGTTGTGAGCCACCTTTCCGAACCCTCTTCCTCCTGAGGAGAAAATGCGACCCAATTGAAGCAAAAAGTGTCACAAGAATCAGCGAAATGATATTCAATCCAGAAGCAAAATCACCATCTGAATTAACCAGTTCATAATAGGGTTGGAACAAGGCACCGTCGGCCGCTACAGCATAGAAACCCCCGAGGACAATTCCCCAGAACACTTGGTTCCATGCAGTCGGCAAGTCGTAAAACCCTGAAAAGCGCGTCATGACACCTCTCCAACCTAATGTCATGCCAATAAGAGCACAAAAACTGGACAACTGAAACAAGACCAGTTCAGAAACCATGTCAACCGGTTCACCTCCCCCTTCATCAAAGCGTTGTTCCGAAATTGGCGAGGCGAGGCATTCAAACACCCCCTGCGCTTCGGCGAAGTATGGCTCGACTCCTTTTGTTCGGTGGAAAGGGTGGCGTCGGTAAGACTACCACATCAGCTGCTACCGCAATTTGGCTCGCTGATGCTGGATTACGTGTTCTTCTGGTATCCAGCGACCCCGCTCACTCTACCTCGGATTCACTCGGGGTTAAATTGGGTCCTGTTCCCATGGAAGTCGAGGGAGTCGAGGGTCTTTATGGACTTGAGATGGACCCTGAAGCAAAACTCTCCACGCTTTTACCAAAGTTTGGTGAAGCAATGAACAACATGGGTGGTTCTGGCCTTGGGGGCCTCAACATGATGTTTGATGCAGGTGCAAAGGATGAACTGAACGATATCAAATCCGATGTGAAAACCTCCGAAATGATCCTTCCTGGACTTGATGAAGCACTTGCTTTTGATGAACTTCTAAAACACATGGAAAATCCTACTTGGGATGTTGTCGTTTTTGATACCGCTCCGACAGGACACACACTTCGCTTTCTTTCACTTCCAGAACTGATCGATGCATGGTCCGGTCGTTTGTTGAGATTGATGCGTGTTTCGGGAGGTATCCGTTCAATGCTCTTTGGCCGAAAGGAGAGTGAAGCAATGAAAGATGAATTGGAACGGTTCCGCCGCCGAGTACTTCATGTCCGCAGGGTCATGAGCGACCCTGCAACCACTGCATTTACGCTGGTAACCATTCCCGAAAGAATGGGAGTCAATGAGACAGTACGTGCTTATGATTCACTCGTTGAATTTAACCTACCAATCGGTGGATGTTTGGTCAACCGAGTAACCCCTGAATTCGACCACCCGTTCTTAGCGAAACGACGAAGCCAAGAACTTGAACGAATCGATGAATTAAAATCGACGCTTAAGGATGTTGATGTTGGTTCTATAGAATTAGCAGACCAAGAAATTGTAGGGATAGATGCATTGAGAACCATTGGCTCTTTGCTCTATGGTGATGTTGAAAAAGTACCAGATACGATTGGCCCCCATCGTATCGGTTCGGTTCTATCGCATGATGTCCATAGAGGAATGATTACTGAACTTGAAGATGACATTGAGAAAATCCACTTGCACTTCCCTGCCTTGAACCGAGAAGAGATGAGCTTGCGCAGTGAACAAGGAGTTCTTTTCGTAGGACTCAATGGCCGTGAGCAAGAAATACCAACTGCAAGTTATGTCAAGTCAAGCCAAGTAAAGGCTTCACTCAATGATGATGTTCTGTCCCTTGACATACCACGTTCTGAGTCACCGTCTTGAAGGAATGGGTTCAAAGGGGGCGACCTTGACGCCTTAACATGGCTCTTGAAGGCTTATCCCGAGGCATCTTTCGCTCCTTAGGTTTCCTCAAGAACAAAAGAAAACTTGACGAGGAAGAACTACGAGAGATGACCCGTAGCCTCAGAAGAGCACTTCAGGAAGCCGATTTCAACATCAGGCAAACCAAGGAAATCGTTGACCGCCTTGAATCTCGACTTCGCGAAGAAGAAATGAGACCTGGTTTGACGTTGCAAACACATGCAATGAATATTCTCTACACGGAACTTGTTCGTATTCTTGGACCTCCAACAGAATTTCAACCTCGCGGCGCTACACTTCTCCTGGTAGGTCTCTACGGTCAAGGTAAAACAACAACCACTGCGAAACTCGCGGAGTGGTACCGTAAAAAACACGGATTGCGAGTTGCTGTTATCGAAGCTGACGTTCACAGACCTGGAGCCTATGCACAACTTTCTCAACTTCTTGAAGAATCCACTGTACAAGTGTATGGTGAGCCAGAAACCAAAGATGCCGTGACCATCGTTCGAAATGGATTGAAGGAATGTGCTGCTGCAGATCTTGTTATTGTTGACACTGCTGGACGGCATCAACTCGACGACGAATTGGTCGTTGAATTGGAAAACATAGCATCGTTGACCCGCGCAACCGACCGGTGGTTGGTCATCGACGCTCAAGTTGGACAAGCTGCTGGCCCAGTGGCTGCATCGTTCCACAATCTCGCTGGAGTCACAGGCATCGTCATCACCAAACTTGACGGTACAGCCCGTGGAGGTGGGGCACTTTCAGCAGTTGCTGCCACAGGTGCGCCTATCGTTCACATCGGTGTTGGTGAACGCATTCAAGATTTGGAGAAATTTGAATCCGACCGATTCATTTCTCGTTTGCTCGGAATGGGTGACATCCAGGGACTTATCGACCTTGCCCCTGAAGACATGGACCAAGAAGAAGCCATGCGACTCACTCAACGCTTAATGAGTGGACGATTTACACTCAATGACATGTACAAACAAATGGAAATGATGTCCAAGGTCGGTACCATTGACAAGTTGATGTCGTTCTTGCCCGGTAGCATGTTGGGTGGCATGGGCGCTATGTCAAAAGGGCAAAAAGAAGCCATGCAAGGTAATCTTGATCGCTATCGAACCATCATGGACTCAATGACGGCTTGGGAGAAGAATGAACCAGCGAAGATTAAATCGGACCGGATCCGAAGAATTGCACGAGGGTCAGGGGTTCGTGAAAAGGATGTACGTGAGTTAATCGGTCAATGGAATCGCTCACGTAAGATGATGAAGGGCATGGGCGGCAATCGTAAACTCAACAAACAAATGCGTAAGATGATGAAAGACGGTGAGATGGATATTGACCCGTCGTCATTCGGAATGTGATGCCGGTTTCAATCACAACAGTTCATCCGTATCTGTTTGGACGGTCTTCGCTTGGCATAATCATCATAATAAACAATACAAATGCCCCAACCCAGGGAATAACGGCAATCAAAATCATCCAACCGGAGTAGCCAATATCATGCAGTCGACGAATGGTCAGGCTGATCAAAGGAATGTATGACATCAAAAAAAGGCATCCAAAAGCCGCATACATTCCCTCATTGAATCGGACCGATATTGGGACAGTTATGATTAAGAAAACTGTGATCAATACAAATGAATAGAAAATGGAGCCAAACCAATATTCACTTCGTTGTGCTCTCCCATCACCGGTCCAATTTCCGATGGTGCGCCTCAACGCTTCCAGGGGGGCAATCATACGTTGATTGAGGTATGGATTTCCTTGAATGATACCGTATGTTGGAGGATGCTGCGCGTTAGTAAATACCTGAGCACCCATCTGCATTGGCGCTGGTTGGTGAACATTGCCCATTAACTGAGCTTGTGGCGGCGCAATCATGGGCGCAGGGACTGTGTTTGTAGCCCCCATAACAGCGCCACCAACAGGTCCTACCGATGGAGGAGGCAGGGCGGTTTCTTCATCCATTGCTAGGTGAATATGGTCTGCACAATACGGTGGTTCACCAGGTTGCCTAGACTCTCGGAAAAAAGATTCGCAATTTGAACAAAACAAGGTTTCGCAACCTTCTGCGAAACAAAACAGACCAGGATTGTTGACTGCATCAATAGGTGTTTTGCACATGCTGCAGATTTGGTTGTTCGTACCAGAATTAATGATGATGTCTCCGGTTGTTGGACCAATGGCATTATGACCAACTTGAGCGGAATCGGTGAGATTAACTCCCGGCCCGTCATTTGGCGACATAATTTTCCCAACACGAAGTGCTTTATCAATCTCTCACCGTATTCTAACGCTTGCGGCGGATTTGATCCTTCATCAGTACGTCTTCGCAAGCAATACACGGCGAACGGTAGGTTCACCTGTCATGTGGCAAGGTCGTGGTTGTTCATACGGTTCTGTCGCATCACCAAGGAATGCAAATCCTGTTGTGCGCTCAATGATTTCTGCGTGTGCATCTGTTCCATCAAAAGCCAACTCGTAGATATGTCCGTCTTTGACCTC
>CEOP01027336.1_pt1 | contig 22399 bp, 19 predicted proteins | sample 361301 | NCBI WGS metagenome assembly CEOP01 (sample SAMEA2619548, study PRJEB7988) | marine metagenome | biome: marine biome (ENVO:00000447); feature: deep chlorophyll maximum layer (ENVO:xxxxxxxx); material: "saline water (ENVO:00002010), including plankton (ENVO:xxxxxxxx)" | depth 55 m
GATGAATTTTTACCATCCCAGAAAACAGAACAAAAAGTGTTTAAACATTCTTGATTATCTATAACTTTTAATCTTCTTCCATCTAAATTAAAAATTGAAATCTTTGCTTTTGAGGGATATTCTGAAATTTTAAAAGTAAAGTGGGTTTCCTTTTTAAATGGGTTTGGAAAATTATACACATCATATGCTTTGAACAAAGAATTTTCTAAATTAAGATTTATTAAGCTTAGTGTTTTATTATTAAAATTATCCCATGCTTCAACAAATAATTGGTTATTTCCTAAATACAATTTTTCAGATTCAATTTTAAATTCACCTACAGATGTCGAGTCACAACTTGAAATATAATTAAATTGTTCATTATCTATAATTGTTTGATTTTGTTCATCATTTATCCAATATCTTATACTATGTCCTAAACCATCCATTAAATTTATACCTGAATGGTCGGTTATTTTTACAATTATGAAACTATTTTCAAAAATATTATCTTGGTTAAATAACTGTCTATGATCTTCTGTATAAAAATCAATTTGAGGACCTAAAATATCCTGATTAATTATGTCCTCTAATTCATCTTGATCATATTCAATATTTAAATTCATAATATTTTGAAAATAATTATAAGGATTATCTTTGATTTGAATATATGCTCTAGCGCAATCTTGACATTCTGATGCATCAATAGGAGTTATAAAACAAACATTTTGATAAAAGTCTCCTCTGTATATACTTTGACCTTTGTTTTTGTAATTAACAGAATCACCTTCTTCATAAATTCTAATTACATTTTTTTCATTACCTAATATATTTATACTTCCATTATATGGACCTACATCTAAAGAAACATTGGCTCCAATAAATAAATTTTCAGGAATTTGATTATCTATAATATTATTAAACTTAGGGAATGGTAAAGGTAATGCAGGGTCACCAAATAAATGAAAAAGATGCTCTGAACTAGAATTATTTTTTGCATTTCTATAAATATCTCCTAATCTACTTTCATCATCGTATACCTCAACGTATTGATTTATTTTATTAAAAAATTTAGTTAAATAATTAATATTTGAAGTTTCTCCTATTCCTCTTGATGTAGAAATAACTGCAATTGAGCTTTTTTCATTTAAAAGTAAAGCTTCAGCCATTGAATCTTTACCATCATATTCTCCAAAAGAACACGTACCAACAACCCAAATTGGTAATTTATAATTATCTATATTAAATAAATTAATATCCCTATCTAATTCTAATATTCTTTCATCAGCTAAAGTATTATAATCACCATGACCAATATAATTTATTAAAGCTACACCACTATTAATATTTTCTATTAAATCAGATGTTAATTCAGTATGTAGTAATCCATCAGAATTTTGAATTGGCTCATAATCGATACCATAAAAAGTATAAGGAATTAAATTTTCTTTAATTTGCTCATAAATAATATGTGAATTTTCTGTATGACTTAACTCTGGATATTTATTGGGATTTGGATTATTTTCATCATCACTAATTAAATTTACTCTCATTCTCCATAAATTATCATTATCTAATGGAAAATATAAATTATCTATATAGTCATCTATATTTTGAATTACTGAAATTGCATCAGAAATATTTGTAACAGGTATTCTTCCTGTAGATAATTGAGGGTTTGCAGAAAATAAGTTTACAGAGCTGTAATAATCATCAGAAGGGACGTTACCATTGTAAATAGGCGGAACAACAGTCTCATCTCCTAATATCAAAAGATAATTAAGGCTTGGTGTGTTATTTATTTCATTTATTATAAATTCTCTTATTGCATACTCAAAATCTAACTCTGAGTACAAGTTATAAATTGAACTAACTGAAATTATATTAACATTTAAATCATTATGTATATCTTTTAAATTTTCAGCTGCTTCTAATAAATCACTATTAGTAATGATTATGTAATCAACTTCATTAATTTTATTTAAATAATTAAAATTATTTGAAAAAAAACTTTTATTAATTATATCTTCAGATGGCTGGCATTCATTATTAATTGTATCATCATCTATTGTAAATTCAAGAATAATAGACTCTAAATAAAAAAAATTATTATCAATTATTTTATATGGAAAAATATCTACATAACTAGATGAACATCCTCTATAAATAAAGGTATTGCCTATAGTAACTAAATTATTATCTTCTGAATTAAAAATAATATTATCTACTTTTTTCCACTTAATATGCTTTATTTCATAATTAATTTTTTTAGGATCAGAAATAATAAATTCTAATCTATAAATATCGTATGTTGATTGATTCATTGATATAGTACCATTAGAATTTTTTACATAGAAATTGTTGTTTACAAAATCAAATGTATTATTATCTAATTCGTAATTAATTGTATACGAAAAACATAGAGATATATTTAAAAAAAATGAAATTAATCTGATAATCATATTTATTGCCTTTTTAAAAAAAAAGAATTATACTAAATTTAACCCGTTAGATATATTTTATGTTCCAATAATTTGAGAAAAAATGACTTTTAAGGTAAATTTTATAAAAAAATACTACAAAAACTTAGCAAATAGATTAATTGAAAAAAATCTGTATTATCTTTTAAATGGATAAGCCTATCGCAATTTTAACTGGTGCCTCTACTGGAATTGGCCGTAGCTTGGCGCTTAAATTATCATCTAAATATTTCATTTATTTAATATCAAGAAATAAACAGAATTTAAATAAAACAAAAGAATTAATTGATATGCAAAATAATGATTGTCAGATTATTGTTTCTGATATATCGAAAACAAACACCTTAGATAAAATCTATTCACAGATAGATAATAAAGACAGGATAGAGCTATTAGTAAATAATGCTGGTATTGGAGTTTTTAAAAGTATTTCTGATACAACAATTGAAGATTGGGATAATACTTTGAATACAAATCTAAGAGGCTCTTTTTTAATGACCAAAATGATTATTGATAATCTAAAATCTAAAAAAAATGGTAAAATTGTATTTATAAGTTCAGTTGCTGGACTTCAGCCCTATAAAAATTCTACAGCTTATGTTGCATCAAAGTATGCAATTCGAGGCTTTGCTGCATCTTTAAGGGAGGAATTAAGAGAATTTAATGTAAAAGTAACAACCGTATTTCCAGGAGCTGTAAATACACCTATTTGGGATAACAAGAATATGGAAGAATTAAGAGAAGGTATGATGAAAACTGATGATTTAACTGAAACTATTTTTCATGCTATTAATGCTCCTAATAACTGTGTTACAGAGGAAATAACAATTAGAAGAACATTAGGAGATTTTTAAACACTATCTATTTTTTTCCTGTAAAATTCTAGTTTTTGATGAAGCCCATGAACAAATTAAGCAATCATTTAAGTGATGATTTCTAGCTGGACAATACTCTCTTCCAAAGAAAATAATTTGTAAGTGAAGTTTATTCCATTTTTCTTTAGGCCATAATTTTTTAAGATCTCTTTCTGTCATTTCAACATTTTTAGCTCTGGATAAACCCCATCTTGAGGCAAGTCTATGAATATGAGTATCTACAGGAAATGCTGGAATACCATACCATTGTGACATCACAACACTTGCTGTCTTATGTCCTACACCAGCTAAACTTTCTAAATAATCCCAATCAGCTAGAACTCCACCACCTTCAATTAATTGGTAAGCCATTTTTTTTAAATTTTTTGCTTTAGTTGGAGCTAACCCTATTTCTTTAATCAAATTTTGGATAACCTTTACACCTAAATGAGACATTTCTTCTGGAGTACTAGCTCTATTAAATAATTCTGGTGTAACTTCATTAACTTTTTTATCAGTTGTTTGAGCTGATAACATTACAGCAACTAGTAAAGTATAAGCACTAGAATGAGTTAAGGGAATAGGAGTTTCAGGATATAGATTATCTAAAATTTCAGCAATTTTTATTGCTTTTTCTAAACGAGTCATAATTATGTATTATTAATAATTTTTTTTATTTGTAAATCAACCTTATAAAATTGATCTGATAATTTTTTATATAAATCATCAGACATGGAAACTCTATCATTTTCACTCTTATTAAGAGATTCTAAAATCTTAATAATACCTAAAGGCTTTTTAAAAAGCTTAGATCTCAAATTACCTAAAAAGATTGAATATTTTTTTAAAAAGTTCCTCATAGTTTTTGATTTATAAGTTTTATTTTTATTAATGACTTTAAATTTAGGAGCATTAAAACTTGAATCAATATTTAAAAATTCTAATGTTTCAGAATATACTCTTTCAGGGTTTTTTTTAATTTCTTTTAAATCTATAAATTTTATATTTTCTCTTCCAAAATGATCAATAAAAGATTGAATATTTTTAGGCAATGATAAAATATTTGATGTGTAAAACAGTTTATTTACTACTGTAGTTTGTTTTGGAATATTTTGACCGCTTAGTCGGTTATTTTCTAATGCTAATGCATGACTAAAATCTTCAATAACTTCATCTCCACTAAATACAAATTGAGAATGCAATGAATGTACTAAATCAACTAAATCTCTCAACATAATAATAATTTTAGCCTTTGGATTAAAGTCATGTATTTCTTTAGCAGCTTTATCAGAAAAAAGATAAAAAGTTGATGCTTCGCCAATAATTTTTTTATCTGTTTTAAATAAACTTTGATATTCATTTAAACTTAAATTATAAGCACCATTTCTCCTTTGCAAATCACTTCCAAAAAAATGAGGCTCTTTGAAATCAGGAAAATAAATATCAGAGTGTTTTTTTAAATAATGATATAAAAATGTTGTCCCTGATTTAGGAGCACCAACAATAAATAAGTTTGGATTTTTCATTTTTTATAACCCTAAAATTATTTTTTTGGGATATTTAATTATTAATTTTAATAAAGATGTAATTTTTGAAATATTTTTAGATAAATTATAATTTCCACCATAACTAGCTGATACATGATGCCATAATTTAGCTTGAGAAATGTAGTAACATTTTATACCTATATTTTGAGCTCTAATAGATAAATCTACATCTTCGCCGTACATATTAAAGCTTTCATCAAAACCTTTTAATTGGTTAATATTTTTCTTTGAAATTAATAAACAACATCCAGTAATATAATCAGTTAAACAATCATTGTCATAAATTGAATTATCAGTTTTTCTAATACCATTATGGGAAACAAATAAATTTAAAAAGCCAAATTTCCCTCCAGCATACCATATTTTATTTTTATTCTTTGTATATAAAATTTTAGCTCCCATAATGTAATTATCGCCATATTTACTAATTGCTTTAGCAAATGAATCTAATAGATACCTATCGGATACTGTATCATTATTTAATAAAAGATAATAATCACAATCATCATCATCAAGCTCAAAAATTGCTTTATTATAACCTTTTGCATATTTATAATTATGCGAATATGATATTATATTAATATTTTGATTTTTAATTTTTAATAATGAATCATCATTAGAATTATTATCAATAACTGTAATTTTAAAATTTGAATAATTATTATTTTTAATAGACTGAACTGCTTCACTTAAATACTTTGAACCGTTCCAATTAAGTATCATTACATGTATTCTAGGATTCATTAATATGCTCCCAAATACCTGAAATATAATAATCCCATGAAAAATTTTGTTTATTAGAAGCAATATACTGAGGCATTTCAATTTTATCGTTTGAATTAAAAAATTTATTTATTTTTTCTTTTAGAGAGCTAATACTGTTATCATGAATTACATAACCCGACTTATTATCATTTACATATTCTGAAAGGCCACCTACATTATTTACAATAGTAGGTAAATTATACTGCCATGATTGTGACATAATCCCACTTTGAGAAGCAGAGTGATAGGGTAAAACTAATAAATCGCTCATAATCATTAATTTTTCAAGCTCTAAATTTGATAAGAATTTATTAATCCAAATGACTTGATTATTAATGCCATATTCATCTATTATAGCTTTATATTTTTTTAAACTCTCATAGGCTTCACCAGCAATAATTAATTTACTATTTGTATTATTTTTAAGATAATCATTTACCCCATGTAATAAATTATCTAAACCCTTGTATGGTCTAATTAAACCTGCAAATAATATTATATTATCATCGGTAAAATAACCCTTTTCTAATCTTATACTTATTTTATCTAATTTAGGCTGATAATTTATGTCTATTGGCAAAAATCTAACTACACTTTTGAAGTTATCTTTAAAAGTTTTTAATTCATTCTTAACAAATGATGACATGAATATAAATTTCTTAAATGATTTAGTATAATATTTTATTAATTGAGTGTCAATTATATTATTTTCATGAGGTTGTATATTATGACATATAGAAATTAGTTTTTCATTACCTATTTTACGCTTTAATTGTTTTGCAATTGAACCTAATGAAACTCCTACAAATGGGTTCCAATATGAAAAAATAACTAAATCAGGATTAAATTCTAATATGGAATCAACTGTCTTTGTCCAACTTAATGGATTAATAGTACTAATTGTATAATGAGTATTTTGATGGTTTTTATTATTAGAAAATTTTTGTGTTTTTCCTGGAAAAAATAATTTCGGATATAGATAATAAAAACTAAATATTTTTACTGAATTATTTTTATTTAGATTAATATACAAACCCTTGTTATGATCTGAAATCCCACCTCTATATGGGGGGGAAGTGCTAATCAAAGCAATTTTCATTATTATTTAATAATTTCTTTTATTATTTTTCTTTTTTTGCGTCCATTATTAACAATTAATTCACCAATTAAGCCTATTGATAAAGATTGAATACCTACAACTATTAATAATATACCTAAGAAAAATAAAGGTCTAGTGCTTATATATATTCCTTGAAACCAAAGTATAGTTAAATATAGATTAATCAAAAGGCCTATAAAGCTTAATAAAAATCCTATTGAACCAAAAAAATACATAGGTTTATTAAAATATTTTTTTAAAAAATAAATAGTTAAAAAATCAAATATACCATGAAAGAATCTAGCTTTCCCATATTTTGTATGACCATGTTTTCTTTCTCTATGAACAACAGTAGCTTCAGTTACTTTATATCCATTATTAAATAATAATAAAGGAATATAACGATGTAATCCACCATAAATATTTAATGATTTAATAGCATTTTTCTTATATACTTTAATACCACAATTCAAATCATGTAATTTTAAACCAGAAAAAAAATTAATAAATTTATTAAAAAAGAAAGATGGAATTGTTTTTGAATATGGATCTTTTCTATTTTTTTTCCATCCAGAAACACAATCCCAACCCTTTTCTAATTTATCAATCAATTTAACAAGCTCATGTGGATCATCTTGTAAATCGCCATCTAAAGTTGCCACATAGTCATATTGTGCTAATTTAAAACCTTCATTAAGCGCATCAGATTTTCCATAGTTTCTATTTAATTGTATTGAAACTACATTAGTATCATTTAATGCTAATTGGTTAATAATATCAAAGCTACTATCATTACTTCCATCATTAACAAAAATGATTTCATATTCATTAAAATCATTTAAGACAACGTTTTTGATTTCTTTGTATAAAGAATTAATTGATAATTCTTCATTATATATTGGTATTATAATTGATATATTTCTTTGCATAGTGAACTAATTTATCTATTTAAACTTAATTAAAAGTAGTTAGATAAACAATTTCTATTTATTTGTGGGGGAGATAAAATTATATATTATTTAGAAAAAAGTTCTTTAGCAAACTGGTCTGGTGTTTTACCATTAGGAACAGTGTACATTCTTTCTCTAAACTTAATATTGCCTGTTTTATTTGGGTCTAAAGCATGCACAACTTTAATTTTTATTAAGTCTTTCGTACCGCCCTTATTTAATTTATCTTCAAATGTTTGTTTCTTAGCCATAATATCCCCTGTTTGAGCGATAAATCTACGAAAAACCTTTAATAAAAATAAAGGAAATTTTTATTTAGTCTTCTTTTTACCAACTACCTGCTTAATAATAAAATTATCATTTTTTAAAGTATCAGATTCAATAGTATTTAACGAATTAGAATTAACCTCTTCATATGCTATTATCTCTTTTTCATTTTTACTTTCATATGTAATGAAAAATAAAATCATTAATACAGCAAAAGAATAAGATATTCTATTTATAAAAACTGGTGAAAATTGGAAGCTAAGTATAGATTTTTTGTTAATTTTAGAGTCTAATTTATGTAAAAAGTCATTTGATGTTTCAATTTTTGGCATCATATTTATAGTGGAAACAATTTTTGAAATGTTTTTTACTTTTTTGGAAAATTCAGAATTTTCTATCATATAATCTTCAAAAAGCTTCATAGCTTCTGCAGAAAGATTTCCTTCAATATAATCTGATATCTTTGATTCAAAATCTTTATTCATATTTCTAAACAACCTCTTTATTTTTTAAACATTCATGTAATTTTATACGAGCTCTATTTATCCTAGATTTTACTGTTCCAAGTGGAAGCTCAACTATTGTACTTATTTCATCATAAGAAAGTTCCTGTATATCTCTAAGTATAATAATTGTTTTAAAATCCAAAGCGAGATTAGACAAACATTTTTTTAAATCGACTCTTAAACTAGCATTTAAAATATCTTTATCTGGTTCATTTGAAATATCAGGTACAATTAGTTCTTTCTCTTGAAATGCTAAATCACTATTTGAGTATGTTTTTCTTCTCTTCTTTTTTCTTAATTCAGTTTTAGCAAAATTACCTGCAATTGTATAAATCCATGTTGAAAATTTTGCAATATTTTTATAAGAATTTTTATGTGTGTAAAGTTTTAAAAATGTATCTTGTAATAAATCTTCAGCTAAATCAATATCGTGTACAAATTGATAAATATAATTTAACAACCTATCTTTATATCTATAAACTAAATGATTGTATCCAGATATTTTACCATCTTGAAATTCTTTAATTAATTGTTCATCAGTTTTATCTATCATAATAAGTTGTACATATATTGTTTATTAGGCATAACATACGATTTTTCATATTTATATTTACAGTTTTAGATTGTAAATCAATAGTATTAATTTCTAAAATAATATTTTCAATTTCATTTTGAGTATACTTAAAAGAATATGTATTAATTCTAGATTGAATAATTTTATTTATAGTAAAATTATAACTCTTACTTACATTACTTTTATAATATGAATGTAAATAAATTGCATGAAATAAATTAAATAAATAAATCAAAATTAAATTTATAGAATTTCCATTGATTGTAATAGATTCATAAATATCTAATGATTTATTAAGATTTTTTTTTGCAATTGAATCTTGAAAATGCCACAGATGGTAACTTCTATTAGAATCAATATTAGAGTATGAATTAGATAAAAAATCTATTCTTATATAATTCATTACATTGCCAATATTATTCCCATATGAATCAATATAATTTTTAATTTCGTTTGATCCAATATTAATTTTTTCGATTTTGGTAAAATATTTTATCCATTCTAACATTTGATTTTCAAAAGGTGTCCTAACATCAATTGCTACTGAATTTTTTATAATAGAATCTATGAACTTACTTCTAGAATCATAATTATTTTTCACTAATATAATATGATGATTAGTTTCAGTTTGATTAATATAATCAATCAGTTCTTTTTTTGCTTTAACCGAAAATTTATTAATATTCTTTATAATAATAATTTTGTTTGAATTAAATAATGAAGTATTAGATAATTCATTAAATACTGTTTCTTGTTGATCATATCCCAAATAGTATAAATATGATTCATAATCTGTATTAATTTTCTTAAACTGATTAATAAAAAAATCTTGCATAAAAATATCATTTCCGTACAAGAAATATGAACTTGAAAAATCGTGTTTATGAATTTTTTTTACAGCTTGACCTAATGTTAATAGTTTCTGCATTGAATTAAATTTTGTTTACAAATAATAAAAATATTGACAAGATAAAACAATAGATTGAAAACATCCAATATTTTTTATTCTGTAATAAAATATTAGATAAATATATTGCTAACCATCCAAATATAAATGAAATTAAAATTCCAATAAATGATGATGAAAAACTTGAAATATCTAAGCTAATTAGTGATGCACCCATAATTAAGGGTATAGCCATTAAAAATGAAAATCTTATTGCATCATCTTTATTAACACCTAACAACAATAATGTAGATATTGTAATACCAGACCTTGAAATACCCGGAAATAGTGCTAAAATCTGTAATATGCCTACAATAATAGCAAGTTTTAAGGTCATTTTTTTTGAACCTGAACTAAATTTTGTTAAAAATAAAATTATTGCAGTAAATAAAAAAGAATAAGGTAAAAATTTAATATCATTAAAATGTAATTCAATTAAGTCTTTAAATAATATCCCTATTATTGAAATTGGTATACATCCAATTATAATTAAAAAAATATTATATCTATTTTCAGAATTTATTTTTATAAGTTTTATAAGATCTAATCTATAATATATAATAATAGAAAAAACTGTACCCAAATGAAGCATTATTTCAAAATTAAAATTTTGAATTTCTTGATTAAAAATATCTTTCAGAATAACTAAATGACCAGAACTACTGATTGGTAAAAATTCAGTTAATCCTTGAATAATTGCAGCAATAATAACATAAAAAATATTATCATTTGTCATCCTATAATTCCTAACATTCGTTTTGCATTATTTTTATCTCTTCTAAAACTTTCGCAGTCTAATGACTCAAAAGTACAGATGTTACATGTATTAATGTTTCGCTCATAAATACCATATTCTATAGCATCTTTTTTTATTTCTTTTTCTAAACTTAACATCCATTTATTTTTTGATATATCTTTCAATACAAATGAAAAATATTTTGCTACATCCCAATCTATTTCATAACAACATTCTTTTATATGAGGCCCTATAAATATTTTAATATTTTTTGGGTCTGAATCTGCTTGATTAAAAAAAATTTCTAAGGCATTTTTAATAATATGATTTTTGGTACCTTTCCATCCAGAATGAATTAATCCATATAAATCATTTTTTAAATCATAAATATAGATAGGAACACAATCAGCAACTTTGGTGGTTAAAATAATATCATACTTCTTTGATGTTATTAAACCGTCAACATTATCATATTGACCTGGTTTAGTAATAAACTTTACATTTGAGGTATGATTTTGAATAGGTATTGCAAATTTTTTATAATTTTTTTTAAATGATTCTTTTTCGATTGAAGCATGTATTTTATAATCAAAAAAATGAGAAAAATTATATTTATTTATTCCCATTCTATTGTTCCTGGTGGCTTTGATGTAATATCATATACAACTCTATTAACACCAGCTACTTTGTTAACAATTTCATTTGAACATCTTTTTAATATTTCAGGTTTAAATTCATACCAATTAGCTGTCATGCCATCTGAACTTGTTACAGCTCTTAGAGCAATTAAATTATCATAAGTTCTGCTATCACCCATAACTCCTACAGTTTTAATTGGAATTAGTACACAAAATGCCTGCCAAATATTTTGATACTCATTTGTCTCTCTTAATATGTTCATAAATATATAATCGGCTTCTTGTAAAATTTTAATTCTTTTAGGTGTTATTTTACCAATAATTCTTACAGCTAGTCCCGGACCAGGAAATGGATGTCGATCTACGACTAAACTAGATAAACCTAATTTTCTTCCTACTTCTCTAACTTCATCTTTAAATAAACTTCTTAAAGGTTCAATTAATTTTAATTTCATATCTTTTGGTAATCCACCAACATTATGATGTGACTTAATAGTTACGGCAGGCCCCTTTTTAGAGCCGCCAGATTCAATTACATCTGGATATAATGTTCCTTGTGCCAAAAATTTAATATTATCATATGTGTTAATCTCAGATTCAAAAGATCGAATAAATTGCTCTCCAATAATTTTTCTCTTTTTTTCTGGATCAGTTACCTTAAATAGCTTATCTAAAAAAATATTAGATTGATCTAATAAATTTATATTAATCCCTAAATCAGCTTGTAAATTTATTAATACATCATCAACTTCATTCTTTCTTAATAGTCCATGATCAATAAAAATAGCTTTGCTTTGGTTTCCAATAGCTTTGTGAAGCAATGTTGCTACAACTGATGAATCAACACCGCCTGATAATCCACATATAACTTGATTTTTACCAACCTTATTTTGAATATCTTCTATAGCATCTTTAATAAAATTGTCAGCGGTCCAACTTTTTTTTAATCGACAGATTTTAAATAAAAAATTAGATAAAATATTTGTTCCAAATTCTGTATGAGTTACTTCAGGATGAAACTGAACAGCATAAATAGGTTTTTCATTATGACTAATTGCCGCAATAATATTATTATCTGATATAGCTAATGATTGCCAATTTTTAGATAACTCATTAACTTTATCTCCATGGCTCATCCAAACATTTACTGTTTTTGGAATATCTTTGAATAATAAATTATCTTGATTATGCTTTATTATAGAATTACCATATTCTCCAACTTTTCCTTTTGAAATTTTACCACCTGTATTATTTAGTAAAATCTGAAGTCCATAACAAACTCCTAAAATTGGTATTTTCAAATCTAATATTTTTATATTTAATTTAGGGGCGGTTGGCTCATAAACACTTGATGGACCTCCAGATAAAATAATTGCTTTTATATTGTATTCTAATAATTCATCTAAATCAATATCATTTTTAAAAATTTTAGAATAAATATTTAGCTCGCGAACTCTCCTAGCTATCAGCTGTGTATACTGTGATCCAAAATCTAAGATTGCAATTGTTTCTATATTTTTTTTATTCATGGAAAAACTTAATAATTTTTGAAATTTTACTTTTTAATTTATTTCTAGGTATAATGTGATCTATAAATCCTTTTTCTAATAAAAATTCTGATCTTTGAAAACCCTTAGGCAAATCCTCTCCGATTGTTTGTTTAATTACTCTTTGCCCTGCAAAGCCTATTAATGCATTTGGTTCTGCAATTATAATATCTCCTTGCATTGAAAAACTTGCACTCGCTCCTCCCATTGTAGGGTCCGTTAGTAATGATATAAATAATCCACCATTTTTAGAAAATCTTGACATTTTAGTACTCATTTTAGCTAACTGCATTAAGCTTATTGCGCCTTCTTGCATTCTAGCACCCCCAGAAGCTGATACAATCATTAAAGGGATTTTATTTTTATCAGCATGATTAATTGCTTTACTAATAATTTCACCCATCACGGAGCCTATACTTCCACCTATGAAACCAAAATTCAAAACGACTAAAACAATACTAGAATTATCTATTTTACCTTCTAAAGCTATTACTGCATCATTTACACCCGTTTTATTTTCTGCATCTTTAAGTTGTTTTTTATAATCTTTAACACCAGAAAATTTTAAAGGGTCTGTTGAATATAAATTTCTACCTAAATATGTTCTATTTTCGTAATCTAATAAAAGATCTATATATTCATTAAATGAATATTTAAAATGATGATTACAACTTGGACATAAAGAATATGAATTTTTTAGCAAATTACTATATACAACATCTCCACAAGTTGGACATTTAATCCACATACCCTCTTTGGTATCTTTTCTAACCGTAGTTTTTATGTTTTGACTTTTTCTTCTAAACCACTCTGGCATTAAATTATCCTTTATTAATTAAGATATATTTTCTTTGAATTTTATTGGTTTTGTATAATTTGGTTTAATTGTTTTTATATCTTTGCATATATAATTGTCATAATATTTTAGAGCAATTTTAGCTATATTTTTAGATGAGGGATTAATTTTAATTATTTCTCTATCTAATTTTTTCTCAGTATATCCATAAATTTTTGATTCTTTTTTAATAGATTCTAAAGTATCAAATTTAATATCATTTGATTTTATACCATGTTTATACTCTTGAATATAATAAAAGTTTTTATAAGCAGATAAAATTATAAAATAATTCAGATCATCAATAGTATAATTTAAAGAGTCAATAGTATTTATAGGGATAATTGGTTTTTTTAAAGCATAAGCCATACCCTTAGCAAAGCTTAATCCAATCCTTAATCCAGTATATGAACCAGGACCAATTGATATTGCAATGGAATCTAAATCTTTTACATTAAAACTCGTACTTTGAAAAATGTCATCAACAAAATATCCCAATAATGATGAATGTTTTCTATTGTTATCTTCTTTTAAAGAAATTATTTGATCATTATTAAATAACGAAACACTACAAATATTAGTTGTTGTTTCTATTGATAAAATATATTTATTCATTGCAATTAATTAATCTTTGAGTTTGACTTAAAATTTCAAATGAAATATTATTAATATTTTCAGGTAAGATTGACTTTATATAATCAGCCCATTCAATAAATATTATATTATCTCTTGTTAAATAATCAATTAAACCTATATTTAACCACCTATTAATATCTTTTTCTCTATAACAATCAATATGGATTATTTTAAAATCTGCATTATATTCATTAATTAATGTATAAGTTGGTGATGTTACTTCATGTTTATAATTTAATCCCTTCAAAACACCCTTTACAAAGGTTGTTTTTCCAGAGCCTAAATCTCCATTTAATGTAATTATATTTCCAGGTGATATTTTAGAAGCAAACTTATACCCTAATTGCTCAGTAGCAATATCATTTTTTGTTAATATTTTAAAAGAATTAATTTTCATATTACTTAGATTTAAAATTATAAACTCCATTCCAATCATTTTTTGGTGGATTTTTTTTATATTCATTGCATATATCTATATATGCTAAACTTGGATTAATTTTTCTAAACTTATTTGACATATCCTCTAATTTTACACATTTTTCAAATGCTTGAATTGCTTTATCCCATTTTTGTTCTAAATACATTTGTCTAGCATATTGAAATTTAGTTAATAATTCTTTCAATGAATCATTGTAATTTTCTTTTTTACAAATTAATTCATATACATTGATAGCTTGTTTTTTCCCTTGAACTCTAATTGCTCCTAGTTCTCTATATACAAAATTATTTTTTGTAGCTATATATACAGTTTCAGATACCTGAGCATTAATTCCCCAATATTTTGATCCCGATTCTAATCTAGCCGCCAAATTGACAGCATCACCCATACATGTATAGTTCATTTGTAACGAAGAACCCATATTCCCAGTAACTAAATTACCAGTATTAATACCTACTCTGTGTTCCATATTATTAATCATATCAGACCATTTTTTCTCTCTTGTCCATTTCTGTCTTAATTCTTCAAGTTTTTGGTTCATTTGAATAATAGATAGAATTGCTTTATTCTCATGATTCTCTACTTTAATAGGAGCACCATAAAAAGCAACTATTGCATCACCAATATATTTATCAATTGTTCCACCATTATTTAAAATAATCTGTGTCATCTCTGTTAAATACTCATTTAATAGTTCAACTAATTCAGACGCTGTTAATTCTTCTGAAATTGAAGAAAAATTAGCTACATCAGAAAAAATTACAGTATGATATCCTTCCTGACCACCTAATTTAGGAATTGTTTTGCTTTTGTACATTTGATCAACTAATTCCGATGAAATATAATTTCCAAAAGTAGACTTTAAAAATTTCTTATCTTGATTTTCAACATAAAGTTTATATGATAAATTAAAACCATAACTGAGAATTGCAGATGATAAGGGATATATAATAGGTAAAATTATTGATTGTGATATATTTGGAATATTAATTGGATATTTTATAAAATATTTTATAAGCCACAAATAATCATTTAAAAATGAACCTATTGATATATTAAGCCATATTATAATAATCATAAATATTAGTATTAATGAATTAACAGGATTAAAAAATTTCATAATAAAAAGCACTAGAAACGATATAAAGGCTGTTATAATTATACTAATTATTTTATCATTTAGGTTACTATCTAAACCTAAAAATGAAATAGGATTATTAATATGATTGTTATCCAAAATCTGTTGAATAACGTTTGCATGTATTTCTACCCCATACATTTCTCCATTATTATTATATGGCGTATTAAACATATCATGATGCTCTTGTAATGCAGAACCAATAATAGCAATTTTACCGGCAAAAGGATTTACACCATCCCATTCATCCATAGTAAATAATTCCATAAAACCATCAATTTCATCGTGATTTTTTAATATAGGCTCGCAATCACCCTCTTCAGGATAACATGAACCATCATCTAATATTTCATGAAGAGGAATAGTATTAAAAGTTTTTAATCTCCCATATGAACTAGGTCCAAAATAGTTAATTAAAAATGTGTTTTCATTTTCATAAAATGGAATAAAAGAATCATTAATATAGATACCATTCTTGTTAACTATTGGTGTACTTTTTTTATAAGAAATAACACTTTGTAATGATAATGAAAAATAGTTTTCTTGATAGGAATCATTAACATTAGGATCATATGCTATATATTTTCTTATAAATCCATCTTTGTCACTTACAGTGCCTACTAAACCTAAGTAAATATCATTTCCGTTTATAATATCTTTACTTGGTTTTATTAAACTAAAATTTTTACCAGCAATACCAGTTTCAATCATATTATTTGCTGCCAATATTACACTAACACCTTTAGCATTAGCATTTTTTATTGATTTAGAGAATATAGAATCAGATAAGGTTTGATTATCAAACATGATATCAAAAGCAATAACTGATATGTTAGCATCAACTAAATTATCAACAACTTTTGCCCAAATTAAACCTCTATCGTATGGATAAAATCTACCTATGTTAGTATATGATGCTTGATCAAGTCCAATAATTACAATATCATTATCCTTCGAATAGTCTTTTTTAATTGCTTTGTTATCTAAATATTGATATCTTTCTTTTAATTGATTTGATTCATCATAAATATTATCACCACTTAATGGTCCCCTTAATTGAAATCTTAAATCATATAGATTTTGTTCAAGTGGGTCATATATGCCAAGCCAATAAAAAACAATATTGACTATTATTGATAAAAATGTAAATAAATATGCTAAATTAAATTTTTTCATAATTAAAAATTATACGATGTTTTAATAAAGAAGAATGCACTATTATATATTTGACTATCTTTCATTTTTCTATATCTGTATTGATAGTTTAAATCAAAAAATAAATTCTTAAAAATTTCTAATTTAAGACTTATAGTAGGATTAATTTGATAATACTCTGAAAATCCTGTTGCCCAGCCTATAGTAGAACCTAATTGTATAGTATTAAATAATTTAAATCTATAAAAATAACCTTTTAAATCTATTTGTCTTATTACTTGTTTTTGATAGTAGATATTATTTCCATAATCATAATAATTATAGTTAAAACCTAAATTGGATGAAAAATTATTTGTCCATTTAGATTTTATATTAAATATTAATGTTTGATTTAATGACCTTGGAGAAAAATAAGTTGAATCATATTCTATATTAATATCATATAATAAATCTTGTTTTTTGGATTGAGAAATGTTGAATAAAAAATTGTGAGAGCCATAATATTTGTAGTCATATGATATGCTAAAATTCGTTTGAAATCCAGATGTACTTTCTCTTCTGTTTGTTGTGTCTGAAATCATCATATAGCCAAATTCATCAGCCCCCTCTTCTCCTTCATGCCCAGGCTCTTGATAGGTAAACACATCTAAAGAATCAACGCCATTATCTCTATTTATTAATTTTAATGATAAACTATATGTTGGTAAACTATAGCCGGGATAATAACTTAATGCCATATCATATTTATCAGTTTTAGATAATGCTTTTTTATCAATTTCTATTCCATCTTCAATTCTCTTAAAACCATAATTTATAAATAATCTATTATTAAGAATTCTAAATTTATCATTTATATATTGTTCTCTAACATCAGTTTGTAAATATGGATTAGCAAGAGAAAAATATTCAGGACCTATCTGTTTAATACCAATATTAAGGTTATGAGCAAAATATTTAAATGTAAAATCAAAATTATATGCTAATGAAGGCATTGTAATTATTTTTTCAAATATTGTATCGTTGGATAATAAATCTATAGGTAATAGTGGTGTTTGATTTATACTAAAAATAAATATATCTTCATAATCAGAAAAATCAATGTCAGAAGGTAACTCAATATCATTCATAATCATACCATCTTCATCATCATCAAACATAATATCAAGATCAGCAATTGAAAGCGTAGGTTGCCATATATCCTGATTTAATAGACTTATACTTGAACCAAAATTAAAAATAATATTTTGCTCATCTAAAGATAACTTTAAATTTGAACTTAATACTAAATTATCTTGTGGCTTTATTCCTGCCCAATTCTGAGATAACAGATTATAGCTATAATTTTGATACCATGAATCCCAATTAGCTATTAAATTATTATAATCAATAGAATAAGTTGTATCACATCCGTTTTCAATATCAATTGTAAAAGCATCAAAATTATCATCATTTATTAGAGAATCAATTAAATTTTCAGGAATTTCTATGACATATCCCGGCATTGAATTTCTAATCATAGGCAAGGTATTTAAATTATCTTTAGCTTTAATAAAACCTAGGTTGAAAAATAAATAATCAGGATTTCCAAAGCCTAAATCGATACCAAAAATATTTCTTTTAAAAGAATAGTTGTCCCTGCTAAAATCAACTATATAATTATTATCACTTGATATCCATTGATTTAAACCATCACCACAACCATTAATACAACATAAATCTTGAGTTAAAATATCTAATTCAATATTATTTAAATCAACACATACCATATCAGAATTAATACTGCTTACAACCAAACCATTGTTATTTGGATCTCCAATAATAGTTCTATTTAGTTCACCTTGAATAATTTTAGTATCTAAAAATTTAGAGTCTATTTCAAGATTTAATCCACGTATTCGATAACCATTCAAAACATATTGGTTGAAAGTAGGGTATGAATCACCTAATTGTAAATTTACAAAAGGAGCTTTAACAGATACTAAATATCTATTTTTATCTTGATCAAATTGATTACTTTCTGATGAAATTTTAAATTTATTTCTAATTTTTAAAAAATCAAAGTTAACTCTATAGTCGATATTTAGATTATTAGTTGCTAAGTTTTCAAATGAAGTATTATTAACAGAGTAGCTATTTGTTATTTTTCCAGTATGACTAAATAACGTTGATAATCCCTGAAGCCTATCTTTTGAAATAACAGTAAAGTTCCATTTATATGGTGGTAATTTTCTATTATACTTATCATAAAATATTACATCTATATTGTAACGACCATCCAATATAAATTCAGGTTTATATATAAAATAATTTTCGTAAAATGTAATTTTATCCGTTATGTCTCTGCTATTTAAAAAAATTTTGGTTCTTGTTTTATCTATATTTCTTAATTTAAAATACGATAGAGATATTAATAAATCTTCCTTATAAACTCTAGAGTTTGGCAAAGGGCTTAAAATTTGTGCACCTTCATTACTTAAATTACTTTTAATTGTTTTATTATTTTTGACTTTTGTAATATTTATATTGAGAGGATTATCTATAGGCTTTTCATATGGATAAGAATAAATACTATTATCTTTTAATTCAAGAAGGACGTAATATTCTATTCCATTCATAGTAACATAGTCTTTAGGGATTTCAGTATTAAAAAAATTATCTTTGGTATGAAGCATATCTCTTTGTAAAAATTTAGACTGCTCATTAGATTTATAGTATAAAGTTACATTTTTAATATTTTCATAATCGCTGTTGATCAATACTTCAACTTTAATGCTTGAATTTTCAAAAGAATTAGTTACATCTTTATGTTGAATCATTGCTGACTGGAGGAATGATGAAATTATTAGATAAAAAAATATTTTTGACATAAATAAATTATATTTATTTATATTTAATAATAATTTCTTTTGTATTACCTAAAGAATCTTCGAGTTCAATTCTTAAAATATTCTCTGAGTCTGAATTAATATTTGAATCTCCAGAAATATCATCTTGAGTACCAGAGCTATCATCAAAACCTGTATCTATATCTGATGAACCATCATAATTTCCATTTTCTTGCTCTAAATCTTCAATTTGATCTAATTCTTGAATAGACATGTTTTGAGTAGATATATTTCCATTTGAAGTTGATAATACTTGCGTATCCTCAGTCAATATAACTGTTCTTCCTGATTCTATATTTTTTATTTCAACTTCACCTTCTATACCCAAAAATTTATCACCTTCCGGTCCATTACATATTAACCAAAATTCAGTTCCTTTAACTGTTGCTACAGATGTTGGTGTCACAATAGTAAAATATTCGTCAGCTTGATTATCAATATTAAAATTTAAGACACCATTATTTATTTCTACATTTTTAACAATGCTTCTTGATTTTATTCTACCTTCAATTCGGATATCAGAATTTTTAAGAATTTTAATTGAACTTGCATCATCTAAATATCTATAAATTGAAAAACCATTGTCTCCAGTTCTAATTCTGTCATTCCCATATAAACCTAACCCTTTATAAATATCAGTAGTAAATTTTTTGTCTGAGTACTTTTGATATTCTACCTTCCCTTTAGTTTTAGTAACAAGGCCTAATGTTTCAGTATTTTTACAAAATACACTATTGATAATAATAAAAATAAAAATAAAAAATTTAATCATTATTCAACTTCCACCTCTAAAAGCTGCGCCTCACCTGAATTTAATTGTTCTATAATATCATATAATGTTGATATAGGTACAACTTGATTATTAAGAACTACAGTACTATTTTTAACTTTAAAATTTGTAAGCTCCCCATCATTTGTAAATAACTCTTGATATTGATACCCTAATAGAGACTTTAAAACATCTTTATAGGGATCTTCATTTGTTGTTTCATCAAGTAAATTTTCAAATGATGATACTTTAAAAACAAAAATTTCACTTTTGTTTTTTTGATTTCCTAATGTAGTTTCATATGACCTTTGAATTTGCCATACGTATAGATTATTAGGTAAAATATCAAACGCATCTTGACTTGGGTATGCAAAACTTCCATTAGTTTCTAATGTGTAAAAGTCTATATTTTGATTAGAAGGTAAAACTGAAATATCTTCAATAGCATCAGCTAAAGATGAATGTAACTCAGGGTCATATTTACAAACTCTAATACCATAATTACACTGAGTACAATAATCACTACTCCATGTAAATAATGGCATAGTATTAAAAATGGCGGTTGATGAAGTATCTTGAATATCACCTCCAGGTGATAATAAATCTAAAAAAACAGGTTCATATGCTTCAATAGTTTTAGAAATTGAGTCATAAACAACTGAATCATCTTCTGAGCATCTAAGAGTTACATTAAGTATATATGTTCCATTTGGAACCTTTCCTGAGGATAATATAACACTTTGAATGGCTTCTAATTCTGAAATACTAGCCAAATTTGATTCTTCTGAATTAAAATCAGCTCCCGGAATTGATTGTGTGTCAAAATTAATATCAACATTACTGAAAACTAATTCTGGAATTGATATATTTGAAATATCAATAACACCTGACATTAATTCAAAATTTGATAACCCTAAATCTGGAGAGTTAATAATAAGTGAATAATTAGCTTTTAGATTATCTGTTTGATTATTTTCTTGAATAATTCTATATCTAAAATACTCAATTGAAGTATCTCCAGTATTTATATCAATACTATTAATATAAAAACCTATTAATTGGTCAGCAAAATAATCTTCTTCAATTCTAAAGTCGCCACACTGCCCATAAGCTATTTCAGAATTTGAAAAAAGAAATAAAAGTATAATTGTAAATATTTTTTTATTCATAATGTTCCTCAGAAGAAATTATATATATATAACTAACGAAACAAGAATAATTATATAAAAAAAAGGGCCTAAAAGGCCCTTTTCTATTTAATGTTACTGGTGACGTCCTACTCTCCCACACAGTCTCCCGTGAAGTACCATCGGCGTAACAAAGCTTAACTTCCGAGTTCGGAATGGAATCGGGTGTGGCCTTTGCACTATGATCACCAGAAATTTCATAATAATTAATTTTTGTAGTTTAATAAAAATATAGATTAATTATAAATTAATATTAATCAAGTTTCTAGACTAATTAGTACCACTCGACTGAATATATTGCTATACTTACATCTATGGCCTATCAACCCGGTAGTCTACCGGAAGTCTATTGTCCGAAGACAGGAAATCTTATCTTAGGATAGGTTTCGCGCTTATATGCTTTCAGCGCTTATCCTTAGTCAACATAGCTACCCTGCGATGCTACTGATGTAACAACAGGTACACTA
>CEOP01131173.1_pt1 | contig 22374 bp, 21 predicted proteins | sample 361301 | NCBI WGS metagenome assembly CEOP01 (sample SAMEA2619548, study PRJEB7988) | marine metagenome | biome: marine biome (ENVO:00000447); feature: deep chlorophyll maximum layer (ENVO:xxxxxxxx); material: "saline water (ENVO:00002010), including plankton (ENVO:xxxxxxxx)" | depth 55 m
ATATGTTTAGGGGATTTCACCATCATAGATGGATTTTTACAATTTCACAAAACACATTAGTTGGGATACCAAAGATTAATATGATTGAACATAAAGACTTAGATCAAGTTTCCAAATATTACCAAGACTCCATAGGCGAGTTGTATATTGAATGGACTGAAAAAATTATATTCAAGACTTTTAATGGTGATAAATTAGGTCCAACTACGAGAGAAGTGTTTAATAAAATGAAAGAATTACTGATTAGCAGTGACGAAGATTCTTTAGTCTCTAAAAGACCAAGATTTTATAAATCTGAATATTTTAAAATGTTTAATTAATTGATGACTATTTATTAATACTGTAAATTGTATAATGTCAACATATGGTAAAAAAAGTAGAACTTTCTAAACCTAATATAACAAAAGATGAAATAGCAAATGTCATTGAAGTTTTAGAGTCAGGATGGCTCGCACCAGGAAAATATAACAATCTGTTTGAAGAATCATTTAAAGAATTCATAGGCGCAGAATACGCATTAAGCATGAATTCTTGTGCTTCTGCTCTAGAAATAGCTATAAAAGCACACGAAATAACAGGAGAAGTAATAGTCCCAAGTTTTACTTGGGTAGCTAGTGTAAATGCAATAGTAAACAACGGAGCCACTCCTGTATTTTGTGACGTTGATTTTGATACTAGAAATGTAACTGCTGAACATATAGAACATCTAATAAATTCAAAAACGGAAGCTGTCATGGTTGTGCACTTTTCTGGTCAGCCCTGTGAAATGGAAGAAATAAAAAAATTATGCGTTGAACATAGTCTGTTATTAATTGAAGATAGTGCAGAAACGTTAGGTGCTAAAGTAAATAATCAACAAGCTGGATCGTTTGGAATTGGATGTTTCTCTTTTTTTCCCACTAAAAACATTACAACTGGCGAAGGGGGGATGTTTACTTGTAATGATGAGTCAATTTACAAAAAAGCAAAAAGTTTAATTGGCCACGGTATTGGAAGCACAACATATGAAAGAACTAACAAGATAGCTTGGTACCGCGAAGCAGTATCATCAGGGCATAATTTTAGGATGTCAAACATCCATGCTGCTATTGGCTTTTCTCAATTTAGTAGATTGCAAGAGATGAATGACAAAAGAAAAAATGCGGCGAATATTTATAATGAACTACTAAAAGAATATGACGAAATTGTAAAAACTCCTCAAGTTAGCAAAAATACGGAACACGTATATCAAATGTATACAGTTACGGTAGATAAAAAAATAAGAAATAAGTTAGTTGAAAATTTGAACTCACTCAATGTTGGTGCCAGCGTACATTTTGACCCACCTGTTCATATACAAGAATATTATAAAGACTTTGAAGTAAGGACTCTTTTAAAAAATACTGAATTACTGTCTAATTCGATACTCACCCTACCGATGTACGTTGATATCTCTGAAGAAGAAATTAACTATGTTGTTGATTCACTAACAAAATCGCTTGAAAAAAGCTTTTGATTTTTTTAGTTATAATTTTTAATTCTTTATCTTTTATCTTTTATAGAAAAGCTCATATTGATTTTGATTCAGCAAGCCATATTTATAAAGCGGTTACCAATAATGAATACAAAACAGGATATAAGATTGGTATAAAACTACCAATTGTACTTTTATATAACCAAGTACATAAAAAAATATCAAAAAACAAATATTTTTTTAGATTTTTAAACTTTTCAATAATTAATATTTTATCGTTTATATTTATATTAAAATCAGATAGGAATTTACAAAATAATTTAATTATTATTATTTTTTTAATTCTCTTAAACAGTTTTTGGATAAATCCCTCAACATCTAGTAGTGAAATTTATGAAGTTTTAATTTTGATTTTTACAATATACGCTACTGGAATTTTAACAAACTTAAGTCATCAATTATTATTAGTAGGTTTTTGCAGCATATTGTTAATATCATTTAAATTCTTAAATTCAGCCTATTTGTTACCTCTATATTTTTTAACTTCTGAGGACTTAGACAACTTAATAAAAAATGTTAGTTTTTTAATATTGCTTGCTTTGGCATTATTAGTTGTATATAACTCAAAAAACTCAATTACATACGCAAAAAATCGAACAGGTTTTATGCATAAGAAATCTCGCCAATTTATTAAAACAAATATTTACTTTAGTCTTAACTTTTTCATTTTAATTTTGTTTAGTATAAAAATTGCAGAGGGTTTTGAAGTCTTGTTTTTGTTAACTTCAATAATAATTTTGATTGTGCAGAAACAATATTTTTCATATTTTTTACTCCATATTTCATGCTTAGGATTACTTTTTTTATTAGATAAAGACCTTTCTGAGCTAGATGAAATAATATTTGTATTTTTACTCTCAAACTTTACAATTTTATCTTTACTTAATTTATTTAAACTTTACAAAATTAAAAATTACTATAAATTAGTCAGAATCTTACAAGGTGAAAGTGTTAGTGATTATTTATCAGATCAAGAAAAACAAGTTAAGTTGCTTAAATCTATTGTTAAGGAAAAGTCAGTTTACTTTATCGGAGTTGACACACCTTTACTGATTAATGCGGAGATATATAATGTTGATAATACTTTCTATAATGAAAACCATCTAACTTATTGGTCTGCAGAGAATAATCCTAAACAATTTATAATTAACGAGATTGCTTCAAAACAATCTGAATATATATTAATCTCTAAGCCTATGGCAGATTATAAGGACTTAGTATTTGAAGAATTAGAATATAAAAAAGTAAATGAAATAGGAAGTCTGAGAATATTTAAAAAAGTTATTTAATTTTTCTATACAAGCCAAGTCTTAACCTGAAAATTAACAGCATAACCTCAAATAATCCAAACACAATCTTTCTTATTTTTGGATAATTAGTTTGCCCAAACTTTCTTTCCCTGTGTCTAACGAAAACCTCAGAAACATTACTGGCTCCTCTGTGAATTGCTATTAATGGTAAATACCTATGATCATTACGATACCAAGGCAAGTTTTTTACAAACTTTGTTTTAAATGCAACAAATGAACCACTATTTGAGTGGAGAGGTGTATTAAATAAAATTAATATAATTAAGTCGTAGATACGAGAAGCTATACGGAGTGATTTGCTGTGTTTTCTAGCCTCACGTAGACCCATTATTAAATCAGAGTCTTCAGTCAATATCTTCTGGAAGAATAAATTAAGATCTAAGGGGTGGTCTTGTAAATCGGAATCCATTCTGATAATATATTCGGTTTCACAACTTTCAAAAGCTACTTTAAAAGCACCTGTTTGGCCAGACCTTTTACTTAAGTTAATCAGCTGATATTTATCAAAATGTTCACTATATTTATTAATGACTAATTCACTCCTATCATCAGAATTATCATTAACAAATATAAAATTTGCATCTATTTCTGTAGGTTTATTTTGAATATTATCAATTAACTCAGGAATTAGAATTTCTAAATTTTTTTCTTCATTGTAAAAAGGTATGACTATCGTTACAGTCTTCATTTACTCATAATAAACATAAATTTTTAAGAAAATTTATCTTTTCTAGAAAGAGTCCTTTTTAACTCATTCTCAAAGTTATATTCTAATAATTTTATAGCACCATCTGAGCAAACAACATATGGATTTTGACCATTAAGGTATAAAACTTTACCCGGTGTTCCTTTAATATTGATATCACTGATTTCTGCTTTAGCTATTCTTACTTTTTCACCATTAATTAGACCCCATGCACAAGGATATGGATGAGTTAATCCTTTTATAAATCTCAAAACTTCTTCATTATTGAATATGGTGAAATTAATATAACCATCCTGATCGTTCCTCTGATGCCAATATGCAGCACCTCTACTACTTTGCTTGATTCCAAAATCATTGTTTTCAATCATCTCAATTGACTGAGCTGTCATTTGTGGAAATTTATCGTTTGCTTTATTGTGCAAAGTTTGAATATCGTCAATATCTAAAATCTTAATTTGATTTTCAACTAATATATTGCCTGTATCAATTCCTTTATCTGTGAGAATTGTAGAAATATATGCATAATTTTCCCCATTAATTATTTGCCAATTAAGTGGCGAGCCTCCTCTGTATTCAGGTAACTTTCCAGCATGAAGGTTAATTGTTGCCTTAGAGGGAATTGTTAGTACTTCTTCTTTTAAAATCTGCCTAAATCCTGAAAGTATAAAGTAATCAATACTCAAAGCTTTCAAGTGTTGTATAAATTTAATATTGTTTACATTTTTTTCAACTATAAGCTTTAAATCTGGAAAACTTTCCTGTAAATTTAAGTCTTTGTTTTTTTGAGTTACAACCATAACTATATTGAAGTCCAGTTCTTTAAGTTTGCTTATTACTGACAAGCCTCTATTTCCGGAGCCAAAAATAACTAAGTTAATATCGTTATTACTTTTTTTCATTTAACTTATAATTAACATATTCTTTGACACCATCTTCAAATGTAAAGGGCGGTTTATAATTTATTAAATCAGCTATTTTAGAATTTGATAAAGTACCTCTTTTAGGTCTACTTTCATCTCTTTCTTTTATAGTATGTTTTACGTTAGGTATATATTTTTTAACCTCTTCTAGGAACTGAACAATTGTATGTGCTTCTCCATTTGTGATATTAAATATTTCATTAGTTCCTTTTTTATTTGTAGCGACTTTAACAAAGCCCAAGGAAAGATTTTTTACATAAGTGAAATCTAGTTTTTCATCTTTACCATAAATTTCGATATTGTTATTACTCATGGCCTTATCGAGTATCAGCTGTGAAACTCTATTGTTCATATCTGTTGGACCGAAAACTGCTGATGGTCTTACAATGGTCCATGGAATATTATGAAAGCTGCAAAGACCTTTAGTAGTAATTTCACCAGCTAATTTTGCTGTACCATAAATTTCAATAGGCTTACATGGACTCTCTTCAGTTATAGTTTCTTCTTGAAAGTTTCCATATACCATACTTGAAGATGCATAAATGAATCTTTCTAAATTATAATTTTTAATATTAGAGCAGATCTCAATAATATTTGATGTTGATGTTACAGAACTTTCAAAAGCTTCTTGGACATTAAGATTATCAATTTTTGCAAGGGGTAGTGAAGCTAAATGAAAAATTAATTTTGGTTTATATTTGTTTATTACATTGTAAGTAACACCATAAAATTTAGCATCTCCTCTTTCAACTATGATTTTTTCTTCATAGCCGATGAAGCGCTTGTGTCTATAATCTTGATAATTAGTATTTGTAACATCTACATATGAAGCAAAATGGTCAAGACAAACAACTTTGTCTACTACATTATTGTCTAATAAGTCTTTAGCTATATATGAACCTATGAACCCAAGTCCACCAGTAATTAAGGCTGTTGTCATTATTATATTCTAAGCATACTTTCTTAATATTGTGCCAACTTAATCATTCCTTTAGAGTTAAATTTATATAAATGTTCAAAATTTTTTAAAAGTTTAGCTAAATCAAGCTAAATAAGAATCTAATACAGTTGTGCCAGACATATTTATTTTTTATGTTACTTTCATAAATGTATTTAATATATTTTTATCATTCGGTAATATGACATCTTCTTATTTAAATGTTATAAAATAATGATATGTTATTCAATAAAGATAAAATCTCCATCGGGTTTGCTGTAAACAGTAAAGATATGAATCTAGGTAGTTACAGAATCTATGTCAATGATTTAAATTCATACTTCAAAGATTTGAACAAAAAATCAAAAATTGGAGATATGAATGCTTCGGTAATAATACATCCAAAGAATGGGTCTTTTGAATTTGATTCAAAGAAGTTAACTGGAGTAATAAATCCAAATTCAGATGATGTAGCAAAACTCAAACAAGCTGATTTTGCAATAGTAGGGTCGGTAGAAGAGAGGGAAAGTATTATTTCTCATAACAAGAATGTATTTATATTTCCACAAATTGAAAAAATGTATTTAAATCAGGAATTAAAACAACATAAGGAGAGTGATGGGTTAGTTATTGGTTATCACGGGAATCCAAATCATTTAAACCACTTTAATATTGGACTAAAAAATGCATTAGAGAGATTCTCTCAAGTTAGAAATATAAAGCTTCATGTAATAAAAAGTCAATTAAGTTCGATTGAAGACTGGATAGTTGGAATCCCAGATATATCAATCACTTACACTGACTGGAATTTAAAAACAATTTCAAATAATATAGGAAAATTTGACATTGGTATCGTTCCAAATATAAGTCAATACAAAAATGGAACTTTTAAGGATGAAACAGCAGAATTAGGGATTTACAATACAGACATACAAATTAGATTTAAGCATAAATCAAATATTGGTCGATCACTTGTCCTAATTCAGCATGGTATACCTGTTATTACGGATTTAACACCGAATAATATGAGTTTATTTAGTAACTTAGATAATGGATATGCTGTTCTAACTGAGGAAGGTTGGTATCAAGCTCTTTTGAAATTAAATAGTGCCGATCACAGAAATTTCATCTCTCAAAATGCATATCAAGAATATCGAAAGCAATATGACCCTTTAAAGCATGCTTTCAAGCTTTATGAAAATATTGAAAAAATATTTATTGAAAAATTTAATTAATTCGTATTTGCGTTGAAAGTTTAACAAACTTAAATTTTCTTACTTGATATTAGACACAGAAAAATTAATATTTAAAAACTTTTATATTCAAGAAAAATAGCTTTTCAAGATAATTATCTTGTATAACATTATTGTTGTGAATGAAAAGATAACAGCAGTTGTTCCTGTTTTTAATGAAGAAAATTCAATATTCGACATCTTAGATGGTGTATCTAATTATTGTGATGAAATAATTATTGTAAATGATGGCTCTACAGATAAATCAATAGAAAAGATTATAGATTTTCAGAAATTAAATAAAATAAGTGTGGAAATAATTGTAAATAAAAAGAATCATGGAATAGGATATTCTGTCAAAAAAGGATTCGATCTTGCTCTTGAAAATGGTGCTGGAATAGTATTAAAAATTGATGCTGACGGTCAACATAATCCTGACAACATTCCTCAATTTATTAAATTGTTGGACAGAAATAATTTAGATTTAGTAAAGGGAAATAGATTTTTTGATACTGAATCTATACAAAATATGCCCAAAATTAAAATAATTGGGAACTTAATTACAACTAATATTCAAAAAATAGTGTCTGGAAATTACAAAATATCAGATCCGAATAATGGTTTTCTTGCTGTAAAAGGAGATAAACTAAGGTCAGTAAATTTTAGTTTTTTAAATAATCAATACTTTTTTGAAAATTCTTTATTGGTAGTTTTTACAGCTTTAGATTTTAAAATAGGTGAGATTGGTATTAAGACTATATATAAAAATGAAAAATCTAGCATTCCAGTTTTTACCGCATCAATAAAATTGATTCCAATTTTTATTAGTTTATTATTTAAGAAAAATTCAATCAGAGCTTTTCAGAAATTATCAATAAACTCTTTAATTTTTTACCTGGGAGTATCAATACTTCTAATAAATACTTTTTTAAATATTTTATTTTTATGGTATGCGTTCTTAATCTTAGTTGTGGTTTATTTGTTTATAGATTTAGTGAATTTTTATAAATTAAATTAACTTTGCTCTAAATAATCTAGAATTTTTTTAGAAAGCAAAATACAAAGTAATATTACCAAAAATACTGAAACAACACTTACTTGATTTACCTGAGTTAAATATTCCTGGAAAACTGAATTATTAACTGGGAGGCCATAGCTGTCTAAGAAATTGTTGAGGCCATCAATTCCCAAGAAACCAACCAAAGTTTTAAAAATTAACATGCCTAAAATAGAGGTTGTAAAAATCTTAAGATAAGCATTTATTTCTAGAAACCCATTAAAAAAACCAGATAAATAGTAGGGTTGGACAAATTTCTCATATTTACCAAATGAGTTTTCAATTATTTCGAGAGATAGTTGTGTTCCTGTCCAACCTTCGAAGAACAATACAGAAAAAATAGAAAGCAAAGAAAATATTAAAAGATAATTACTTGTGATATTTTTATATTTTATAATATATTTAATTTGATAAAAGTATATCAAAACTGAGATGGTGATAAGTGGGTACACATAACGAAAACCATAAGCATTACCCGTTGACTGCCATGCGTTAATTATCATAAAATAAAAAGCAAATGTAGTAACTAATAAAAATGAAATCTTTTTATCTTTTGTAATAAATAAAATTGAAAATAGTACGCCATAAAAAATTACTGGTGAAAACCAAAAAATTCCAAATTCCTGGGTAAATACAACAATAAAAAAATCATTAATATTTTCTGATATAAAATATATTGGATTCAATAATAATGATTCGAAATAAGTAGATACAAAATCGTGCTGATTGTATATATCTCTTGGGTTGATGGTATAAATTCCCCATATTAACTTTGAGTGTATGAGAAATAAAATAAAGAACAATGTATTCATTAAATGAAAATTTACACTTTGCATCAGTCTAAATTTTGAATTTGCAAAGAATAGACCTTTGACAATTAAAGGAAGTAAAAAAATCTGATAATTTGTCCATCTTATTAATAAAGTTAAGAAATTAAAAAAAGAAATAAAATATACGTACTTTGCCTCTCCAGTTTTATAAAAGCAGATTAGAAAATAAATAAGACATGTTATCGCAAACGTATCATAAACATGTGTCATGCTGTACCTTTCAAATGCATAGTATGGAAGTCCTGTGCCAAGAAAGATAATAAGTAATTTTAAATTTGAATATTTTATATTTAATAAATCTTTTATTTTGGAAAGAATAAAAAAAGTTAAGAATAAGTAAAAAACTGAGGAAAACGAATAAAAAAGAACCTTATTACTATAGCCAAGTCCATCATCTAAATTAATCAACTTGTCTAATAAGTTTCCAAAAAATAAAAAAGGAGCACTTAATAGACCCGTTCCGAAAAAACCAATTGGCGACGGTTTGCTATTTACAAAATTTCTTCTTGTTTCAAAACCTTTCAATTGATTTGAATAATCAAAATCAAAATCAATAGCAATTGTCTCTGAATGCATGAAATAATCATGGTCATCATTGCAACATTCAATTTCAGTTTTTAACCTAAAATCAGTTTTCATGAATAGAACTAAAAGCAAAAATATAACTGAAATTTTTATTATCTTGTTTTTGCTCATTCTTGTATTCTAAGAATCATTATTTAAATTTGTTTTATTTATTTACATTTTCAATCTATCTTTAAATAACTTTCCATGATTCATTTATTTAGTCAAAAGGCACATTGATACTATTTTTAGGGAAATATGGTTAATTTACTATATAATCTTGTTTTGTTATTGGTTTCTACTTCGAATTAGTATTAACTTCAGATACAGATACTTATTAACTAGTTCCCAAATTCAGATTACTTGTTTTTAAAAAAATTCAAACTTTTACATTCTCTACATTGCAGATTATGACTTTAAGCTAGGACCATTATGTGTGGATTTGATAAATGGTAGCTAAATTCAAATGGTACGATAATCCTTTAATTGGCATTTGAGTTTTTATTATCCTATGATTCCTGAACACATCGTTGATTAAATAATCAACCCTTGTGTAATAATTAATATGTTGTCTAAATTGTAATGAGTCATAGTCGAGTCCATATTTCTTAAATTTTCTTTTTCTAAAAATTACTTGTAACATTCTTAACAGAAGAGACGGGTCATTTGCTACCCAAAGACTCACTACACTCCCTCTTTTTTTTATTACTCTCCTTATTTCCATCAAACATTTTTCTGGATCTTGCATATGGGATATGAGACAAGTGGCTAAAACTCTATCAACTGATTCGTCATCAAAATCATTAAGATGTTCTGCATCTTGAAATTTACGCGTGTAGTTTTCACTTATACGTTCTGTTTCTTTTATAAGTATGTCTGTTTCGTAGTAAAAATCATAACCATGCTTAACAAATTTTTTATGGTATCCATTTAAAGCCCCTAATTCAAGTACAACTCCATAAAAATCAGAATTTAGATTCTTTTCTAGTTTTTTATGTATACGCTTATTAAAGCCTCCTCCGACACCTTCTTGAATTAATTCGGTATATTGTTCATCAAAATAATTATTCATAACTTGTTCATATTTTATGCATTTTTTAATTTATCACTAACTCTTTTATTGATTTTATTTTAAATAGATAAATTTCTCAAAATTAGTGATCTTTAAATTGCTTAAAAGAGGCTTTAAGAGTAAGTTTCTTAAAGATTGGTTTTGGTTGTTGGATGAAATAATTTGAATTTAATAACGAATAAGTTTTTTGACTTTCGATTTCCAGTAAGCTATTTTTGTATACTTTATCAAAAAATCAGTCAAAAAATTATTAAAGATAAAATACTTTAATTTTGCATTAGAAATTGATCTTTTATTTATTAAATTATTGTTTATATAAAGAGCATCGCCAAAACTTCCAGACTTACTGTTTGGAAATACTTTTAACACTTTTTTCTTTTGCGTAACGAAAGAAAAATTATTTAAATTAAGGAATTTGTTCAAGTCTTTATAGATAGTTTGATTTATATAACCTTCAAAATTGGTGAACTCTACAATGAAAAATTTAAAAGTATTAATTTTATCTTCAAAACCTTTAAGAACTTCCAATTCATAACCTTGTGTGTCAAGTATTGCCAGATCTATTTTTGAATAATTAAAACTTGAATACTTTTTTACTTCAATAGAGCGAGAAGTGGAAAATGTAATATTAGATTCTTGAGGTTCTAATAGCGAGGTACTTCCAGAATTATCATATTGTTCTTTATCATCATCAGCAATATAAATTAATTTACTGGAATTTTGGTTTCCTAAGGCAAACCGATGTAAAACAAAGTTTGGATAATTGTTTATTTGGCGTTCAATCACATCTGCGAATTCATTAACTGGTTCAAAAAATATAGCTTTATCAAGATTTAATGAATTATAAAAATTCACTTCTTGACCAATGTGACCACCAATATGAACTAATGAATTTATTTTATTCATTTTCAATGCCAATAAAATTAAGTTTTCCACTTTTTTTCCTATTATTGTACAACTTATAATTTAAATAAAAAGTATTGCTGTATTCGTATTTAGAATACAGCAAAAATAATAAATAAGTTCTCTTAAGACTAAAAAGATTTATTTTTATATATTTTTTACCATAACTTGGTTTTTCTATTTTGGAGACGATTATCCTTAGTGTTAATTTTCAAAAATTGGTGCGATGTTAATTTTATTAAAGTATTTCATTACTATTTAAATGTGTTTAAAGTTATTTTATGGAATTTAATCTAACTGAGTACAAGGATGCATTAATTGAATCTCAAAAAAAAGGTTATGAAGTTGTAAATTTTCAGTCTGCACTGGTGAACAATAATGAACGAAAAATACTTATCCGTCATGATGTAGATTTTTCATTAGACCAAGCAGTTGAAATTGCAAAAATTGAAGCTTCATTAAATGTATCTGCAACATATTTTATTCGTTTTCACTGTAAATTTTACAATGCCTTATCCGTAGATTCTAAGAACAAAATATTGAATATTGAAAACTTGGGACACTCAGTTGGTCTTCATTTTGAAGAAGACTTTTACAAGAAAGATATGCTCTACAATGGTATAAAAACTGAGAAATACCTACTTGATTCTTTTTTAGATAATGAAGTAGATGCAATTGCTCCGCATGAACCTTCAAGAACAGGACGAATGGAGTACGATTTACAAGAACTCTTAAACATAGGCATTAAATATCAAGCTTATGATGGAGATTTATTAAACAAATATACTTACATGTCAGATAGTTCAGGAATTTTAAAAGATGGGTTTTTAAAAGAGCATGTAGAAAAAGGTACAAAAAATATTTATATTCTTACTCATCCAGTTTGGTGGTATCAAAATACGCCCATAGAGGTTTACTAAAATTAATAATCTAAAATCACTTCATGTTCTTTTAATCGGCTTGGGAAGAATGGGAAGGATACACCAAAAATATCTTGAAAAACTATATGTTAATTATAAAATTTTTGATCCATTTGTAAAAAAAGATGAAGCGAAGTTGTTAAAATCGACAGCTATAGATGACGTAGATTTAAAAAATTTTACACATATTATAATTGCAACTCCAGATGAAAATCATATTACCACTTATAACTCTTTAAGAAACAATCACTATGTTGGGCCAATACTTATTGAAAAACCTGCTTTTACAAGTATTAAAGATGTAGCCATTTTAGAAAAAGATAACAATGTTTATGTTGGATTAGTGGAAAGGTCAAATCAAGTAGTAGTAAATTTAAAAAAACATATAAATAAAAGTGATGTTCTATCTTTACATTTTATACGTAGCTCAAATGCCCTAAATTCAAACCAAGAAGTTAATTCATTTAGAGATGTTGGTATACATGACCTTGATATTTATGATTTTTTAATTGGTATAGATAAAAAGGATAAATTTTTATTAAACTATTTTTCAAATACTTATCACGGCTTTTTACAAAGTAAGTATGGTTTCTTTACAACTTTTTACTGGAGTAATGAAACTTTAAAAAAAGAAAGAACCATTACAATAAGGTGTAAAAATAAAACTATTTTTGCAGATTTAATAGACCACACTATTAGTTTGGAGTCCCAAAATGAAGATGGTTCTGAAGTAAAAGAAGAAATACAAATACCAAATACCTCCTCTGTTGAAGCTGAAATTGTTAATTTTTTAAATAATACTTATACGGTTAAAGGTGTTCCAGCTCATAAGCTATTTTTAGAGAATCTATCTATTATTTAATATCAAGTTCATAAGAATTTTTATATTCTACAAACTTTGATATTATTATTTCGTCTATATTTTCACTGACAGTTGTTCTTGGCTTGATTGACATAGGAACTTTTATTAAGTCTTCTATTTCAAAATTAGTTTTTAATAACCTCAATAAGTGTTCAAATTGTTTATCTAATAATTTCTGATTAATATCAAAAACTGTATCGTCGTCCTGTACATCAATGATCTCTCTATAAATTATTTCTCCTGCATCAACAAACTTATTTATGAAGTGAGTAGTTACCCCTTGTTGTATATTGTCATAAATAGCCCATTTGATATTATCCAAACCCCTATTTTGAGGTAATAGTCCTGGGTGGAAGTTAATTATCCCTTTTTCAAAACTAGATATTAGATTATCAGATAAGATTCGAGCACCCAGTATTATTCCTATTTGTAAATTATTTTTTTTGATTATTTCTTCAATTTTCTCTGTGTTGTGCGCACTGCTGTGATAGTTCCATCCATAAGATTTTGCAATATCAAAAGGATGTAAGGTCGGTGTATCTTTTACAGCTACTCTATATTTAGATTTTTTATGATTAAGTTTTACTTTTGGAGCGCCAAAAACTTCAACCTGATCACTAAAGTAAGTATTTATTAACTGCATGCCTCTATTTGACTTTGCGTGAGGAAAGTCGTAAACAAAGAGGCCAATTTTACTTATCATTTAGAGATACCTTTTCAACAATATAGTTAATTATTTTAGAGGATTGATCACCATTTGTTGCAATAAACTCAATGATTGAGTTATGACTAATATTATTAATATCTAGAATTTTGTTTATATCATTGTTCCAAATAACATCTATGTTATTTTTTTTAAATAAGCTTTCATCTAAGTAATCTCTAGCTCCTTGTCCACTTAAATAACTACTGAATTCTAACCTTTTGCATATTGCTATTAAATAATCATTACTTTTTAGATTTTTATCTATATTAATGTCTGAAGATAATATTAATTCAGTTTCTATCTCGAGGTAATCAAGAATATTTCTTAATAAAAAGTTATTTACTTCATAAAGTTTTGTAAAATTATTTGATTTTAACCTTAAAAACAAATCTTCAATAGCTTCAAAACCAGCTAAATTCTTATAATTAAAATTGAACAACTTTGTCATTTTGTTTATGGTGTATTGATAATTATCTCCAAGTCTGACTTCATTAATTTTTTTATTAGTATCTTCTTTTTTTACTGGGATCGTTAAAAAAATGTCTTCATTGATAAAAATCTTATTTCGATTTATCCAATTATTTTTCGAATACTCAACATCATCTAAAATTACATGCTTTTCTGATAAACATACTTTTACAAAGTATCCAACCCAGGGTAAAAAATTTGGTTGATGGATGCTGAGTGGATTTTTTTCTTTCATTTCTGATTTGAGGATTTACTTTTTTAATTTATAATTTCTTCATTTGGAATATCTTTATTACCTTTTTTTGCTGCTACTGGGTAATTAGTGTTTAGTAGTTTACTAAATTTCTCTTCAAACAATTCTTTTACTATCTTCGGCAATATTTAACCTTCCTCCAAACTTTTAATTATTAATTTTGCCTCTTCTATATTGATAATATTATTTATTTTAATTTTTTTACCGTTTTTAAAATAGTATACCCCTGGCCATGGGGGAACTAACGCTCTTGACAAATTGTAAACGTCTAAAGATGAAAGACTTTTTGTGATAATTCCATCCTTCTCATTTCGGGGTCTACAAATAAACTCTGTCCCAGTTAAAATTTGTTTATAAAATGGGATTGCGGAATTAGAAAAGTCTTTAACAAGTTTATTTAATAATATTATTGAATTACTTACCACTTTAACTAGAACGTCATTTGCGTCATCAGTATCTAGTAATGGAAATGATTTTTGATAGTGTATATCGCCACCATCAAGCTTTTCTGTTAATTTATGCACTGTTACCCCAGAAATACTCTCTCCATTTACTATCTGCCAATTCAAAGCATGTGCACCAGAGTAATTTGGCAACAGAGAGCCATGAAAATTTACTGCTGTTTTGCAAATATTAATAATTTCTTTCTGAATTATACGGTTGTAGCAAAAACTAATTAATAAGTCTGGATTAAATCCCTGTATTATATTGACAAAAGAGGAGTAATTTTTTGAGTCCTTTTTTTCATGAAAAATTGTATCAATATTATAAATAAATTTCTCTCCTGGTTTACTTTGAACAATCAAAATTTGACTGAATAATGATTTACACGCATCTATAAAAGGAGTGTAAATTGAATTTTTTTTAGTGAATATGACTACTTTTATGAGATACCTGCAATTTCAAAACATTTTTCTAAAGAATTTCTACAAAAATCTTCAAAAGTTATGTCTCCCCAATTATGGTGACTTTGGAAATTTTTATCTTCCACCATCTTTATGCCTTCAGAAAGTATTTCATTCAAATTATTGTCTTTATACTGAAGAACTGAATTCTTATAATACGCAGGAACTGTCACTGGGTAATAACAAACGGGCAGTGTTTGTGCAGATAGGTTCTCACCCATTGTTCTTGGATAGCCTTTCGGCTGACCAAAACTTCTCATGTCCATGCTTATTATTGAAATTTTTGATAAACAATTAATTTCAAACATTAGCTCTGGACATACTTCTCCGATAAATAAATATTCTAATTGTTTTTCGTTACATGTATTTATTATTTTTTCAATGTAACTTTCATCTTTAAGGTTGCCAGCTATTATTAATTTATAATTTTGTAATAACCGCGCATCAAGTTTCTCTAAGAAAGATAGTTGATTTTTTATATACCAAAGAGATCCACTCAGAAGAATCCAATTTTTTTTTATATTCTCTTTTAAAAATTGACTAGCTTTATTTCTAAGTATTGGACTTCCAGGAGGACAAAAATCTTCTTCGTCGAACAAATAATCAGAATATTTGTAATTTGATTCTAAAGACATTGTTTTGACATTTATCTTTGTATGTGATTTATGTAATATTTTCTTAAGGTCTTTTCTATTTCTCATTAAATTAAAAATACTTGATCTTCCAATAATTAGGTCATATTTATTTTGTAGTTTTTGCGTGTGGCTAATGGACTGATGGGAAACATTATACTTTAAGTCATGTTCTCCTTTTATGTACATCATGTCTACAGTGCTATTTGGTAAAGTTTTTTTTGCATACACTGGCAAACCATATCCTTCAGACTCGTGGACAAATGGTGAAAAAGAAGCAAAAAGTATTTTAACTTCAGCATTTGTTAAAACTGAATTATCCTTGATTAGTTCGTAATAGTATTCAATACTAAAGTTAGAATTTTTCCTTTCGTAGAAGATGTCTTTGTCTTGTTTCCGTAGATCTGGAGAATCAATCCATCTGTTCAGCTCTTTATTATTGAGTAATAAATAATGTAAATCTTTGTCCGCCTGAATCATTATTTACATCTTATCACTTTAAAGAGGGTGCTTTACTTGCAATCTGGAGAAATTAATATGACTTAATCTGCAGACCATAAATAAATTTTTTAGGAAAGCGGGAAATGTAACATAAAAAATTATGAATAAAAGCTTCTAACTTTTTTAATTACGTATTCTAACCTAGAATTATCTAAGGCAGGATAGATTGGTAAACACATTATTCTATTTTTAACATATTCGACATTTTGAAAATCATCATCTTTAAGTATCCAGTTAAACTTTAGATCGCTAAGAGGTTTTTTATAATAAATAGAAGTTTGGATATTATTTTTAGATAAGTGTTTGATTAAATTAGCTCTATCTTTTCTAGACTTAGTTAACATTGGAAAATAATTAAACGTTTGTATATTGTTATTAAAAAATTTCAGATTATCTATATCATTTAAGTCATTAAAGTATTTTTGCCCTATAGTTTTTCTTTTATTGATTTCTGAATCTATTGTTTTCAGTTTTTTTTCTAGAAATATTGCCTGAATTTCATCTAATCTTGAATTAAAACCCGCAAATTTAAAATTATCTCTATCTATATGTCCATGATTTCTTAACTTTAGGAGGTCTTTATATATGTAGCTATTATTTGTTATCACTGCCCCGGCATCACCCATAGCTCCCATTGTTTTTGTTGGGTAGAATGAAAATGCGCCGCATTCACCAAATGTTCCCACAAATTTATCTTTATGTTTTGTTCCAAATGATTGTGCGACATCTTCAATTATTTTTAACTTATAATCTTTCTTCAAGATCATAAGTTTATCCATATCCACCAAACCTCCAAATAAGTGGACCGGAACAATAAATTTTGCCAGTTTCAACACTTTTTTATTAATTTTATCAATATCCATTTGAAGCGTATCTTTACAAATATCTACTATGAAAGGTTTGCCACCAATATTATGTATTGCCTCAATAGTCGCAAAATATGTGAACGATGAGGTAATTACAATATCGCCAGGTTTTACTCCAGAAGCTAATAATGAAAGTTGGATGGCATCTGTACCTGAATTAACTCCTACTGCGTACTTTGCACCTAAATAATGTGATAAATCTTTTTCAAATTTTTCAACATTATTACCAAGTATAAATTGACCATTTTTAAGTAACTTATTAAATGATTTATTTAAATCCAAAATGGTATTTTTATCTTCTACGTTTGTTTGAAATAAGTTTATTTTCATACTTTATCTTTTAAGTTTACTTTAAGCCTTAAGAAAACATCTATAAAGTGAAATTTACATTAGATTTCAAGGCTTTTATTTCTATACAAATAGGTATCTCGATATTTATTCTTTTTAATAAGCTCAAAATTATTATGCATTAAAAATAGATTGGTTTCTTTAAAAGTATCCTCAAAAATCTTTTCAATTTCATTATATTTTTCTGAACCTAAATCCGCAGATATGAAATCTATTCTTTTCAAAGTATTTATTGAGCCTTTCAACACTTCAAGTTCGTGTCCCTCTGCTTCGAGCTTGAACAATGCAATTCTATTTTGATCTTCACCTAAAAAGCTATCAAGTCTGCAAATTTTTACTTTTTCTGTATGTGTTGAATTTGGAATATAGTTTATTGATGAATCTGCTTTCTTTGTATTGACAAAAAGCACAGTTGAATCATTAACGTCGCTTAAAGCAATCTTATTATTTTGACCTTTTGGGGCATTCAAATTAAGTATTTTGAAGTCAAGCTCTGATGGTTCAAATGAGATGTAATTTATATCATTTACAATATTATTAAGACATAAGTAAAATTCTCCAACATTTGCTCCACAGTCTAAAACAGTATCATTGTTTTTTAGATTTATGTCTTGTAGAAAATATTCATCAGCTAATTTTTCTAATCGAAACTTTATAGATGTAAGAAAAGAAATAAATCTAAAGGGCTCTTGCAAGTATATTTCTGATGCATTATCTGTGAGGTAGTATATGTTATTACCTAAATACTTGGCTCGAAGTTTGAATTTGTCATATGTTAGAAATCTTATGTAAAAGTTAAATGCATATACAAAAGTTTTATATTCAAGCCTCCTTATTAAGCTAAAGACAATATTTTGTATGATTTTCATAATGTAGCCATAGACAGAGTCGAACTGCCAATCCATTGCTTTTTTAGACAATGGACAACCTTGTGACCCTTCATAATTGTAACTTATTCATAGCTAACATTAAGTATTGTTGAATATACTTGATAGATTTGAATTATCAACTATTTTCCTAGCACCCAAATATGATAAGTGGGAACCATCAATAAATAAAAATTCTTCGTTATCAAAGTAATTGCAATCTTCTGGGCTACAAAAAATATTGAATATTTCTATATATTGAAAATTGGATTTTTTATCAATATCTAAATTAGTAATGTAATTTTTAAAGTTTCTATTTGACAACTCTTCTTTTAAAAAATGTTCTTTATTGTTCGTTTTTAAATAATACCCATTTTTTTTATAAAACATTGATTCATCAAATTTTGGGGAGGGGGTGTAACCAATTAATAAAATAACATTTCCATTTTCTATAATATTATTAAGTGTTTCTGAAAAGTTTTTTTCATTGGCTATTTCTTGTTTATGGACTCCCCCAAGAATAACTGTAGATTCTTTAATTGAGAAAATATCATCATAATACTGAGTTCCTTCATTGAAATCACATATGTTTAGTGCAGGAAAACATCCAGATTGGGTGTATTCAGTAATTGTGTATTTTTCTAAACTTACCTCATTAATGACTCCATTTACAAGTGCTGATATTGTCGAATCTCCAAGAAAATAAATATTTTCGTCACCTGTACCAAAGGTACATGCGGTAGCTAAATTATCTTTGTTAATGCACATTTCGTTCTGCTTGTTTATAAGATAATTTGTACCAGGTTTTACATTTATATTTGAAATGGTATTAAAAGATGTTTTTTGATCGTAAATTGAAGATATCATTGAAATTTGGATGGCTGGTCCAATTATGATTAATAGTCCAACAAAAACTACTTTGAAGTTTAATAAGTTGGCATTAGTAACTTTTCTATAAGTTTGTTCTATAAATAAATAATTAATGAAAGATATAAAATATATAATTAAGAAGACCCCTAATAATATGAGTGTATTATCTAAATCTATATACTTGTTAGAAGTCTGCGTTGCGTAGTGGTTGTTATTCCTTATGCCGGCAAGAATTGGCTGATGAAATAAATAGAGAGAGTAAGAAATATTTCCTATATGAAATAGTAAATTAGCAATATAATTGTCACCAATCTGAGTTTCAACTAAAAGAAGGTAGAATATAATTACAGAAACTAATAATTGATTGTACGACCAAAAATTAAACCAAAAAAGCAGTGGTAGTACTCCCATTGATAAGTAACTTGAAATATTATTATTAAGACTACTTTTCTTATTTAAAGTTGCAGCTATTGCACCGAGAAGAAATTGTGAAGACCGCGTAAAAGGGCTATAGAAAATATACTTTTCAAAACTAAAAAATATCGAACTTAAATTTAGCTTATCATAAAAAATCTCGGTGTAAAAAATGAGAGAAATTAGAAAACAAAATACAAAAAAATTTCTTATTTTTACTTTTTTAAATTTTAGTGCAATGATAACAACAAGTGGGAAAAATATATAAAACTGTTCTTCTACACTTAAGCTCCAAAGATTTACTATCAGATTTCTTTTTACATCGATAGAAAAGTAATTAATTATTTGTGCAAAAAATACATTTCCAACGAAAAATATAGAGTACTTTAAACCCCTGAATAGTTCATAAAAATGTTCTAATGAAAGATTAAAATATCCAACTACAAGTGTAAATACTGAACTGGAAACTAGGGAAGGTACAATTCTCCTAAATCTTTTAAAATAAAAAGCTTTAAGTATTAGTGATTTATCTTTGCTATTTTGAAGAAGTTGTTTAGTTATCAAATACCCACTGATGACAAAAAAAAGGTCAACACCTAAATAGCCAAATGGCAAAAGATTAACATTCAAATGATAGGCTATGACTGCTAATACAGCTGTAGCCCTGTAAATTTGAATATCTTTTCTAATCATATGAACATATTTTACAGGTGCATACAAGAATTTTAAATCTGAATAATTTTTAAAATATAATCTAAAATATTGACTACAAAATCTAAAGATTCATAAAAAATTATGCTTACTGACCTAACGTCAAAAATCAAAATGTCCTGGAAGAGATGTGTTGGAATATTCAAATAAATATTTAAAACTATTGGTAATAGATAGATATAGGAGACGAAGTTTTTTTGTGATCTAACTGAATTAGAATATGAAGAAATAAAAAATAATGTATAAAATATAAAAAACATCCACCTTCCCCAATCTTGAGCAAAGAAGAAAAAGAAAAAATATGGAGATAAATATAATATTTGATACCACACAAATTTTATATCTTTATCAACTACTAAAAATATGCAAGCTAATAGTGTTAGAAATATAAAAATCCAGGATGTAAAATCATTATAATAATTAAGACCCGTAGATATTTCATCAAGATTTTTAGTAGTGGAATTAAAATTTGGATCAAGCCAATTTGGTGCTCCCCAACAGTTTTTTTCTTCTAAGGCAATATCTTTATTTAACTCATTTATTGACGAACAGAGTTTTTCAAAGTTTTTTGATCTACTAAAAAAAGTTAATAACAAAATATTTAATGGAGCCAGAATAGTTAAAAATGAAAATTTAAATTTAGCAAAATTAAACCCTACTTTATCCTTTAAGTGAAAAAATATTGAAAAAATCAGAAAAATATAAATACCATAATTTAAAACCAAAAATAAAGAAAAAACTAAAAATACTTTATAGTTAAAATGTTTTCTTTTTCCAAAATATATTAAAAAATTAAGATAAAATAAATCCCTTCTTGCGAAAAAGAACGCTAGATTTTGGCTCAAGTAAAACAACCCAAATGGATTAAAAAATACAAACAAACGATAAAAAATATTTTTATCTTTTATGAGGTCAATAATGTTATATATAATATGGAAAAGCGAAATAGACCCAAAAAAGAGAATTATAAACCTATGATCTATCCCTAGTTGACTTAGGTTAAATATTAATTCACCAATTAAACCCCTTCTAACAAATCCTCCCTGGTAATTTATTAACCATTCATTAAATGTCCAACCATTAATAAAATTAAATAAGAATCTTGGAAGAATTAAATATTTGTAAAAAGATAAGAAAAATAGTGACAGGAAAAGTAAAATATCAATTTTTAAATATTTTTTGAACTTTGCCATCTCGTTTTATTCTATCTTCTTTGCTAATACCAAGAGAATTATTTATTTTATAATATTGTTCGCAAAATTTTTGAACAAGAAAAAGAATGCTTCGACAATTATTCCAAAATTCATTTTAGACTTACCTGAAGCGCGTTCTTTAAAAGTTATTGGAACTTCTTTAATTTTAAATAAATTTTTTTCTACTAATTGATTAACTTCAATTTGAAATGTGTAACCATTTGATTTAGGTTGTGAGTCTACGATTTTACTTATTACATCTCTATTCATCAATTTAAAACCTCCTGTAAGATCTAGGATTTCACTATTGAGAGAAATTTTGGCGAATTTATTAGCATATTTTGATAACAATCTTCTAAAAGTTCCCCAGCCTTCTGTCGATCCTCCTTTAATGTATCTGCTACCAATAATTAAATCTGAATTATTCATTTCTGCGAGTAAATTTTTTAAATCTATAAAATTATGAGAAAAATCACAATCCATTTGAACACAATATTGATAATCTGATTTCAAAAACCATGAAAAAGCATCTACATAAGCAGTTCCTAGTCCGAGTTTTTTAGGTCTTGAAATCAAATGTAATCTCTTATTTTTTTTGATATTAGAGTTTACGACTTCTGCAGTTCCATCTGGTGAATTATCATCAACAATTAGTAGTGATAAATCAGCAAAGTCAAATACTGAATCTATAAATAGTTGAATATTCTCAATTTCATTATATGTAGGAGAGATTATTAAAACTTTTTTCATATTTATGATTGTAGTTTTATGTCACAGTTTCAGTCCCAGTTTTAAAAACACTAGGAAAAAACCCA
>CEOP01061834.1_pt1 | contig 22307 bp, 25 predicted proteins | sample 361301 | NCBI WGS metagenome assembly CEOP01 (sample SAMEA2619548, study PRJEB7988) | marine metagenome | biome: marine biome (ENVO:00000447); feature: deep chlorophyll maximum layer (ENVO:xxxxxxxx); material: "saline water (ENVO:00002010), including plankton (ENVO:xxxxxxxx)" | depth 55 m
TGCTCACGATTATCTTCGTTCCACGGTTTTCCTTGGAAGACCATTTTCTTAATGATTTCCAGGAACTCACCCCCTTCAGCATTAATTCCAACACCAGCAGTAAGAAGTCTCTCAATATTGGCACCTTGTCTATCAAGAGCACCAATACGATCAGCAAAGTCAACGAAATTTGTAGAGCACTCTGAAGTAACTGCTGCCACAAATTCTTCATAGCGATTAAAATTGATTGTCATATTGTAAATTGGGAGAATTTATCGAGTCTAGATTGTTTGGTTGAAATTTCTTCGAGTGCTTCGTATGTCTCGTCCTCTTGGTCGGACGTGATATCACCTTCAGAATCATCAACATTATACAGCTTCATTTTTGATCTGTCAATGCCTACAGTGAAGCGTCTGTAATAGGCAGCATCGTTGTATCTGTTCTTGAGTTGCTTGATCATGATACGACCTGACTGCTCTAACTCTTCAGTAGATATGAGAGCAAGCATAAGATCGGCAGTAGCGGGAAGACCAAAAGATTCACTAGTATCTGTAAGGTCAACATCACTATTCCCAAAACCACTCCTAGTAGTTTGAGTAGCAGTGAACACAGGTAGATCATGCTTGACCGCAAGACCACGAAGTTCTTCTGCAATCGCTTTAACATAGGTGTAAGAGTTAACAATGTGTCCCTTATAGCGAGCAGAAGCACAGATATTTAGATAGTCTATAAACACAATGTTAGGTCTAAAATCTTTCTTCAATGACAGGTCACTTAATAGTGACTCAAAGTGTCCTACGTGTGCAGCAGCAGTAGGATACTCTTTAATAATTAACTTACCTTGAGACTTTCTACCAATCTCATTAACTCTTGATGTAAAGATGTCTTCTGGTATTGAACCGATGTCTTGAATATTGACATTCAATAAGTTAGAGTCAATACGTTCAGCAATTTTTTCTTCTGCCATCTCCATTGTAATGTACAGCACATTAAATCCAATAGAGAGACAGGCAGCTGCCATATGACACATGAATAGTGACTTACCAACACCTGTACCAGCAAGAGCAACGTTAAGTGTCTTGTTAGGAATACCACCCTTGGTGATTAGATTCAACTTATCAATATCAAAGGGAATCTTGTGCTCTTCAAGATGATAGTAATCGTATCTATCTTTTACATTTTGTACGTAGTCGTGTCCGATGTTTTCGTCGAAAGATACTGCCAGGGCTTCTTGTAAGATACCTGGGATCGCCCCTGGTGATACCTCTGAATCGCCTCCATCTGCGATCTTGATCGACCGTAGGAGGGCATTGTAGACTGCACGTTCCTGACACCATTTTTCAGTGGTGTCTGTGAGCCATCTGGTATCAACCCATTCGTCTGTGAGGGTGTTGATCTGTGAAACAGTCTGTTGATAAGTTTCTTCAGTGAGGTCATTTCTTTGTTGCAAGTTGATGATTAAAACTTCCTTGGTAGGAAACTTATCATATGTAGAAGCAAAGTCGCTGATTTCTTCAAAGATGTTTTGCTCTACTGGTTCTTGAAAGTATTCTTTCTTCAGGAAAGGAACTACTTTGCGGAAGTATTCTTCACTACACAGAAGATTCCTCAAGATCGTCAGTTCCAGTTTTTCCGTCATCAAATGCTCCGTATAAAAATTCGCGTTGTGCCTGTTTATCTAGTTTATCAAGAACATCCTGTGTGAAATATGCTTCCGGATCTTTTAAGATCGCTTTTGCATATACTTTCTTGCCGTTCATCTCATAACGACCAGCAATATTTTTCCAAAGTCCTGCTCTTTCACCTAGTTCCAACAGACCATAATATTTTTCAAGTCCACGTTCATCGAAGAACAGTCTTGTTTCAATCTTGGAACCTTCTCTCGTCAGACGAGACTTTTTAGCCTCGCATTTGATAATGTTTCCAATGAGATCCGTTCCATCTTTCTCTTTTTTCTTTCCGAGATAAACGATTGTACTAGCAGAATACTTGAGTCCGCTACCACCACCCATCTCTTTTGTAGGGACATAAGAACCGATGACATCATAGGTGTGATTAGTAACTAACATAGGTATGTTAGCTTTGCCAAGTTTTAATGTAAGAATTCTGAAACAAGACTTAATCAATTGAGATTTTGTCATGTCACGAACTTGTTTGTCGTCCGTAGCATCCTGAACTTCTTTGTTGGTGGCTAGCATACCCAGAGAGTCTAGCACAAACATCAGTGGTTTGCGAGTTTCTTTAGGTTGTTCTACATATTTGTCAATGATCCTGACTGCCTGGGTCCTGAACTCCTCCACTGTATTGACAGGGAAGATTACCATACGTTTGGAGTCAATACCACGACCCTCGATCATCTGCTTACTGATAGCAGACTCGGTTTCAAAATAAAGGACGCCAGCGCCAGGATCAAGATCAAGGAAATTGCGAACGACAGAAAGGCAAAAGAAAGTCTTTCCAGTCCCTGATTCTCCTGCAAGAGCAGTGATCTTATTGGAGGGAATACCTCCAAAAATGCTGCCACTAACCAGGGCATTAAAGATATAACTTCCAGTATCAACAAAAGTTTCAACGTCACCAGCAGCAATACCATCAGATGCAAGAGAAGCAAACTCATTTTTGCTGTCCTTAATTACTTGTGATAAAAAATCCATATTATGTGAATGATAAAAGCGATATTGTTTTTTTACTCTTCCACCCAATACATTTCAGTACATTTTCTAGAGGGCAGAAAAATGATTTCTCGAATTGTAGATTGTAATCAATATACTTTTCTACATTGAGTTCTTTTGGTATGCTTCCCATAAATGAGATTACATTCTCACCAATAGGATTTGGTTCTTTTAGGTATAAGAATTTAATTTTCTCACCTTCTTGGATTCGAGCATACTTGTTCTCAACATTATACTTGTTAATGTAGAAATTGTAAAGCAGTGCTCCTCTCACATGGATAGGAGTTCCTTTTTCATAGATGTCATGAACGCTTCTATACTTTTCAAGATTGTTAACCCCACGAGGGAATGCAATATTTGCATAGTCTTCGTTACGACTATCTTTTTTAACTTTTTGAATGTAATCAATTACATCATCGTTACTACCAGTGATAATAATCTCATAAGCTTGCTTGAGTTTATCACGGAAGAATGCAGGAGTAGATGAACGTGCCGTTTCCATACCACAGATCTTCATCTTTGGTTCATTGTAACGAACACCCTCACTGTCCCAGACGTTGAGGATATATCGTTTCTTGGCGGTCCAGATACCCTTGGAAGCGATGTTCTCCCGCTTCATCTTCATCTTCTGCGCGTATGCCCGAACATAAGTGGCGAGTTCTTGGTAAGAACTTTCAATAAACTTCTCAAATTCCACTTCACACACCTTGTCAAGGAACCCAACAATGACTTCATCATTTGCCTCTCGTCCGGCGAATACCTTCTGCACCAAAGGACCGAGGTTAAGATACATAGAATCGGTGTCGCAAGCAATAACGTAATCAATATCATTTGTTTTCAGTACTTTGTTTAGGTAGTCATTAGTTTTGTTACTAATCCAACGAATAGATAACTGACCAGATGTTGTAATTGCTTCTGCAATCTCAAGACGATAGTATCGGAAGTGTTCATTACCGATGGCACCATAAGCAGAGTTGAGTTGGATCTTCCTTGCCATCTGAATGTTGTTACATCTAGAAATTTCTTTCTGTAACTTGATAGTTGGAGTCTTTTCATACTGCTGCTTGGCAGCGAGCATCTTCTTCTTATAAATGGTACGTTCCTGATAGATTTTATCCATCAATTCAGGTAAGAATCCATGGGTCTCTGTAGTGTACAGGGTGCCATTAGCACATACCGTCTGCCCCTTTAGATCAGACAGGTCAATCTCCTTGTTCAGCAGTCTCTCAACGTTCGCTGATGGGTGTTTAGTAGGCAATAACGTCTCTGGCGAGAGGTTGTATTGCATAATGAGGTGAGGGTATAGGGAGTTGAGGTCAAAACTGACAACCCAATCATAGATCCCCGGAATAGGTTCTTTAACATACGCACCGGCATACTTATTATCTTTTGTACTTTGACGTTTTGGTGGGATAGCAATATTGCGTCTAGCAAGGTAAACATAAATGATATTGTCCCACATACGTACCTGTGAGTACACATCTTCAAAGTTTACCTTGGCATCATAGGCCATGACAATAGCAAGTTCAAGTAGTTTCATCTTGTCATCCAACCTGTCAACCAGGCGAACGTCGATGATGTTATACTCTACAAATTTATGCCAATCATTTGTGTAGAATTCTTTAAAGGTATCATGCTCACTATGATCTAGTTTCTTCTGTCCCAGTTCCACAAATGCAATGTGGTCCAGTCGATATGACTCTTGGTTAGTGTAAGTGAACTTACGATACAACTCAAGATAATCTAGTGTAGCAATACCAGTGATGTCATAAGCAATGTTCTTACGACCTTTAATCCAAACTTCTCTACAGTATATGTTTTTCCAAGGAGACATAAGTCTTGCTGCTTTATCTCCCAGCAAACGTTCAATACGCCTGATAATATACGGCATATCGAACAGTTGTACATTCCATCCAGTAATAACATCTGGATAGTTTGAAGACCACCAGTGAAGGAATGCTTTTAGCATACCCTCTTCGGTTCTGAAGTGCATATACTGCACATCATCATGGGTATTATCAAATGATCGAGTACCGAATACAGAAATTTTATCTGTGTGAGAATCTTTTACAGAGATCAATAAGATCTGCTGATCTGCAGATTCTATGTTTGGAAATCCATTCTCTGCACCAGTTTCAATATCAAGAGTGAAGACTCGAATCTGATTTACATCATATTTCATCTCCTCATCAGGATATTCTTCAAAGATATACTGATTCAAAAACCGTGTTTGACCACAGATTTCAAAGTCAGGTATGTCTTTATGATCTTCAATGAATTGCTTGGCATCTTTAATAGTACCTTGCTGGACTTCACGAACACATTTGCCGTCCAGTGTTTTCCAATCAGTAGGTTTCAATGATGGCAGGTATAGAGTAGGATTATATTTTACTTTGTCCTCAAATGCTCTACCATCCTGATATCCTCTTACATAAATGTTATTTCCAGATTGTTCAACACTGGTGTAAAACTTCATTAGTCCTCTTTGTCTTTCAAATCATAATATTGGGCAGCAAACATAGCACTTGGTTCGGCAATCAAAGAAATTTCTGATGACCTTACGGTAAGTTCGCGATCGTCACTGTATGGAGGAAATGATACTGCACCATTCTCCGATACTTCACAGGGGTATTTTAACACACAGTCTGGATCACCAAACTCCACATCAGGAATCTCGTCAACTTCTGCAACGATCCAATGACCATCAAACTTCAGGAGTTTCAGCATCTTCAGTACTTTCAGTAGGAACAAAACCGGTTTCAGCAGACACTTCAGTGCGTGTTGCCGAAGCTTCAACTGCTTCTGCTTGTGCAACGGTGCCCTTATATGCTTCTACCAGACCTTCATCAGGATTGCCGATGGTAAGAAGAGTAGAGAATGCTACTCGGAATTGAGTGTCAGCAGAATACGGAAGCCACTTCGTGAATCTTACTTGAACTTCTTGATTAGTAGGTTCACCAATGGTTTTCTCCACACTCAAAATGTATGGTCGAATCATGACCAAGCAAATTGGTTTTCCATCAGGGTCATTATTTTCACGAACTTCCTGCAGTTCTGCAATTACACGCTCACCAGTCACTAGGACTAAAATAGATACGGACATGGGGTTTATAAAACAACAAAAGTATAATAGCACATAAAAAGAGGGGTGTCAACTGGATTGTGCCAGTTACCCCTCTGTCATGCGACGACGATATACGTTATTTATTCAAGCAACAATTCTTTTTTTGAATCTGCAATAATATTGTACACTGTTCTCTTCTGACTTTCTGGAATAATTTTTTCTAGTGATACCTTTAGCAACCCATCTTCAAAATTAACATCATGAACTTTAATATCTTCAGATAATTGCCAAGTATTACAAAATGATCTTTTTGATAATCCTTTATGAATGTATTCTACTGTAGAATTTTTTGGCGGACTGACACTGGTAATCTTGAGAATGTTTGATTCTGTTGATACTTCAATTTCCTCTGCTTTAAAACCTGCAAGAGCCATTTCAATTTCGTAATTCGCATTATCGTGTTTGATAAGGTTGTAGGGTGGATAACTTTTATTATGACTGGACATACTATCTAGTCTTTGAAAAATTTCATCCATCCCAACGTAGTGAGGCACATATAAATCCCAAGTGTTATTCATTTTTAATCTCCTTTAATAAGCAAGTTTGTTATGAGTGGACCCCGAAGGCATCCAGTACTAATTATAATACATCATAAAAAAACCGGGTAGTAAAACCCGGTATAATGTATTCGGTTATCGGACAGTTGTCCTTGCAACTTCATCGGCACGCATACGGATATCAGTATCTGCCGACTTCATGTAAGAAATATAAGCATCAGACCTATAACCAATAGCGTGATTATGAGTTTCGGGAAGAGTTGCTTTTAATACTTTTTCACAATACTCATTATAAAGAGAAATGAATCGGGAGACTTGAACTTCCTCTCCCTTGAATTTTCCATTACCAACAGTAATAGATGCTTGAGTAATGTCATTCAAGAAACCCATACTCTTGTTACTACGGTCATGAAAAACATACTTCATCATGCCATCAAAAGAATCACAGTTATTCAGTTCATCAATCTTATCAATAGCAGGTTTGAAAGTCTTAAAAAATACTGTACCAGCGAAAGTAGCGTTTCCACCAACTACATCTTCACAGTTATTTTGAGTAAAAGATGTTAGATATTTACTGCAAGCAGTATCATCATATGCCTTTGCTTTAGCAATGTAGTTATGAGAAGTAGTTTTAAACTTTGAGAAAGAGTTTGTTTCTGCAATACCAATTGAGAACTGATCAAGATAATTGTAGAGATTAACTGCTTCAGTTTCTTTAGCAAAGAAAGAGGATGTAAACTTATGCTCTTGACTTTGAGAAGTCCGATCTTGTGCATCAATCGTATGATCAAGAGATTCAATACGAATCATTTCATCAAGATTATCTGTTGAGTGAACAGTAAGTTCAATCGCAACATAAACTTTGCCATCACGACAGACAGCATACCGTTTAGTTACTCTGTGATTACCTTTGGTAACAACTACCACATATTCCCAATAGTCACCTTTCCAAATTTTGCGTAAAAATCCAGATAAAATTCCAGCAGCTTTGTTAGAAAAACCTGAACGTTTCTTCAGATTTTTTTTCACATTACCATAGTGAAGTTTTGCCGTGCGATTGTATTGGTCATCGCTCCAACAACGATCAACTTCAACTAGAGAAACAAAAGTTTCTCCTGGTTGGGGGTTATGCTTTTCCAAGTATTCGTCAAAAGTAAGTAGTCCTCTTACTGGATTATCAATACATCCAAGAACCGATAGAAAAGATTTGTATTCTTCAGTATTTTTCGCCTCGTATTGTTTAACGAGATTAAGTAGTGCCATGTTGTTTCCTTCTGTATAAATGTAGGAATTGTGTGAGTGTTTGTCTTGTCTCACAGGAATATTATAGCATAAAAAAAGGAGGTGTCAAGCCCCCCTATAATTTATTCTTCAGTTTTTTTACGACCGATATTATATTTGGACTCAAGAGTCCATTCATCTTTATCTTTAAATGCTAGTACTTTAATCTGGTTGAGAGGAGCAACGTCTTCAATGTTAGTTGCTTCTACTACTGATACCAACCCCCAATCAGAAAGTAGTTGTGCAATTCTATTACGTCTTTGCAAATCATTGAGGGTAAAATTAGTTTTTTTACCATCAAGAGCAAACAACTCTTTAAAATGTACGATGTAATATCTACCTTGTTTGTGTAGGATATGACATGATTGATATAGTTTACGTTCTTTTCTCGACGCAACACCAATACGGGTAAGAGTCTCACGAACCTTTAGAAAATCATCAGGTTCAGACAGACTCACTTCTACCATATCAGAAGGTTGCCACTGTACTTCAATTTCAGTTGTCATTTTCGTCCGCCTTTATCTAATAGTTTTTTAATTTCATCAAGTTCAGAATTCGTGAGAATTCTTAAAGCGGCGACTGCTTTATTATGACTATATCCATAATATTGCTTAACCAATTCAAGATGCTCAAGAGTTTCCTTTCTCACCCACGGCGTAAAACGCTTACGAGGCTTCAAACTATTTAGGAAAAAGTCATACTGCATCTTTTTATCTAACGAGGGATACTTATTCATTTCGTTAGCGTACAGAATACTATCGGTAAAACCCGACAGACATTTGTTGATAATAAAAGGAGGATACTTTTTTACAGCATCCTCATTATTATCTAAAATGTTTTTCTTTGATTGATTAATACTATAAAGATAGTCTTTTAGTTCCATATTAAAATTTGGCGGTTACGCCCATCACTTTTGCATTTGGGTTACGAGCAAGAGCAACCTCTCTTGCTTCTGAATAGTTACGAGCAATGACCTGCTCCTTGAACACGGTGCCTGCTACGTAGAGGGTGACTTCACATTTCATAGTTGGTAAGGACGAGTTCCTTGCGAGACGCTTGATCTGTATTATAGCACCCCACGCTCCTCATGGTGTAGGTGTGTGCAAATTCAGCAGCTGTCCACCCTTCTTTAAAGCGGTCTCGGATCAATTGTGACGAATTGTAAGATATAAGTTGAGGACTGACAAAACGATCACAATCAACAGCAAACTGGTCGTGGTCGAATCCCTTGTGCATGTTTCCTCGCTTACCATAAAGATTAGATCCGATCTCATAGGGGGGATCGAGATAGATGAAGGTTGACTTGCTGTCACAAAATAGTTCTTCGTAAGATAGATTAGTAATTTTCCAGTTCTTAATCATCAACGAATAGTCTGGGAGTTTATCAATGCCTCGCATTGAGAAATTGCTCTCTGAAGCTTGCTTTGAGAAGGAACTGGATTCAGTGAGACCAGAAAAAGAGCACTTGTTAACAACGTAAAAAGCAACAGCACGAGATAAATTGGATTGATTACTTGGTGTTTCATTTAAATAATCTTTTGATTGTTGAAATAATACTCTAGCTGATACTGGTTCTGGGTGACGATTCTTGAGTTGCACAAGTTGATCACGCATCTCTTTACCATTCTCCTGGAGTTCTCTCCAGAAGTTATAGAGTGGTTCATACAGATCATTCACCCAGATGTCTAGTTTTGGATAACGTTTACCAATCTCGATGGCAACAGAACCACCACCAATGAATGGTTCACGATACTCTTTTACCTGGGAAAGGTCTGGGAGGTACTGGAACAGTTTGCTTAACGCTCTGCTCTTTCCCCCTGGGTATCTCAACGGAGTCTTCAGTGACTTCAAAGTTTTTGTCATTATATTTAAGGTATTCACGAAAGATCATTTTCATTTCACGCTCCGTCATTCCACAATGATGAGCAGCGTGAGGTAGATTCATTGTAGCATAAAAGAGAGCTTCGTTTGCTTCCTTTACGTTTTCAGGAGTCGTCTTCTTCATTAGAGAATAATTTTCTTCTGGGGTGTAATTACCGTTGAGAACATCCCTTCATACTGTTCAGTAATATTAGGATTAGGTTCTGAAACATAGACTACAAAAGATTTAGGAATAGTAAATGTCACATCTTCTTTTGCAAGTGGAGACCAAGGTGCAAATGCAAGTTGTCCCTGTCCTTGAGGTACAGCAACAATTGTACTGCCCATAGTAATACTATCATCAGTATCTTCAATCAGATCACAGATGATATCTTCGCCAGAATTTAAACGTACAAGTTTGGTGTTCATTTTAGGTTTCAGTGTTTAGTTTATTTGAATTCACAACTCATCATGACTTCTGTAAGACATGCTAGCAGATTAATCTCTTGATCTGCAACAAAAGCAATTTGATATTGATATTTCGCAAGGATCAAAACTGCTTCTGGGATAGATGCTCCCTTAAGATTATCGTAAAGAGAGTCATAAATTTTACGAATGATGATAGTTGGATCATTATCGATGTTTTCCACAACCCACTTACGGACTGTAGTAAACTCTTTGTTCTTCATTGCTCGGATCAAATCGTTGACAGATACATCAGCGATATCAACCAAGATGGAAGAATTGATCTTGCCTGTTGCGCCATGGCGTTGACATTCGTTAATCAAACGACGCCAGTCAGGATAATACCGTTGGATAAGTTTGACAAGAATCTTGTCTTCACATTCAACTTCATTCTCTTTCAAGATCTGTTTCAGACGGACAAAGAATGCTCCTTGCAAATCTAGTTTTGCTTCATTCTTTACTCGAAAATCTACAACCGTGCATCGAGAATGCAGTGGTTCGATAATCTTGTTCGGGAAGTTGCAGGTAAAGATGAACCTACAGTTGCTATGAAACTCTTCTACTGCTGCCCTCAAGGAGAGTTGCACGTCATTGGTGGTGTTGTCTGCCTCATCGATAATGACCACCTTGTGGGGTGCTCCAGAGGCGAGAGAAACGGTGCTTGCAAAGTTCTTTACCTTATTCCTCACAGTATCAAGAAAACGTCCCTCATCAGATCCATTGATCATGATATAGGAAGCACCAATCTCATCACACAATGCTTTAGCAAGTGTGGTTTTACCAACTCCGGCAGTTCCAGCGAGCAGTAGGTTAGGAATCTCACCTTTATCACGGAATGCTTGAAAAGATTCCTTGATGTTCTTGGGCAGGATACAATCCTCAAGTGTATGAGGACGATACTCTTCTACCCAGAGAAACTTTTTATTCATCATTAAATAATTCAATTGGTTCAAAAATGTCTTGTAGAGATCCTTCCACAGCAGTTGACTGTGGGTGGTTTTTGATGTTACCACGCATGTAATCTCTCTCCTTACCATTAACAGTATACACCAATGTATACTGATTTGCAGTACACCACTGTATTACCCATAGTAATGCTACTCCATCTATGTGATTTGCAGAAAAGTCTGCTGTAAGCATAACACACTTGCTACGCCCTTTATACGTCAGAAGAAATCCTACCTTGTCTGGTCTTAACCAGTCAGGAATATACCATTCTTTTTTCCACACACAATTATACGTATCACACATGGCAGGACGGGAGAGATCATCATAAATCCCACACCCAGATTCTGTTACATGTGGACAAGGTTGTCCTGGAAATACTCGATGCTCATTTACTTTGAGAGAAATAGTTCCACGACAACATAAAGTGCATTCTCCACATTCTCTCATAATTATCGAGGTTCAAGTGCTACGTAGTATGTAAGATCGATTGATTGATTCTTCCATTTGGTAATCATCTGATCCGACACTTGTACAGTATAGTTGCCAGGAAGCACACGAATGTTTTCTACTTTCATATACATTTCAAAGTCTCCGATGCTTTCACCCTGTAATGTCTGACTATAAACATTACCAGTATCATTCTCCCGATCACACAGATCTAATGTAATCGCACCATCTGAAGATGCTTTGTACAAAAGATCAGGGAGACCATAAACTGCAGATGCTTTTTGCAATGCAATTAGATCCATGTGTTTCAGATTAAAACTAAAATCAGGATCAGGAAAAATGATTGCTCTTTCAGGAGAAGCATTCAAAGTAATTTCTGGATCAGAAAAATAATACTTTGCTGATCTACCATTACCACGAATAGTAACATAGTTAGGATTGCCAAATTCTAGTGTGGCGTCATCAAAAAGAGAAAGACCACCAAGGAATTGATTCAAATCATAGATACCAAAAGTTTGGGGAAAAGTTTCTTCACTATTATATTCAGCAATAGAATTTTCTCCCACACTGATAGTCTTTAGAACTGTTCCTTCTCTAATTAAGATAGAACTATTAATAGTGCAAAAATTCTTTAGAATTTCACGAGTTTGTTGGGAAAGATTAACTGTGCTCATTGAGGATAGGATTCGGTGATGGCGGTCTTGTCAGAGAAGTGGAGCAAAAGCAATGCATAATGAAGGATCTTAATAATATCCCTTCGTGCTGTTCCTTTCTTATCGTATCGCGAAGCATACTTCAAGATGTTACTTCTGCAGAAAGCTTCAGCATCGCCACATGCTTCAATCAAGTCTAACGTTTGAATCTGGGCATTACCAGCAGAATAGTGTTGTCCATAGGTTCCAGCAATGTAATCACTCAACTCTTTAAGCAGAGCATCTTCATTATATTTTTTTGTTGTCATAGTCATCGATCATTGTACGTATAATAGCACCCATCAAGCATTTAGTCAAGGGTGTCTTCAGTTTCTACCGTAGCGTTCTCATCAATTTTGTCATAGAGTTCAATGAAAGACATCTTTGTTTCATCATCAAATCGATTGACACAAACTTCGATTGCTTTCATACGCTTGTTAAAGATAGCGTAGGCACGGATGATGTGGACCAGACGACGTGTTGAGATCACTTCATCAATACCACCATCAGCAAAAGTTTTGCGAATAACGTCCGCCCATGTAGAGAGTTTCTCACAAAACTCGCGATCTGTCAACCCCAACTCATGAGAAACCCCTTCAAGGATACGTTGCTCGATTTTAGGAGTAGGATACTCCTGCTCAAACGTTAAGGCAAACCGCTCAAGGAAGGCTTCGTTGAGAACGTTAGTTCCAATAAAGCGACCGTCATCGCTGCCTTTACCTTTAGTATTTGCAGTTGCAATAACATTGAATCCTTTTGTAGGTTGAATATATTTACCAATCTTTTTAATGTATACTCCCTTTCCTTCGAGGACAGATTGTAAACACAAGATTTTATTAGATGCCAAGTCAACTTCATCTAGAAGCAACACAGCTCCACGTTCCAGAGCTTCGATGACTGGACCATTATGCCAAACAGTGTTACCGTCAACCAAACGGAACCCACCAATAAGATCATCCTCGTCAGTTTCAATGGTGATGTTTACTCGAATCATCTCCCTATTTAGAGTAGCGCATGCTTGCTCAACAGAGAATGTCTTACCATTGCCAGACAATCCAGTAATAAAAGTAGGGTAGAAAATACCAGACTTAATAATTTTTTTGACATCAACAAAATTACCGAACGGTACAAATTTATCATCCCTTGCAGGAATCAAATTTTGAAAACCTTCAGGTGCAGCAGCAGGTGCTTCATAAGTTTGCTCAAGACGTTCTTGTACTGTCAACTGCCAAGTGCCACGCTTGATATAGAAATCACGCAGACGCTTGACAGCAGTAGGATAGGTGATGCCAAAATTATCACAGGCAGAACGAACGTTCTCACAATTAATTTCTGTACCAAACTGACCAGTCAGATAGTCTACAAGGTTTTCAGTTGTAATATTTGAAGAGGCAGGCATGAGTCGTTTTGTTGATGTAGTTATTATAGGGCAGGATGAGGCAGAGTCAGGAGCGGAGTGGACAGTTCATCAAGCGACATACTGAATGAAAGAATTGAGGAGTTTTTTGTTTGTAGATTTACTAGAAAGCATTTTCTTAAATGCCTTGGCAATTTCTCCCTTTTTAGCACCAGTCTCAACTTCAAATTCTGATGATATATTTAATGCATTAGAAGAGATAGCATACAATGCTGTAAATGCTTTAGGTTCAGGGATAATGGCAGACTTTTCTTTCTTCCACTGTCGTTGAACTTCCAAATATTTAAAAGAGTTACCATAAGTACTTACAAAAGCAGATAGTTGGGATGCTGTTCCGATACGAAACCCGATTACATTAACACCAGGGTTTCTATCTCTCAATTGGCGAACAAACACATTTGTATTTCCACCCCACCCCTCAAATTTACTGTAGGTAATACCGGTCTGCCGATCACGGAGAATACATCCATCAATTCTACGAGGACGAACATAACTTTCATCAGTGTGATCATTGTAAAACTTACGTCCGTATGCTGAAGTACATGATTCACCATCTGTCAAAATACATACATTAACTTTTTGCAAATCATTTTTAGTTTTGAATTCTGGAATGAGGTAATTAAGCAGTATAACCGCTTCATTTAATGGAGTACCAGATAATCCAACACCTATTGTATTTCTGTATCCAACGTAATGATTACAGGAATATGCTTCTCTAAAAAGATTAAGACACATGCGTTCGTAATTTTTAGAATTAGAACGTGATGAAATAAAATTCATCAAGTGGAACATACCTTTGCTTAAGAAAATTTTATTTTCCTTACAAATTTTAGAAAAATAATTTTCATTACCTACCTGATCATAATATCCGAGTGAACGTCTAACAACATGATACTCATTAGTAAATGCATAGACTTCAAAAGGAATCTGAACCTTCTTACAGAATGCAGTAAGGTTCAACAACTGTTTTACAGTAGCAAGAATTTCTGATTGCATGGATCCAGACCAGTCAAGTAAGAACAACAACCCGTGGTTTTTTCCATCAGGTACAACTGTTACTTTCTTGAAAAGATCTTCATTATACTTATAAGTATGAAGATTTGCAGTATCAAGAACACCGCTTTTAGATTGGCCACTACGAGCATAAGCGTCAGCAGACTTACGGCATTCAAATTCTTTTACCAGGTAGTTTACTTCTTTATTAGACTGCTTACGAAATTGTTTGTAAGCATTATCTACATCATTATATAAAGCGGATCTGTCCTCTCTATATTTTCCATCGCCACCAGCAATATAGGAGTTACGTTGTTCATCAATCCAGTTATGAACTTCTTCCCAATCAGCAACGTAATCTGATGTAGTGATCGATTCAGGTATTTCTACGTAAGTAGAATTACTATGATATTTATTTATAAATTTTTCAGAATTTGTATCAAATGCTTTTTGAGTTTTAGATTCAAGGTCTGCAGTTTCTCCACCTTCACCATGAGATACCGATTGAGTTCCTGAAGATGATGGAGAATCATAAGTACCTTCACCATCTTCATTACTTTCTACATCACTACTACCATTGCCAGCATCACCAGAAGAACCTACAGTATCGTTTTGCTGCTCGATATCGTTGATAGGGTTTTCTTCAGGTGTATTTTCTTTGCAAAAATTATAGATGTCAACAGAAATTTTAAGTACCTCCTCAAAGGTTTCACTATTTTCTGTGCGAGTAACGAACTGTTTTTCTTCCTGCTCGAAAGGAATCATAGCATTAGCACCAATCTTACAGTGAAGATTGATACGATCGATTAAAGTATACTTACTAATGTCAGAGTCTTTAATATCAAAGAAGTCTTCATCATTTAACTCTGTGTAACCACCAGAAAATGATTTACGAAGACCTGGATACTTACGCTTCATTAATTTTTCAATGCGAGCGTCTTCAACTACGTTGACATAATCCATAGGACAGTCAGCAACAGAAGTCCAATCTTCGTTAGGAGTAAACAAAGCATGTCCTACTTCATGTCCTACCAAGAGATCATATACAATATTAGAAGCATAGTCCCAGTTAGGAAGAGTCAGTACACGGGTGTCTACATTGAACTGTGCTGTAGAGCAATTACGGTGTTCTACCACAAGGTTCTCGGTAGCGAGCAGACGAGCGAGGTTACCTTTGATCTCTTGTAGTGACATGACTCTCTTGCGTTGATGGACATATCATAGCAAAAAAGGGAGACCCTGCATCCTCCCCTATGACGCTTCAGCAACTGTCTCACGGACAACGCTGAAGTTCTTTACTTTCTCACACACGAGAGTTCTGTCGAATTTCCCCTCCAAACTCTCCTTGTGACTGATGACGAACACGTTTGTATTGTCATCGAAGTTGCGTAGGATCCAACCTAGTTCACCAGTGCCGTTGTTGTCAAGAGAACCATCAAAGATCTCGTCAAGGATCAAGATGTTAGTATCAACACTATTCTTAAGTTTAGCAACAGAACGCCAAGTAAGCAACAGAGCGATATCAATACGAGCTTTTTCTCCTTCCGAGAAAGATTCGTAAGAGAAAGTATCTCGGAACCGCGACTTGATGGTTTCTTCAAAATTTTCATCCAATGCGAAGTTAACATAGAAGTCCATGTTCTGAAGATACTGATTGATGAGTTTATTCATCACTGGTAGATACCTTTTAATGATTCTGGTTTTGATACCATTATCTTTTAAAAGTTGTGACGCTACCATTAACGTATCACGTTCCTCTTTGATTGACGAGATTTGTTTTTTCAGAGACAAGTATTCTTCTTGACAGTATTTTAACTTCTCATGTGCTTCAGATGAATCTGATTTATTAGTTCTTAATAATTCAACTTGATCTGACAAGTCTTGGATTTGTTTTTGTATTCTACTAATCGTAGAATTTTGAATAGCAATGTCAGAATTAATTTTAGTAATAAGTTTAGAAATTTCTATGTGACGATTCTCTCGGTTTTCCTCAAGTTTTATCGCAATGTCCATCTCCTCAAACCCTTCATTAAGTTCTTTAATAGAACTCATGATAGAGTCAACTTTACTGTTCTTCAGTTCTTCTGTGATTGATTGACTACACGTAGGACATGTTTCATTATGAGTAAAAAATTCATGCTGTTTTTTGTGAGCAGAAAATTTCTGTTGAATCTTTCCCTTCAAAGTGTTTAACTTTTTTAACTTGGTAGGAGTGAATGCTGTGCTCTCAAGTTCTTTACAATAAATTTCATTTTGATTATTAAACTCTTCTACTAATTCTTGAGAAGAAACCCGTTCTAAATCTAATTCACTTATAAACTTTTGTTTTTCAGTAATAGAGTCCTGATCTTTTTTGTTTATCTCATTGATAAACTGTTGTTGCATATTAATTTTTTGTTCAGCAAGTTCTGTTTTATAATCAATGTCTTTCATCTCTTCCGTAGATGTTTTGACCTTATCTTTTAAAACCGTATTCATGATAGAAAAAATTTGGATATCCAAAATATCTTCAATGATGTCACGTCTTTGTGTAATGGGAAGACGCATGAATGGAACAAACGTAGAAGAACCAAGCACCACAATCTGGGTGAATGACTTGTAGTTCATCTTTAAAATATTTGTTTCCAGTTGTTTTTGATAATCATTACTGTTACTGGATTGATCCAGCATCTCTCCATTCTGATACACCTCAAACTTTGCTGGTTTGATTCCTCTGACGACTCTATATTTATTTTTACCAATTACAAAATCAATCTGCACTTCCGTGTCTTTTTGGTTAACACTGTTAACCAACATTGGTTTATTAATTTTACGAAATGGTTTTCCAAATAAAGAAAAAGTAAGAGCATCCAAGATGGTACTCTTACCTGCTCCATTGGTTCCAATAATTAAATTAGTTTTCGCAACTTCGAGATCAATTTCAGTAAACACATTACCTGTTGACAAAAAGTTTTTCCAACGAAGTTTTTGAAAGGTAATCATTAGGTATCAAATGGGGGGAATAATAAAATCGTCGATAGTTATTATAGCATACTTATGCGACTTCTCTTCGCATGCTGCAACAATAATTTCTTTTTCTATTTCAATAATTTGTAAGGTGGGACCGCTACGAGACTCTATCAGTTGAAGTGCATACCGTTCTGCATCAGACTGGTCCTCAAAAATAGGAATAATCCTATCTCCTGTATCAGAATCAACTAAAGAAAAAACTCCTTCAGGTTGATTAACAAGAGAAAGAACATAAGTCTGCATTAAACTAGCTCGCAACTTTCAATATATAGGGATCTCATAAGTTTTTTGAGAGAAGATTTATCTACGGACATCTCTACCTCATCGATATATTCATTTAATAAAGTTAGAGTATCTTTTACTTCAAGATTAATGTCTTCTGTTTCATCTTCGCCTACAAGTGTTTCTACAATTTTGATGTCGTTAACACCTGCTGCATATAAAGAATCAATAACTTTTTCAAACTCGTAATAGTCTTTTTTTTCTTCGACAATTACTTTTACAAAAGTATCTTTGAACTGACTATAGTCCAACTTCATAGTTTTATCTACATCATTGTAGTATACTTTTTTGAAGATTTCATATGGGTTCTTTACCATACGAAGTTTGTTCTTTGATGGTTCATAAAGATGAAACCCTCTAGTGTCAGCATAATCATTCCAGAACATCTGGTAAGGATTACCAAGGTATGTAATGTTACCCTTGCTTGACTTGTGGTGATAGTGACCAGAAAATACTTGCTTGAAGTTCTTATAGATCTTGGGATCCATACCATGTTCCATCTTAAGACCAGGGGTTACTTCAAACCCATCAAGCTCAAGATGTCCCATGACTATTTCTGCATCTGTATTTTTGAGATGCTCCATTGTCGCTTCTTCGTTTTCCCTATTGATCCAAGGGACAAAACAAATTTTCGTACCCTCAATAGTAACAGTACAAGTCTCATCGTAGACACGAATATTATCATAGTCACCAAGCAATAGATCAGGAGAGTTGATAGCGTTTGTATTCTTGTAGTAGACACAGTGATTACCAAGAATAGTATGCACTGTGATACCCATATCGCTCAAGCGATCAAAGTAAGACGCACGGATTCTATTCCAGACATTGAAGTCAATGCCTTTACGATTATCAAACGTATCACCAAGGTCAATGATCTCTGTGATACCTTTCTTCTCTAACGTAGGAAAGAAAACATCATCATAGAACTTAAGAAAGTAATTCCAAAATATCATAGAACCTTTGCGACCATCAAGGTGCTGGTCAGTAATAAGTGCTACTGTCATCTGTTCATTCGTGTCTCAATGTTTTCTTTAATACTACCCATGTCAGAGTAAGAGGCATTCATACCCGCCATGTCTCCCTCATAGGTTTCTGTATACATCACTTCCTGATGACCAGACCTTTCAAGAATCTTACTTTTAATTTCTAGTTGACGCTTCTCTTTTTGAATCCTACGAAGGAAAGCATAATAAATGATCTGGGTAAAATAGGCAAAAGGGTTAGAAGATTTCTCTGGGTTGAAGTTGTCAATGTACTGCAAGCAGTTCTCAATACCATCACAGATCATGTCCTCACGAAACATGTAGTTGACAAAGTTAGGTTTGTATGATAGGTGTGTAGCGATCTTAAGGAAGCACTCACCAACATAGTTTGGAACTAAAGGTTTACTCTTTTCTTTTTTCTTCGCAATTTCAACTTTTCTTTTGTATTCAACAATAGCTTCAAGAAACTCTTTATTATTTACGTAATATTCAGTCTTTGCCTTTGCCATGTCTATTAGATTTATTAATGTTAGTATAGCAGAACAATCCGATTGTGTCAAGCCTCTTGACAAAAGACCTAAAACCTAATAGAATAACTCTGTTAAGGGTGAAGGAACAATAATATCAGCTTTTATTAAATAGAGTTTCTAATTTCTTTTTAGTAGCTTCTACTGAACCCAAGTATCCCATCTCTTTAGATAAGGTATTGTTACTAGGTTCTTCATCATCATTCTCTAGATTATTTACATTCATAATATAATATGCTGTAATCCTTTCATCTAATTCTGAAATAGTAACTACACTATTCATTTCAATAATAAACATATCATCATAAGAAGAGGAAATCCATTCCTTTAATGAGAATCCTTCAATGTTTTTACCTAATCTTTTTGTGGTTACTTTTTCCACAAGCAAGGGATTGTTTAATAATAAAGAATCTTCATCTGTCATGTAACAAACTTTAGAAATTATCTCTTCCCCTGACGACAATTTTATTGTCGCATAAAATTCTTCTTCCATGTATTACCTTAAATTTACTTTAATTGTTTCATACTTAAAGTTTTCTTCCTGGTAAATTGCAATCCTTTCGTATAGATGTTTGAGTGTGTAATTTTCTCTACTACCTGAAATGTCGTCAGCAATATCATAAAGAGTAGCAATCTCTTTACCTTCTCCCTTCCTTAATACTCTACCAATACTTTGTAAGTTTCGGACTCTTGATTTAGAAGGTGATGCAAAGATAATATTGTGCAATCTTTTGATATTAATACCAGTGCTGAATGTTCCGTAAGAAGCAATGATCACTGCATTGTCTTCTTTTTCTGTAATGACTCTAACTAATTCTCTATCTTCAGTATCAGTACCACCGTGGACAAAAAATACTTTACGATCATTACTAACACTATTATTTATGAGTTCGTATAGTGGTTCACCATGCTTTTCCACATAGTTAAATAGAACTAAAGTGTTACCTTTAATATCACTAACAAGATTTTTAATTAAATTGTTTCTTTTTTTGTGAGTTACAATGTACTCCATCTCTGCATGATAGTCTTCAAAATATTGATACTCATGCTTACATACTAAAATTTTAATTCTTAAACTGGAAAGATATCCCTGCTTAATTAGATCATCAGTTTTAGTAACTTTATCACATGCACCAAACAATCCTTCTAGCACCCACTTATGTGTCTTGCTACCGTCAAGGGTTCCAGTGAACCCAAAACGATACTTGGCATTATGAAGTTTTGTCATGATGCCTGTCAGACTCTTTGACTTAAATAGATGTGCTTCATCACCGATAACACAGTCAATGTCATCGAAGTATCTTTTGGGAAATTTATAGATTGATTGCCAGGTAGATATGACAACTGGTTTATCAGTATTCTTATCTTTGCCTGAATAAATGGTGTGACAAAACTCGGAGGCATTCCATCCATAGTCGCTAAAATCTTTAATCATTTGTTCTACCAAAGAAGTAGTGGGAACTACTAGTAGAATCTTTTTACCTGTAGCAACATAATATCTTACAATACTGTAGATCATTAAAGATTTTCCTGACCCTGTAGGCGAGAGAAACAATCCTTTATTATATTTTAATGCTTTGTATACAGTAGCGTATTGGTAGTCTCTTGGTTTATACTTACAAATTTTATCCATATAAACTTTGACACCGCCTGGAGAGACTAAACCATTAACCTCATCTGGAGATCCATACCAGTCATTGTTTTCATAAGACAATCTATACTTTCTTTCAGTACACCAAAGTTTTAGATGTGGTAATAATCCATTGTAAAGATCACCTGTACCAGGAGAGTACAAATGAATCATTCCATCCCAGTATCTAAATCTTGGTTGACGCTTTAGAAATTTTGCTTCTGGTAATTCAAATGAAAAATAATCTGCCAACTCCCTGTGAGCGTGAGGTTCACAAGTAACTGTTAGATACACTTCATTCTTTTTCTTGATAGTGATGAGGTTAGACATCACGCACTCCCGTTAATAAATTTTTCCCATTCAATGGCGCTTTTAATTTGAAATCCCCTGTTGGAAATTTGCCTCATAACTTGCTCAAGAAAATATAACATCTGATCGATAAATTTTACTTTAGCTTCGATGTTAATAATCTCGTTGTCTGCTTCCATATAGACCTTCATTTTTTCTGCGGTCTTGATAGAAGCACCAAATGGTTTCTCTGCATAAACTTTTGCTTCTGCTTCTCCACCATAGTATTCTCTTTTTTCCTTCACCATTCTACGAACTTCAAACTCTAAAGAAGTTTTAATCTGTGAAAGATCTGTATAATAATTTAAATATTTGTTATGTTGAAATGGAATCTCTAATGCAAGTCTTGCAAGATCTTCTGAATACTCTTTATTTTTAAACTGGAAATCGATTTGTGTATCATGTTGCCACTCTTCTCTAATTTTAGAGAAGCGTTGATTTAATTTTTCAAAGTTCATATAATCCTGAAGTTTTTATCACGAATAGTATACCGAGTATACTTGAAAGTCACGTTAGATGTGAAGAAATCAATGTCCTGTGATGAAGCGTCGAACGTTAACTCTGTCAGAGATATTGGAAAGATTTTTTCAAAATCAATAACAAAATTTGTATTGTGACTTGAAGTATGAATTTCTAATTGAGCACCGGAGTAACCAAGACCTTCTACTTCACCACCAGATTCTGCATTGCCGTTGTCTCTAATCCAGTTCCATATTGAAGTATAGTTTGCCATGTCTTCGTCTACAATAAAACGAAGTTGTAGATTGCCATAGGTAACACCACCACCTGCAATGATAGGAACTCCCCTAAATCTTGTTTGTACTTCTGTAAAGGGCATCTCTACATCAGGAAGATTTACCGCTTGACAAAAGAAATCAACACCTTCAAATCTTTCAAGTTTTAACTTAAAACCAACAGGAGTTAAATAATTTCTATTTTTAGGTTGTTCCTTGTACCAATTAGCAGACATGTCAGCGTCCCAAGCACTACTATTTAGCAGTCATTGAATACACTACCAACTGTAGAACCAAGTGATGATCCTGCTTTTTGTCCCAGAAGTAATGCCCATCCACCTGCTAACCATCCAACGTATGGGATACCCATTACAGCAGGAACAGCAACACCAGCAGCGATAGCACTACCTGCCATTGCA